>Ga0105048_10010711_pt1 | contig 14518 bp, 13 predicted proteins | sample MAT05_FD_78382 | JGI IMG/M metagenome (GOLD analysis project Ga0105048, IMG submission 78382) | Freshwater microbial communities from Lake Fryxell liftoff mats and glacier meltwater in Antarctica - MAT-05 | ecosystem: Environmental > Aquatic > Freshwater > Ice > Liftoff microbial mat | place...
GATGTAGCAAAACGACCACCATCCAATGGCACCAACGGGCGCAATTCTGGCGGAATCACAGGAACCATGCGAATAATCATCCATTCAGGACGATTCTCGATACGGGTATTCGCATCACGCAAAGCCTCGACTACTTTCAAACGCTTCAATGCTTCTGCTTTACGCTGCTGTGATGTATCGTTGGCAGCATTGTGGCGCAACTCATACGATAATTCGTCTAATTCTGTACGAGCTAACAACATTATAAGACCATCTGCGCCCATTTTAGCAATGAATTTGTTGGGGTCGGAGTCGGGCAACATTTGGTTTTCTCTTGGAAGTTTATCCAGAATGTCCAAATATTCGTCCTCGGTCAAGAAATCCATTTTGCTGATACCGTCCTCAGCTTTTACACCCGCCTGAACGACTACATATCGCTCATAATAGATGATTTGATCAAGTTTTTTGGTCGAAAGACCTAGCAAATAACCAATTTTATTGGGCAAACTACGGAAGTACCAAATATGGGCAACGGGCACGACCAATTCAATGTGCCCCATTCTTTCACGACGTACTTTTTTCTCTGTTACTTCTACGCCGCAACGGTCGCAAATAATACCTTTATAACGAATGCGCTTGTATTTACCACAGTGACATTCCCAGTCTTTTACAGGCCCGAAGATGCGTTCGCAAAAGAGTCCGCCCATTTCGGGTTTGTAAGTCCGATAATTGATTGTTTCGGGTTGGGTGACTTCGCCATACGAGCTTTCCAAAATGGACTCAGGTGATGCCAAACTAATGGTAATCCGCGAAAAGTCACTATTGATTCTCTTGTTTTTCTTGAATGACATTTGCGATATGTTTTGTGTGAAAATTTTTATTAAGTGGTTTACAGTATCGAGATGATGGTTTAGAGTAATTAACTGAAAACCATAAACCCGAAACTGCAAACTTTTAGTCCATTGTGATTTCTAAGGCAAGACCGCGTAATTCGTGAATCAATACGTTAAATGATTCAGGAATATTTGGTTTTGGAAGGTTTTCACCTTTAACAATGGCCTCGTATGCCTTAGCACGACCGATAACATCATCCGACTTAACGGTCAATATTTCTTGGAGAATGTGTGATGCACCGAAAGCTTCAAGTGCCCATACCTCCATCTCTCCAAAACGCTGACCACCAAATTGGGCTTTACCACCCAGTGGTTGCTGCGTAATGAGCGAGTAGGGGCCAATAGAACGAGCGTGCATTTTATCATCTACCAAGTGGCCTAATTTCAGCATGTACATAATACCTACTGTTACACTTTGGTCAAACTTATCACCAGTCTGTCCATCATACAAAGGTGTACGGCCAAATTCTGGAATACCAGCCTCATTCAATTCCGAGACTACTTGATCTTCAGTGGCACCGTCGAAAATAGGTGTAGCATATTTACGGCCAAGTTTGCTACCCGCCCATGCTAGGATGGTTTCATAAATCTGACCAATGTTCATACGAGACGGTACACCCAGTGGGTTGAGAACGATGTCCATTGGTGTTCCATCAGCCAAGAAAGGCATATCCTCATCACGAACGATTTTGGCTACAACTCCTTTGTTTCCGTGGCGACCAGCCATTTTATCACCTACTTTCAATTTGCGTTTTTTGGCAATATAAACTTTGGCCAATTTCACGATACCTGCCGGCAATTCGTCTCCCACTTCCAATGTGAAGCGATCGCGCTTGAAGCGGCCAGAGATTTCATTGCGGCGTTTTTGGAAGTTTTTCACCATCTCAAACAACAGCTTGTTAGTGATTGAGTCGTCTGTCCAACCTTCGATAATTAAATCTCCGAGCAAGTTTACTTCTTCAGGAACAACATAGCCACCTTCATCGCGATAGGGGTTTTTGTCTGGAAAAACATTATTGACTATATTAACACGGCTGAACTTCATGCCTTTGCTAATGATGTCTTCGCCAAATTTGTGCTTTACACCTGCGCTGGTTTTGCCATCAAGAAGTTCAACCATTTTGTCAATGATTACTTCTCTAAGTTTATTCAAATCACGGCCATATGACTTCATCAACACTTTCAACTCTTCTTTTTGCTTTACGCGCTCATCACGCCCAGGACGGGAGAAAAGTTTGGTATCTACAATGACACCTTTCATGGATGGAGGTGCTTTTCTAGAAGCATCTTTTACATCGCCTGCTTTGTCACCAAAGATAGCACGTAAGAGTTTTTCTTCTGGCGTTGGATCAGACTCACCTTTAGGGGTAATCTTTCCGATTAGAATATCGCCTTCTTTTACTTCTGTTCCAATCCGTACAATACCATTTTCATCTAAGTTTTTAACAGCCTCTTCGCTTACATTAGGAATTTCAGCTGTTAACTCTTCTTCTCCGCGTTTGGTATCGCGCACTTCGAGGTCGTATTCTTCGATGTGAATAGAGGTAAAAATATCGTGCCGAACAACCCGCTCAGATATTACAATTGCATCCTCAAAGTTGTATCCCTGCCAAGGCATAAACGCCACGAGGAGGTTACGGCCTAAGGCCAACTCACCACCTTCTGTAGCATATCCTTCACTCAAAATTTCGCCTTTAACCACCTTTTGTCCCTTGAGAACCATCGGCTTAAGGTTGATACAAGTGTCTTGGTTGGTACGTCTAAATTTGATGAGGTCATAAGAAACAATGTCAGTATCAAAACTTACCAAACGCTGCTCTGCAGTACGCTCATAGCGAACGACAATTTTAGTAGCATCTACAAACTCAATAACGCCGTTTCCTTCTGCAACTACCAAAGAACGAGAATCCCGCGCTACGCGACCTTCCAATCCAGTACCCACAATAGGGGCTTGGGGGCGAAGAAGTGGCACCGCCTGACGTTGCATGTTTGAACCCATCAAGGCACGGTTGGCATCATCGTGTTCCAAGAACGGAATCATTGATGCTGCTACCGATACAATTTGGTTGGCGGCAATATCCATCAACGACACCTGCGAAGGATCAACCATTGGAAAGTCGCCTTCAAAACGGGTCTTGATTTTTTCTACTAAGAAGTTACCATCTTTATCTACCGAAGCGTTGGCTTGGGCAATATAACGAGAGTCCTCCTCTTCAGCAGTCAAATAAACGAGTTCATCAGTTAGTTTTCCGTTATCAATAACGCGGTAGGGCGTTTCGATGAAGCCCATGGCGTTGGTTTTAGCGAAAACACAAAGCGACGAAATCAAACCGATATTAGGTCCTTCTGGTGTTTCGATGGTACAAAGACGACCGTAGTGCGTATAGTGAACGTCACGAACCTCAAAACCAGCACGTTCGCGGCTCAAACCACCTGGCCCTAATGCCGACATACGACGCTTGTGCGTAATTTCGGCCAAGGGATTGGTTTGATCCATGAATTGCGATAACTGGTTTGTACCAAAGAATGAGTTAATGACCGACGAAAGCGTACGGGCATTAATCAAATCCATGGGCTTAAAATCTTCGTTATCACGAACGTTCATACGCTCTTTGATGGTACGAGACATACGTGCTAAACCTACGCCAAATTGCGCCCATAACTGCTCGCCTACTGTACGAACACGACGATTTGACAAGTGGTCAATATCGTCTACGACGGCTTTGGCGTTTATAAGGCCAATCAGGTACTTCACAATGGAAACGATATCTTGCGTTGTCAAAACCTTGGTGGACATTGCAATGTCTAACTGCAGTTTTTTATTGACACGATAACGACCCACATCTCCTAAGTCATAACGTTTGTCCGAGAAAAACAGGCTTTGGATTACTTCGCGGGCGGTTTGTTCGTCGGGGGCTTCTGCGTTACGTAGTTGGCGATATATTTGTTCAACAGCCTCTTTTTCAGAGTTTGAACTATCTTTTTGTAATGTGTTATATATAATATTGTAATCGGCCATGTTCATATCCTCGCGGTGCAGAATGATAGATTTCTGCCCAGATTCGAGGATAATATCAAGGTCTTCTGCCGATACAGTCGAGTCGCGTTCAAGTAATACTTCGTTACGACTGATGGACACAACTTCACCGGTATCTTCATCAACGAAGTCTTCTGTCCATGTACGGAGTACCCTCGCAGCTAAGCGGCGACCTATGGCTTTTTTCAAGCTGGCAGAAGTGGCGGGGATTTCTTCAGAAAGCTCAAACAAATCAAGGATTTCTTTGTCTGAACCAAAGCCGATTGCCCTAAGAAGGGTAGTTACTGGAAATTTCTTTTTCCGGTCAATATATGCATACATGACATTGTTGACATCGGTTGAGAATTCAATCCAAGAACCTTTAAATGGAATAATTCTGGCAGAATATAGTTTTGAGCCGTTGGTGTGCTTACTCATGGAGAAGAACACACCTGGAGAGCGGTGAAGTTGAGATACAATAACGCGCTCTGCTCCATTGATGACAAAAGAGCCTTTCTCGGTCATATAAGGGATTGCACCCAAAAACACTTCTTGCTCAATTGTTTCAAAATCCTCATTATCAGCATCATTACACTTTAAGCGTAATTTAGCTTTTAATGGGACAGAATAAGTCAAACCTCGTGCAATACACTCGTTTACGGTGTATTTGGGTGGATCAAGTTGATAATCCACAAATTCGAGAACAAAGTTCTCACGAGAGTCAGAAATAGGAAAGTTTTCTTGAAAGACCTTGTAGAGTCCTTCTTTGTGGCGTTCTTCAGATGCAGTATCTAAATTGACAAATTCACGGTAAGAGCGAACTTGTACATCTAAGAAATCCGGATAGTCAATAACAGGCTTAATCCGGGCGAAATTTTTACGGGAAGTTTGTTTGGTGATCAAGGCATTATAAGTTTTTGGTGGATACAAACCTTAGGCCAGACTAATAAGGCGAAAGGAAGGAACTCAATTGTTAGTTTACAAAAAACTTAGCTGACTTCGTAGTTTTGATGAGTTTCATCCCTTTTCATCGCTCCTACGAGTGGGCGAGGTGTTTCGGACAAAATTCTTGGAGAAAGAGTTAACAGTTATGTCAAGCAAAAATAACTGTCAATGAACGACTGAGCTTTTGGCTCACTTAAACAGGAAAAGACCTGACACTTAGTCAGGCCTATTTCCATGAGATTTGGATGCGATAGTCTAGAAATTACTTAACTTCTACTTCAGCACCGGCATCTTCCAATTGTTTTTTCAAAGCTTCTGCTTCGTCTTTCGATACGCCTTCTTTCAAAGGTTTTGGTGCGCCATCAACAAGTTCTTTGGCTTCTTTCAAGCCAAGACCTGTCAGGTCTTTCACTAATTTCACCACTTGAAGTTTAGCGGCTCCTGCTGCTTTCAAGATTACATCAAAAGAGGTTTTTTCTTCTACTACTGGAGCGGCATCATCACCACCTACAGAAGCTACCATTACTGGAGCCGCGGCTGCGGGTTCAATACCATACTCATCCTTCAGGATTGCTGCAAGCTCGTTTACTTCTTTTACCGTAAGGTTTACAAGCTGCTCTGCGAATGCTTTCAAATCTGCCATTTTTATTGAAAGTTAAAATTTGTTACGTTTATGAATTTGAAAAATTGATAGTTTGAAAATTTGAAAATGTTAATTTTAAATACTTTTCAAATTTTCAAATTGGATAATTAATTAGCCTCGCGCTCTGACAAGGTTTTGAGGATACCAGCCAATTTGCCACCGCTGCTTTGTAGTGCCGATACGACATTTTTGGCGGGCGATTGCAAGAGTCCGATAATCTCTCCGATTAATTCCTGCTTTGATTTAAGGGTTAAGAGCGTTTCAAGTTGATCAGCACCGATAAAGAGGCTATATTCAACCGAAGCACCTTTTAGCTTCAATTTGTCATTGCCTGATTCTTTACGGAATTCTTTGATCAATTTGGCGGCGGCTTTTCCCGACTCCGGATGAAACATAACGCCCGAGAAGCCTTTCAGAACAGTGTCATTGAAAGGGGTATAGTCGGTGTCTAGTGTTTCTAGTGCTTTTGCGATCAGCGTGTTTTTTACAACACGATACTCTACGCCTTGTGTAAAACACTTACGGCGGAGATTGTTGACTTCTTCTACAGACATGCCTGTGGCATCAACTATATAGAAGTAGGGTATCGCCCTGAACTTCTCGCTGAGTTCGTCTATGATAACGGCTTTTTCTTCGCGTGTCATAATTATATTCCTACAATCGTGCTTTTATCAATCACTACACCTGGACTCATGGTACTTGAAAGGTGTACTGTTTTTACATATGTACCTTTTGCTGAAGAAGGTTTTAGCTTCATTAAAGTAGCAATCAATTCTTGAGCGTTTTGGGCAATTTTATCAGGATCAAAAGATACGCGACCGATACTCGTATGGATAATTCCAAACTTATCGACTTTGAAATCTATTTTACCTGCTTTTACCTCTTTTACTGCTTTACCAACTTCTAAGGTTACAGTACCTGATTTTGGATTGGGCATCAAGCCACGTGGCCCCAAAATTTTACCCAACTTACCAATTTTAGCCATCACCGTTGGCATGGTAATGATTACGTCAACATCAGTCCATCCTTTTTCGATTTTCTGAACATATTCATCCAAACCAACATAGTCTGCACCAGCCTCTTTGGCCTCAGCTTCTTTATCAGGTGAGCAAAGTACTAAAACGCGTACTTCACGGCCTGTACCGTGCGGTAAAGCCACCACGCCACGAACCATTTGATCAGCTTTGCGGGGGTCAACACCCAAGCGAACATCAATATCTACCGAAGCATCAAACTTAGTGTAGGTAATGTCCTTGAGAATTTCTGCTGCTTTTTCGAAAGTATATGACTGTTTATCATCATACTTTGCTAAAGCTTCTTTTCTTTTTTTAGTCAACTTTGCCATTGTTCAAAATGTCTTTAGGTCCGCTTTGTGATTAGTTGTCCCAAGGGGCTTTACCTGTTATTGTAATACCCATACTGCGTGCCGTTCCAGCAATCATCTTCATAGCAGATTCCACTGTAAAGCAGTTTAAGTCTGGCATTTTGTTCTCAGCGATTACTCGCACTTGATTCCAATCTACCGAACCTACTTTTTTACGATTTGGCTCTGCCGAACCGAGTTTTACCTTTGCGGCCTCCAAAAGCATGATAGGTGCTGGTGGAGTTTTGATGACAAACTCAAAAGATTTGTCTTTGTAGTATGTAATTACTACGGGCAGTATCATTCCCATTTTGTCCTGCGTACGACCATTAAATTGCTTGCAGAACTCCATGATGTTCAGACCTTTCGAACCAAGTGCTGGCCCGATTGGAGGGGACGGATTTGCTTGTCCTCCTTTCACTTGCAGTTTGACGTAACCTACTACTTCTTTCGCCATCGTATTTAAACGTTTTAAGTTGGCGCTACCGGTTCAGACGTACGGCTGATAGGCGATTCTTGTTGGAAGCAATTTCGCCTCGTACTCCCGGCAACATTCTGATAAATCAGCTTTCTTTTTCGACTTGTGCGTAACCCAGCTCCACGGGCGTACTTCGCCCGAATATTTTTACAACGACATTTAGTTTTTTCTTGTCGTCAAAGATTTCTTCGACTGTTCCAATAAAGCCACTGAATGGGCCGTCAATAATTTTGACGCTTTCTCCTTTCAAGAAACTTGTTTTTGGTGATTCTGCTTCTTCTTGGGCATCTTCTACCTTACCCAAAATTCGATTGATTTCGGACTGGCGCAATGGTACGGGGATTTTTGATCCAGCATTAATATTGCCCAAAAACCCTAATACACCAGGCATTGTCGTAATAAGGTGATGCGTTTCTCCTTTCGACAAATCAGCAGAAATAATAATGTAGCCGGGAAAAAAGTTCTTTTCACGGATGGTTTTTTTGCCATTACGCATCTGAACAATTTTCTCCGTCGGAATCAATATCTCTGGTATTGATTCTTGAAGACCTTGCCTCGTTATTTCATTCTCGAGATATGTCTTAATCTTTTTTTCTTGACCAGACACAGCCCGAATAACATACCAATTCAGATTACTCATACCTGTTCAATGTTTTGGATAGTTCAGGACGAAACGCCTTAGAATGACTGATAAAGAAAACTAAGTGCATTCTCGAAAAGTAAGTCTATGAGACCTACCACCGCTGCAAAAATCAGCGAACCTATCAGTACAAGCGTTGTACTCGATTGGAGCTCTTTTGACTTAGGCCAGGTGACATTATGTACTACCTCGTCCCAAGAGGCTTTTACAAATTCTATCAGTGAGTTCATTATTATTTCGCAAAAATTGCACGGGCACCAGGACTCGAACCCAGACCGAAGGTTTTGGAGACCTTAGTTCTACCTTTAAACTATGCCCGTGTAAGGTTACTATTTAAAATTGGACTGCAAAAGTAGAATTTTTTTTTTAAAACTGCAACTTTTTATTTCTTTTTCATTTACGAGCTAATAATGGCCGAAGTAATACTAAGCTAATAATGATTAAAAGCCCACCCAGCATAAAGGGTGCACCAGGAAAAAGGAAAGGGGCGGAGGGGATGGTAAAATAAGTAAATAGGCTGGTCATTAATACAGGACCTATGATCGCAGTCAAACTCATCAGGCTAGTAAGGGAGCCTCTGAGTTCGCCTTGTTCGTTGGAAGGGACTTGGTTCGACATGATGGCCTGCAAGGCAGGGGTTGCCAAACCTCCTAAGGCTGATAGCGCGGTAATGGCGAACATCATCCAGCCTTGATTGGCAAAGGAAAATAGCAAGAAACTTATGGCATAACAAATCAAGCCAAAGTAAATGGATTTTGTATTACCTAATTTGGGGATAATCGTCCGTGTCAGACCTCCTTGGACAATTGCGGCAGTCAGGCCAACAAATGCCAAAGAGTAACCAACCCATTTTTCATCCCAACCAAACTTTTCCATGGTGAAATAAGTCCAAGTACTTTGTGTGGCATAACCAGCTAAGTATATAAATACCAATGGGGTAATTAACCCCAAAATGATGGGATATTTTCTTAATTGACGTAATGCGCCTATTGGATTGGCTCTTTTCCAGTCAAATGGGCGACGGTTTTCAGGCTTCAATGATTCGGGTAGCACAAAATAACCGTACAAACAATTGAGGAAACTTAACCCCGCTGCTGCCATGAAAGGAACACGAGCACCATATTGCCCCAACAGTCCGCCAATCATTGGACCAAGGATAAAACCTAAACCAAAAGCGGCTCCTATTAACCCAAAATTTTGAGCACGTTTTTCTGGAGGACTCACATCGGCTATGTAAGCCCCAGCTGTTGTAAAACTTGCCCCTAATATTCCTGCAACTAGGCGCGCTAAAAACAACCAACCTATGCTTGAAGCAATCACACAAAAAAGATAGTCTAATCCGAACCCGAAAAGAGATGCCAATAAGATAGGTCGCCGTCCATATTGGTCGCTCAAGCCACCGAGAATAGGCGAGAAAATAAACTGCATGACGGAGTAGATAAACATTAACCAACCACCGTATAAAGCGGCATTTGACAATCCTTGGCCCGTTAAATCCTGAATTAGTCTTGGAACAACAGGTACGATAATACCAATACCTGTTATATCAATCAAAAGCGTAATGAAGATAAAAATCAGGGCAGCATTGCGTTTTTGAGCCATTATGGAGAGATAATTTTGATTTAAATGAGTGTCTTCGTATTATCGTTGCCGCAAAAGTAACGCACTAATTCCAAACCGCCTAGAATCTTATGTTCGTTCTTACCCAACAACCTTCTATCGCCAATCATTTTTTGGCTGAACTCCGTGATATGAATATTCAGCAAGACCGTTTACGATTTCGACGAAATTTGGAGCGTATGGGTGAATTGTTAGCCTATGAAATTTCTAAATCGTTGCCTTATCGTCAGGAGGAAGTAACTACGCCTCTGGGTATGGCTTCTACCCGACTGCTTCGGCAGCCGCCTGTTTTGGCTACGATATTGCGGGCGAGTTTGCCATTTCATCAAGGTTTTTTGAATATGTTCGACCAAGCCGATAATGCCTTCATCGGTGCGTACCGTGGTCATCATATTGGTGAAGATGAGTTTGAGGTAGAGATGGACTACATCACCGCCCCCAATTTGCAAGGCAGAACACTCATCATGATGGATCCCATGATGGCCACAGGTCGTTCGCTTGAGAAAGTTTATCATGCTTTGCTGCGTTTCGGTATTCCTGCCCAAACCCACATTGCAGCGGTAATCGCAAGTCCCGAAGGTGTTCAGTACCTGCAAACTCGCATGCCTCAGTGCCGATTATGGTTGGGAGCTATTGACGAAAAATTAGACTCCCATTACTATATAGTTCCAGGTTTAGGAGATGCTGGTGATTTGTCTTTTGGGGAAAAGTTATAAGTAACTGATTATAAATGATTTAAGCTGCTATTTTGCGGATTTTATAGTTCTCCACTACGATTAAAAACCGGGGACTTACAATAAAATCTATACAATCAACTAAAATCGAAGGTCTAGTTAGAAACTAAGGCTTTATCAAAACTTTGCCCCAACGTCCGTGTGCTTCGGCATGAATGACAGCTTTTTCGATGTTTTCCAACGAATAACTAGCTTCAATCGGCATTTGTACTTGTCCTGTCGCCAATAGCGTAATCACTTCGCCAGCTACCCTTTGGCGTGTGGCAGTATCTGTTCTTTGCATCCAGTCTGTTAGCCAAAATCCTTTCAGGGTCAGTTCACGGAAAATCATCAATCCTATATCAATACTGGGGTTTTGTAAGCTCAACAAGCCATAAATCAGCATAATCCCGCCACGCCCCATGCATTTCACTGCATCACTTGCCGTTTGTCCTCCTACACATTCAAGCACGGCTTTCGCTCCTTTGTGTTGGGTGATTTGCTGTACTCGTTGCGCCAAATTTTCTTCTTCGGTATTAATTACTTCATTGAGCCCAAGCGCTTTTAGTTCATTGGTCAAATTGTTTCTGCGTACAGTACCAAGGGTCTTGATACCTCTCATTTTACAAATCTGAATGACCATTTTACCCAAGGCTGATGCACAGGCCGTAATCATTAACCATTCACCTTCTTTTACACCAGATTCTTCCACCATGGCTACTGCAGTAAAAGGGTTGACGAACAATTGTGCAGCAACATCATCAGGCATGGATTCTGGTACAGGAATTAAAGTGCGGCAGTTGGTTAAAACATATTCACCCCAAGCTCCAATGCCTGTGAAACTAACCCGCGTGCCGATGGGTATTTTGGCGTTCTCTCCTGTTTGTTCAACAATCCCTACCCCCTCAAAGCCAGCTGCTGAAGGTAATTGCGGACGGATACCATACAAGTTTTGTACGAACATAATGTCAGAGGGGTTGATGGGACTAGCTAAGACCTTGATAAGTACCTCGTCGGAGTTAGGGACGGGTTTGATAGTTTCTTCAAGGTGTAATATATCGGCAGGCTTGCCGTATTGACGAAATAGGATTCGTTTCATAATAAAGTTTAAAAGGTTAAGTTTGTCAAAATCATTTTGCCACTCAATATTAGACAATTATACCATGATTAATTTGAATTTTAGTGATTTTGCGAAACTCGTCTATACTGTTTGGTGTATTTTTTGGTTGGGTTTGATTTTCCTACTGTTGTTTCCCTTCATGGCAATTTGCTTGCAAAGAAAGGCATGGTATCCTTATGCTCACTGGCTAAATCGCTTGTGGGGTAAAGTGTTTTTTGTTTTGATAGGCGTGAGGATAGAAATAGAGTACCACTATCGGCCTAATCCTGAGCAGGTATATGTGTTTTGTGCCAACCACTTTTCCTACTTGGATATTGCTGTGATGGGCTTAATCATCGAAAACTATTTTGCTTTTGTAGGCAAGCAAGATGTGAAAGATATTCCACTATTGGGTTATATGTTCAGGAAGTTGCATATTCAGGTCAATCGGGAAAATAGCCAAAGTCGTGCGGGTTCATTCGGACGCGCTATCAAAACTTTGGCACAGGGAAGAAGCATTATGATTTTTCCTGAGGGAGGCATACGTACAAAGAAGCCGCCCGAAATGCATCATTTTTTAGATGGTGCATTCAAAATGGCAATTCAGCAACAAGTACCTGTTGTGCCGATTACCTTGCTGAACAATTATAAAATTTTACCCGACCAAAAGGCAACCCGTTTCCACCGCCAAGCACTACGTGTGGTGGTTCACGCGCCTCTGTCTATTATTGGGTTAGACCAAGATAGCACGGCAACACTTAAAGATGCGTGTTTTCGAGTAATAGACGAGACCTTAAACGGCTATCCTAAAACGTAAAAGCGACCAATCTTCGGCACGTACAATTACGCCGCAGATTGGTTGCTTCTATGATAGTTTTGTGAATAGGTCAAAATACTTGAAACAGTACGATTGGAAGGCGCACGTTCAATCTTGTTCATCAGAGATTTCATCTCAAGGGTATCGAGATAAAATCTCAAAAGCTCTTGATCACCCGCGAGGGCGTCTTCCATGAGCGCATTTTCGTTTTCGGAGGTTTCTTCATAAACATACCGAACTACATCATCTGGGGTAAACAGTTGTATCATATATAGGAACGCGGTTACTGAGTTGCTTTCGCAAGTTTATCAGCGCGTAACGCATTCTCCCCAGAGCTGTGTTGATACTTACACCTGTAGCATCAGCTATTTCTTGAAAACTCAAGTCTTCGTAGTGCCGCATGATTAGCACCTGACGTTGAGGCTCGGGTAATCTTTGAATCAGTTCGCGGAGGTGTTCGTGGGTTTCCTGACGAATTTGGAGCGACTCAATCGAGTCTTCCGAAAAGTCTAACGTGTTGAACACATTGCTCCCGTCTTCAAAGACAACTTCGGGATAGCGTTTTTCGCGCCGAAAATGGTCAATCGCCAAATTGTGAGCAATTCTCAGTATCCACGGCAAAAACTTACCCTCATCGTTGTATCGACCTGATTTGATAGTGTCCACAGCCTTCACAAAGCTGTCTTGCATCAAATCCTCGGCCACGTACTGATCTTTGACAATCAGATAAATCGTTGTGTAAATTTTTGATTTATGACGCTGAACAAGTTTCTCGAAGGCTTTTTCGCTGCCTTGGATATACAATGAAATAAGCTCACTGTCGCTAACTTGGTACTTTTCCATTTTTTTATGTACAATTAGTTAACGTAAAGCTGTGTTTCGATATTATACCCTCCTACTTGTTTTAATGAAGAAATTTATTTGTGCGTCTTAATTGATGTGCCAAAGATAAAACAATAAAAAAGTATTATGCAAACTTTTTGCCGAATATTTTTTAAAGTGTAAGGTAAACACCAAATATAATTCGGCCTTATCTACCTAATTCAGAATTATTGTCGGTTTTACACTAATTCAAGAAAAAGTTGTGCTTCTATTGTTTCGAGTAAAAAAAAGCTTTTTCTAATGAAAATTTAATGTGTCACGCCATAAAATGCTCCAAATCCGCAAGCGAGACCCTCCCTTCGTAAATGGCTTTGCCCACAATCACACCAAAAAGTTTCATCTCTGCCAACTTTTCTATGTCACTCAAATTACTTACGCCTCCACTGGCAATGATGTGTAAGTCAGGTGTGCGTTCTTGTAGGTTTTTGTATAAATCAAATGACGGGCCTTGGAGCAAACCATCTTTGGCTACATCGGTGCTGATGGCATATTTTACGCCTTTTTCCACCCATTTTTCCACAAAATCATAGACCCACAAGCCCGTACCTTCTTCCCAACCGCTCACAGCTACACGTTCATTGCGGGCATCAGCGCCTAAAATAATGCAATCACCACCATATTGAGTAAGCCACTTCTCAAACAGATCGGGGTTTTTGACAGCAATGCTTCCTCCTGTTACTTGCTTTGCACCAGATTCAAACACCACGCGTAAATCGTCATTCGACTGAACTCCTCCACCAAAATCAACATGAAGTCGGGTTTGGGTGGCGATTCTCTCCAAGACTTTCCAGTTGATGATTTTCTTGGCCTTAGCACCATCTAGATCCACCAGGTGTAATCGTGTGAGTCCCGCGTCTTCAAATTGCTTTGCTACTTCGAGTGGGTTTTCGTTGTATATCGTTTTTTTTGCGTAATCGCCCTGCGTGAGCCGCACGCATTTGCCCTCAATAAGGTCTATGGCTGGAATGATTTGGAACATGGTTTAATCAAAAGTCTATATTGACTGCGGAGTTGGTGAATGTTGTAGCAAAACTAAGTACTGTAATTGGTTTTAACAATTCTTCACTTTACATCGTACCTTTGTAAGGAACTATTCATTAAACATTTAGCATTTAACATTGGCTATATGTAGCGATGTAGTAAACTTTCCAAATCTCACTAAAGCGGATAAAAGATTTGGAAAGTTTTAGCGACAGACCAATCAATAAATGCTTACGGCATGGCAAGGGATGGTTTGATTAATGTTCAACGGACAATGATGAATGACAATGTTATACCCACAAGAAATAGAGCAAAAATTAGGCTTTGACCGTATTCGTGAACTTTTAAAGGAGTTGTGTTTGAGTACCTTAGGGCAAGTCTTTGTTCAAAAAGTGCGCTTTTTGGACAATTTTGTGGTGATTGATAAACTCACCCGCCAAACTGCCGAA
>Ga0105048_10010713_pt1 | contig 14515 bp, 15 predicted proteins | sample MAT05_FD_78382 | JGI IMG/M metagenome (GOLD analysis project Ga0105048, IMG submission 78382) | Freshwater microbial communities from Lake Fryxell liftoff mats and glacier meltwater in Antarctica - MAT-05 | ecosystem: Environmental > Aquatic > Freshwater > Ice > Liftoff microbial mat | place...
GATGTCAGGCAGGGTGTAGGGCGCCTGATTCAGGAAATTGACACGCTGACGGTACTCGGCCCGATTGCCGGCGAGGTCGTAAACCCGCACCAAGATGTGGTGGAAGCCGTTGTTGAAATTGCGGGTATCGAGTGTCCAGTTGAATGGGCCAGTGTTCACTACCGCCGTTAAAAGATCATCTACCAGATACTCCACCTTAGCAATGCCGCTCGGGTCCTGCACGGCAACCGAGATGTTGAGTCTACCCGCGAGATCGACCCCGCCGTTGGGGATGATCACTTGCAGCCCCGGCGCGGTGATGTCGAGTCCGTTCGTGCTCCACTTGAAGTCGTCGAAGGCGGCATTCCCTGCGTAAAGGGCGGCCCGCGCGAGCCCCGCCTGCCCGGCCCCCGTGATGACACCGTCCTGTGCATCGAGCGCCGCGACCGGGCTCGCTTGCCAGATGCCGTCCGCGTTCAGCCACTGGCCTGTGTCGGCCCGTTGAACGCGAGCTTGGAGTTGGTTCGCTTGCACGGTCAGCGAGACACGCAGCCACACATTGTTGGCATAGGTCTTTGATGTGAGTTGGGCCAGCGTCGTGCTGACGCCGTCGACAACGCGGACCAGCGAGACCGTCGTGCCGCGCGTGACCGTGGCCGCGTAATAGCTGGGGGTTTTGCCATCGAGATGCGTGCCGCGAGCGAAGACCTGCGCGGGGATCAAGGAATCCGCGAAGATCGAGGCGCTGGCTTGCCCGTCGGCCTGATTGCTGGCATCGAACCAAGTTCGGCTGGCGCGGGTCGATGTACCGCTCGAAAGAAGACCGAAACCATCGACGGCTCGCACGGCCGACGCCCCGAAGCCGAGTTGGCCATCGCTGCTCCAGCGCGACCAACCGGCCGGCAAACCTGCGAGTGCCGCTGTGTTGAACGACTCCGAGACCGTAGTCCCTGCCTTGGCGGCGAAAGCAAAGTCGTCGATGGCCACGATTCCTGCGTACCGAGCGGGGCGATTGATGCCAACCTGACCGCCGCCGGCTATCGCGCTATCGGTCGCCTGCAAGGCGAATGACTCAGCCGCGACCCAGTTGCCCTGACTGTTCAGGAACTGGCGCGTGTCGACCCGGTAGATCTGCACTTTCAGTTGATCGCCATCGAGCGTGAGGCGAACGTTCACCCACTTCTGACTGAAGTAAACCGTACTTTTCAACGTACCCAGAGTGTAACTCACGCCGTCGACCACGCGAATGAGGTCGACCTGCAAACCGCGCGTGATGCTGACGGCATAATAATCCGGCGTTGCGGAATTGAGATCACGCCCCCGCGCCAGGAGTTGCACGGGAATCAACGAATCGAGAAGGACGTTCGCTTGCACCGTGCCGGCGGCGGAAACGGCATCGTACTTCCAGAACCGCCCGGAGGCGTTGCTTGGTCCGTTGGAGATGAGTGAGTTGGCGCCGCTGGTGGAACGGGCCGCGCTCGTTGAATAGAGTGCGGTGGAAGTGTTGCTCCATTGCGACCAGTCGGCCGGCAACGCGGGGGCGGCCAGTTGATCGAACGATTCCCCCAACAGAGCGGAGGCGGAAGGGGTCTCCCGTTCTTCGAGTTGTTCCAGATTTAAACGAATGCGACGAGTGTGACGAGGCATTGACATCATGTCCGCGGCTCCGGCTCCAGGGTATCGACGCGGCGTCGTGCCGCAATCGTTCGCCGAAGCCTTGAGCCCAGCGAATCCCTGATGCCTTCATCGGCCTTGTTTGATAAGGCCGCCGCTGAATTCGAGACATGAAGAATCGAGAGAAAATCATTGCGCCGTCAGAACAGGCGGGATACGCAGAGCCGGAATCGTGAGCGCTCACAACTCCATCGGCACGCCCCCATCGCCGACCCGCATGAACCGAATTGTCGGCAAATGCTGTCCGCCCTGCACGGGATGACCCGCGAGCAGGATGACGCGCTGGCCCACCTTGACCGCCCCCGCCGTGAAAGCAGCTTTGAGCGCGGCGCTCATGCGGTCCTCGCCGGCTGTCTTGGCTTCCTCACGTAAGATGGCCTGCACGCCCCAAAGAAGCGACATCCTCCGCAGAATCGATTCAGTAGGCACCGGAGCGATGACCGCTGTCTTCGGCCGATGCCGCGCAATCAGCCGTGCGGTTCGTCCCGATAATGTCGGCGTGATGATCGCGTCGGCGTGGATCTTCCGGGCCAGTTCCACCACGGTTGCCGTAATGAAGTCGTCAACGGAATTGGACGGATCAGCCGCGTGGTCCATCGGTTCGTCCACTTCACGAAGATGCGCCTCAGCCTCAACCGCGATGCGGTGCATGCATGCGACTGCCTCGACCGGATACGACCCGATCGCAGTCTCGCCCGAGAGCATCACCGCATCGGTCCCGTCGTAGATCGCGTTGGCGACGTCGCCCGCTTCCGCGCGGGTTGGCCGCGGGTTCTGCCGCATCGAATCGAGCATGTCGGTGGCCGTGATGACCGGCTTGCCTGCCTGCAAGGCGAGGGCGATCAACTTCTTCTGCACCGTCGGCACGCGCTCAAGCGGAATCTCGACACCGAGGTCGCCGCGAGCCACCATGATGCCATCAAACGCGGCAATGATCGCCTGCGCGTGAACGACCGCCTCGGGCCGTTCGATCTTCGCGAGAATCGGGGCATGCCAGCCATATTTCTTCATCTCGAGTCGCAAGTCGTCTGCGGCGGACGCTTCACGCACGAAGGAGAGGGCGAGCCAATCGACCTGGCCCTGCGCGGCAATGGCGATGGCTTGGCGGTCGCGTTCCGTCAGCGGTGGGATGGTGAGTGGGGTATCAGGAAGGTTGACGCCCTTGTTCGGCAGGAGCGTGCCACCCATGACGATCCGAGCGACGACGCGATCAGCCTGCGCCTCCGTGACTTCGAGCTGCAGCCGGCCGTCGTCGAGCAAGACGCGATGGCCCGGGGCGATTGCCTCCAGGATCTCCGGTTCCGTGATGGTCAGATCGTCCGGATGAACCGGTTGCGGTTTGCGGCTGAAGGCAATCTCGTGGCCGATCGTCAGCGTGCGCGAGCCGGTGAGGCGGACGCGCAGCTTTGGTCCCGGCAGGTCGCCGAGGATGGCAGTCGGCTTGTTCAACTCACGGCTGATCTCGCGAAGTTTGCCGATGCGAGCGAGATGCTCGTCGGCCGTGCCGTGCGAGAAATTGATGCGGACGACGTCCACCCCTGCTTCGAGAATAGCCCGAAGCATCTCGGCGGAATCGGTCGCGGGGCCAAGAGTGGCGACAATCCGGGTTCGACGAATCGACATGGCTCGCGCTTCCCAAATAGTAGGATGAGGGGGAGAGCCTCACGCAATCGCAGATTCAAGACACTACCGCAACCATATGAATGGCCACCGTCTTCGCCAATTACTTCTCTTGATTCTCATACTCGGCAGTGGGCTCCAAACTGTCGTAATCGGGTTCATTCCCCCCGGCGACGGTCGCGTGCGCAACACGGCACGGGTCGCCCTCGGCCTCTGGGCTGTAGCGATTTATGCGTTGATTCATCGCGAATGGCTGGCCCGCTGGATATGGCCCGTCGCCTGTGCCGCCTTCATGCTTCACGTTGCCGTCGCCTTCCACGACGCCCACCACTGGTCGCATGGCGAGGCGTTTCACCATGTTGAGGAAGTCAGCGGCTTCGGCCCCGGCATCTTTGTCTCGTATTGCTTCACGCTCGTCTGGATCGCCGATGCGGTCTGGATGACGGCCGCCCCCACCAGCTATTTTCGCCGCCCGCGCGTCGTCACGCGCGGCGTCCATCTGTTCATGATCTTCATCATCATGAATGGCACGATTATCTACGAAAATGGCCCAACTCGCTGGGTCAGCGCGGCCGTGCTGGTGGGTTTATTAGTTGAATTCATCCGGATTCAGGGACAGCCACTTGGGGGCGGCCTCACATCCCCACGGTGACACCCACCCCATTCGTTGCACCGTCTCACCGGGACGGGGTTGCAAGGCAAAGTATGCAATGAAATGCAACGATGCAAAGAAAGGGGATCGGCTTGAATGAGAGCGACACCCCTTACCGATCACTCCTCACGACGACGCCGACGTCATCGACCTCATCGTGAATCGCTTCTTCATTCGCCCGCTCCACGAGATCAAATCTTCCCACAGCGAATAGGCGACCGGCGTGACCAGGAGCGTCAGGAGCAAGGACAGAATTTGGCCGCCGAGGATGACCTTGGCCATGCCGGCCCGACCGGCGGCGCCGGGACCTTCGCCCATGGCCATGGGGATCATGGCGGCGACCAGCATCACCGTCGTCATCAAGATCGGCCGCGGGCGTGTGTGATTCGCCTCCAGGATGGCGTCGCGGACGGACAGGCCCTTCGCCCGCATTTGATTCGTACAGTCGACCTGCAAGATGCCGTTCTTCTTCACGATGCCGAAGAGCATAAACACACCGAACATCGCGAACACGTCGAGCTTCGTCTGCAAGATGATCAATGAAAGAATGGCACACGGGATCGTCACCGGCAGGGCGGCCAGGATCGTTAACGGATGCACAAAACTTTCGAACTAGCCGGCCAGCACCATGTACATGAAGAGGAACGCCAGCAAGAAAGCGATCGCGAAATTGCTGTTCGTCTCGCTCATCGATTTCGCTCGACCGAGGAAGTCGAAGCGGTAATCGACCGGCAGATTCAACGTCTTCATGTAGGCGCCAAGCTCGGCGACCCCCTCGCCGAGGGCCTTGCCGTCGAGGTTGGCGGAGACCACAACCTGCCGCTGCCGGCTGTAACGTTCGATGGTGCTCGGACCCTGGGCTCGTTCGAAATCGACGAGGTTGCCCAGCCTCACCGTGCCGCCCGGCGCCTTCAGCGATGGAACCGCCATGCGGGCGATCGCTTCTTCGTCGTTGCGCAGTTTCTGGTCAGCCCGCAGCCAGACATCGTTCGGCAACATGCCGTTCCGGGATCGTGGCCAACAGTTTCAACGGGTCGGCAATCACGAGCCGATAAACGGGCGTGGCCGACACCAGCGTGCCGACAGTCTCCCCTTCGGAAACGTTGCGTTGGCCGACGACGTATTCAACCGGCTTCGTCGTGGAGATCGAAGCAGTTCTGCCGATTGGTTTGGACGGCGTGGGAACGACGACCTTCGTGTCCTGCAACTTTTGCTGGGCGGTTTCGAGAAGCGCCAGTTTATGGCGAACCTGGGCCAGGGCCGTCTCGGCTTCCAATCGCATCTGGCGTGACGTCGCGGTGGCCACAGCGACTTCGGCCTCGGCCTTGTCGCGCTCTTCTTCAGTGGCGCGCGCCGCGCCGACGAGCTTGCGCAGGCGATCGCGGTTGCCCATCATCTGACGTTCTTGAGCCATCGCTCGGGCGACCGACGGAAGTTTGTCGATCTCGAAGTCGGCAGCGGGGAGGGCTCTCAGGTTGAGCTTGGCGAGTTCTAGTTCGAGCGCTCGCTGCGCTTCATTGACGGCCAGAAGATAATTCTTCTGCTCGATCTCCATCAACACGTCGCCCGGCTTGACGATGTCGCCCACGAAGAAATGGATCTTCTCGATACGGCCCTCCACCTTGGGCGTGATGCCAACTTCCTCATGGCCCCAGAGCGAGCCGACCACCTGAACGCGACGTTGCACCGGTCGCGCGGTCACCGCATCGACCGTCACCACCACCACCTTGGGTTCGTGAGCGGCAGCTTTCGGGTCCGGTCCAGCTTTCGCGGGTGAATTGGCTCGATCGCAGACGATCACGACACCGGCCGCGAGCGCGCCCACAATGCCGGCCGAAATTACCCACCATCGAAGCTTGCGAATGATCTGCATTTGCCTCCCACTTCTCTCAACCGCCGTTGTTGTACTGCTTCTCGAAACATTCCAACTTAGCAATGTTCTGTCTAAGCACTGTTCGATTTTCGAAGTATTAGTCCCAAAAAAATCGTCATGGATGATTGGCTTCGCCGCCCCGGGCGATCTTGCGCATCAACACCATGAAGATGTCTTGTTCGTCTTCATTCAGCGGGGCGAGCATCGTTCGGCAGGCATTGAGGCGTGCCGTCAAGATTCCCTGGTAGGCTTCAAGACCAAGCTCCGTCAACTGGACCATGACGATTCGTCGATCGGTCTCATCTCGTTCGCGGCGGACAAGTTTCTTCTGTTCCAACTTGTCAACAATCGACGTAACTGTATTGACAGCAACGAGTAAATACTCGGCAAGTTCGCGCATCATGCACGCGCGACGATCGCCCAAGAACTCAATGAAATGGACTTCCGGAAAGCTGATATCGCCCTGCGGCTGGGTGGCCAGCTCAGCGTCAGATCGGCGAAATTGCCTGATCACATCGCGGATCGACTCGCGAAGCTGTTTTGCTTTGGCGTCTGTGGGTTGCATACGTACCTCGACAAATTCGACACTTGAATAGTTCGACTATAGAACTATTCGGTATTCAGGTTAATAGTAGTCTTGTGGTCCACTGGTAAAGGGGTGTAAGACATGGTTAGCAGAGCCACGTAGCGGAACACTGGTGATTTTTGCCACAAAGCTCTGGTAAGCATGTCGTGTACCCGGAGATTCGTAACGTCGAACAGTTGAGATACCCCCGCCGTCGCGGATTTGCTACAAAAAGTAGAATGAGGGATGCGAGGCGACCGAGCACGGCTGAACCTGCCCGCCTGCGGTGCTGTCCCCCGTTGATCTGACCTTTATTCACGGAACATGAAATGTCCACGGAATCACCGGTCCCCGAGGCGGAAGCGCCCAAGCGTTCTGGTTTCGAAGGTGTCAAAGAAGCGAGCCGTTGGCTTCGCGGCACCTTGGCCGAGGAACTCGCCCAGGAGACGGACCACTTCAGCGATGACGCCAAGAACCTACTCAAATTCCACGGCAGTTATCAGCAAGAAGATCGCGACGCGCGCAAGAACCGGGCCAAGACCGGCGTCGGCAAGCATTACATGTGCATGATTCGCCTGAAATTGCCCGGCGGCGTCATGACCGCGAAGCAGTACCTGGCGATGGACGATCTCGCCGGCCAATACGGCAATAGCACCCTGCGCTTTACGACCCGCCAGAGCATCCAGTTCCATTACATCTTGAAGTCGAACCTGAAGGCGACGATTCAGGGCATCAACGACACGTTGCTGACGACCCTGGGCGGGTGCGGCGACGTCAATCGCAACGTGATGTCCTGCCCCGCGCCGACGGGCGATCCGATCCGCACTGAAATGATGAAGCTGGCGAACGACATCGCGGCTCATCTGGCGCCGCGCTCCTGCGCCTATCACGATATCTGGCTCAACGGCAAGATCCTGAGCCCCGATGCGGCCCAGGAAGAAGGCGTCGAGCCGATTTACGGTAAGCACTACCTGCCGCGCAAGTTCAAGATCGGCCTGTCGCAGCCGACCGATAATTGCGTGGACGTCTACGCGCAAGACCTCGGCTTCCTCGCCATCATCGAAGGCGGCCGCACGATTGGTTACAACGTCATCGTCGGCGGCGGCATGGGGCGCACCCACGGCAACAGTGAGACCTTCGCTCACCTCGGGCAACCGATTTGCTTTGTCGAACCGAACGAAGTCGTCGGTGCTTCCGAGTCGGTCATCAAGTTCTTCCGCGATCACGGCAACCGGGCTGACCGCAAGCGGGCTCGCATCAAGTACGTGGTGCACGATTGGGGCGTCGAGCGTGTTCGCGAGGTGCTGGCGAAGGAATATCTCGCCCAGCCGTTGCGCCTGCCGCGCGAAGTGAAGGTCACCGACGTCGACCTGCATCTCGGCTGGCATCCGCAGGGCGACGGCAACTGGTTCCTCGGCGTGAGTGTCGAGAACGGCCGCCTCAAGGATGAAGACAAAGTTCGACTACGCACGGGCGTCCGCAAGATCGTCGAGCAGACCGGCGCGAGCATCCGCCTGACGCCGCAACAAGATATGTTGCTCTGCGATATTCCGACCGCGTCGCGGAGCACGATCGACAGCATTTTGGCCGAGCATGGCGTCGCCCGGGCGGAGAATCTGTCGCTCGTGCAGAAGTGGAGCATGGCGTGTCCCGCCATCCCCACCTGCGGGCTGGCGATCTCCGAATCGGAACGAGCGTTGCCCGGCATTGTCGACAAGCTGGAACCCGAACTGAAGGCACTCGGGCTCGAAGAGGAACGCATCAGCATCCGCATGACCGGTTGCCCCAACGGCTGCGCTCGTCCCTACCAGAGCGAGATCGGCCTCGTCGGCCGCAGTGGTGAGAAGTACACGATCTACCTCGGCGGCAGCACGCTCGGCCAACGCCTGAGCACGACGTTTCAGGATCTCGTCCCGCGCGGTCAGATCGTGCCGCTACTGAAGTCCATCCTCACGCAGTTCAAATTAGACCGCATGTCCGGCGAAAGCTTTGGCGACTACTGCACGCGCATGGGGAATGAGAAACTCTGCGGCATCGCGGGCGTGCCGCTGCCGAAACACTAAACGACCGAGAAACAGCATTCAAACGATTGAAGCAATCATCGAAACCGAGAGAGAATGAACTTCGGATGAAGGGTGGGTGTCCAGGGTGGTGAAGGATGCCAGCGTCGAGAGGAGCACAAGGTGGATTTCACCGAAGTGGAACTGGCGGCTCTGCTTGCCGACACGACCAAGGCCATCACCGGCGACATCAGGTGGGAAGAGGACGAGGACCACTCACCCGCCGTGGAGTTTCGGGCCGAAATCACCTCCCAAGCTGGATACCCGTTGTTCGTTCGAGGCAGTTTCAACCCGCTTGCGCAGACGTTGACCTTCGCCATCATCCACGCCAGTAGTCGCAGGATTTACGCCCTCGACTTGGGTAAAGATCACCATAATCCGAGTTGTACGAGCGTGGGCGAGAAGCACAAGCATCGCTGGACGGATCGTTTTCGGGATAAGGACGCATACGTACCAGATGACATTACGCAACCGGCGACAAATCCGGTTGCGGTTTGGCAGGAGTTCTGTTTTGAGGCGAACATCACGCATAACGGAATCATGAACGCACCGCCCGCACAACAGAAGAATTTATTCTCATGAAACCACCATGCACATTGATTCAGGAGCAGATGGGCGAACTGTTCCGCTGTGCGGAAGTTGGAAACTACATCCGCATCCGCACGCCCTTTATGTACCCGGACGGAGACTACATCGACATTTTCTGCGAACGGGGCGGCGACGAGGCAACGAACACCCTCAGCGACTTGGGCGAGACCGTCCGATGGCTGAAAATGCAGACGATTTCGCCTCGACGGTCTCCGAAACAAAACCAGATGATTCAGGATATCTGCCTGACGCTTGGGGTCGAATTCTTTCGAGGCATGTTGCAGGCTCGCTACCGCCCCGGCGAGAATCTGGCACTGGCCGTTACCCGCATCTCGCAGGCTGCGCTCCGATCAGCGGACATCTGGTTTACCTTCCGCACCCGTGCCGTGGAATCAATGACGGACGAAGTTGCCGAGTACTTCACCGACATTCACATCCCTTACGTGCGGAATGTGACGCTTGCTGGCCGCTCAGGAAAGAGTTGGCCGATCAACTTCCATACTCGCACCCCGAAGCGGAGTTCATTGGTTCACATCCTCAGCACGGGCAGTCGGGGGGCCACACGCCGAATCACAGATCACGTCGTTGCGGCGTGGCACGACTTGAACCAGCTCCAAGTTGGCTCCGAAGCTCTCCACTTCGTGTCGTTGTTCGACGATTCCTCCGACGTCTGGTCCGCCGAGGATTTCAGACAACTGGAAGACTTGTCGGACATCGCCCGCTGGTCCGAGCCGGATGAGTTCGCTCAGATCTTGAGAGCAGCGTGAAGGTTAGTTTCTGGGCAGATGTGCGGTTTGCCTAGAATCCTTAGCAAAAACTCGGGTATTCAGGCAAAGGACCGAGATCGTGAAGAAGACGTTCAACACCGACACGCTGGTCAAGCGGCTCGATGAGCTAGAGAAGAAGTTGCAACCCGTGCTCGAGAAGATCGACGCCAACGTCGGCCGTGATTACAAGAATCAAGTCAACCGCCTGCGGCAGGCGATCAAGGAACGTGCGAAGTGCGTCGACGAGCAGTTGTCGAAGCTGAACAAGAAGTAGCCGTGCCTGCCTCAGCCATCACGTGAGAACCCATCGAGAGCGTGATTGTCGAAGCGCATAAATTGCTTCGTGAACGTGAGCTTTACTTCGCCTGTGGGTCCATTTCGCTGTTTGACGACGTTAATCTCGATCGTATTGTCTTCGACACCCCCATCACCTTTGCCCGGCCGGTGAAGCATCATGACCGTGTCGGCGTCCTGCTCGATCGAACCCGATTCACGCAAGTCGGATAGCCGGGGACGATGATCTTGGCGATCTTCGGACGCCCGGTTAACCTGGGCGAGCGCCATCACGGGAATTTGCAACTCGCGGGCCAGGAACTTCAAGCGTCGCGAAATCTGGGCGACCTGTTCCTGCCGGGGATCGCGGCGGTTCTCGGGCTCGATGAGTTGCAAATAGTCGATCACCACCAGGCGGATCTTCTCGCGATATTTCAGGCGGCGGGCGTTGGCCCCGATGCGGAGCATGGTCTGCGACGGCGTGTCATCAATGAAGAGCGGCGCCCGGCGCATGACGTCGCCGGCCGCCATCAAACGCTTCATATCTTCGCCGCTGAGCTTCCCGTGCCGAAGTTTTTCGCTTTCAACCCGGGCCTGGGCGACGAGCAGGCGCTCGGCCAATTCGATCCGGGCTTGTTCCAGGCTGACGAAGAAGGCGGGGATATTCTCTTCAACCACGACGTGGCGCACGATGTTCAACGCGACCGCCGTTTTGCCGATCGAGGGACGGGCCGCGAGAATGATGAGTTCGTTGTTCTGCATCCCGGCCGTCAACGCATCAAGGTCGGCGAAGCCCGAGCGGATGCCGTTGGAGTCCGCGGAATCGCCTCGGGCGCGGGCGTCGACGCGGTCGAACGCGGCACTGATGGCTTCCTGCAATGTGTAGGTGGTGCCGGTGTAGCCCTTCTGGGCGATGTCGAGCACTTCACGCTCGGCACGAGCGATGAGTTCGTCGGCCGGTTGCACCTGGTCATACGCGTCGCGCAGAATCTCCGTGCTCGTATGAATCAGGCTGCGGATGATGCCTTTGTCGCGGACGATCTGGGCGTAGTACTCGGCGTTCGCCGCCGTGGGGGCCGCTTCCCAGAGCTCGGCCAGATAGCTGTAGCCGCCCGCGTCCTCGATTTGTCCTTGCTGCTTCAGTTTCTCCGCCAGGATGATCATATCGACCGGTTTGCCCGCGTCGTAAATGTCGCGGATTGTCTTGAAGATCTTCTGGTGGGAATCGAAGTAGAAACTGTCTTCGCGGACGATCTGCACGACGTCGTTGATCACCAGGTTGTCGCGCAACATGCTGCCGAGCACACAGCGTTCCGCCTCCCGGCTCTGGGGCGGCAGACGGTCGGGTCCAGCAGCGTCGGTCGACATGAGGAACCCTCCTGGTAGTTGTGTTTAGCCGCGACGCCGCAGTCTCTCGGAGCGGAGCGCGGTGAGTTGGAAACGAAAAGAAGTGGATCGAAACCGATCCACTTCACAAAAGTTTGTTTCGAAAGGGAACGGACGTCTACTTCTTCCCGGTGGCCTGGGGGATGACGGCGACTTCGACCTTGGCTTCGATGTCGTAGCCGAGGGCGAGCTTCACTTCGGGGAAGATACCGCATTCTTTGATGGCGTCGGCCAGTTTGACCATGTCCGGTTCGACCATCAGGTTCTTGCCCTTGAGGGCGCGGCTGATCTCAGCGGCGCCGACCGAGCCGTAGAGATGGCCTTCCTCGTTGGCGTTCGCTTCGATCGTCACGCGGGCGGTGCGGTGAATCTGATCGGCCAGGGCCTTCAGATCCGCCACGCGGGCTTCGCGAGCCTGCAGAACGCGGATCTTATAGCGCTCAAGCAAGCGCATATTATGTTCGGAAGGCTGCACGGCAAAGCTCTTGGGCAGCAGGAAGTTGCGGCCGTAGCCGTGCTTGACCTCTACCAGGTCGCCCTGCTTGCCCAGGTGCATCACGTCCTCGATGAGGACAAGCTGCATGCCGCCATTTAGACCCTTGCGGACCTGCTGACGTTGCCGAATTTTCTTTGCCGGCGGCTTCTTTGCCACCGGGGCCACGGGTGCTTTCTTCGCCATGTTCGAATCCGATTACGAGGTTCAAAACGGAATTTCTTCAGTTGTGCCGTTCGAGGAGGGCGGTGGTCCATCATCGTCCATCGAGCCCATGTCGTCTTGCGGCGGGCTGCTGTAACCCCCGCTGCTGGAGACGACGGCCGTCGGCGTGGCGGAACGGTTGAATGATCCACCACCTCCGCCGCCTGCTCCATCGTTCTTCGTATCGAGAAACTCGATGCGCTCCACGACGAGTTTATGCTTCGACCGCTTCTGGCCCGACGTCTTGTCGTCCCATTGATCGAGCTGGAGCCGGCCTTCCACGAATATCTGCGACCCTTTTTTACAGTACTGCGAGATCAGTTCGGTCAGCTTGCCGAATTCCGGCCTGCTGAATGCTTCGCAGTCGATGAACAGAGGGTTCGGGTCATTATCCCACTGTCCGGTCTGAGCGTTTTTCTTATTGCGGCTCACGGCGAAGCGGAACTTCACAACGGTCGAACCGGAGTTCGGCAGGACGCGCGGCGGTTCCGGGTTATCCGTCAGTCGGCCGATGAGCATGACTTTATTCAGGCTGGCCATGGCTTGGCTCCGGGGCAGAGGAAACGCCTCACGCATTTCCAAAAAGGGGAATTATTTCTCCCCTTTATTAAAACCGACGATTGCCTCAAGGCAAGGTCGGTAGCGTGCTGAACCGGCAATATTACTTGTCGCCATCCATGTGCCGCGGCCGGCGGCGCGGCCGATCGCCATCCATGCCGGGAATTTCGTCCATGCCGTCGCCGCCGCCTTCGGGGGCCTCATCCCGCATGGCTTGCAGCGCCAGCCGATGGTCGTCCTTCGCCACTTCCATCAGTTCATTCAACCACTTCGGTTCAATGTGGATGACCATATGACGGACGATGAGCTCGCTGAGGCGAAAATCATTTTCCATCTCGGTCATCTTGAGGGATTCGCACTTGAAGAAGATCAGATAGTACTGGCCCTTCTTGTGTCCCTTGATCGGGTAGGCGAGCCGGCGGTCGTCCCACGGACGGCTGGCGATAATTTCCGCGCCGAATTTCTCGAGCGTGCCATGCAAGTTCGACTTGGCAGTGTCGAGATTGCCGGACGTCTTCGCCGAGTCGAGCAGGAACATGCCTTCGTAGTGCTGAGCTGACATTCGTTTTCTCTCATGGATCCGCGGGGGTTGGCCCGTCCGGATCTTTGCGTTTCGGTTTATCCTTCTTCGGCTTCTCAGTCTCGGGTCCCGCGTTCACGCGGTTCATGCAATCGTCGATTCCCTTGCGAACCCAGAGGAGAACACCCTGAGCCGCGGCGGCCATCGCATCGTCCATGATCTTCCGTTCGCCGGGGGCGAAACGGCTGAGCACATAATCGGCCGCATCCATGTACTCGCCTGGATCACCGATGCCGATCCGCAAGCGAGCATATTCGGGCGATCCGAGATGCTCCTGGATGCTCCGTAGCCCTTTCTGGCCACCGTCGGAGCCCTTGGCCCGCATTCGCAACTTCCCGGCCGGCAGGGCCAGATCGTCGCATATCACCAGGAGCGAATCACGCTCCACCTTGTAGAAATCGAGCGCCTGGCGCACTGCCCGACCGCTCAGGTTCATGTAGGTCTCGGGCTTCACCAGCAAAACCGGCTCGCCGCCCTCGGACATCTCGGCCACTTGCGATTCGAAGCGGCTCCGAAAGCTGCTGACGCCGGGGCCGGCCGCCAGATAATCGATCACGGCATAGCCGATATTGTGCCGGGTTCCGTGATACTTGGGCCCCGGGTTGCCGAGGCCGACGACGACTTTCATGGCTTGCCGTTCTTCGCCGGTCGAGACCGGAGAAGCAACTACTCCTCGGTTTCGTCGTCCTTCTCTTTCTTCTTCGTGATAATTTCGGGCTCGGCTGTGGTTGCCCCTTCGAGGCCGCCGACTGCCGCTTCCGCCTGCGCGGGCACTTTCACCTGGACCACGACGGCTTCGGGATCGTGCAGAACCTTGACGCCATCCGGAATCACCAGTTCACGCACGTGAATCGCCTGGCCAACTTGGAGGTCGTCGATCTTGACACGAATCGAATCGGGCCGGGCGGATACCAAGCACTCGATGTGCAGGTTGTGCAGCGGCTGAATCAACACGCCGCCGCCCTTGGCCCCGACAGGGATGCCGCGCAGTTCAACGGGGACAGTCACGTGAATCTTGTCGGTGGCAGACACTCGCAAGAAGTCAACGTGCAGGACTTCCTTGCCGAGATGGTCGTACTGGACGTCTTTGATCAAGACCGACTGCTTCTTGCCGCCGATTTCGAGGTCGAGCGTGAACGAATGGTGCCGGAGCGCGGCCGCGAGAGCGTCCTTGGCGACTGCGATCGTTTCGGGTGTTTCTTTGTGCCCATAAACGATCGCTGGAACCTGGGAGTTCTTGCGA
>Ga0105048_10010715_pt1 | contig 14513 bp, 9 predicted proteins | sample MAT05_FD_78382 | JGI IMG/M metagenome (GOLD analysis project Ga0105048, IMG submission 78382) | Freshwater microbial communities from Lake Fryxell liftoff mats and glacier meltwater in Antarctica - MAT-05 | ecosystem: Environmental > Aquatic > Freshwater > Ice > Liftoff microbial mat | place...
CGCGCCGGGCTGGCGGTTGCCGATGACCCTGCGCGGCTGGCAGCGTGCCTGCCGAGCGGCTGGCCCAAGGTTTGCATCATTATTCCGGCACACAACGAACGTGAGGTGATCGCCCGCGTGACCGCCTCGCTGTGTAAGCAAGACTACCCTGATTACCACGTCGTTTTCGTGCTTGATCGCTGCACTGACGACACGCACGCCATTTTGACCAAAGCAATCGGCACTGACACGCGGTTTAGCATCATTGTCAATGGGGCGTGCCCTCCAGATTGGGCTGGCAAGGTCAATGCGGTACACATCGGATCGCAAAGCCAGCCAGCGCGCGATGCCGCCATTTTGCTGTTTAGCGATGCCGACACAATCTTTGATCCGCGCTGCCTCACGGCCTGCGTCGCCCTCTTGGCCGAGCGCAAGCTGGCCATGCTCAGCTTGCTGAGCACGCTGACAGCCCGCCGCGGCTTTGAGCTTCTGCGCCAGCCGGTTGCCGGTTTCCAAATGCTCACGATGTTTCCGCTGCGCCGCGTCAACCGAGAGCGGCGTCGGCGTCCGCTGGCCAACGGCCAGTTCCTGATGTTCACGCGTGAGGCCTATGACCGCATTGGGGGGCACACACGCGCGAAGGGGCACCTGCTCGAGGATCTGCGTCTGGCGCGACTGCTCGAAGAGCACAAACTGCCCCAAATGCTGGTCATGGCCAGCGGCCTGCTCGGGTGCGAGATGTATCGCAGCCCAGAGCAGTTTACCCGCGGCTGGAAGCGCATTTTCACTGAGCTTTCCGGGCGCAAGTCAGTGCGACTGCGCCGTCATGGCAATCGGCTGCTCATCCTCAATGGTGTGCTGCCGGCCATCTGCGGCGTGGCCATTCTCGCATGGCCCATCACGGCGGAACTTACCAGCTTTGGCCGCGATCCGCTGGTTATCGCCGTATGCATCTTGGGCGCGTTTGGGCTGTTATTTCATTATCTCACAGTCTCAGTCGGCCTGGCGTGGTCGCACCTTCCCGCGTGGTTGGCCATATTGCACATCCCCGGAGCCATGCTCATTTCGCGCCTTATGCGCGAGGCCGCCAGCGACCTTGAGGGCGGCATAGCCATCAGTTGGGGTGGGCGCGCGTACGACCTTGGCAGCAAGGCGAGCCCGATGCGCGATGTGTCGGGGCTCAATGGCCCTTCCGCTGGAGCATCTTCCGGGCCACCAGCCGGGCGAACAATTCTGGCGGCATCGGCTATCTCGCCCTCGGCCGCCGCGAGCCACACGCCGCCGATAGCGTAAAACCTCGTTTTTTACCACGTTCAGCACCCGATGCGCGCTTGAGTCGAACCAGATGGGCTGCCGTTCAATACAATCCCGTAGAAGCCCTTGTCCTCTTCAAACGTGCAAACTTGGCCCATCGCCCTACTCGCCAGTGCAGCCCTGCATATTGCCGGCGGCGCGGCAATGTACCTCTCGCCGCCCATGTCGGCCGATGGCCCAGTTGATGGCGCTGAGGCTGGCCGCGATGTCGTGATTGTGCTGGCACCGAGCCCTGCACCCACCAGCTCCGAAAAAGCGGTTGTCGCTGCCAAGCAGCCCGGCGCGTTTCCGGTAGTCGCTACGGCGTTGCCAGTCCCTGCACCTGCTGCGCCGGTGCCGCCCGAGCCAGCACCTCCTGATGCGTTCAAACTGCCGCTTGGCACAGATGATGGCACCCCTGGCATCAAGCGCTGGTTGGCTTCTCCGGGAGAGTTGCCGCAGGTTGCCATCCCCGCGCCAGAGGAACAGGCAGGTCTTTCACGACGTGCGGGCACGCCCGGGGGCATTCCGACTCGCGCGGGCCAGGGCGGCAGCGGTGGCGAGGGTGGCGCGCCGAGCGCGGCGAGCCCGGCCAATACCGCCAACCCGGACACCACCGCCAACCCAGCACCCGCACCCGCACCTGAACCTGCCGTTGCGCCGGTTGCCGAGCCCGCGGCCACTGAGTCACCTGCATCCCAATCCGCTTCGGCCCAGCCACCTCTCGCAAAGTCCGTTCTGGACCAACCGCCCGGGGCTGCGGAAACTCCGCCTTCTGTAAAGGGTCTTGCGCCCGCCGCGGTTTCACGCGCGGCCGCGACGAACGCGATCGGGCCCACGCTGCTGCCACTGGCAGAGCAGCCCGCGCCCAAGCCGGAGGCAGACCGCGCCATCGGCCCGATGGATGTGCCCGAGCGCGAGCTTGAGGTGGGGTCGGAGCGCGATGGCGGCAAGATCGGTATCGATGCCACCGTGGCGGCAGATCAATCCGCGGCGACTGAGCAGCAGCGGCCACCGGTGCCCCCTGCGACTGAACCACTGTCAGAGCTGCCCGCGCCAGCCGAGATCGCACCGCGGCCGGCGCGAAACTCGCTCGGCCCAACCGGGCTGACCCTCGATGGGCGCGCCTTGCGTGCCAGCACGCCGCTGGTGATGTTGCCCGAAGTGCTGGTGCGGCCCGAGCTTGTGGAGCGGCCGCTCGACCGACAAGTGCCCGCCACGCAAAAATCTTCACAAGGTGCCGCCGCCCAGCGGGGCGGACAGCAGGGAGAGCCCGGCGACGGCAACGCATCTTTAGCGGGCGACCCCGGCATGCAGTCGGACCGTGACTCTGATGCATTTTCAACGGCAGTGGGGGAGTATCGCGCAGGCAGGGTGACTGCGGGTCAAGGCCTGGAGATTCGCCCCACGCGGCCCAAGTTTGGCCTGTTGGCCCGCACGCTGGCCGCCCCCCGCCCACCTCGCGTCGAGATCGTTTTTGGGCGTGATGGTGTAGTAAAGCGCGCCACAATCTTGCGTTCCTCCGGCTATCCGACCGATATCGACCAGCCGATCCTCAACGCGATCTATGAGTGGACGGCCAGCGGCAAAGCCCTGCGCGAACTGCCCCCGGTACCCTCTGCTGAGATTCGGCTGAACATGACCGTTTACCTGCGTTAGCATTGCCTTTGCCCGACCGCCCTGTAAACCCGAAGTCCCGCCGCAGCGCGCAAATGTGTGCGGTGGTGGCCGTCGCGCTTGGGTCGTGCGCGGGCGCAAACGGTTGGCAGAATGCTCAGCCCGTGCAAGCCAACCGGTTTGGGCAATTGAGCCAGTCGGGCCAGCAGCCCAGTCCGTCGCCCGGGCTTACGCCAAGTAATGCCCTGCAGGTGCGGCAGCTGTTCCGGGTGGAGGCCTTCATCGCCGACTCAGGAGCGCTGAGCACGCCGGGGCGGCAGCAATCTGCCGATCTGCGCGTGCCTGGGGACTTTCAGGGCCTCTTTCAGATTCCCGCTGATGCCGATTCGCCCTACGCGGGCTGGTTCGCCCGCGTCCGCGGCGGGCTCATCGCCATGTTCCCCAAGGGTGAGTACAACTCAGGCGAGAAGGGCAACATTTACCCGGTGGTTCCGGCAAACACCGTTTACGCCCTCGGCAGCATCCCCATGGGACGCATCGGCCCGCGCACAGCGGATGCTGCCAACATGCCAATCGATGGGCGGATCAACACCCGCCTGAGCAATTTTGTAGATACCCGGCTCGGCGGTGCGCTGAGCACGCGGCTGACGGATGCCGACTTGGCCCTTCCGGAATCGGCCTTTCTGCGGCCCACAAACTCTGGCGGTGGCAAAGCAGATGGTTCGCTGCCGACCGATTCGCGTGCGGCGCAGATTCCAGTCGAAGCCGAGGCGATCGAGCGCGTCTTTGGCGCGGGAGTAGGGCGATCCATGAGATTGGCGGAACTGGCGCGCATGGCCGCGGCGCCGCAGCGGTTGCCGCGGATGGACAAGGCGAAGTTGACCGATGAGCCGAAGCCGGCTGATGGTCCGAAGCTGGGCGATGACCCGAAGCGAGGCCAGTCAACAGCGTCGCCAACTGTTCTGCCAACTGCGCTGCCGGGCCCACTGCCCCAGGCAAGGCCATAGCGAGGTCGGTTTGTCGACGGCCAAGGTCAGTCGCTCTCTGCCTGGCGCGAGGCCACCGCATCTGGCGCCTGCACCACGCTGACAACCACATCGTTCTTGAATTGAACCAGAGTGGTTTGCGAGATTTCGTTTCGATTCTTGCCGCCGAAGACCACCAGCACGTATCCAGAGCTGGTGGAGACTTTCTTGAAGTCATAGCGGTAGAGATCGTGCGTTGCGCCATCGCGCACTTCGGTCACGCGGCTGGATGGCTCGCCAAAGGCAGTCTCCACCCAAGCGCGGCTGGTTTTGCCGGGTTCGATCATGGAGACCGCCGCGGGGCTGACAAACGTTCCACTCTCTTTGGTGGAGGATTCTCCGCCGACGATGCATCCAGACAGGAGCGAGGCGGCAGATATTGTGGCGGCGGTGAGCGCAGCGAGGGCGCACGCGCGAGTGAGTTTTACTTGCATGGTGTATTCCTTTTTAGCTTTAAAGCGTCCAGAACAGATTACTTGAAGATCAGCACACTGGGGCTGACCAGAATGACTTTTTCGCGGCGGAGCTGGGTTGCGGCGTTCATGGCGTCGCGAGTCTGCAGGAAAACGTGGTCGCCGAGTATTTGCCGCGCCGTCGCCGCCAGTGAACCGGCCACCAGCGTGCTCATGCCGGCATTGCTGCCGCCCGCAGCTCGGGGCGCGCTTGCGCCAAATCCGCCAGCGATGCCCTTGAGCATCTCCTCGAAGGATTGGGGTGCGGGGAAGTCCATCACGTCGTAGGAGCCGGAAGCCAGCTTGAGCTCGCTGGCCAGATCATCGACCGTGCTCGTGAGCGTGCCGACCTTATCGGCCATCTTCAGGCCCACCGCGTCACGACCGACGAAAAGCCGGCCCTCGGCCGTGCTGGCCAGATCGATGCCGGCGCGGCCCTGGGAGACGCGGCTGGTAAAGAGCGTGTAGGTATCCTTCATCTTCTGGCGCACCAGCGCGCGATCACTCTCGCTCCACGGCGAGGTGGCGGATTCCATCGCAGCCCGCGGCCCGCGCGAGCGAGAGACGGTGTTGATGTGCAACTTCTCAAACAGCCCGCCCATGGCAAACTTGCCACCGACCACGCCGATGGAGCCGACGATGGACGAAGGCGTGAGATAAATCTTGTCACCAGCCACGGCGATGTAGTATCCGCCCGAGGCAGCCATGCTGCCCACCGAGACCCAGACGGGTTTGACCTTGCCGAGGCGCTTGACGCCCTGCCAGATCACTTCGCTGGCAATTGCCGAACCGCCCGGTGAATCAATGCGGAGCACCACGCCCTTGATGAGCTTGTCATCCTCCAGCTCTGCAAGTGCGCGGCGAATCGTGCGGCTGCCGACTGATGCGCCTCCGAGCAAACCGCCTGAGGATGACTCGCCATCCATGATGGCGCCATCGACATGCACGACGGCGATGGTGCTGCGCTTTGCCTTGTATTCTGGCGGATTCATTAGTTTGCTGAACAGAGTAAAGGGGTTGGTATCACCCGCCTTGCTCTTCTTGCCCTCCGTCTCGTTGCTCCAGGTGAGCGTGCGACCGTACATCTTCTCCAAGTGATCGGTCAGATCAGGCAGGTCGATGCTGCGGTCGATCAGCCCGGCCTTGATCGCTTCCTGATCGCTGGCCATCCAGCAGACTTCCATCGCCTTGTCCAGCGCGGCATCATCGAGCTTGCGTCCGGACTTCAACTGCTCGCGCATGGTGCGATACATGGCGTCGAGCAGGCCATCAATATTCTTGTTCCACGGCTCGCTTGGCTTGCTGTTGGCGTACTGCTCGCTCGCGCCCTTGTAATCGCCAACTTGCACAAAGTCGGGCCGCACACCTGCCCAGGCAAAGGTGTCGGCCAGGAACATCTCGTCCATGTGAATGCCCGGCAGCGAGACGCCGCCACCGGTCTGAATCACCACATCGTCGCAGAACGAGCCGAGCCGAAGCTCCGCCGACCCGTAGTTGTCAGAGAAAATGTGTACCTTCTTGCCGGCCTTACGGGCGCGCGTAATTGCGTCGCCCAGTTCTTCGACCCGGGCCGGGGTCAGCTCGGCATCCTTCAAGCGAATCACAATCGCAGCCACTTTGCTGTCACTGCCCGCGGCGATGATGCCGCTGACGACCTTGCGCACGGTGGTGCCGCTGGCATCGCCAAACAGCGACATGCTCGTTTGCCGGTCGGTCAGTTCATCGTCAATCTCAAAGAGAGCAACTGTGGTGGCATCTGCGTTGGTGCCACGCACCAAAGCGAGCTCGGCGCGAGCGGTGAGCAGTGCAGCATCTACCAACCCCGGCGCCGCGGCAGCACAACCGCAGATGGCAAGCGTGAGGGCTACGGCAAGGGCCATCGGTCGTCTGCTGCGACCAGCGCGGGCGGAGTGGCGAGCATTCAGCGTGGACTGACCTGAGGACTGAACCGGAAGCTGCGTTGGCATCATGGGGGAAACTTTCCAGAAAAATCGAGAACGAACCGTGGGGGCGGGAGGGGCGGGAGGGCGCGGGTGCGCACGCCGCGGAGTTATTGCCCCGGCGTGAGATTGTTGGGAGAGCCGAGCGCTCGCTTTCGATTCTGCGGATGTAAACCGCAGATTGCGGGCGATCCGACACTCCATCGCGCGTCGAGTGATCTGCGAGTATCATGCCACCGACGCTCCGAAACAATCAAGTTATCGGGCGTTATAGTAAACCGCTGCACTTGCTCCACGCGGCCCCGGAGTTCTCGATGCGATTGACCATGGTTGGCACTGGATACGTCGGGTTGGTGACGGGGGTCTGTCTGGCAAATACGGGCAACGACGTTGTTTGCCTCGACCTTGATCCGGCCAAGATCGCCATGCTTAGGTCGGGCAAGAGCCCGATCTACGAGGCGGGGCTTGAGGATCTGCTTGAGCACAACATCAAGGCGGGTCGCCTTAGCTTTACGACCGACACTTTTGCGGCGCACGCGGATGCCGAGATGATTTTTATCTGCGTGGGCACACCCTCAGATAAGAACGGGCACACCGATCTGAGTTACATTGACGCCGCGGCGGACGGCATCGGCGAAACGCTAGCCAAGTTGGGCCCGACTGCCGCGGCGAAGGTGATCGTCGTCAAGAGCACGGTGCCGGTGGGCACCACGTTTCGGGTTCGCGACCGCATTGCAGCTAAGGTCGGCCCGGCTATCACCTTCCACGTGGCCGACAACCCCGAGTTTCTGAAAGAGGGTGCGGCGATCGAAGATTTCAACAAGCCCGACCGTGTCGTCTGCGGCGTTGAGAACGAGCACACGGCGGTGCTGATGCGCGAGCTTTACGAGCCGTTCGTGCGTAACGGCCACCCGATCTACATCATGGATGTGCCCTCGGCCGAGATGGTCAAGTATGCCAGCAATGCGATGCTCGCGTGCAAGATCAGCTTCATCAACGAGATGGCCAATCTGTGCGAGGCATACGGGGCCGATGTTGGCAAGGTGCGCGAGGGCATGTGCGCCGATCGCCGCATCGGTAATCAGTTTCTCTATCCCGGCTTGGGGTACGGCGGATCGTGCTTCCCGAAGGACACGCTCGCCTGCATCATGATGGGAGAACAGCGGGGCATACCCACGCCGGTCAATCGCGCGGTTCACCAGCTCAATCAGGATCAGCGCAAGCGCTTCTTCGGCAAGATTGAGAGCTATTTCGGGTCTTCGCGCGGGTCACTGGCGGGCCGCACGCTGGCCTTTTGGGGCATCGCCTTCAAGCCCCGCACGGATGACATTCGCGAGGCGCCGGCCATCGCACTCATGCAGATGGCCAAGGCCGCGGGCGCGCACGTTCGTGCGTTTGACCCTGTCGCCGGTGAGAATGCCCGCAAAGAGCTTGGCCCCGGCTACGCCATTGTGGAGGACATGTATGAGGCCGCAAAAGGTGCCGATGCCTTGGTGGTGTGCACCGACTGGGACGAGTTTAAAAGCCCAAACTGGCAGAGGTTGACCAGCGTGATGGCGGGCCGCGTGGTCTTTGATGGCCGCAACCTCTATCGCCCGCAGGCCATGCGCGAGCACGGGCTCTCCCACATCAGCGTGGGGCGCGAGTCAGTTCTTCTGAACTAGAACGTGGTCGTGCCCGGCGATTCTACTGTCACGAGGTTAACGACCGAATAACCTGCCGTTCTGACGGGCTCGTGCCTGCCGCGCATCAGGTTCTGGGTCGGTCAGTCGGACCGAGATGTGCTGACCGTCGTATGACCGTGTACGCAGTGGGGGCAGCGGGCGATTGCCGCGCAGATTGAGCCGATTGTTTTGTAAATGCAGCGTGGGTTATGTCTGCCTGTCGAGTGTTGCAAGGACTTCTTCGCCATGAAAAACCGCTTTTTCTCCGCCATACCCGCTTCCAGCGTCTCTGTTGCCGCTCGCGGCGGAACGTTCTCACGTTGGCTGCGGCTTTCTGTGGTGCTCTCAGCGGGCGTGCTGGTTAGTGCGGCGGGCCATGCGGCGGCACAAGTGACCGATCAGCAGAAGCCGGTTGCAGGGTCGAAGGCAGCGGGCGATGTGACTGGTCTTTCGGTTTGGAAGGCCGCCAGCGAGAACAAGCTTGATGCGGTGCTCACCCTCAGCGATCAGCTGGCGCAGGCGAGCGATGAGCGGGGCGGCGAGCAACTGCGGCTGCGGTTGGGGCAGGTGAAGGCGGGCATCGCAGCGCGGGAGGAAGAGCGAGCGGCGAGCATCAAGCGCGTCGCCGCGCAGATTGATGACTTGATGGCCGCGGCCAAGACGAATGTGGAGGTGTCCAAAGCTCTAATGCGAGCGACCGAGCTGCACATGCTTGAGCTCGACAAGAACGCGATGCTCGCCACTCCGCGGATGAAGTCGCTCGTTGAGCGCGCGGCGACGGCAGCGCGTGAGGCGGAGGCCCAGGGTGACTGGTTGATAGCTGGCGAGCTTTTCGGGCGGCTGAACCTGCTGCTGGAGGAGACGCAGCAGTTCAAGCCCGATGTGCGGCGTCTGAGTGACCGGCTCACGATGCTTCGGCTTTACGCGCCCGAGCGGCTTTATGAGCTGCGCAATATTCGCCGCCAGCAGGATGGGATGAAACCGCTGCCGCCGTTCAATTCGATCGGTGAGGATTACACATCACGTCTGACGGGTGTCGATGAGAGCGTCGTACTCAAGGCCGTAGGGTTTGCTTCAGAGAATCATATTGAGCGGGTGCCAGTGCAGAAGATGGTCATTGGCGGGCTTGAGGCCGTCAAGGTGCTGGTAACGACGAAGGATCTGGCTTCGGTGTTCAGTGGTCTGGCCGATGTGGCGCAGCGCGATGCGATGGTGGCCGTGCTGGATGCGCAGATTGCCCGCTTCAATGCAGCCGATGCGCCGGGCGGGCCGTTTGTAGTGGCCAACATGCTCGAGGAGCTTCGTGCGGCTTCGGCCCGCACTGTCAAGCTGCCTGATGCCGCGCTCCTGCATGAGTTTGGCAATGGTGCCTTTGACAAGCTCGATGAGTTCTCGCAGATTGTCTGGCCTGACGAGCTGGCGCGGTTCAAGCGAATGACTGAAGGGTCGTTTGTCGGCGTGGGCATTCAGATTCAGCTTGACGACGAGTCGCAGATGATCAAGGTGGTCTCGCCGCTTGAGGGCACACCAGCCCAGAAAGCGGGCATTCGCGCTGGCGATCTGCTCAAGAAGATCAACGAAAAAACGGCGGTGGGCATGTCACTTGATCAGGCCGTCGAGCAGATTACCGGCGGCGCGGGATCGACGGTGCGCATGCTCATCGAGCGCGCGGGTGAGGATGTGTTTTATGAACTGCGTCGGGCCCGCATCAAGTTGCCGACGGTCAAGGGTTGGGCGCGGTCGGGCACTGGAGAGATGGACTGGTCGTGGTTCATCGACGACAGGTCGCAGATCGGCTATCTGCGCATCAGCAACTTCTCTGACACCACCACGCGCGACCTGCGCAAGGCCATTGGTGAGATGAAGCGGTCAGGGCTGCGCGGGCTGATCTTTGATCTGCGGTTCAATCCGGGTGGTTTGCTCGATCAGTCCGTCAGCGTGGCGAACTTGTTCATCGATGAGGGGCCAATCGTCTGGACGCAGGGAATCTCGCGCCGCCAGACGGAAACTGCCGAGCCAGGCCGCGCCTCTCTGCGCAACGTGCCGACGGTGGTGCTGATCAACGAGACCTCGGCTTCGGCATCCGAGATTGTCTCGGGCGCGATTCGCTATTACGGCGATAAGGGCGAGGTGCCCGCGCTGGTGCTTGGCAACCGCTCCTACGGCAAGGGCAGTGTACAGAATGTGGTGCCGCTCTCATCCCAAGCCCAGGTGAAACTGACCACGGGCTATTACTTTCTGCCCAGCGGCGTGTGCATCCACCGGCGCGAGGGCGCATCGGTCTGGGGTGTTGAGCCGAATTTGAAGCTCGAAATGTTGCCCAAGCAGCAAAACGATTCGCTGGTACTGCGCAGCGATGCTGACCTGACGGCCGATGCCGAGCGCCCCAAGCCGGCGAAGAAGAAGGAGGGCGAGATGTCGATCGATGACACCCGTTACGGACCGCCTGATGCCAACCGGCTCATTACCGAGAACATCGACCTGCAGTTGCAAGCCGCGCTGCTGGTGCTGGAGGCGCGACTGAGCGGCCCGGCACAGGCCGACTCGCAGCGTGTGAGGTGACTGAGTTTCGCCTTACCCGACGATCTCCGTGCCAATATCAGTGCGCATCTGCTTGCCGGCAAAGCTGATCATGTCGGCGGCTTTATAAGCCAGCTTGCGCGCTTCGGCCAGGTCCACGCCCATGGCCGTCACGGCCAGCACGCGTCCGCCCGCCGTGACGATCTCGCCATCTGCGTTTCGTTTGGTCCCGGCGTGAAACACTTGCACGCCGGGCACCCTGGCGGCAAACTCGAGACCGCTGATGACATCGCCCGAGCGCGGCTTGTCCGGGTAGCCCGCTGCCGCCAGGATCACCGTCACTGCTGCGCCGGGGTGCCAGTCGATGTTGGTTTTGTCGAGTTTGCGCTGCCCGCAGCCAAGCAGCACGGGCAGCAAGTCCGACTTCCAGCGCATCATCAGCACCTGGCATTCAGGGTCGCCAAATCGCACGTTGTACTCAAGCACCTTTGGTCCCGCTGGCGTGAGCATGATGCCAACGTAAAGCACACCACGAAACTCGATGGTGTCGCGCTTGAGCGCATCGACGGTGGGAAGCACAATCTCGCGCTCGATGCGCTGCATCATCTTTTCATCGATCGCCGGTGTGGGGCACAGTGAGCCCATGCCGCCGGTGTTCGGCCCGGTTGCGCCATCGCCCAGTCGCTTGTGATCCTGGCACGATTCCAGCATGAAGATGCTGCGGCCGTCGGTAATTGCAAAGACGGAGACCTCGCGCCCCTTGAGCCGCTCCTCAATGAGCACGGTGCGGCCGGCCTCTCCAAACTCCAGCTTGCTCATGATGCGCGTCACCGCATCCGTTGCCTCGGACAGCGTGCTCGGCACGAATACGCCCTTGCCCTTGGCTAGACCGGCGGCCTTGATAACAGGCAAATCAAATCGCGAGCGGTTGAAGGCCAGCTCAACTTCCTTGCGCTTGTGAATCTGCTGATCAATGAACAAACGCCGCTGCTCGCTATCGACATATTCGTCGGCCAGGCGAAAGAGTTGGCCCAGCAGCATGTCGTCTCCTATCCGAGACTCCAAGAACCGGCGCGCCGACTCCGCATCAGTAAACACCCGCGCCTCGGCCGTTGGTATGGCCGCGCCGCGCATGAGCTCCTTGGCAAAGGCCTTGTCGGCCTCCAGCATCGCCGCGGCTTTGTTCGGACCGAAGACGACCGGCGTAAAGCCCACCGCGCGGCACATCTTGTCATTACCCAGCGCATCGGTCAGCCCGCTCGCCAGCGGGTCCTCCGGCCCGATGACGACCAGTCCGATGCGATTGGTCGCGATGAACTTGCAGAGCAGGAACGGGTCCTTCGGGTTGATCGGAATGTCCTGCGGCACAGGTGTAGCGAGGGCCGCGATGCCAGGGTTCTCCGTACCTGTTGCAAAGAGCACCCCAAGCCGCGGCGACTGGCTCAGTTTCCAAGCCAGCGCATGCTCGCGCCCACCTGCACCAATGAGCAGCACGTTCATGGGCGCGTTGTCTGCCACGACAGGAGCTGGCAATGCCGCGGCAGGGTCAACAGCAGCTTCGGGCGGCATTGCAGGTGGGGGCGTGGTCGGTACTGGTGCTTCGCTGGGCATAATGCGGGCAAATGGGGCGGAGAACAAATAGCGCGGGCAGATACTTCGGGCCAGGTCTGGGTGGTCAAAGGCGAAGTTGCATCGGCGATGATGGGATGCAAAATCAGTTTAGTCTCTGGCCCGCGCCAGTAGCATGTGCGGCTTGCCCGTCAGGGCTTTTAGAAGAGCGATGATGGCTTTTCCGCCCCGCTTGGCCCGCCAGCACCCGCTTGCTGCGCGCTCACATCGGCCGCATCAGCAAACTCGGCCGGTCGTGGCACACCGATGTAGTCCGCCGCGGCGTACGTGAGCATGCGTCCGCGTCTGGTGCGAGCCACAAAGCCAAGCTGCAGCAGGAATGGCTCCACCACATCTTCGAGCGTGCCCGAATCCTCATTCATGCTCGCCGCGATGGCCTCCAGCCCGGTTGGCCCGCCGCGATAGGTGGTGCCGAGCACGCGCAAATACTGGCGGTCCAGATCATCGAGGCCCAGCGCATCGACCCCCTCCAAACCCAGTGCTGCCACCACCGTCTGGCAGTTGAGCACGCCACCTGCTTTTACCTGGCAATAGTCGCGCACGCGGCGCAGCAAACGGTTGACGATTCGCGGCGTGCCGCGGCTGCGCTCGGCGATGATTCGCAGCGCGGCCGTGTCGGTGGTGGGGATGTCCAGCATGGCGGCAGATCGCTGGGCAATCGTCAGCAGCTCATCGACGGTGTAGAACTTCAGATGGTGCGAGAGCACGAAGCGTGATCGCAGGGGAGACGACATCAGCCCCGCGCGAGTCGTTGCGCCGATCAGCGTAAATGGTTTGAGCTTGATCTGCACCGTGCGCGCATGCGTGCCCGCATCGACGGGCACATCGATGCGAAAGTCTTCCATCGCCGGGTAGATGAACTCCTCGACGGCTATCGGCATGCGGTGAATCTCATCGATGAAGAGAATGTCTCCCGCTTCCAGCCGCGTGAGTGATGCCACCAGATCAGTGCCTTTGGTAAGTGCAGGGCCCGAGGTGGTCACGGCGCGCGTGCCCATTTCCGCGGCGATCACGTGCGCGAGCGTCGTCTTACCGAGGCCTGGCGGCCCATGCAGCAGCACATGGTCGAGCGGCGACTTTCTGCCCTTGGCTGCCTGCAGCGCGATGCTGAGCCGACTGACGAGGTCTGCCTGACCAATGTACTCGCCCATGCGAGTAGGGCGAAGCGACCAGTTTACTGGCTCCTCATCCGGCAAGGCCGCTGCGCTTGTCACAATCCGTTCAATGGCCATAGGTCACTCTTGCAAATCACCGTCACCAGCCGCCACCTGGCCCACTCATTGTGCGCTCAGCGGCAAACCCTTGGCCTTGTAAAGCGAGACAAGCTGCGCAATGGTCGTGCTCTCAGAGATTACTCCGCCAGGCAGCACGGTGCGCACCAGCTCTCCATCATCGCGATAGGTGCCCACCTGCGGCTCATCGCCCTCGCGAATCCGCGTGCGGACCACCCACGCGCCTGCATCGCTGCGCTCGGCAGAGTCGCGGCGCAGCGCGATTGACTCGCTATCAGAGCGATAGGTGTAAAAGCCAGTTTCGACCTCAAACTCGGCCTTGATCAGCAGTCTGGGGATGAGAAACATCTCAAGCTGGCTGAGGTATCCGTCACCGGCGATGGTGGGCAGTATCGCGCGCGGGCTCTTGCCCGATTCGCTCACTGATATTGATACCGAGTCTCCCGATCGCGCCCCAACCTCCGTCAGCGTGCGCGCGGCAGCAGGCCTGGCAGACTTGGCTGGCTGGCCTTGATTGGCATTTGGTGCACCAGTTTGCGCTGCGAGCTCGGGCGCTTCGCGCACTGCTGTGCGCACCGTCCAGACTTCTTCGGCCCGATCCAGCGTCAGAAAGTATCCCGCCACGGTGTCTACCAGTCGGTATCGCGCACTGCCGGGGACGGGCCGATCAAACAGCCGGGCCTTCACGGTCAGCAGCAGTCCCTCCTGAGCATCTCCCGCCCGCGCTGGTAACGCAGAGTTTTCCGCCGCCTGTCCTGAAACCGAAGTCGCCGCGCGCAGCTCGCCGAGTCGCCCCTTCCACGCTTTGATCGTGCGAAAGCCAAGCTCCTCAGCGTCCGCCTGTTCGCCGCTGGCCGCCGGGCGGTAGAGCCGATAGATGCGCTCGCCATCAGGCAGCGCAGCGAGCAAACTCTCGCCGGTAAAGCGGCTGGTGAGCTGCTTTCCGGCGCTAACGGCGTCGCGTCGCCCCGCCGCGGTCTTCTCTGCATCGGCAATCACACTTGAGGCGACCACCATGTCAAAGACTGGCCTTGCGGCGGCAACTTGCTTGTCGGTACACGTCAGCTCAAAGAGCACAAAGCGGTCGCGCTGCGGCTGAAAGAGCGTGAGCACCTTGACGATGCTGAGGTTCTCAACAAGCGAAGGAATCATCGCGATGACG
>Ga0105048_10010718_pt1 | contig 14509 bp, 9 predicted proteins | sample MAT05_FD_78382 | JGI IMG/M metagenome (GOLD analysis project Ga0105048, IMG submission 78382) | Freshwater microbial communities from Lake Fryxell liftoff mats and glacier meltwater in Antarctica - MAT-05 | ecosystem: Environmental > Aquatic > Freshwater > Ice > Liftoff microbial mat | place...
AGCCAAAGTCGTAAAAGGTGTCGGCTGGAATTGAGACCAGCACACTCGGCTCGGCCACGAAGATGCCGGCGTTGGCCAGATTGGTGAAAACGTCCTCGGCCTTGGGCTTTTCGACGAAGCGCGTGATTTTGCCGGTGCTGTCCATATCGACCAGACCCACTTCTGTCGGGTTCGGCACTGGATAAAGCGCCAGGGTCAGGCCGGTTTTGGGGTCGCGCGCCACATTTTTGCGGTGCTCGCGCAGAAGTGCATTCAAATCCAGATCAGTGAGCACATCGCCATAGATCACGATCAGCGGCGCAGTCGCATCTTTGAGGGCGTGGCTCATTTTTAGCACGCCGCCAGCGGTGCCCAGAATGGTGCTTTCATGCGAATAAACGATATTTACACCATATTTCGAGCCGTCGCCAAAATGCTGCTCGATGGCCTCGGGCTTGTAGTTCAGGTTCATGGCCACATGGCGCAGGCCGTGCCGCTCCAGCCACTGCACCGTGTGCTCCAGCAGGGGCTTGCCCGCAATCGGCACCATGGGTTTGGGCTTGTCCAGGGTGAGCGGTCGCAGGCGGGTGCCTTCACCGGCCGCCAGAATGGCTACTTTTACGGGTTTCAGTGCCTGAGCCGCCACTGATGAAATTACCATATGCATGGCGCTGACCATGATGTGGTTGACCACGACATGGACATCTTCCTGCTGGCCGATCAGGGATACCGGCGCGAACAGGCACACATCGACCATGTCTTTGATCTTGCCGCCCTTGTCGCCGGTGAAGCCGATCGTGGGGCAGTTCATGGCCCTGGCGACCTTGAGCGCTTCGAGCACGTTCCTGCTGTTGCCGCTGCACGAGATGGCGATGATCAGATCGCCGGGCTGGCACAGGTTGTGCAGTTGCTCGGCAAACACCGCATCAAACGAGATGTCGTTGCCCAGCGCCATGATCCAACCCGTGTTGTCGGTCAGCGAGATCACCCGCATGCGCGGCTGGCCCGGGATCGAGGTCATCTTGTTGAGGTCGAGGGCCATGTGCGAGGCGGTGGACGCGCTGCCGCCGTTGCCCATGATGAACACCTGCCGGCCGTCGCGCCAGGCCGAGATCAGGGCTTCGGCGACCTGTTGCAAAACGCCGCGATCGAGCGCGGCAATGCCGCGCCCGACCTCGTCCAGATATTGGTTGATGTGTTCGCTGACCGAAAGGGCCGTGTGTGAAGTGTTGTCGATGTCGCTCATGCAGGCGGTTGCTCCAGATAATTCAAATTAATTTGGCGGTAGTGTAGTTGCCGTTGGTGTCGGAGCCGCTTCAGACTCAACCGAGACGCCAAGATCGGGGCGGGCATGTTTGGAGATGGTGAAGATGCTCAGAACGGTAATGATAGCAAGTTGTGCATCCAGCCAGATCGTCCACTTGCGAACATAGCTCAACTCGTCGCGCAATTCGTCGGCGGGTGCAGGGTAGGCCGGGCTGATGGACCAGGGGCCAATGACGCCAGGCTGCACGGCTTGCAGGCTGGGCATGGTGCGTGAATCGATGGCCGAGCTGCCAACGACGCGCGGGCGCGGGCCGACCACACTCATCTCATCCACCAGTACATTCCACAATTGAGGCAGTTTGTCCATGCCGGAGCGGTAAAGCACCCGATCCAGCCAAGTGATCTTGTCGACGCTCTGGGTTTCGGCCGGCCGGTCGAAGCTGCTGATGCTGCCCGAGTGGCTGGCGAAACACGTGTTGAACTTCCACATGGTGAAGACTTTGCCGCTCTCGCCAATGGTCTGGTAGCCGGCCAGCACTTGCTTGCCCATCAGTTTCAAACTAATGGCGACGAAGGCCGATAACAGGATGGCGGGCACCGCCGCCAGAGCCAGCAGTGTCAGATCGAAGGTGCGCTTCAGCATCGCATCGATGCCGACCAGGCGCGCTTCGTTGATCGTCATCAACGGCATGGCGGTGTTGTTGGTGATGGTGATGCCGTTGGCCAGTGTCTCGTAGAAGCCGGTGGACAGGCGCAGTGTGTATTCGTTGGGCAGTGAGGCGGTGCTGATGATCTCCTCGTAGGTCTCCCAGGCCACGGCACTGGGAACCACGATCACTTCATGTGCGCCTGTTTCGCGGGCCATGCGCTTGAGTGCGGTGGGCCGGCCGATGACTTTGAGGCCGCCCACCACTTCGGTGCCGATGGGTTTGAAGTCGTCGAGGAAGCCCAGCACATTCATGCCATGAGCCTTGTCTTTGCGCCACAGGTCGGCCATGGCCACACCCTGATCGTTGGCACCGACGATGATGGCGCGCGCCATCAGCCAGCCGCGCCGGCGAAGACCGTTAAATATCTGGCGCAGCACAAATCGCTCCACCATCATCAGGATGGTGGTGATGAACAGAGCGGCCAACAGCCAGCCGCGCGAAATGTCGGTGAACTGATCCCGCAAAATAAACGAGGTCAGGATGATGAAGATGATGCCGTCGAACACGGCCCGGGCCATGAACCGATATTCGGTCACACCGCCGAGCAGATTGTCGCGGTCATACAGGCCGTGGATGCGAAACAACAGCAGAAACAGCGGCAGGCTGAGCACGGTCAGCAGTGAGTAGCTATCGGCGCTAAACCCGGCCGGTGCGGCGTAATCCAGCCACTCGATGCGAAAGGTATAGGCCAGGGTGAGACCCAGCCACACCATGAATGCGTCGACGATGAGCATCGTCGCCGTCACGATCCACCACTGTTGGTCGTATTGCGTCGTGGTCTTGGATACCACCACGGGTTTGCCTTGCACGATCACGTGCGGTTGAGCTTTTGTGATTCGCATTCAACTCCTCCCTGTCTTGAGCTTGAATCCTCTTGGTAAATTGTGTTGCGATGAAGAAGCGGCTGGTGGCTAGTATTTAGTTGTTGGTTGCTAGTTTCTGAAAATCACTAACAACCAGCAGCCAGCCACCAGCCGCTTCTCTTTGCCTTCTACATTCTTGAGCGGAAGCTGCCGCGTTCATATGCTTGAACGGCCTGATCCGACTCGCTCAGGCGCACACCGGCGTTGGATAGCACCCGCGCGCCGTCCGTCTCGAAGTGAAAATCCATGCGCTTGAGCCCATCCTGGGTCAACGCGGCCTCGACGCGATCCTTGGAGCCATCCTCGCAATACAACACGAGGAAGCCACCTCCACCGGCGCCAGCGATCTTGCCACCCCGGGCCCCGTTGTTGCGGGCCAGGGTGTAACAACGGTCGATGCGTTCGTTGGACACGCCTGGTGCAAATTTCTTTTTATATTGCCAGCCCTGATCGAACATGTCGCCAAAGCGATCCAGATCGCCGCGCATCAGATAAGTCTTGGCATTGCGAGCCAGCTCGTGCACGGCCTGCAAAGACTCGATCACCAACGGCGACTGATCTTGGGACGACTTGGTCTGGTGCTTCAGAATTTGTGCGCTGTCATGGGTGGCGCCGGTGAACATCATGAGCAGGTTGTTCTCCAGGCGCGAAATGGTCTGCTGCGGCACGTTCAGCGGCTCGGTGCACACGCCATTGACGTCGAACGAGATCCAGTTGAAGCCGCCCCAGGCTGAGGCATATTGATCCTGCACGCCGATCGGCTTTTGCAGCTTGACGATTTCGATGTAGGAGGCCAGCTCGGCCACCTGGCCTTTGGTCAGCTTAAGACCGCAAGCCGTGCTCACGGCCTTGATCAGGGCCACGGTCACAGCGCTGGATGAACCCAGCCCGGTTCCCGGCGGCACTTGTGAGGCCAGGAACATGGACACACCCTGTTCAACCCCGAAATGTTGCAGCACGGCGCGGGGCAGGCTCAGGTCGCCGTCCCACATCAGCGGCTCGCCCACGGGCAGGCGATAGAACATCTGATAGTCCGATGAGGTGATTTGAAGCGCGCCATCCTCATTGGCATTCAGTACGACATAGACATATTTGTCCAGTGTGGTTGACAACACGGCTCCGCCATAGCGTGTGTAAAACGCCGGCAGGTCTGTGCCGCCACCAAATAAGCTAACGCGCAAGGGCGCACGGGCAATTAACATGATGTTTCCTCGATGGGCAGGTTGTTCACAAAGCGATTCCTAGAAGCGAAGCCTAATGCCTAGGTCAGGCTCAAAAACAAATTGCAGGTTGTAATGTGGACGATTCGTGGGGGCGGGTCTTGATATCGACCTGACACATCGGCCGCGACTACAAGTCAGTAGGCACCGCGGCCTTTGATGACTGCTGGAATGGTTTTGAACACAATGAGCAGATCGCGCAGGAACGAGCGTGTGCGAATCTGGTAAATGTCGAGCTGAGCGCGCTCGGCACCCGCAATATCGGAGCGTCCCGAAATTTGCCACAGTCCGGTTAGACCGGGCTTAACCGTCAGCAGTTCTTCGGCATATTCGCCATAGCGCGACAGCTCCCCCTTGGTGATCATGCGCGGCCCAACCAGGGCCATCTGGCCGATCAGCACGTTGAACAGTTGCGGCAGTTCGTCCAGGCTCAGCTTGCGCATCCATACGCCGCAGCGGGTGACACGTGGGTCTTCCTTTAGCTTCTGATCGCGCTCCCAAATGACTTTGAGTTCGGGATACTTGGCCAGCATCTCATCGCCGTTGGTCAGCATGGTGCGGAACTTAAAGGCGTCGAATTGCGTGCCGCCTTTGCCCATCACCCGGCGCCGGTAAATCACCGGTCCAGGGCTGTCCAGCCGGACAATGATGGCCAGCGCCAGCAATAGCGGGCTCAGTAGCACCAACCCAACGCACGTGAGCACGATGTCGGCGAAGCGCGAGACCGTATCGCTGACGCGGCGATCATGAATGGGTTGCGGCAGCGATGGCGCTGTCGCTATTGCGGTCGTTGCTGCGGTCGCCGTTGCGGTCGCTGCTGCGGCCATTGCCGGAGAGGACGTTTGAGCGAACGTCGTCTGGGGTTGAGCTGATGAGCTGTTGAACATTGAGCTGATTCCTCGTAGATTGATAAATGCTTTCGAGTTCTGCGATGATGGTGTGCCAGTTGTGATGGGTTTCGACAAAACGCCGGCCCGCCGCGCCCATGCGCTGGCGCAGGCCTTCATTGTTGAGCAAATTGAGCAGCGCTTCGGCGAATGTTTCGGGCGTGTCGGCCACCAGACAGTCGGTGCCGCGCGCGGCCTGAAGCGCAGAGAAAGCCTGTGACGATCCCACCACGGGGATGCCGCAGGCCATGGCCTCTAATACTTTATTTTGAATGCCAGCCCCGTAGAGCAACGGAGCCGCCGCAATGCTGCCCTGGCGCAACGGGACGCGCAGGTCTTTGACGTAGCCGGTGACACGAACGCGCGCGCCTGAATCCTGAGCTTCCAGCGCGCGAACCTGGGCGGACGGCTGACTACCCACGATCACGAGTTTGGTGTTGGGCCGCGAGCGCCACACGATGGGCATGACTTCCTGGGTGAGATACAGCGCCGCTGCGATGTTGGCGTGATAGCTCATCTTGCCGCTGAAAACAATCGTGTCGGGCTGCCGCTGGTCCAGCGTCGGCGCGAAATAGTCCAGGTCCACGCCGTTGCCGAGTGTGCGAATGGCGGCCCGGTTGTGGGCCAGCTTTTGCAGCGCGGCCGCGTCGGCATTGCTTGTGACCAATACTTGCGGGAATTGAGCCGCGACAAAGCCCTCATAGCGGCGTGTGCGTGGCAACTCGACCGCGGTCATGAGTTTGCTCTTCCAGCTACGAGCACGCTGGCTGGCCTGTTCGAAGAGATGGCTGATGCAATCTACGCTGTCCCACACGACGGCTGTTTGCAGGTGGTGCTGGGCGACAAAGGCTTGAATGTCGAGCGCGTAGCGGGCGCCGCGCAGATGTTCGATGTGGGCGATCTCGATATCACCCTGCGCCAGCCGGGCCTCGATGGCGAGCTTGAGTTCGGGCACGTGGCAGAACCAGGCCTGGATGGGCGCGCCGGTTGCTGCGGCACGGGCCATGTTCAAGACCTTCTGGGTTTGGGTGAGCGGTGCCGAGATAACCTCGACGCCCCAACTTCGGATGTCCTCGATGGATTTCTGCTCAGCCTCGGATTCCCAGACCGTTGCCAGGGTGAGGCGATGCCCCCGCTGCGCCAGATAGCGCAACAGTTGATAGGGCCGCACCCGAATGGGTGTTGGCACATAGGGAATCACCGCAAGAATATTCATGAGAAGCAAAGAGCTGAAACACTTAATGCAAAAATGAACAAGAACAACCTTTCGGCGTTGAGTTCAGCATTTCATCTGGAACATTAATCGGACTTTAGGCCTAGATTCCTGCGGTCGACCTAAAGAAAAGCCAATATTGGTCTTGGGTCTTGCTTCGCCCAGAGCCAATATCCTTTTACCGGGTGAGTTTAAGAACGCATTGTGCGGAGCCGTTTATTCGCCCAACGCTGTCACTCACCGAAGTTGTTGCCTAATTCTGACGATATGCTTGCTCTATATTTCGACACGCTACTCTATAGTCGTAAGTACCTCGAATTAGTGCACGGCCATTTAGCCCTAGTCTGTCGGCTAGTTTTTTGTCGGAAAGTAGGCGGAGTACAGCTTCGGCAAAAGTGTGGGGATCGTCGGCAATCAGCATGTGTTCGCCTGAAACCACGGCAATGCCTTCAGCGCCGATGGTGGTGCTGACCATCGGCAACCCTTGTGACAACGCATTGAGAATTTTGACGCGCATGCCACCGCCGGCGCGCAACGGCACCACCATCACCCCGCATTGTTGCAGGTATGGCTCCGGGTCGGCCACGTAGCCGGTGACGTTTACGCCGATCCCCTGCTGGTTCATGTTGAGCAGGTCTTGTGGCGGGCGGGCGCCCACCACATCGAACACCACATCCGGCCGGGCGGCTCGAATGTGGGGATAGACCTCGCGCACAAACCATTGAATGCCGTCAATGTTGGGCGGCCAATACATCGTTCCGATGTGCAGGATGTGGCCGGCATGCGCATCCCGTTGCACTTGCGCCACCTCGTCGGTGTCCACGGCAATCGGAATCACAACGGCGTCCAGCTTTTGACCGGCCGCCTCTTCCAGCGCAGTTTGGTCTTCGCGGCTGACGGCCAGCACGCCAGGAAACTCGCGGCAAATGCGGCCTTCGTAGGTTTTGAGCAACCGCCAGTCGCGGGTCAGCAGAATTTTGCGCACGCCGCCGGTCATTGTTTCGGCCAGCCGTTTGTAGAGCAGCCAAAGCGCATTGTGGGCGTCCAGCACCTTGCGAATGCCGGGTTGCCGCTGGGCCGCGAGTTCGGCATACTGGGCCATGTTGAGCTGATCGGCGTGGGCGATGTCAAATTGATCTTGGCCGCACAGCCGATCAATCAGTGCGCGCATATCAGCTCGATCGTCACGCACCATCATCCAGGGCTGGCCGGTGACCACGCTCCGCAACATCGCTACAGCATCATAGATAGGGTTACGAGATATTTGCACCACGTGCACTGCTTTGCAATATTTTTGCAAGTGTTGGATCTCGGCCGTTTGATCCCCCCGCACAAATGAAACCAGCGTCACCTCATGATGTTGCGACAAATATTTGAGGACGTTCCAGGTCTTCACCTTCGGCCCACTGTCGGGTGGATAGGGCAACACTTGAGTGAGCAAAAGAATGCGCTTGCGAGTGACGCCGCTGGAGGGTGCGCGGCTGGCTGAAGTTGAATCAGGAATGGGTTGCACTGGCGTGGATGAAATGGGTGAAGCTTGCGGCATGAAAATTTGAATGAAATGGAGTTCGATGTTTAACGCAATGCGCAACGAGTCATGATCCTGCTGTTTGCTAGCGGCGCTTGCTAGCGGCGCTTGAAGCGTGTGAAGAGAATCACTCCGATGATGATGGCCAGAGCGGGCACGAGACTCAGACCCAGCCGCACGTAGCCATCATTTTCAGATTGCAGGCGGGTGAGGGTGATGTCGCTGTTGGGCAAACCTCGCTCGGCCTGTGTCAGGCTGATCATGTCGGTGGGAACGATTTGCGGGAGTATTCGACCTTTTGGCGTCGCGGTGGGTCGCACTTCGGGCACCGGTTGGGGCGGGAGCGCTTGGGCATTGCTCCTGGCGGTGGTGTAGAAGATTTCGTACGGCGGTGGATTGTCTGCCAGCTCCTGCTTTAACGCACCGCGGCGCAAGTACCACACCATGTGTAATTGATTACCCAAGCCAACGGCAATGCGCGGCCACTGCGGCACATCACCCGTCTGGGCTGGATCGATTGTGGCCACCACATCCGGTGCCGACCAGGCCGCGCCATTCCACTCCAGCCGCAGCAGGTTCAGCGTCTTTTGGTCTTGCAAGGTGCGTCCCACCACGGCCAGATGAACGGTGCCGGCGCTGTCCTGGGCCATGGATTGGCCGTCCAGCCGGTTGTCGTAAATGTCGAAGGCATTGAAGATGGCCGGAATGCGTTGGGGGGATGACCAGTTTTTGCCCTGATCCGATGAGACTTGATAGTAGAAGCCGGGATCGGTCACGCTCATCCAGGTCATCAGCAGATTGCCGCGGCCGTCGATGATGATGCTGGGCTGGCGCGCCTCGGTGTTGGCTCCGCCCGGCACAAACGTCGTGGGGGTGGTCCAGGTTTCGCCGCGATCATAGGATGCGGCGTAGGCAATTTTGCTGGGCCGGGAGAGTTGGCCCAAGTCGCCGCCGGGACCCATCTCCCACACCACATACAAATTGTTGTTGACATCGATGGCGATGTCGGGCTTGGCCGCACCGGTGGTCAACACCGAGATGTCTTTCTGCGGCGTCCATGATTCACCATCATTATCGGACTGGTAGTAATAGAGGTGAAAGCAGTTCATGCACTCGGCCGTCACCACGTTCTCGGTCACCAACAGATGCAAGCGAGAGCGGCTGTCCTCGACTATCTGGCTGAAATAGCCTTCGCTAATGAGTTTTGAATCGGTCCAGGCGATTGGCACACCCGCTTTGGTCACGGGAGCCTGGGTAAATTTCACGCCCTCAATGTCGCGCCAGGTCATGTTCATGATGCCGTTGCGGCCGGGCCACAAGCGCGGCCGGGCGGCGTATGAGCCCGTACTGGTGGCCTCGGTGGCCATGATGTCCACGGCCGGATTCACAATCTGCCCATCGCGCAGCGCCACGTACTTCACCATGTCGTAATACTGATCGCTGCCCGTTTCGACGCCACTGCCGGCAAAGACCACGTGCGCCAGGCCGCTTGAATCCACCTTGACATCGGGAAACCATGACGAGATATTCTCGGGCGCAATCTGCAACGGCTGTGACCAACCCGAAGCCTGAGCCTGCGCCGACTGGATGGGCAAAAGCATGGTGGCTGTCGATGCCAGCACCACGGCCGTTAGCGCGGCAAAGGCAAAGGCTCGCAAGGTGGGTTGAGAGTCGTGTTTTGTCATTGTTTATCCATCCTGCCCTGTTGCGTTTCTTCCCACACCTAAGCCGTGGAATTCTGGACAAGATGCACAGGATTTACAGGATCAGGCTGAGTTTTATCCTGTAAATCCTGTCTAAAAATTATGAATAGGTCGTTACAAATCTGATTCAAGCATAGCCCAGCCCTAGAGGCGAACGACAAACACCTGAACCTCGGGTGTCTCAAATGCCAGGGTGAGGAACGAGGCTGCGGCTGGGTTATAGGCCCCTAACTGACGCTCGGCCGGTCCATAGAACACATAGCGCACGTCTTTCTGTTGCAAGATTTCGATCCGTTGTGTATCAGGCGTGTTCGCGTCGAAGAAGGCGGCCACGTTTTTCTGCTTCTCGAAGAAGCGCAGGGTCTGAGCCCAATGAGCCAGGTAGGCCGGCTTGCCCGTCAACATGGGCACAAACTGGCCGGTGTCGATCGCGCTCAACACCACCGCATTCGGGTCTGGCTGCGCTTCGATCCACTGCATCGCGGTCATGTCGTCCTTGTGCAGATAGAACGGGTAGTCGTGCCGGTTCAGATCCAGAAAGCGCCAGCTCCATAGGTAGATATTGGTGGGCAGAATGGCAACAAAGAAGATCACGGCCAGCGTGCGGCTGAGCTGGGTGACTGCGCTAGGTGGCGCGGTCGTGGCAAGGTTGCGCCGTTTGGCCAGGGCTGGCACGATGTAGTTGAACAGGCCATAGACCGCCAGCAGCGCAATCGGCACCTGCCAGCCGTTGAGCATGTGAATCTGGAAATCCACCGGCAAATACACGAGTGGGAAGGAGATGATGAACCAGGACAGCGCGAACAGCCACTTGTTGTCCCAGTTTAAGCGGCGGCGAACCAGCATGGAGCCGGCCGTAAATAGCGCCACCAAAAATGCTGGGCCGAGCAGGATGGGCAGTTGATACAGCGGCGGAGTGTAAACGCCGGCATTGCCAAATTGGGCCAGCACTTCTTTCCACACTGGATCGAGCCGGGTGAGCACGACCGAATACAGGGCCGGCGAAAACGAGATCAACCCGATGACGATGAGGCTTTTGATGAGATACCACGGCAGCGATGCCAGGATGCTGCGCGACTCGCGATGGCGCTGGGGGAAGTCGCGCAGGAAGATCGCGACGATGTAGGCACCCAAAATCCCCCACACCAACACCAGATCATAGGCATGCTGCCAGCCCATGAACAACGCCCATAGCCCGGCATACAGGGCATAGCGCAACTGGTTTTTGGCCTGGCCGCGCAACACCAGATCGAAGCATAGGACATAGGTGGCGGCCGCTACAAAGTGTGGAAACCCCAGAATGCTATAAAACGTATTGGGCTCAGCCACATACAGCGTAAACGGCAGGGGCACATCGGCCAGCCGCAGGGCATACTTCAACAGCACCAGCAGCCAGCCGAAGCCGCTGGAGAAAATGATGGTGAGAAAGGCCAGCTTGCGCGGCAATGCCTCTTTGAAGAACCACGCGCACATGCGGTAGGCCACCCACATGAAGCCGACGGTGCCGATGACGCGCATAACCTGGTACATGACCTCGTAACCCACGCCCAGCAGCGCGCCGAGTTTGGCCAGCCCCCACCACATCAGGTTAAAGAAAATGGGTTGGTTCGGCTCCGGGGTCAGCTTGTTGGACGACAGATCGGCCGTGCCGAACTCGCGATACCACGAGAAGTATTGGGCATGGTCGGACACATTCAGCATCACGCCCATGAAGTGGCGGTCGGCCGGTGTGGTGATATAGGCATAGGCGTACGGCAGGCTGGTGAAGATGAGCACAAACGCCGCGATCAGGGCCACAAAGCGCCACTCGGCGCGGTCGATGCGAGTCTGATTCTGCGTCTCAGCCATGCTGGCCGATGCCGATTGGGGCGTGGTGAAGGGGGGTGTTGTCGTTGTCATTGAACTTAAAGCGGCTGTGATTTGACTGATTGACGGATCCTAGAGACTCGACTCTTGAGTCCTCACGGGCTGAAGGCTGGTCGATGCGATGATCTGGGACGATGGGGTGTCGGAGCGGCGGCGATTCATCCATGCCGCCAGCAGTCCGATTCCCAGCACCACGACAAACAAAGGCGCCAGACTGAGCGCTCCACGCAACCCCAGAATTGTTCCCAGATTTCGAGCGATATTGCCCCGCTCCCAATTTGGCAACGCATATTGCACAAACGGGTTGTAGAGGGAGTCGGGTGGAAAGGCCTGCTCTGCAAGGGTGAGGCCCCAGGTGGCTACAAACGACCAGGCAAATAACACGGCCGTAAGCGCCACCAATAAGGGTTTGGGCTTGCGAAGCACATAAGTGATGCTCAGTGCCATAAACGGCAAACCCGGCAGCACATAGCGCGGGCCGATGGAGAAGCCGCCCCACCACATGACGGATGATGCATTGAACAGGAACATGCTAAATGTGGCCAGCAGCGCCACCAGCCATTCGGCGCGATACTCGCGCGAGCGCGCCCACTGCCAGAAGCCGGGTAGGGCCAGCAATAGCAGCGGCGACAGCACAAACAGGCCGCGAAAGAGGCCAAAAGTAATGCCAAGCGCGGCGGTTGGGTGTGGAAAGGTCAGGCTCATGAAGCCGGTGCTGTGCTCTTGTGTCCACAGCTCGCTGTTGTTGTAGCCCAGCTTGAACGGGCCGCCGAAGATGGCATTGTTATAGATCATCAACGCCAGCGCGCACACGGCCATGGGCGCAATCACCCAGGCCATGCGCAGGAGCTGGCCCTGTTTGTAGAGCCGATAAGCCACATAGATGAAGATAATCGCGACGATGAGTGCGGCGGGATATTCCGTCACCACGGTATAGCCCAGCAACGCGCCGACCCCGAGCAACCGGCCTGCAGTCATGGGCTGGGGTGCCTGCGATGCCGGTGGAAATAGCAGATAGAACGCGCCAAACAGCAGGGCGGCCGCCAGTTGGTGGCCGTAGAATGCGCCGGCGTAGGCAAAAGCCGGGGTCAGCAACCCATAGCCCAGGGCGATCACCAGGCTCGTGCCGGTGCTGGCACCCAGGCGGCCGGCCAGCTTGAACAGCAGCACACCCAGCAGCGCTGAGGGCACGGCTGCTGTGACAAAGGTCAACAACACCTGTGCCAGTGCAAAGCGCACTTTTTGCTTCAGCACACCGCTGCCATCTTCGCGCAAGGTGGCTCGAAAGGCCTCGCTGCTGGCGAGTCGATCCGTCAGCTGATCGACGGCGGGCAGGTCGAGAATGACCTTGAAACCGGCGTAGAACGGGATGCCGAGGAAGGCCGTGCCGGGGGCTTTATCGCTGTAATAGTGATCGCCGACTTTGGCATAGTCCACCGTGTTGGCCACGTATTTGTCGATCTGGAACGTGCCATCCTCGACCACGGCCACGACCATGTCGAGCCGCGAATTTTGGTTTGGGTCTGCCCAGCGCGGAAATGTGTAGGCATAGCACGCGAGCAGTACGAGGAACAATGAGATCGCGACGAAGTTGAGCTTCTTCATTCCACCCCCTCCGGGGTCTGTTTACCATAATGTGCTGGCCCTGTCTGGCGATCAGCACTATGTTGTGTGTCGCAATTTCGATCAGAAGCTGCAATCAAATTGTTGATCAGTGGGCAATGGTGAAGCGGCATAGTCGTGTTATGAACTGGATTGTGTGTGGAACAGACTCATAGCAAGCGCCGATAGCGATTTTGGCAATAATGGGGATGTGATTGATCAACCCAAGCCATTTCGCATTATTAACAGCTCGGCCCCGACGCGCATCTGCGACAACGGCGGCTGGACCGACACCTGGTTCGCCCGTCACGGCTACATCTTCAACATGGCCGTGCAACCCGGCGTAGAAGTGCAAATCGAGGTCTACCATCGCGATGACTTGCCGCCTGTGCCGACACCGGCTTCAACCATCACCGATCGCATCACGGTGCAGGCCGAGAATTATCGGCAGACCTTTGCAGTGGAGCCCGGTTCTGGCCATTGGCCTCACCACCCGCTCATCGAAGCCGCGTTCGATCTATTGCCGGTGCCGCACGATGTGTCGCTGCGGGTGAATGTGTACTCGGCCATGCCGCCCAGCGCATCGGTCGGCACCTCGGCAGCATTGGCGGTCGCGCTGGTGGCGGCGTTGGATGCGTTGACGCCGGGCCGCAAGACCGCGCACGAGCTGGCCTATGCCGCGCATGCCATCGAAACCCAGCTGCTTAAGCAACAGAGCGGCGTGCAGGATCAGCTGGCCGCAGCCTATGGCGGCATCAACTTCATTGAGATGACGAGCTACCCGTATGCGATGGTGTCGCCGGTGCATGTGAGTGACGCGATCTGGCATGAGCTGGAGCGCCGCCTGCTGCTCATCTATCTCGGCAAGCCGCATCATTCCTCGCAGGTGCACGAGTCGGTGATCCGTGAGCTGGAGGGCGCCGGCCCCAACGACCCGCGCATCGAAGCCCTGCGCCAGCCGGCCCTGAGCGCGCGTGATGCGTTGCTGTCGGGAGATCTCACCGCCTTTGGGCAGTCCATGATCCAGAACAACGATGCGCAAGCCCACTTAAAAGCCGAGTTGGTCAGCGTCGAGGCCCATCAGGTCATCGAGATTGCCAAGGCTCACGGCGCGATTGGCTGGAAGGTAAATGGCGCGGGTGGTGCGGGTGGCTCGATCACCCTGCTCTGTAACCACGCGGTGGCGCAGCGGCGGGCTCTGGTGCAGGCCTTGTGTCAGGCCAATGCCGCGTTTCAAGCCATTCCCATCCACCTGAGCCGACACGGCGCGATCGTGTGGGAATGCTGACCCTGTAATCGTCGACCCTCATCAGGCAGATTTTGGACAGAATGACAGAATAGACACAAACAAGGTTTGAAAGAGAGTTTTCAATTTGTTCATTCAGCCGCAAGCGCAGCGCCGGCCCCTGCTCGATAGTCTCGTGGTGGAAGGGGTGAGCGGCGAGGCAGGTTTGGAGGCTATCCCGCAGATAGGGTTCCATACTCATCAAGGCACCTGAAATATGAGTGTTTGCGAATGGCACATTTACGACAAGGGAAGTCTTTGCTACCAGTGTCATTCCCGCGGAGGCGGGAATGACGTCCTAAGCAAATTGATTTGACACAGGCTTCCATTCGCCGTTTTTTCACTTGCCGATTTTATTTCTGAACTTTCATCAGGGGGTGGGAGTCC
>Ga0105048_10010719_pt1 | contig 14509 bp, 8 predicted proteins | sample MAT05_FD_78382 | JGI IMG/M metagenome (GOLD analysis project Ga0105048, IMG submission 78382) | Freshwater microbial communities from Lake Fryxell liftoff mats and glacier meltwater in Antarctica - MAT-05 | ecosystem: Environmental > Aquatic > Freshwater > Ice > Liftoff microbial mat | place...
CGGCTCGTCGCTGTACAGGTTGCGCAGGCGCACCGCCAGCGCGTCCAGCCCGAGGTGGCGGGCGATGTCGCCCAGAATGACCTCGGTCACGATCATGCCCTGCGGCCCGCCAAAGCCGCGAAAGGCGGTGTGGCTTTGGGTGTTGAGCTTGCAGCGGTAGGAGGTGATAGCGACGTCCTGCAGGTAGTAGGCGTTGTCGGCATGAAAAATGGCGCGGTCGGCCACCGGCCCGGACAAGTCGGCGCTGAAGCCGCAGTGCGCGGCCATCATGAGTTGCAGGCCGCAAAGCCGCCCGGTGGCATCGAACCCCGCCGTGTAGTCGTAGCTGAAAGGATGGCGCTTGCCAGTGATCAAAAAATCGTCGTCGCGGTCCAGGCGCAGTTTGACCGGGCGTTTGACTTTGGTGGCAGCCACCGCCGCCCACACCGCCAGATGGCTGGCCTGCGTTTCCTTGCCACCAAAACCGCCGCCCAGGCGACGGCATTCCACCCGCACCGCATGGTTGTCCAGCCCCAGCGCGTGCGCCACCCAGTGTTGTACCTCGCCGGGGTGCTGTGTGCTGCTGTAGATCAGCCACTGGTTTTGCTCTTGCGGCAGCGCGTAGGCGATCTGGCCTTCCAGATAAAAGTGTTCCTGGCCACCTACTTCCAGCGTGCCGCTCAGGGTGTGTGGCGCGCGCGCCAAGGCAAGCGCTGCATCGCCACGTTTGACGGTGACCGGCGGGAGCACGTAACTTTGCGCGGCCAGAGCGTCTCGCACGTTCAGCACGGCGGGCAGGGGGTCGATCGTCACTTTTACCAAGCGGGCTGCGCGCTGGGCCAGCATCGCGCTGTCAGCCACCACCAACCCAATGACTTGGCCGATATGCTGCACGGTGTCGGTGGCAAATACCGGTTCGTCCCCGGCAAAGGCGGCTAGCATCGGATCACCTGGCACGTCGCTCTCTAAAACAATAGCGTTTACCCCAGGTAATGCAAGGGCTGCAGCCGTATTTAGTCCAAGAATCTTGCCATGCGCGACGCTGGACAGAATGGGCGCGGCGTGCAGCGTGCCGCGCACTTCGGGCAGGTCGTCAATGTAGGGCGCGGCGCCTGACACCTGGGCACTGGCGCTTTCGTGGGGCGCCGAACTGCCGACGGCGCTGACGGGCGCGGCGTCTTGGGTGGATGGAGGTACCGTCGACCGTACCAGATCCGACGGGGTCAGGGTGGTTGTCGGGGTCTTCATGCGTAGAGGTCCTCCACCAACAAGCTTGCCAGACTGGTGTCCGCCTCGCCCTGGCTTTCCCGCCACAGACGTTGCAGCAGGTTGCCCAGCACTTGGCGACGGTAGTCGCTGCTGGCACGCATATCGGATATCGGTTGAAACTCGGCTCGCAGGGTGGCCATGGCAGCGTCCACGGTGGCCGCATTCCAGGGCTGGCCGGACAGCGCGGCTTCGGTCTGGTGCGCGCGCACGGGTGTGGCCGCCACCCCGCCGACGCCGATGGACGCTTGCGCCACTTTGCCATTCAGCAAGTGCAGCTGCACCGCCAAGCAAACCGCAGAGATATCGTCTTCCAGCCGTTTGGAGACTTTGTAGACGCGCAAGAATTCGTCAGGTTCAGGTTGCGGCACGATGATGTGCGTCAGAACCTCGTCTGGCGCGATCACGTTTTTTCGGTAACCGGTGTAGAGCGACGCCAGTGCCATTTCGCGCGAGCCACGCAGGCTGGCCAGCACCACGGTCGCGTTAAGCGCAATCAGCAGCGGCATTGAATCGCCAATCGGCGAGCCATTGGCCACGTTGCCGCCCAACGTGCCCGAGTTGCGCACCGGCGCCCCGGCAAAGCGCATGGCAAAAGCGTGCAGGGCAGGGCGGGTGGCTTCCAGCGCGGCAAAGGCGTCGGTCAAGGTCACGGCGGCGCCGATGCTCAGGTGAGTTGCATCGCTGCTGATTTGGCGCAATTCTGTGACGCGGGTCAGGTCGAGCACCTGCGCGAAGTCTTTGTGCAACTTGTTCACCCACAGCCCCACATCGGTGCATCCGGCGACGATTTGCGCCTGTGGGTGCGCTGCGCGCAGCTGCAGCAGCTCTGCCAGTGTGCCGGGTGTTTTATATGAAAAATCGGCCTCTAGCCCTTGTTGTGTATGCGCAAGCAGCTCTAATTTTGATAGTGTTTCAGTCTCATCGACAGGGGCCATTGGCAAGGTTTGCATCTGCTGCGCAGCGTCCAGAATGGGGCGGTAGCCGGTGCAGCGGCACAGGTTGCCTGAGAGCGCCTCGGTGGCCTGCTCGCGTGAAACGCTTTGGCCCTGGCACACCTGGTTTTGGTACAGGCCAAACAGGCTCATGGCAAAACCGGGGGTGCAAAAGCCGCACTGACTGGCGTGGTTGTCAAGCAGCGCTTGTTGCACCGGGTGCGGTGTGCCATCCGCAGTGGCCAGGTCTTGCGCCGTCCACAAGGCCATGCCGCGCACCGAGTGCGCCAAGCGGATGCAGCTGTTGACCGCAGCGTAGTGGAGGTGATCGCCGCGCTTTTCGGCCAGCACCACGGTGCAGGCGCCGCAGTCGCCTTCGTTGCAGCCTTCCTTGGTGGCGGTCAGGCCCAGGTCGTCACGCAGCAGTTGAAGCAGGGTGCGGGTGGGCGGCACCTGCTGGCAAGACACCATCTCACCTCGGTGCACAAATTGAAGCTCAGGATGGGGCATAAGTTTTGTTGTCCAAAAAATGTCCAGGTCAGGCAGGTGGCGTGCTGTATTGCGTGCTGGGTGAGCAAGATTCTTGCCACTGGTGGCATCGTCCTTGCTTGAATTGATTATGGCGTTGGGCATCAGTTGCCGTCATTTATTCAATACACTTCCGCTTCACGTCGTTGTTCAAAACCAGTTTCTCGGCATTTTCAAACAAAATCTGTGCCCGCGCCCATGACCCCACCCAGACTCCAGCTCAGCGGCATCACCAAGCGTTACCCCAGTGTGGTCGCCAACAGCGAGGTGTCTTTGACAGTGCTGCCCGGTGAAACGCACGCGGTGCTGGGCGAAAACGGGGCGGGCAAATCCACCCTGATGAAGATCATCTACGGGTCGGTCAAGCCCGACGAAGGCACGGTGATGTTCAACGGGCAAGTGGTGCACATCAAAAACCCGCAAGAGGCGCGGGCTCTGGGCATCAGCATGGTGTTTCAGCACTTCAGCCTGTTTGACACCATCACCGTGGCTGAAAACGTCTGGCTGGGCCTGAGCAAAACCCTGAGTCTGGCGGAAGTTACCCGCAGCATCGAGGCCAAAGCCGCCGAGTACGGGCTCGACATCGACCCGGTGCGCCCGGTGCACACTTTGAGCGTGGGTGAGATGCAGCGGGTGGAAATCATCCGCGCGCTGCTGACCAACCCGCAGCTGTTGATACTGGACGAACCCACCTCGGTGCTGACCCCGCAGGCGGTTGAAAAGCTCTTTGTGGTGCTGAAAAAGCTCGCCAGTGAGGGCTGCAGCATCCTCTACATCAGCCACAAGCTGCACGAAATTCGCGAGCTCTGCAACGCCTGCACGGTGCTGCGCGGCGGCCAGGTCACCGGCGTTTGCAATCCGGCCAACGAGAGCAATGCGTCGCTGTCACGCATGATGATTGGCGCCGAGCCGCCGCAGTTGACGCATCGCGTGCAAGACCCCGGCCCGAGTGTGCTGCGGGTGAGCAACCTCACCTTGGCGCGTGAAGACCAGTTTGGCGTGGATCTGGAGGGCATCTCTTTTGAAGTTCGCGCGGGTGAGGTGGTGGGTATCGCGGGCGTGTCGGGCAACGGCCAGAAGGAGCTGCTGTGCGCCCTGTCGGGCGAAGACACGCGGCCCAAGCCGGGCAGTGTGCGCATGGGCCGCATGGACGTGTCAGCCATGCACCCAGGACGTCGGCGCAAGTTGGGCCTGCATTTTGTGCCCGAAGAGCGTTTGGGCCGCGGTGCGGTGCCAACGCTGTCGCTGGCGCAAAACCTGTTGCTCACCCGCCAGGAAGCCATTGCCTACCCGGGTTTTTTGGGTGGCTGGGTGCGCGTCAAACAACTGGAGGCGCAGGCCGCCGACATCATTGCGCGCTTCAAGGTCAAGGCCGGTGGGCCGGGTTCTGTGGCGCGTTCGCTGTCGGGCGGCAATTTGCAAAAGTTTATTGTCGGGCGCGAGATTGACGCCAACCCCAAACTGTTCATCGTGTCGCAACCCACCTGGGGGGTGGACGTGGGCGCTGCGGCGCAGATTCGCGGCGAGATTCTGGCGCTGCGCGATGCAGGCTGCGCGGTGTTGGTGGTCAGCGAAGAACTCGATGAGCTATTTGAAGTGTGTGACCGCCTGCACGTGATTGCGCGCGGCCAGTTGTCACCTTCCGTACCCGCAGCGGATGCCACGGTCGAGAAGATTGGCGAGTGGATGAGCGGCCTGTGGGACCCTGAGGTGCAAGCCCATCTGGCTGACATGTCTTCCACGGTGGACGGCGTACAGGTGGCTGGTCATGCTTAAACTGGAAGCGCGCCCCGAGCCATCCAAAGTCTGGACCTACGCCTCGCCGCTGCTGGCGTTGACGATCACCGTGCTGATCGGCACGCTGATGTTTGCCGCGCTCGGCAAAGACCCGGTCAAGGGGCTGCAAATGTTTTTCTGGCTGCCGATTCAAAGCGGCTACGCCTGGGGCGAGTTGCTGGTCAAGGCCACGCCGCTGCTGATCATCGCGCTGGGGCTGGCGGTGTGTTTTCGCTCGAATGTCTGGAACATTGGTGCCGAAGGGCAGTACATCATCGGGGCGATTTTTGCCGCTGGGGTAGCGTTGCTGGCCGAGCCTGGCACCGGCGCGTGGATCGTCGTGCCTATTTTGCTGGCCGGTGTGCTCGGCGGCATGCTGTGGGCGGGCGTTACCGCCTTGCTGCGCGACCGCTTTCATGCCAATGAGATTCTGGTGAGCCTGATGCTGGTGTATGTGGCGGTGCAACTGCTGAGCTACCTGGTGGGCGGGCCGTGGAAAGACCCAATGGGGTTCAACTTTCCCCAAAGCAAGACCTTCGATGCGGTCACGCGTATCCCGCGCCTGTTCACTGGCTCGCGGGTCAGCATTGGGGTGTTTTTTGCGCTGCTGGGTGTGGTGGGGTTGTGGGTCTTTTTGTTCCGCACGCGCGCCGGGTTTTCCCTGCAGGTGGGTGGGCTGGCACCGGCGGCAGCCCGTTATGCCGGGTTTTCCTCGCGCAAGGCCTTGTGGACGGCGCTGTTGATCTCAGGCGGCGCTGCCGGGCTGGCCGGTGCGCTGGAGGTGGCCGGACCCATCGGCCAGCTCACCACGTCTGTCCCGGCGGGCTACGGCTTTGCCGCCATCATCGTCGCCTATGTCGGGCGCTTGCACCCGGTGGGCATGGTGTTGTCAGCCTTGTTGATGAGCATGTTTTACATCGGTGGTGAGCTGGCGCAGTCGCGTTTGGGGCTGACCAAGTCGCTCACCGGGGTGTTTCAGGGGCTGCTGCTGTTTAGTTTGCTGGCGTGTGACACGCTGGTGAACTACCGGCTGGTGATGCGGAAAAGCAGGAGCAAATGATGGAGTCTTATGCGCTGTTATTGGCCGCCACGCTGAACGCCGGCACGGTGCTGGCACTCGCCTCGCTGGGGCTGTTGATCAACGAAAAGGTGGGCATCGTCAATCTGGGGGCGGAGGGCATGATGCTATGCGCAGCCATTGCCGGGTTTGCCACGGTCGTGACGACCGGCTCGGATACGCTTGGTTTTATGGCTGGTATGGCCGCTGGCGCAGGGCTTGCCGCCATTTTTGGGGTGTTGGTGATCTGGCTTAACACCAACCAATACGCCACCGGACTGGCACTCACCTTGTTTGGCACCGGTTTCTCGGCCTTTGTGGGCACCAGTTTTGTGCAGGCCAGAATTCCGGAGCGTGCCTCGTTCGCCATTCCCGGCCTGGCAGACATTCCCTTGGTCGGCCCGGCGCTGTTCAGACACCACCCTCTGGTGTATGTGACGGTGCTGTTGGCGCTGGCGCTGGTCTGGTTCATGTACCGCACCCGCAGCGGCCTGATCATGCGCAGCGTCGGCGAAAGCCCTGAGTCTGCGCACGCACTGGGTTACCCGGTGCGCCGCATCCGCTTGGCTGCGGTGGTGGCCGGCGGCGCGTTGTGCGGCTTGGCGGGTGCCTACATCTCGATCATCTACACCCCGCTGTGGGTGGAAGGCATGGTGGCGGGCAAGGGCTGGATTGCGCTGGCGCTCACCACCTTTGCCACTTGGCGCCCGGCACGGGTGTTGCTTGGTGCTTACCTGTTTGGCGGCGTCACGATGTTGCAGTTTCACTTGCAGGGCATTGGCGTGGATGTGCCCAGTCAGTTTTTGAGCATGTTGCCGTATCTGGCCACCATTCTTGTGCTGGCGATCATCTCGCGCAACCCGCAGTGGATTCGCATCAACATGCCCGCCAGCATTGGCAAGCCGTTTTATCCAGGGGGCTGAACCTTGACGAAACGGCCTGCGCTGCGTTCATAATCACTGTTTGTTTCACCCGCCGTAACCCCCTTTGATAAGGACCTCACATGACTGACCTGCAAAAACGTACGCTGCTCAAAGCGGCTGCACTCACCGCCGTGGCCGCCGCCGCGCTGGTAGGCTGTGGCAAAAAAGAGGAGCCAGCGCCCGCGCCTGCACCTGCGCCCGCCCCGGTGGTATCGGCCCCCGAACCCGCCAAGCCAGAGCCGCTGAAGATTGGTTTTGCCTATGTCGGCCCGGTGGGTGACGGCGGCTGGACGTTTGCCCATGACAATGGACGTAAAGCCCTGGAAGCCGAGTTTGGCGACAAGATCGTCACCTCTTTTGTGGAAAACGTGCCTGAGTCCGCTGACGCCGAGCGCGTCATCCGCGACATGGCAGGTCAAGGCAACAAGCTAGTTTTTGGCACCACCTTTGGCTACATGGAACCCATGCTCAAGGTCGCTGCAGAGTTCCCGGACGTGAAATTTGAGCACGCTACCGGCTACAAACAAGCCGCCAACATGCGCACCTACGACAGCCGCACTTACGAAGGCGCCTACATGGCAGGCGTGATTGCTGGCGCCATGACCAAGAGCAACACGCTGGGCGTGGTGGGCTCGATCCCGATTCCGGAAGTGCTGCGCAACATCAACGCCTTTACCCTGGGCGCGCAAAGCAGCAACCCCAAGGTCAAGACCAAGGTGGTTTGGGTGAACGGCTGGTTTGACCCACCGAAAGAAACCGAAGCCGCCACCAGCCTGATCAATGGCGGTGCCGACGTGTTGTTCCAGAACACCGACTCGCCTGCCGTGCTGAAAACCGCCGAAGCCAAGGGCAAGCGCGCCTTCGGCTGGGATTCCGACATGACCGCCTACGGCCCCAAAGCGCATCTGGCTTCCGCCGTGATCAACTGGGGTCCGTACTACATCAAGACCACCAAGGAAGTTTTGGATGGCAGCTGGAAGGCTGGCGAAGGCGCACACAGCTGGTGGGGCGTGAAAGAGGGCGCGATTGACCTCGTCTCCATCGCCGAAGACGTGCCCGCCGAGACCAAGGCCCGGGTGGAAGAAGTCAAGAAGGGTCTGGCAGACGGCTCCTTTGCCATCTGGAAAGGCCCCTTGAAGAACAACGCTGGCAAGGACGTGCTGGCCAAAGACGCTGTGGCGGATGACAAGTTCTTGAGTGGTATCAACTTCTACGTCAAGGGCGTGGAAGGCAAAGTGCCTGGCAGCAAATAGTCGCCGCGCCTACGGATGCAAGTCCCGTCGCAAGTCGATCACTGCGAGCGAAGCGAAGCGCAACTGCACGTGGTCGACCGAATGTGGGACAGGCAAGCGTGGAGCGTCAATTGTTTGTGGGTGGACGAGAAGCTGGTATGAGGCGCTGCCAAGCAGGGCGATCGGGCGTTTGACCGCAAGGCGCTCGTGATCAAGGCGACGTGGCGCCATTCTGGCGGTTTGCATTGAAGGAGTGCGCTCTTGGTACTCCCAATGGGGAGATATCTCTCAGCGGCGAAGGGCCAAACGAGAAGGAGCCATTGAGCCCTGTGCCGATAGTGAATGGAGAGCAACCCGGCTGGCAAGTCAAACAAGCGCGGGTCACGAACGGGCGGGGGCGTGTGGGTTGGGGGTAAGCCAATGACTCACTTCATCCAAATAGCCCGCCAAAGCAACACTGGCACATCCCAAGCGCTGAGTTTGGGCCGGGTTCGCCAGGTCACAAACCCCAGCGCCTCAATCTTCTCCAGAATCCGTAAACCGCCTTGCACCACCAGCCGCAGTTCCCAGCCCGCCCGGCCAGGCACCTTGCGTGGCAGTGCAGCGCCTTTTAGCATCAGAGCCCTTGCAGCGCTAGCGCTGGCAGCTATTAATAGTGCAGCATTCTCAGAGTGGCTGGTGGGCAGGAAGTCGGCCTGTGTCACACCGAAGCGTGCCATGGCTTGCTGCGTGATGTACCAGCGGCCACGGGCAGCGTCCACGCTCACGTCTTGCCAGAAGTTGATGAGCTGCAGCGCGCTGCAGATGTCGTCGCTTTGCGCCAGCGAGGTGGCGTCTTGCACGCCGTGCAGGTGCAGTAGCAGCCGCCCGATGGGGTTGGCCGAGCGGGTGCAATAGTCCAGCAGTTCGGCCTCATTCATATAGCGACACTGCTCGGCGGTGTAACGCACGTCTTGCTCAAAGGCGTCCAGCAGGTCGGTGAGCAGGTTGATTGGCAGGTGATGCGTCTGCAAAACACACTGCAAGGGCGCAAACACTGGTGCCCAGCGGCCACTGCCGGGCTGGCTGTTGGCAGCGGCCAGCAGGTCGGCGCGGTAAGCTTTCAGGTCAGCCAGGCGAGCGGGCGTGTCGGCCGGGCCTTCGTCGGCGAGGTCATCGGCAGTGCGGGCGAAGTGGTAAATGGCGGCAATGGCTGGGCGCAAACGCGCCGGGCAGAGGATGGAGGCTACCGGAAAGTTTTCGTAGTGGGTAATCTCAGCTGCCTGCGCGGCAGCGGCGTGGGCAGGTTCAGGCGCTTTTTGGGGCTGGCTTGGTGTGTGGCTCATGATCCGGTACGCCAGCGCGTGTTTTTTGGTCTGATAGCGGTTTTGAACCTTCTAGAATTACTAACCAATTGGTTATTAACCCGTTTTTTGTTTGAAAGTTCTGCTATGAAACTGGTGCCATCCATGTTGCGCTCGCTGCTGTTGGGCTTGACTATAGCGTCAGCCTTTGTGCTGCTGGCGTGCTCCAAGCCCGAGGTGCCGGTGGAGCCGATCCGCTCGGTGAAGGTGATCACGGTGGGGGTTCAGCCGGCCATTGCTACGCTGGAATATGCCGCCGAGGTGCGGGCCCGGGTTGAATCGCGTCTGGGTTTTCGGGTGGGCGGCAAGGTGACGGCGCGGCTGGTGGAATTAGGCCAGCGCGTCAAAGCCGGGCAGGTTTTGGCGCAACTGGACCCGCAAGACCTGAAGCTGGCCACCGATGCCGCGCGCGCCCAGGCCGCCGCTGCCCGCACGTACCGTGACCTGGCCGCAGCTGATTTCAAACGTTACCAAGCCTTGAAAGAGCAAAACTTCATCAGCGGCGCCGAGCTGGAGCGGCGCGAAAGCACCCTGAAGGCCGCGCAGGCGCAGCATGATACGGCCCAGTCGCAGCTGTCTGCCCAGTCGAATCAGGCCGGCTACGCCACGCTGCTGGCGGATGCCTCCGGGGTGGTGACTGCCGTGCTGGCCGAAGCCGGCCAGGTGGTGGCCGCCGGTGCGCCGGTGGTGCAGCTGGCGCGCGATGGCGGGCGTGACGTGGTGTTTGCCGTGCCGGAAGACAAAGTGGCCGGGCTGCGGGTGGGCGGCCAGGTGGCAGTGCGCATCTGGGCGACTGGTGCGCGGCAAGCTGCGGTGGTGCGTGAGGTGGCCGCCAGCGCTGATGCGGTGACACGCACCTTCAGCATCAAAGCGGCGTTGCCAGTGGCCAGTACGCTGGCGCTGGGGAGCACCGTGTCGGTTTTGCCCGCAGGCGTGCAACACACGGGTGCCATGGTGATCAAGCTGCCCACCACGGCGCTGCGACAGGAGGGGCAAAGCACGGTGGTTTGGGTGCTTGACCCGACAACCATGACGGTCAACCTGCAGTCGATTCAGGTGGCTACCGCCGATGGCAATGACGTGGTGGTGGCCAGTGGCTTGACACCGGGGATGCAGGTGGTCACGGCAGGCGTGCATGTGTTAACCCCTGGTCAAAAGGTCACACGTTATAGGCCGAATCAGCCTCTAGCCCTTACCAGTCAAGCGCAGACAGCTATCAATAGTGAAGTTAATAGTGAAGTGAATCAAGCGCCGTCGGCAGCCCTGCCAGCGGCCAGCGCAGCCAGCGCCGGGCAGTGAGGCGAGCATGAGCGACACCCACCTGCACCCGGAAAAGGGTTTTAACCTGTCGCGCTGGGCGATTGAACACACTGCCCTAACGCGTTTCCTGATGATCGTTTTGATGCTGCTGGGCGCTGCCAGCTACTTCCAGCTGGGGCAAGACGAAGACCCGCCGTTCACCTTCCGGGCCATGGTGGTGCGCGCCTACTGGCCGGGTGCCAGTGCCCAGCAGATGGCCGAGCAGGTCACTGACAAGCTGGAGCGGGTGCTGCAAGAGGTGCCATACGCCGACAAGATCCGCAGCTACTCCAAGCCGGGCGAGGCGCAAATCATCTTCCAGATCAAGGACTTTGCGCGCGGGCCAGAGGTGGCCAGCGTCTGGTATCAGGTGCGCAAAAAGATGGGCGATGCGCGTAACAGCTTGCCGCAAGGTGTGCAAGGCCCGTTCTTCAATGATGATTTTGGCGACGTGTTTGGCGTCATCTACGCCTTGCAGGCGCCTGGTTTTGACTACGCCGAGCTAAAAACCTTTGCCGACGAGGTGCGCCAGCAGTTGCTGCGCGTGCCGGACGTGGCCAAGGTGGAGCAGTTTGGTGTGCAGGACGAAAAGCTGTTTGTCGAGATCTCGCAAAAGCGCCTGGCGCAACTCGGGCTGGATATGACCGCAGTGCTGGCGCAACTCAGCCAGCAAAACGCCGTGGAGTCGGCCGGTGCGGTGCAAACACCGTTGGACGTGGTGCAGGTGCGGGTGGCCGGGCAGTTCAAGGCCGTTGAAGAGCTGGCCGCCATGCCGATTCGTGGCAGTTCAGGCAAGCAGTTGCGCCTGGGCGATATTGCCGAGATCAAACGCGGCTACGTGGACCCGCCCATAGTCAAAGTGCGTTTTCAGGGGCAAGAGGTGGTCGCGCTGGGGGTCTCTATGTCCAAAGGTGGCGACATCATTGCCCTTGGCAAGGCGCTCAAGGTGGCCACCGCGCGTATTCAGGCGACGCTGCCGGTGGGGGTGACGCTGGGGCAGATCCAGGACCAGCCCACATCGGTGGCCAAGTCAGTCAATGAATTTGTGGTGGTGCTGATTGAAGCGGTGGCGATTGTGCTGGCGGTGAGCTTTTTGAGCCTGGGTCTGCACAAGCGCCCCGGTATCCACCCGCTTTACCGGCGCTGGACGCTGGACATGCGCCCCGGTCTGGTGGTGGGCATCACCATCCCGCTGGTGCTGGCGATGACGTTTTTGGCGATGAATTATTTTGGCATTGGCCTGCACAAGATATCGCTGGGTTCGCTCATCATTGCGCTGGGCTTGCTGGTGGACGACGCCATCATCGCGGTGGAGATGATGGTGCGAAAGATGGAAGAGGGCTACGACAAAGTGCGTGCCGCCACCTTTGCCTATGAGATCACCGCCATGCCGATGCTCACCGGCACGCTGATCACCGCGGCGGGCTTTTTGCCGATTGGCATCGCCAAAAGCACGGTGGGTGAGTACACCTTTGCCATCTTCGCGGTCACGGTGATTGCCTTGTGCCTGAGCTGGATCGTGTCGGTTTACTTTGTGCCCTACCTGGGGGTGCGGCTGCTCAAGGCACCGCCGCATGTGGTGGCGCATACGCAAAGTGGTGAGACGCTGGGCGCCGGTGAGGTGCATGACATGTACGACACGCCGTTTTACAACTGGTTTCGCCGCGCGGTCAATACCTGCGTGCGCCGCCGCTGGGTCACCATTGCCGTCACACTGGCCCTGTTTGGCGCAGGGCTGTTCGGCATGACCCGGGTGCAGCAACAGTTTTTCCCGGATTCGGTGCGCCCGGAGCTGACGGTGGACCTGTGGTTTCCCGAAGGCACCTCGTTTGCCGCCAACGAAACGGTGGCCAAACGGGTGGAAGCGCGTCTAATGGCCGAGCCGGGTGTACTGACCGTTACGCAGTGGGTGGGTTCGGGCGTGCCGCGCTTTTACTTGCCGCTGGACCAGGTGTTTCCACAAACCAATGTGTCGCAACTGATCATCCTGCCGCAAGACCTGGCCACCCGAAACGAACTGTTGCACGCGCTGCCTGCGCTGCTGGCGCAAGAGTTCCCCGAAGTGCGTGGCCGTGTCAAGCTGCTGGCCAACGGGCCGCCGGTGCCCTACCCGGTGCAGTTTCGGGTGATTGGGCTGGACCCCACGATTTTGCGCGAGCGCGCCAATGAGGTTAAGGCCATTTTGCGTGACAGCCCTAACACCCGAGGTGTGAACGACAACTGGAACGAATCGGTGAAAGTCATGCGGCTGGAGGTCGACCAGACCAAGGCGCGCGCGCTGGGCGTCACCAGCCAGTCGATCGCGCAGGGGGCTAAAACTCTTTTGAATGGCAGCACAGTCGGGCAATACCGCGAGGGCGACAAGCAGATCGACATCGTACTGCGGCAACCGCTGGACGAGCGCAACGCCATCACCGACATCGCCAACGCTTATCTGCCAACCGCGTCAGGCCAGTCGGTTCCGTTGACGCAAATTGCCAAGCCGGTGTTCACCTGGGAGCCAGGGGTGCTGTGGCGCGAGGGGCGCGACTACGCCATCACCGTTCAGGGCGATATTGCCGAGGGCTTGCAAGGTGCCACCGTCACCAACGAGCTGCTGCCTCAGCTGAAGACTTTGGAGGCGCAGTGGGCGCAAGCCGGGCAGGGCGACTACCGCATTGAGGTCGCGGGCGCAGTGGCCGAGAGTGCCAAAGGCTCGTCAAGCATCGTGGCGGGTTTGCCGGTGATGCTGTTCATCACCTTCACCTTGCTGATGTTGCAATTGCACAGCTTCAGCCGCGCCCTGCTGGTGTTTTTGACCGGGCCGCTGGGGATAGCAGGCGTCGCAGCGGCTTTGTTGTTGCTGAATCGGCCTTTTGGCTTTGTGGCGCTGCTGGGGGTGATTGCGCTGATGGGCATGATCCAGCGCAATTCTGTGATCCTGATTGATCAGATTGAGCAGGACCGCGCGCGTGGCGTGCCGGCCTGGGAAGCCATTGTGGAGTCTGCCGTGCGCCGCTTGCGCCCGATTGTGCTCACCGCTGCAGCCGCTGTGTTGGCCATGATTCCACTGAGCCGCTCGGTATTTTGGGGGCCGATGGCGGTGGCGATCATGGGCGGCCTGATCGTCGCTACGGTGCTGACACTGCTGGCCTTGCCGGCCATGTACGCGGCCTGGTTTCGGGTGACGCCCCACAGCAAATAGCCCAAGTTGCGACTTCTCGGGATATATGCAGGTGCTTTGGACAGATCAGGGCAGTGCATCGGGTTAAAATCTCAGGCTGACCAATTTCTGGGGGCGGTTTATACCAGCCCCCTTTAATTTGCGCGGGTGGCGAAATTGGTAGACGCACCAGGTTTAGGTCCTGACGCTGGCAACAGTGTGGGGGTTCGAGTCCCCCCCCGCGCACCACTCATATTTTTGGAGATAAAAGATGGCCGTAGCTGTAGAAACTCTTGAGAAGCTCGAACGCAAGATGACGTTGAGCTTGCCCCTTTCCGCCGTTCAGTCCGAAGTGACCGCACGCCTGAAAAAAATGGCCCGCACGGTAAAGATGGACGGTTTCCGTCCAGGCAAGGTGCCCATGAATGTGGTGGCACAGCGCCACGGCTATTCGGTTCAGTACGAAGTGATGAACGACAAGGTCGGCGAGGCATTTTTCAATGCCGCCACTGAAGCCCAATTGCGCGTGGCCGGGCAACCGAAAATCAACGAAAAAGAAGGCGCCCCCGAGGGTGAGATGACTTTTGAAGCAGTATTTGAGGTCTATCCGGACGTCAAGATCGGTGATCTGACCACAGCTGAAGTCGAGAAGGTCACCACCGAAGTGTCTGAAGCCGCTATCGAAAAAACCCTGGACATCCTGCGCAAGCAGCGGCGCACGTTTTCGCAGCGCGCACATGATGCCCAAGCCGTGACTGGCGACCGTGTGACTGTTGATTTTGAAGGAAAAATTGACGGTGAACCGTTTGAAGGTGGCAAGGCGGAAGACTTCCAATTCATCCTGGGCGATGGCCAGATGCTCAAGGAATTTGAAGAAGCAACGCTGGGTCTGAAATCTGGCGAAAGCAAGACTTTCCCGCTGGTTTTCCCGGCGGACTACCACGGCAAGGACGTGGCTGGCAAAACCGCTGACTTCATGGTCACCGTGAAGAAAATTGAAGCCGCACACCTGCCGGAGGTGGATGGTGC
>Ga0105048_10010725_pt1 | contig 14506 bp, 9 predicted proteins | sample MAT05_FD_78382 | JGI IMG/M metagenome (GOLD analysis project Ga0105048, IMG submission 78382) | Freshwater microbial communities from Lake Fryxell liftoff mats and glacier meltwater in Antarctica - MAT-05 | ecosystem: Environmental > Aquatic > Freshwater > Ice > Liftoff microbial mat | place...
CGTACTTGATGCGAGCCGAGAGTTCCTCGGTGGTCAGAAAGGTTGAATCGGGCACTTGGCGTTCCTCCATTGCAGGTTGACAATCAGATCGACAAATTTCCCTGCCACCGGGGCTTTTGTCATTCTGAATGGCATTCTGACCCCCAGAAAGCCGCCTGTCAAGGCTTTTTGTCGCTCTAGATGACATAACCGCTTTGGGAACGACATGATCAAGTGCCACCTCTCCCGCCTGATGGGCGAACGCAAGCTGAAGATCGCGGATGTAGCCCGCGAGACCGGGCTGCACCGCAACACGGTCACGTTGCTCTACGACGAGACTGCCGCGCGCGTCGACCTCGACGCCATCGACCGGCTCTGCCGGTTGTTCGGGATAGGCGTGGGGGAACTCCTCGAGTTCCAGGCTTCGGATACTGGTAACCACCACGGAAAGCCACGGGCCTAAGGGCTCACATGCCAATCACGCAGACAGCGGATGCATGATGGAACTCATTGACAACATCAACCGCCTGCTTGGCGACGACCTCAAGCGGGCTTTGAAGCCGGGCGTCCGCCTGAAGGTCGCAGCCTCCTGCTTCTCGATGTATGCATTCGAGGCGCTGAAGGCGGAGCTGGAACAGGTCGACGAACTCCACTTCATCTTCACGTCGCCCACCTTCATGGCCGATGAGGTGACGGACAAGATCCGCAAAGAGCGCAAGGAATTCCACATCCCCAAGCTCAACCGCGAGCGCAGCCTGTACGGCAGTGAGTTCGAAATCCATCTGCGCAACAAGTTGACCCAGCGCGCCATCGCACGTGAGTGCGCCGACTGGCTGCGCCGCAAGGCGCGCTTCATGTCGAACCGCACCCAGGCGCCGATGCAGCCATTCGCGTGTGTTGAACCGGGCGACACAGTTGACGCCCGCACCGTCTACATGCCCCTGCACGGCTTTACCGCGGTGGACCTTGGCTACCAACCCGGCAACGCCGTCTCGAACCTCGTCAACAAGATGGACGAGCCGCCGTTCACGGCGACCTATCTCCAGCTCTTCGACCAGATCTGGAACGACGCTGAGAAGGTCGAAGACGTGACCGGAGCAATAGTCGACCACATCGCCACGGTCTACAAGGAAAACTCGCCTGAGAGCATCTACTTCCTGATGCTCTACAACATCTTCAACGAGTTCTTGGGCGACGTGAATGAAGACGTGCTGCCGAACGACCGCACCGGCTACCAGGACACGTCGATCTGGCAGAAGCTCTTCAATTTTCAGCGTGATGCCGCCACCGGCATCATCAACAAGCTCGAGACCTACAGCGGCTGCATCCTGGCTGACAGCGTGGGCCTCGGCAAGACCTTCACCGCGCTGGCTGTCGTCAAGTACTACGAGCTGCGCAACAAGTCGGTGCTGGTGTTGTGCCCCAAGAAGCTGGCCGACAACTGGCTCACCTTCAACCACAACCTCAAGACCAACCTCTTCGCGAAAGACCGGTTCAGCTACGACGTGCTGTGCCACACCGACCTCAGCCGCACCAGCGGTGAGTCCTTCGGCACCGCGCTCAACCGCGTGAACTGGGGCAACTACGACCTCGTCGTCATCGACGAGTCGCACAACTTCCGCAACAACGATGTCTTCAAGGAGCGAGAGACGCGATACCAGAAGCTGATGAACCAGGTCGTCAAACAGGGCGTCAAGACCAAGGTGCTGATGCTGTCGGCTACCCCAGTGAACAACCGCTTTAACGACCTGCGCAACCAGCTCGCGCTGGCCTACGAAGGCGACTCCGAGAACCTGAGCAAGAAGCTTCGTTCTGGCAAATTCACCGGCAAGTCGGTCGAGGAGATCTTTCGCCATGCTCAGGCGGCCTTCAACACCTGGAGCAAGCTGCCGGTGGAGGAGCGCACGGCGCGCGCGATCCTCGACGCGCTGGACTTCGACTTCTTCGAGCTGCTGGACAGCGTGACCATTGCCCGGTCCCGCAAGCACATCCAGACCTTCTACGACACCTCCGAAATCGGCCAATTCCCTGAGCGGCGCAAGCCGCTGTCGTACCACTGCCCCATCACCCACCGCGGCGACGTGCTGGGCTTCAACGACATCTTCAGCCACCTGTCGCGCATGAAGCTGGCCGTGTACGCGCCGCTGAGCTACATCTTGCCCAGCCGGCTGAAGAAGTACGAGGCGATGTACGACACGCAGGTAGCAGGCCCTGGTGGCACCTTCCGGCAGGTCGACCGCGAACGCAGCCTGCAGACCCTGATGACGGTGAACCTGCTCAAGCGCCTGGAAAGCTCGGTGCATGCGTTCCGCCTCACGCTTCGCTCGCTGCGCGACAACCACGCCGGCACGCTCGCCCGCATTGCAGCCTTCAAGAAGGATGGTCGTTCCGCCAGCGTGACGGACCTGACCGAAGCCTTGAGCGACCTCGACCCCGAGGACGACGACCTGCCCGATTTCGAGGATCTGAACGGGCCGGGATCAGACGCCGTGGGCGGCAAGATCAAGATCAGCCTGGCCGACATGGATTTGCCGCGCTGGGAGCATGAGCTCACCGAGGATCTCCGGCTCATCGAGGCACTGCTGGCGTCCATGGACCTGGTCACGCCTGCGGAGGACGCCAAGCTCCAGCACCTGAAGGCCCACGTGCTGGGCAAGATCGCCCGCCCCATCAATCCGGGCAACCGCAAGGTGTTGCTCTTCACAGCCTTCGCCGACACGGCCGATTACCTCTACGCCAACCTGGCGCCCGAACTGCTGTCGCAGCTGCACCTGCACAGCGCCAAGGTCACCGGCAAGGACAGGCCCGCGTCCACGCTGAAGGCCGGCTATGACTTCCAGGAACTGCTGACCCTCTTCTCGCCGCGGTCGAAGCAGAAGGCCGAGGTGCTGCCCGGCGAACTGAACGAGATCGACTTGCTCATCGGCACTGACTGCATCTCTGAAGGTCAGAACCTGCAGGACTGCGACTACGTCATCAACTACGACATCCACTGGAACCCAGTACGCATCATCCAGCGCTTCGGCCGCGTGGACCGCATCGGCTCACCGAACACGACCATCCAGCTCGTCAACTACTGGCCCGACATCTCGCTGGACGAGTACATCAACCTGAAAGAGCGCGTTGAGAGCCGGATGATGATTGCCGACGTCACCGCCACCGGCGACGACAACGTACTCAGCGCCCAGGCCAACGATGTGTCGTACCGCAAGGAGCAGCTGCGCCGCCTGCAGGACGAAGTGATCGAGCTGGAAGACGTGAAAACCGGCGTCTCAATCACCGACCTGGGCCTCAACGACTTCCGCATGGACCTGCTCAACTACGTGAAGGAACACGGCGAGCTGGCCCACACACCCAACGGCATGCACGCCGTGGTGCCCGCACAGGCCGAGCTGGGCCTGTTGCCCGGTGTGATCTTCACGCTGCGCAACCGCCACAACGGCGTGAACGTTGGCGACCACAACCGGCTGCACCCCTACTACCTGGTTTACATCAGCCGCCAGGGCGAGGTGATCCACGACCACAGTGAAGTGAAGCGCCTGTTGGACCTGGTGCGCTCGGCCTGCAAGGGGCGCGACCAGCCGATGCCTGAGGCCTGCCGGCACTTCAACCGGGACACGGCCGATGGCCGGCAGATGCAGGCCTATTCCGACCTGCTGGGTCAGGCCATTCGCTCGATGATCCAGGTGAAGGAAGAGAAGGACGTGGACAGCCTGTTCGCCAGCGGCCGAACCACAGCCTTGGTCAACGCCATCGCCGGCCTGGACGACTTTGAACTCATCACCTTCCTCGTCATCCAGGAGGGTGGATGACTGAGCGAGACACCTTCCCTTCCTCGCACCCCGCCTTCGTCCGCTACCCATCGCAGGCGGCTTTCGGGCGCACGCTGCCCAAGAGCAAGCTTTATGCGCACAGCCACGCCGGCACACGGCTGAAGACCCTGTTCGTGCAGCAGGTGGAGCAGATCGTCTGGCAGTTCAAGCTGGCGCCCGAGACCATCAACCTGCCGGCGCGGGCCTCGGTGCCAGAGATCCAGGTCTTCGGCATTCAGTTGAAAACCCCAGAACTGAACTTCGACGTGCTGCGCGCGATCGACCAGGCAGTGCAGTTCCCGATCATCTTCGAGCTGGCGCATGCGGGCCGTACGCAGGTGGTGGCCTGCCACAAGCGCCCGAGTGAAGCCGATGCGAGCCGATGGGTGCTGAGCGACTACTTTGCCAGTGGCTGGCTGGCCGACAACGCCGAGCGCGGCGCCATGCCAATGGCACTGCACTTGGGCGGCCTGTACGAACAACTGCTGCGGGCCTTGCTGCCCCTGCCCGCAAGGCCGTACGAGACACTGACCGAGCATGTCGCCAGGCTTGATGCGCTGGCGGCCAAGCAGCGCGAGGCCGATAAGACCGCCGCGAGGCTTGAGAAGGAAAGACAGTTCAACCGCAAGGTGGCGATCAATGCCGACCTGCGCCGGCTCCAGACTGAGCTGGAGGACTTGCGCCGCTGAGCCCCTACGCACAGTGGCAGCTACAAAGAAGACCATGGACAAACTGAAGATGCATTCGCCCGACCTCACTCAGGATCACATCGCACGCCTGCGCGAGCTGTTTCCCGGCTGTGTGACCGAGGCGAAGGGCGAGGACGGCGCGGTCCGGCTCGCAGTGGACTTCGACCTCCTGCGTCAGGAACTATCGGGCACGCTGGTGGAGGGGCCGCATGAGCGGTATCAGCTGAATTGGCCGGGTAAACGAGAGGCGCTATTGACGGCGAATGCGCCGATCGCCAAGACGCTGCGGCCGTGCCGTGAAGAGAGCGTGGACTTCGACACCACGAAGAACCTGTTTATCGAGGGGGACAACCTCGACGCGCTGAAGCTGCTGCAGGAGTCGTACCTTGGCAAAGTGAAGTTGATCTACATCGACCCGCCCTACAACACCGGTAGCGACTTCATTTACAAGGACGACTTCGCTATTGATTCAACGGAATATTTCCTGAAATCGAATCAGATAGATCCAATGGGAAATAGGCTTGTTGCAAACAGCGAAAGTAACGGCCGGTTTCATTCGGACTGGCTCAGCATGATTTATCCACGACTCAAGCTAGCCCGAAATCTTCTTGCTGACGACGGAGTTATCTTCGCGTCTATTGACGATAACGAGGCAGCCAACCTGAGGAGAGTTCTTGACGAGATTTTTGGCGAGAACAACTTTATCGACACCATTGCAGTGGAAATGTCTACTACATCAGGGCCAAAGACAGTTAACGCTCAACAAGGAACCATAGTAAAGAACGTTGAGTTCATTCATGTCTATCGAAAGTCTGCGGAGTTTGACAAGAAGTCTCACGTACCGCTGCTCGATGGGATCGACTCATACGACACGCACTATTCGTACTGGCTGAACGACGACGGCACGTTGGGTAGCCTTGCGGAGAAGCTGATGACGGATGCTTCGGTAGGATCGGATATTCGGAAGTTCCAGTTAGCTGAAAGAGGCAGGTTTCGCTTGAGTAACATGGATAAGTTGCTCGCTGTGTCAGACCCCGCAAAGTCTTTCATTGCTAACAATCTCAAGAAGATCGCCAGCGTTGATCGCCCTCCAGTTTCTGCTGCAGGCAAGTCGATACAAGCCGGTCATTGGGAGTCCTTTCAAACTGACCATCGAACCTACTACCTGACAACATTGGAAAATGGGACACTTCGGGCATTAATTCCCCTCGCACTCAATTACCGCATGTCGGATGACTACAGAGCCCGCTTCGGAAGGACCGTCATTCGGGGAGATCTCTGGAAGGGTTTCCACCAGGACATGGGTAACGTCGCGCGTGAAGGAGATCTTGCATACGCTAACGGAAAGAAGCCAGTTAGGTTGATTCGGCAGCTAATCAAGTGGGCGGACAACACGAACGGTGGCGTGGTTTTGGACTTGTTTGCCGGGTCTGGGACGACGGCGCATGCGGTAATGCAAGCAAACGCGGAGGATGGTGGCAATCGTAGGTACGTTATGGTTCAACTGAATGAGGAGCCAAACTCCAAGTCGGATGCTGCGCGCGATGGCATCAAGTCCATTGCTGACTTGTCCCGATCAAGAATTCGACGAGCCGGACAAGAGATCTCCGAGGCTATGCCAGCCGGAGCCGCTCTACCCGATGTTGGTTTCCGTGCTTTGCGGATTGAAACCTCAAACTTGGCGGACGTGCATTACGAGCCGGATGCCATGAGTCAAGGCGCACTCGACGGGTTCACTGACAACATCAAGCCCGACCGTACAGCTGAAGACCTGTTGTTCCAAGTCATGTTGGACTGGGGTGTTGATCTCGCCCTTCCCATCACCCGCCAGACCATCCAGGGCCGCGAGGTGCTCTTCGTCGACGGCAACGCGTTGGCCGCCTGCTTCGACGCCGACGGCCGCATCAACGAAGCCTTCGTGAAGGTACTGGCCACGCACAAGCCGCTACGCGCCGTGTTCCGCGACGCCGGCTTTGCCGACAGCGCCGCCAAGATCAACGTGGAACAGATCTTCAAGCTGCTTTCGCCCACCACCGAAGTGAAGTGCATCTGAGCGGGCTTTGGCGATGCAACCCTACGAACCCGACGCCCTGCCGCTGACCGCTCTGGACTGGCACCGCCTGCTGCCGCTGGTGGGGCAGGCCAACGCGGCGCTGGCGCGCTACGACGGCCTGCTGCAGGGCATACCCAACCCGGCGGTGATGCTCTCGCCGCTGACCACGCAGGAAGCGGTGCTGTCGTCCAAGATCGAAGGCACGCAAGCTACGGTGGACGAGGTGCTGGAGCAGGAGGCCGGGCTGCTGAAGGAAGGCACGAAGTTCCAGGATATCCAGGAAATCTCCAACTACCGGGCGGCGCTGTACGCCGCGCGGGAGCAACTGAAGGACTACCCGATTCGCCTGGCGTTCGTGCGCGAGTTGCACCGCATCCTGATGAACAGCGTGCGCGGGCAGGACAAGACGCCCGGCGAGTTCCGCAAAGACCAGAACTGGATCGGCAAGCACGGTTGCCCCATCGAGCAGGCCAGCTTCGTGCCGCCAACCCCGGTGCAACTGCCAGACCACCTGCAGGCCTGGGAGCGCTACCTGGACAGCGACGACGCCGACTTCCTGCTTCAGACGGCCGTGGTGCATGCGCAGTTCGAGCTGCTGCACCCGTTCAAGGACGGTAACGGGCGCATCGGGCGCATCCTGATCCCGCTGTTCCTATTCCAGAAGCGGGCGCTGTCGCAGCCGATGTTCTACCTGTCCGAGTACCTGGAAGCGCACCGCGAGGAGTACTACCAGCGGCTGAAGGCCATCTCGGCCGAGGGCGACTGGGACGGCTGGATCGCCTTCTTCTTGCAGGCCATCGTGGCACAGGCGGGGGCCAACAGCGCCCGCGTGGCGGCCATCCTGCGGCTGTACGAGGAGATGAAGCTGGCCATCCAGGAGGCCACGCATTCGCAATACACCGTGCATGTGCTGGACGCGATCTTCAGCAAGCCGATCTTCCGCTCGTCGGACCTGACGGCGCAGCTGCAGCGGCAGTTCGGCATCCACGAGAAGACGACGCCCGGGCTGCTGCGGCAGATGCGCGACGCCGGCATCCTGCGTGAGCTGCGGCCCGGCAGCGGCCGGCGCCCGGCCACGCTGTGCTTTCCCCGGCTGATCAACGTGGCCGAAGGCCGAGAGGTGCTGTGAGGACTTGTGGAGCCTGGGGGCGGGACAAGCTCTCTTGCGGAGCCTATTTTCCGTTTCGGGCTCCACAAGTGGGCTTGTGGCGCGCCGAGACTCCGAAAGCTGCGGCCCGACCAGCCCGCAGGACGACAGCCATGCCGAGACCCTTGCAAGAACAACGACCCCGCACTGAATGAAGCTCAAGTTCAAGACCCAGGTCTACCAGACGGCCGCCGTTCAGGCCGTGGTGGACTGCTTTGCGGGCCAGCCGCCGGCTTCCGCCGAGGCCATGAGCTACCGCATCGACCCCGGCAGCGGCAAGCGCGGAACCGAAGACCTGTTCGCCGACGGTTTCAAGAACGCCGAGGTGAAGCTGTCCGAACGCCAACTGCTTGAGAACCTCCAGAAGGTGCAGCGACATCAGAACCTGCCGATCTCGGAGACGCTGGTGAAGACCAAGGTCTCGCCGCTGAACCTTGACATCGAGATGGAGACGGGCACCGGCAAGACCTACTGCTACATCAAGACGATCTTCGAGTTGAACAAGCTGTACGGCTGGAGCAAGTTCATCATCGTCGTGCCCAGCATCGCCATCCGCGAAGGCGTGGCCAAGTCGCTGGCGATCACCGCCGAGCACTTCTTGGAGACTTACCAGAAGAAGGTGCGCGCCTTCATCTACAACTCCAAGCAGCTGCACCATCTGGAGAGCTTCTCGTCCGACGCCGGCATCAACGTGATGGTGATCAACGTGCAGGCGTTCAATGCCACCGGCAAGGACGCACGACGCATCTACGAGGAGCTGGACGACTTCCAGACCCGCCGCCCCATCGACGTGATCGCGGCCAACCGGCCTGTGCTGATCCTGGACGAGCCGCAGAAGATGGAAGGCGGCAAGACCCTGGATTCGCTGGTGAACTTCAAGCCGTTGATGGTGCTGCGCTACTCGGCCACCCACAAGACCGCGCACAACAAGGTGCACCGGCTGGACGCGCTGGACGCCTACAACCAGAAGCTGGTGAAGAAGATCGCGGTGCGCGGCATCGCGGTGAAGGGGCTGGCCGGCACCAACGCCTACCTGTACCTGCAGTCCATCGAGATCAGCACCAAGAAGCCGCCTGAGGCGCGCGTGGAGCTGGAACAGAAGCTCGCCAGCGGGCAAATCAAGCCGGTGCTGCGCAAGCTGGGCAAGGGGGACAACCTCTTCGACCTATCCAACGGGCTGGATCAGTACCGCGGCTACGTGGTGTCAGAGATCGACGCCACCGCGGACACGCTGAGCTTCACCAACGGCGTGGAGTTGTTCGTGGGCGAAGCGGCCGGCGATGTAAATGAGGCGACGCTGCGTCGCATCCAGATCCGCGAGGCCATCAAGGCGCACTTCGACAAGGAGCAGGCGCTCTTCCCGCAAGGCGTGAAGGTGCTGACGCTGTTCTTCATCGACGAGGTGGCCAAGTACCGCGACTACGCGGCGGCCGACGAGAAGGGCGAGTACGCGAGGGTGTTCGAGGAGGAGTACCAGGCGCACTTGAATGAGGTGCTGGACCTGGACGAGACGGCCTATGTGCAGTACCTAAAGGGCATCCCGGTCGCAAAGACGCACAGCGGCTACTTCGCCATCGACAAGAAGAGCAAGCGCCTTGTTGACCCCGACATGGCAGCGCGAGGCGAGAACGCGGGCCAGTCGGATGACGTGGACGCGTACGATCTGATCCTGAAGGACAAGGAGACGCTGCTGTCGCTTCCCCGGCCTGACGACAGCCCGGAGGCCCATGCGAAAAAGTCGGTCCGCTTCATCTTTTCGCACTCGGCACTGCGGGAAGGTTGGGACAACCCGAATGTGTTTGTCATCTGCGCGTTGAAGCACAGCGACAACACGATCTCTAGGCGGCAAGAGGTGGGGCGCGGCCTGCGGCTGTCTGTCAACCAGAACGGCGACCGCATGGACCACCCCGCCACCGTACACGACGTGAACGTGCTGACGGTGGTGGCCAGCGAGAGCTACAAGGACTTTGTGTCGGCGCTGCAAAAGGACATCAGCGAATCGCTGTCCGCGCGACCGAAGTTCGCGAACGAAGAGTTCTTCACCGGCAAGGTGCTGCAAACCGCCACGGGCGACGTTCAGATCACCCCGCATCTGGCCAAGCAGATCTACAAGTACCTGCTGAAGAACGACTACACCGACGATGACGATCGCGTGGCAGCCTCTTACCACGAGGCCAAGAACGCAGCCAGTCTGGCCCCGCTTCCAGCGGAATTGCAGCCCTATGCGGAGCAGGTGTTCCAGCTGATCGACAGTGTGTTCAGCGACAAGCAGCTGCCGCAGTTCGACGACGACCGCCGGCCCAAGAAGAACCCGCTCAATGACAACTTCGACAAGCAGGAGTTCAAGGCGCTTTGGAGCCGCATCAACCGCAAGGCCGCCTACAGCGTGCGCTTCGACTCGGCCGAGCTGGTTGGCAATGCGGTCACGGAGATGAACGCACACCTGCGCGTGACGCCGCTGCAGTACACCATCCAGCGGGGCGAGCAGGCTGACATCACGACGCTTGACGAGCTGAAGTCCGGTCAGGGCTTCGTGCTCAAGGCAACCGAGACCGAATCGAACCGCCAGCATTCCGTGAACTCCGCGGTGAAGTACGACCTGGTCGGCAAGTTGGCCGAAGGCACGCAGCTGACGCGGCGCACGGTGGTAGACATTCTCAAGGGGCTGAACGTCGCGGTTTTCGCCCAGTTCAAGACGAACCCCGAGCACTTCATCGCGGAAGCCAGGCGACTGATCAACGAGCAGAAGGCCACGATGATCGTCGAGCACCTGGCCTATGACCCTGTGGAAGAACGCTACGAGTTGGACATCTTTACTGCGGGCCAGACGAAGCAGGACTTCAGTAGGTCAGGCGCGAAGCTGGACCGGCACATCTACGACTATGTGTTGACCGACTCGAACATCGAGCGCGAGTTCGTCAAGGTGCTGGACACGGCGTCTGAGGTGGTGGTCTACGCCAAGCTGCCGCGCGGGTTTCTGATCCCCACGCCAGTAGGTGACTACAACCCCGACTGGGCCATCGCCTTCAAGGAGGGCGTAGTCAAGCACGTGTACTTCGTCGCCGAGACCAAGGGCTCAATGTCGTCGATGGAGCTGCGCAAGATCGAAGAGACCAAGATTGCCTGCGCCCGAAAGTTCTTCGACCAGCTGAACCTGAGGTACGCGCCGGAGAACGTGAAGTACGACGTCGTCAACAGCTTCGATAAGCTGATGGAGTTGGTGAAGTAGGTGATTGGGCCGCGACGCCCGATGAGCGCTCTGCGCGGAATCCGAGGAAGCCGGCCGAAAGCCCCAAGCTGTGAGACCAAGAAATGACTGAATCAACTGCTCCCGTTGAGCCTTCGGCCGAAACCCTGGAGGGCTATGAAGACTCCAAACCGGGCGGCTGGGAGGACTACCCTCTCGATGAGCTCGCGATTCGAGAAGAGCGCCGAGCCGCAGTGGATGTGATCCGGCGGCTCACGGCGGGGCGTTTTCGGCTAGACCCTGATTTCCAACGCGACTTCGTGTGGGAGAAGGACAAGCAGAGTCGGCTCATCGAGTCCATCCTCATGCGCATTCCGCTCCCTGTTTTTTACGTCGCAGAAGACGATGAGGGGCTGCTCATCGTCGTGGACGGGAGGCAGCGCCTGACGACGCTTGAACGCTTCTTGGGCGGAGAGCTCGCTTTGGACCTCCCGGAGCGCCCTGAACTTCACAAGAAGCGGTTCGTCGACCTGGAGCCTAGGCTGCAGAACCGAGTTGAGGACTGCCAACTTCACTTCTACATCATTGATCGAACAGTGCCCGAACGGGCCCGGCTCGACATTTTCGAGCGCGTCAATGGTGGCGAGGTGCTGACGCGCCAGCAGATGCGCAATGCCATCTACAACGGGGCAGCGACGAAATTTCTCAAGGCCGAAGCGGAGTCGGACTTGTTCAGGGACGCGACTGGTGGCAGCTTGAACATCAAGAAGATGCAGGATAGGGAGTTCGTGAACCGCTTCTGTTCTTTCAATCTCCTTCCCTTCGACACCTACAAGGGCGACATGGACGACTGGCTCGCACGCGGTTTGGTCCGTCTATCGAAGCTTCCAGACGCTGACCGTGCAGCGCTCAGCGGGAAATTCAGGTGTGGGCTTTCGAACAACATGCTGGTGTTCAAGCGGCACGCCTTCAGAAAGCATCGCCAAACCAACCAGGCCCGCAGCATCCTGAATGCGTCGCTGTTTGACGTGATGATGTTCGAGATGTGCCGACTGGACGAGGCAGCGGTGATAGCAAAGGCCGACGCGCTGCGTGCAGCCTTCTATGACCGATTGGACGACTCGGTGTTCACGAAGGCAATTACCTACGGGCCGAACAGCCCCAAAGAGGTCCGAGCCAGGTTCCGCATCGCGAATGAAATGTTCCGGGAGGTGTTTGATGCTTGATGCACTTCACCTATCCAGCTTCAAATGCTTCGAATTGCTGGATCTACCCCTCGGCAAGCTCACAGTGCTGTCCGGGATCAACGGCGGCGGCAAGTCTTCGGTGATTCAGTCACTCGTCCTGCTCGCGCAGACCTTGGATGAGCGCGAGTGGTCGAAGTCTTTGCTGCTGAATGGTCCCAGCCTGACACTTGGCAATGCCTCGGACGTCATCAACCAGACCACAGGCCGGCGTCAGCTTAGTCTCGGCGCATCAGCCGGCAACAGGAAGGTCGTCTGGACCTTCAGTGCGCAGGACCGGCGCGCCATGGCACTCGATCTATCTGCCGTCGAAGTCAACGGAGTCGCACTGGACATTTCCGGGCCCATCCATTGGTTGCTCCCTGAAACCGAAGCTGGCGATTGCGCCATCGTTCAGCACTTCAAGTGCATCAGTTGGCTATCTGCGGAAAGGACCGGCCCACGTGAACTGCTGCCGCTGCTGGACGCGCAGCATCATCGCCAGGTTGGTATGCGCGGCGAGTTGGCGGCAGGCCTGTTGCATTGGAGGGAGTCGGACGCCGTATCCGAGCGCCTGTTGATCGAAGGAGAACCGCCGACGCTCTTCCATCAGGTTCGAGCGCGGATGCGGCAGTTTTTTCCCGGCTGCGACCTGCAGATTCTGCCGATCGAGGGCGCCAGCGCCGTCAGCCTGCGGCTTCGGTCAAGTGCCAAGTCGGAGTTCCAGCGACCACAGAACGTCGGCTTTGGCCTCACGCAGTTGTTCCCGGTCCTGGTCGAGGTCTTGGCTGCAAGTCCCGGCGATGTTGTGATCGTCGAAAACCCTGAGGTTCACCTGCACCCTAAGGCGCAGCAGGACATCGGCGAACTTCTGGCTCTGGTGGCGAGTTCAGGCGTGCAGGTCATCTTAGAGACGCACTCCGATCACGTGCTGAACGGCATCCGTCTTGCCGTGAAGGGGCGCCGCTCCGTTGAACCCCCCCAGGTCGAGATCCACTTCTTTTCACGGGATGCGGAAGGTGCCTCTCGGCGCCTCTCTCCGAAGATCGATGCAGATGGCAGGCTAGATGCTTGGCCTGATGGCTTCTTCGATCAGTTCGACCTTGCGCTCGCTGCGTTGATGTAGCAAGCAACCCCATGGAACCAGCACTCGACGAAACTACCCTGGTGCCCTGCCCGACGTGGGCACCAGGCATTCGAATCGCTGCGCTCTCCACTGTGCTCAAGGAGTTCGACCGCGTCGGCCTTCCTCGCGTATTGCGGTCAGTGTCCAACGCTGCTGACCGGGACATCTGTCAGGGCCGAGGCTTGCGCAGTTGGTGCTTCGACCGCGGCCTGAATCGAGACGCCGGGCTTTTCGTGGCGTCCCGCCTTGCGCGCCAGCCGTTCATCGACGGACCCAACGGCCTGATGGCGCGCGCGGAGGGAAACCGAATCCTGGAGACGCAGGCGAACGGCAGGTTGGTCTATGGGCTGGGTCTCGGTGCGCTTGAAGGCAGCCCAGTGGCATTGCTTTCCAGCGACGCTGTGCCGGCTGGCCGCCAGGTTGAGGTGCTGATCCTGGATGCGAGTACGGATCCGATTGCGGTCAGGCAGGCTTCGGTGCTCACCTACTCGTGCGGCGATGAAGTTGCGGCACAAGCCAACAACCTCCATGCCGTAGTGGATGCCGCCATATCCAGCGGTCAGGTGCTACTCAGCAGCGTTGCGGAGGTTTTCCCCCATCTGCGGATAGGCCCGAGGGCGGCTGAAGCATTTGCTGCTCTGACAGGAGCGGAGCCTGTGTTCCAACAACTCGTCAGGCACCTACGTGCCTTGAATTCCGCTGCAGAGGCTTGGGCTGCAGGGGCGCCGTATCAGCCGCAGGGCGTTACCTTCAGCCCGGAGTCGGAGCAAACCTTGTCACATGGCCGGTTCGGACCCATGCGCGACTTCCCGTCGCCCGATGGCTTTGGACAGGAGCGCTGGAGTCTCCACACCAAGCTGACTGGCGGAAATGGCGCGCGCATGTACTTCCGCGCCATTCGCTCCCCAGAGGGTGTGGCTGTCTTAATTGGCTACTTCGGACACCACTTGCCGTGCATGCGGTATCCGTAGGCCGCTCTGGCGCACTCGCTTGCCCGTCAGAACCCGGGCACAGTGCCCAACCGTCAGTTCATCGAAGTGCGGCGATCACGTGGGCACAGCCTGGGCACAAAGTGGGCACAGGATGGGCACAGGATGGGCACAAAGCAAAAAGCCACCCGTTGGGGTGGCTTTCGCTTCGCAGCTAACTCGTTGATCTAGCTGCTGATTTCTTGGTTGCGGGGGCAAGATTTGAACTTGCGACCTTTGGGTTATGAGCCCAACGAGCTACCAGGCTGCTCCACCCCGCGACTGAGCCTTGCAGTATAGCCCATGCACGCCTTGCACGTCA
>Ga0105048_10010729_pt1 | contig 14501 bp, 12 predicted proteins | sample MAT05_FD_78382 | JGI IMG/M metagenome (GOLD analysis project Ga0105048, IMG submission 78382) | Freshwater microbial communities from Lake Fryxell liftoff mats and glacier meltwater in Antarctica - MAT-05 | ecosystem: Environmental > Aquatic > Freshwater > Ice > Liftoff microbial mat | place...
CGGACGCCAATGGCGGTGGCGCAGCGCTCAGCGCAGGCAGCAGGTTCAATGCCGCACGCACCACTTCCGGCGTGAACGGCGGTTCGCGGAAACGCACGCCGGTGGCGTCGAAGATGGCGTTGGCGATGGCCGCCGTGCCGGGCACCGACGACGACTCGCCGGCGCCCAGGATGGGCTCGCCCTGACGGGGCATCAACATCACCTCGATCACCGGCACCTCGCGCAAGCTGAGGATCGGGTAGCTGCCCCACTCGCGGTTGTTCACCGTGCCGCGCTCGGGGTCGACCGTCACGCGTTCCTTCAGCGCGCGGCTGGTGGTCTGCACCACGTTGCCGTTGACCTGGTGCATCACGCCCGCCGGGTTGACCATGGCGCCGGCGTCGTGCCCCACGACGACGCGCGAGACGTGGATCTCGCCCGTGAGCTTGTTGACCTCGACATCGGCCACCCAGGCCGACCACGCCGCGCCGAAGCCCGGGAACTTGCTGTGGATGTAGCGCGCGTAGGCCACGCCTTGGCCCTTCAGCACGTCGCCCTCGGCAGGTTGCTGCTGTGGCTGCGCGTGCGGCAGCCAGCCAGCGCGCTCGGCGGTGGCGCGCAGCAGCTCGGCGGCGCGCGGGTCGTCCAGGTGGCGCAGGCGGAAAGCCAGCGGGTCTTCACTGCGTGCCTCGGCCAGCTCGTCGATGAAGCTCTCGTGGGCGAAAGAATTGGGCAGCGCCGACACGCCGCGCAACCATGAGGCGCGCAGGATCGGCGGCATGTCGTGCACCGTGACCTTCAGGTTCGGTACGCGGTAGGGTGGCACCGAGGTGCGGTCACCCATCGCAAAAGCCTGCGCTGTGGCCGCCACGCGCCCGGTCAGCAGCAACGCCAGGGTCGGCGCGGCGTTGCTGGGGTAACAGGTGTCGAAGGCCCAGCCCTGCAGGCGGCCTTGTTCGTCGACCGAACCGTCGACGTCCATCAACTGCGCCGCGCCTTTGGGCTCCCATTGGTGTTCCTGCTCGCGCGTGAGCTGCACGCGCACCGGGCGGCCCACGGCACGCGACAGCAGCGCTGCATCGGCCGCCACGTCGTCGGCGCCATTGCGGCCATAGCAGCCAGCGGCCTCCAGCCGCACCACGTCTACTGCCGTGTCGGCCAGGCCGACAAGCAAGGACAGGTCGGCGCGCAGCACGTGCGGGTTCTGCGTGCCGGCCCACACCGTGAGCTTCTCGCCATGCCAGTGCGCCACCGCACACGAAGGGCCGATCGAGGCGTGCAGCTGGTAAGGCCAGAGATAGCGGCGCTGCAGGCGCAACGGCGCGGCTGCATTGGCGGCCGCCGCGTCGCCCGTCTCGGCCACCACGCGCGCCACGGCGGGGTTGTCGCGCAGCGCCTGTGCCAGGTCGCCCAGCGGCGGCTGGCCGGGCCAGTCGGCCCACCGCAGTCGCAGCGCGCGCATCGCGGCTTCGGCCTGATCTTCTTGTTCGGCCACCACGCCGACGAAGTCGCCTTCGCGCACCACGGCCACCAGGCCGGCGATGTGCGCGACGGAGCTTTCATCGACAGCCTGCAGCGTGCGACCGATGAAGTCGCCGTGGTCGGCGCCGGCATAGGGCGGGCGCACGACGCGCCCGTGCAGCATGCCGGGCACGCGCAGGTCGTGCACGAAGGCGGCTTCGCCGAGCACCTTGGCGGGGATGTCCACTCGCGGCATCGACCGGCCGGCCACGCGCCATTGATCGACCGGCTTCAGCGGCGTGGCGAGGTCCAGCGTGAGCACCTCGCGACGGCCGCGCAGCGCTGCGGCATCACCCTGTGCGTGTTCGCACAGCCAGGCGCCGGCCTGGGCGGCGGCACGGCGCAGTGGGTCGGAGGCGATCTGCAGCGTGGCGCTGGCGATCGTCGGCCCCTGGTTGGGGGCACGTGCGGTGTCGCCCAGAAGCATCACGACGCGCTCGGCCGGAAGATCGAGTTCTTCGGCCACCAGCTGCGCCAGCGCGGTGGCGATGCCGGTGCCGAGGTCGACCTTGCCGGCCAAGCCGTTGGCGCTGCCGTCGTCCCACAACGCCAGCAGCACCTCGACGCCTTCGGCCGGGTTGCCCGGCACCATGGGCGGCTGGCCAGGTGCAGGCGGCGGTGCAGCAGGCGGGTCGCGCACGACCAGCAGCACGCCCTCGGCCTGCAGGAAGCCCGCGCGGGTGGTGGGTGCGACAGCAGCGCGCATCATTTATGTCGGATCAACCGCGCGCCATCAGCAAGGAGGCACGCTTGACCGCGTCAAGGATCTCGACGTGTGCGCCGCAGCGGCACAGGTTGTGCGACAGCGCCTGCTGCACGTCTTCTTCACTGGGCTGCGGGCAGCGCCGCAACAAGGCCACCGTGGCCATCACGAAGCCATTGGTGCAGTAGCCGCACTGCGCCGCCTGGGCGTCGATGAAGCACTGCTGCACCGGGTGCGGTGCTTCGCGCGTGCCCAGGCCTTCTAGCGTGGTGATGTCGCGGCCGGCCACGCCGTGCGCGGGGATCACGCAGGCGCGCGCCACGCGGCCGTCCACCAGCACTGTGCAGGCGCCGCATTGGCCCAGGCCGCAACCGTACTTCGGGCCGTTGCAGCCGGCCTGATTGCGCAGCACTTGCAGCAGCGTGGCTGCGCGCGACACCGGCGCATCGAACGGCGAGCCGTTGATGCGCAGCTGCAGCGGTGGCTGGTCGGCTGCCATCACGCGGTCACGCGACATCGCTCGACTGGATTCGCTTGCAGCCGGCCTTCTCCATCACCTTCCAGGCAGCAGCCGGCGAGCCGTTGCGGTCGATGGCGCGGCAGGCGTCCTCGATCATGTAGACCTTGAAGCCAGCCTTGCGCGCGTCCTGCGCCGTCCAGGCGACGCAGAAGTCCGTGGCCAGGCCGCTGACGAAGACAGTGCGGATGCCGCGCCTTCAAGTAACCGGCCAGGCCTTTGGTGGTCTTGCCGTCGGCTTTCATGAAGGCGCTGTAGCTGTCCACGCCCTTGTTGAAGCCCTTGCGGATGACGAGTTGCGCGGTTGTCAGTTTCAGGTCCTTGTGCAGCGCGGCGTCTTTGGTGCCCTGAACGCAGTGGTCGGGCCACAGCACCTGCTGGCCGTACTTCAACGCCACGCTCTCGAAGGGCTTCTTGCCGCCGTAGGAACTGGCGAACGACGCGTGGCCGGCGGCGTGCCAGTCCTGCGTGGCCACGATGTTCTGGAACAGCGGCGCGAGCTTGTTGATGATGGGCGCGACCTGCTCGCCGTCCTTGACCAGTAGGGTGCCGCCGGTGACGAAGCAGTTTTGCACATCGACCACGATCAGCGCGCCGTCAGCGCCGGGTATGAGCCTGGCGTTGGCGAGGTGTGCCGCCCGCATCCAGCCGCTACCTGCGCCGGCTGCAGCTCCGGCGGCCAGGGCGTTGAGGAATCGACGACGGGGCAAGGCGTTCATGTGGGATTCCGGTGATGTGGCGGAAAGGATCGGGAGGACGGGGTCAGACCGAAAGATAAGCGCGCCGCACCTCGTCGTTTGCCGCGAGTTCCTGCATCGTGCCCTGGTACTGGATCTGACCCTTCTCGAGCACGTAGGCGCGGTCGGACACCAGCTCGGCGAAGTGCAGGTTCTGCTCTGACAGCAGGATGCTCACGCCTGCTGTCTTGAGCTCCAGGATCATCTGCACCATGCCTTCGACAATGACCGGCGCCACGCCTTCGCTGGGCTCGTCCAGCAGCACCAGGTGGGGGTTGCCCATCAGCGTGCGAGCCACGGTCAGCATCTGCTGTTCACCGCCGCTCATGCGGCCGCCTAGGCGGTCGGGCATCTCGCCCAGGTTGGGGAAGAGCTTGAACAGGCGCGCCGGCGTCCAGGGCTCAGTGCTCTGGCCGTTCGTGCCCGGGCGCGGCGGCTGGCGGCCGACTTCCAGGTTCTCCAGCACCGTGAGGTCGCTGAAGATGCGGCGGTCTTCCGGCACGTAGCCCAGGCCAGCGGAGGCGATGGCATACGGCGCCAGGCGCGAGATGTCGCTGCCCCGGAAGTGCACGCTGCCCTTGCGACGTTCGACCATGCCCATGATGGTCTTCAAGGTGGTCGACTTGCCGGCACCGTTGCGGCCCATCAGCGCCACCACCTCACCGGCACGCACCTGCAGCGCGATGTCGAACAGGATGTGCGCGCCGCCGTACCAGGCCGACAGGCCCTGCACGTCGAGCAAGGGTTGGGCGGTGTTCATTGCGCGGCCTTTCGCTCGAAGGTCTTGCCGGTGCCCAGGTAGACCTCTTGCACCTTCGGGTGGTCGCGGATGTCGGCCGGCTTGCCGCCGGCGATGAGGCGGCCGCGCGCCAACACGATGACGCGGTCGGCATGCGCGAAGACCACGTCCATGCTGTGTTCGGTGAAGAGCACCGCCATCTGGCGTTCGATGACCAGCCGCTTGGTCAGCTCCATCAGTTCGTTGCGCTCGCGCGGCGCCATGCCTGCGGTGGGCTCGTCCATCAGCAGCAGGCGCGGCTCGTTGGCCATCGCCACCGCCAATTCCACACGTTTAACGTCGCCGTACGCCAGCACGCTGCAGGGGCGCTGCGCCTGCTCGGCCATGCCCACCTGGGCCAGCAGGGCCAGCGCTTCGTCGCGGCGGTAATGCGCAGCACGCTCGAAAAAGCTGAACACGCGGCCCTGCGCCGACAGCAGCGCCATCTGCACGTTCTCGATCACGGTCAGCGACGAGAAGGTCTCGGCGATCTGGAAGGTGCGGCCCACGCCCAGCTTCCAGATCTGGCGCGGCTTCAGGCCGATCAGTTCGCTGCCCTCGAGCTGGATCGAGCCGCTGTCGGCCTCGAGCTGGCCGTTGACCATGTTGAAGGTGGTCGACTTGCCTGCGCCATTCGGGCCGATCAGCGCCAGCAGTTCGCCGCGCGCAACCTCGAAGTCGATGCCGTCCACGGCGCGGTTGCCGCCGAAGGACTTGCCCAGGCCATTCACCTTGAGCAGGCTCATTTCCAGTTCCCCGGCAGCTTGTGCATCCAGCGCTGCGCATAGCCCGCGATGCCTTGCGGGAACAGCAGCACCAGCACCAGGATGATGCCGCCCAGCATGGCGCGCCAGTACTCGGTGTTGCGCGCCACCGTGTCGTGCAGCCAGGTGAAGCTGACGGCACCCACCAGCGGCCCGGCCAGTGTCTGCATGCCGCCCAGCAGCACCATCACCAGGCCGTCGATACTCCTGCCGACGTGCAGGGCCTCGGGTGAGATGCCGCCTTTGGAGAAGACGAACAGCGAGCCCGCCAGACCTGCCACCGTGCCTGCGACGACGAAGGCCACCCACTGCACGCGCTTGACGTCGATGCCAATCGCGTCGGCGCGCAGCGGTGAGTCGCGCCCGGCGCGCATGGCGTAGCCGAACGGCGAAAACAGTGCGCGGCGCAGGAACCAGGTGCCGGCGACTACAGCGGCCAGCGTCAAGAGGTAGTAGTTGCGCTTGTCGCCCAACCAAGGCGAAGGCCAGACCCCGTTAATGCCGTTGCTGCCGCCCGTCACGCCGTCCCACTGGTAGGCCACGGCCCAGACGATCTGCGCAAAGGCCAGCGTGAGCATGGCCAGGTAAACGCCCGACAGCCGCACTGAAAACCAGCCGAAGACCAGCGCGCCGATGGCCGCCACCGCGGGCGCCAGCAGCAGCGCGGCTTCCATCGGCAGGCCGGCTTTCTTGACCATCAGCGACGCGCCGTACGCGGCCAGCCCGAAGTAGGCGGCATGGCCGAAGGAGTGCATGCCGCCCGGGCCCATGATGAAGTGCAAGCTCACGGCAAAGAGCGCGGCCACCAGCAGGTCGATAGCCAGCACGGTCGTGTAAGGCGAACCGGCGGTGGCCCAGGGCATCACCACCAGCGCTGCCACCAGCAGCGTGGAGGCGACGATGGACGCGCGCCCCGGCAGGCGCAGCGGCGCCTCGGCCGCCGCAGCATGGCGGCTGGGCGCTTGCGCGCGGCCCATCAGTCCCCAGGGCCGCACGATCAGCACGGCGGCCATCACCAGGAACTCGACCACCAGCGTGAGCTTGGAGAACGAGATCTCGAATCCGCCGATGTTCACCAGCCCGATCCAGATGCAGATCGCCTTCAGCTCGGCGATGAGCAACGCCGCGACGAAGGCGCCAGGGATCGAGCCCATGCCGCCCACCACCACCACCACGAACGCGGCGCCGATGGTGTTGATGTCCATCTCCAGGTTGGCCGGCTCGCGCGGCAGCTGCAGCGCGCCGCCCAGGCCCGCCAGCATCGCGCCCAGCGCGAAGACCGAGGTAAACAACCAAGCCTGGTTGACACCCAGGGCCGACACCATTTCGCGGTCTTGTGTGGCGGCACGCACCAGCGTGCCCCAGCGTGTGCGCGTCAGCAGCAGCCACAGCGCACCCAGCACTGCGGGGCCGACGAAGATGAGAAAGAGGTCGTAGGTCGGGAACTTGCGGCCCAGGATGTCGACAGAGCCCGCCAGCCCGGTGGCACGCGGACCGAGCAGTTCCTCGGGGCCCCACAGATGCAGCACGCCGTCCTTGATGACCATGGCCAGCGCAAAGGTGGCCAGCAGCTGGAACAGCTCGGGCACGTGGTAAATGCGCCGCAGCAACAGCATCTCGACTGCCGCACCCACCAGCGCCACCGCCACTGCCGCCAGCAGCAGCGCCGGCCAGAAGCCGATGCTGTCGCCCAGCCGGTCCACCAGCGTGTAGGCGATGTAGATGCCCAGCATGTAGAACGAGCCGTGCGCGAAGTTGACGATGCGCGTCACGCCGAAGATCAGCGACAGACCGGCTGCTACAAGGAACAGCGAGGACGCACCGGCCAGGCCGTTGAGCAGTTGGACGAGAAGGCTGGAGAAGGTCATTCGAGCGCCGGAAGTCGTTGAATCAAGCGACCGCTGGCGGACCGGTTCTGCCGGTCCGCCAGCGGTGCCCCCGTGAAGCGGTGCGCCGAAGGCACCACGGGGGTGGGCCTCAATTGGCAGGGCGGAGCTTTTTCACCTCTTCGGCGCTGGGCAAGTACTGCGCTCCGTCGAGGTAGCGGTAATCCACCATCACGCCCTTGCCGCCCTCGTTCTTGGTGCGGCCAACAAAGGCGCCCATGGTCGACTGGTTGTCCTCGGCACGGTAGGTGATGCGGCCGAAGGGTGTGTCTAGTTGCAGACCACTGAAGGCCGCAACCAGTTTGTCGGTCTCGGTGCCTCCGGCCTTGGCCACCCCCGCCGCCACCGACTTGATCAGCGCGTAGCCGACCACTGAGCCCAGACGCGGGTAGTCGTTGAACTTCTTCTGGTAGGCGGCCAGGAAGGTCTTGTGCTCGGGCGTGTTGATGCCGTACCAGGGGTAGCCGGTGACGATCCAGCCGTTGGGTGTCTCTTCCTTCAGCGGGTCGAGATACTCGGGCTCGCCTGTCAGCAGGCTCACCACCTCGCGGCCCTTGAAGAGGTCGCGCGTGTTGCCTTCGCGCACGAACTTGGCCAGGTCGGCGCCGAATAGCACGTTGAACACCGCATCGGGCTTGGCGTCGATGAGGGCTTGCACGGCCGGGCCGGCTTCCAGCTTGCCCAGCGGAGGCGCCTGTTCGCCCACAAACTCCACATCGGGCTGCGCTTTCTTCATCAGGTCCTTGAAGGTGGCCGCAGCCGACTGGCCGTATTCGTAGTTGGGGAAGATGACGACCCAGCGTTTCTTCTTCAGCTTGACGGCCTCGGGCACCAGCATCGCCACCTGCATGTAGGTGCTGGGGCGCAGGCGGTAGGTGTATTGATTGCCGTTGGCCCACACGATCTTGTCGGTGAGCGGCTCGCCGGCCAGGAAGAAGACCTTTTTCTGCTTGGCGAAGTCGGTGAGCGCCAGGCCGATGTGCGACAAGAAGGTGCCGGTCAACACGTCGATCTTCTCGCGCGAGATCAGCTCTTCTGCCGCGCGCACGGCGTCGCCAGGGTTGGCGTTGTCGTCCCGCGTAATGAGTTCGAACTTCTTGCCGACGACGCCGCCTGCGGCGTTGATCTCTTCGACGGCCAGCTCCATGCCCTTCTTGTAGGGCTCGAGGAAGGCCGGCTGCGCCTTGTAGCTGTTGACTTCGCCGATTTTGATCACGCCCTGGGCGTGCGATGGCAGGGCGAATGCAACCGCCAAGGCGGCGGTGGCAAGCAGTTGGAAGGGGGACATGGAGCGCTCTCCTGGTGGGTGGGGTGGTGAAAGAGTGGGGCAGGTCATCTCAGGCCGTCAGTACCTTTGATTTCATGAACTTGCAAGCCGCCAATGCGCGGCATCGGCCGGCCGCTGTCGGTGACGACGACGGCCACAACGATTTCGTTGGCGCGCGGAGCGTCGGCGATTCGCGCTTCCATCGCGTCGAAGTGGCTGCGCACGAAGGCGGCATCCTTGTGGCCCAGTGGTACGTCGACCGCGGTGCCCATGCCGCCCTGCTTCTTGGCCGAAGGCACGAGTGCTGCGCCCTTGCCAACGGCCGCACGCAGCGGCGCACCGAGCTTGGGGTGCAGCAGGGCCGCGGCGTGCTCGAGCTCGCCGGCCTCGCCGACGATGGCCGCCTTGCCATAGCTCTGCGCCTGCTCGGGCGCGATGCCCAGCGCCTGCACACAGCGCTGGCCCAGCAAGCCGCCGAGTTCTTCGCCGATGGCGATCAGCTCGTCGAGCTCGTCGACGTAACGGCCGGCGCATGGGTTGGTGATAACCGCCATGGCCAGCGCGCGGCGCGTGGGCGGGCTGACCGGGCGGCCCATCTCGAGATGGGTTTCATCGATCTGGACGACGATCTTGCGGATCTGTGCGGGCATGCGATGGGTCCTTGACCTTGCGGGGCTCTAGCGTTGTCCGTCCCACAGCGCGATGTCGGCGGCTTTCAGGCCACCGACCCGCGCGTGGATGCGCGAACCGGTGCTCATCGCCAGCACCACCACCATCTCGTGCGAACGTGGCGCGTCGGGCACGCGGAACTCGAAGGCGTCGAAATGGCTGCGCACGTAGGCGGCGTTGATGTGGGTCAGCGGCACGTCCAGCGCGGCGCCAGGGCCGCCCACCTTCTTGGTGCTGGGCACGATGGCCAGGGCGTTGCCCTTCTGGCCCGTTGCGGCTGCCACACCGGGCTTGCCCGCCTTGTACGCCGCCGCGTCGCCCTTCCAACCCAGCAGTTCGCGCATGGCATACCCGCCGGGCACATGCCACAGCGCGCCGTGTTCCAACTCGCCGGCCTCGCCGATGATCGCGCCCTTGCCGTAGCCCTGGATGCGCTCGGCCGGCACTGCCATCACGGCCAGCAGTTGCTGCGCCAGCTTCAGGCCCAGCGGTGCCAGCGCGTCCATCATCGGCATCAGGTCTTCCACGTAGCGGCCGGCGAAGGGGTTCTTCAGCACCGCGCCAATGGCGCCACGGCGCAGCGGCGTGGCAGCGGGCGGGCCCCCTTCGTGGAAGATGTCTTCGACCTGGGTGAGGATGCGGCGGACTTCGATCATCGGAGTTCAGGCCGCCAGAGGCAGCGCGATGTGGGCGTTTGTAGGTTGGACCGACTGGAACTGCCCCTGGCAGGCCAGCACCGCCGCGTGGATCAAGCCCAGGCGTTGCAAGTGCTGGGCCACCGCGACGCCAGACCGCAACGCTTCTGCGACGAGCGGGGCGGGCAGTGCGGGCACGTTCACGGTGACCAGGCGTTCGCCGAGGTCGCTGTCGTCGCGCAGCGACGATGCGGGTGCTCGTTCGATGCGGGTGTCGGCGGCGTCGACTGCGTTGGCGATGACCGTGGCGGCTGCATCGGCTGCGGCGGCGGTGGATGCCAGCACCGTCACCGCATCGGCGATGCCCATCGAATGGCTGCGCCCGCGCCAGCCGCTGGTGGCCAGGCCACGCACCGGGTCGGTGCCGCGCACCGTGAAGCGGCCGTCCAGCGCCATCTCGCGGCGGGCGATATCCGCCACCAGCCCGACGCGCCATTCGGCATTGGGCGCAAGGTGCAGGGCGATGTCGCCGCCGTTGTTGACGTAGGCGCGGCGCAGGCCAGCTCGGGTGTAGGCCGACAGCACTTCTTCGGCCACAGCGCCGGCCACCGCGGCCATCGGCGTGATGAAGTCGGTGGGCAGCGCCGCGCAGGCCCGCCACATGCGGCGCGCCACGGCGCCCTGCAGCGGACAAGGCCCCGGCCGCACGGGTTGGCGCAGAAGCGCAAGCTCGGCCACCAGCTCGGGCAGCACGCTGGCGAAGCGCTGCCATGCGGCCTCGTGCGCCACTCTTACGTCGCCGTCGGTGCCGCCATCGGCTTCGATGATCAGCTCGATCGGGCCATGGGCGAAGTGCCAGCGGCCTCCGGGCAAGGCGGTGCGCGTCGGATCCATTTCAACCAAGCATCGGCAGGTTGCCGAGAGGCCAGGGGATGCCGGCAGGGTGCGCCACCATGCGCCGCCCGAGGGGCGCGCCGTCGTCGTGCCACGCGCCGCTGGCCAAGGTCTGCGCCAGCGTGCGCACGTGGCCCATGTGGCCGCCCAGCGCCTTGTAGTCGGACATTCGCAGACTGAATTCGATAGGCGCAACGATGGCCGGTGTGGGCACCGTGCCGAAACTGCTGGCCGGCATGCGCATCACGTCGACCATGACCGTGATGCCGCCACCCGGCCACACGTAGGCCGGTGCGCCGCCGCAAGTAACGTTGACCAGCGCCTGCTTGATCATCCGCGTGAGCTGTACCGGGTTTTCGGTGATGCCGGCGCGCAAGCTGCCGCCGGCACCGGCCAGAAACAACACCGAGGCCAGCGACGGTTCGCAGTTCTCGCCGATCCGGTCGACCACCTGGGCCACCTCGGGCGGCATCGCCGCCTCGCGCGGTACCAGAGCGTCGTCGAGGACGTACCAAGCGCGGTGTTCGCCGGTGGTAGACGTCATCAGCAGGCGCAGGCCCGGACGCGCCACGTCAGGGTCGATGCCCTCGACGATGGCCAGCGGGTCGACGAGGTCGGTGCCGCCCCAGCCGGTGCCGGGGTTGGCCACCTGGAAGTAGCGACCCGGCGTGCTCTTGCGGCCGCGGATCTTCAGGCCCGATCGCGCCATGTCCAGGCAGCGGCCGGCCTGGTGCTCGGTAAGGACGCCAGTGATGTGGTCGTCAACCACCACGGCTTCGTCGACGTGCCCGTACAACTGCTTGGCGAAAATGCCGATGGCCGCAGAGCCGCAGCCCACGCGCATGCGTTTCTCCTCCACGCCGCCGACGATGGGCGCGCGGCCGGCCTGCACGACCAGCTCCGCCCCACCTTCGATGCTGAGCTCCACGGGCTGCCTGTTCCCCAGCGCAGCCATGATCTCGCAGGTGATGCGGCCTTCCTTCTTGCTGCCGCCAGTGAGGTGATGCACGCCGCCCAACGACAGCATTTGCGAGCCGTACTCTGCAGTGGTGACGTGGCCGACGATCTCGCCGCGGCAGCGCACACTGGCTTGCTCGGCACCGAGCCAGCGGTCGGTGTCGATCTTCACCTTGAAGCTGCAGTAGCTGAAGATACCCTCGGTGACCACTGTGACCATGTCGACGCCCTCGTGACGCGACGAGACGATGAAGGGCGCGGGCTTGTAGTCGGGGTAGGTAGTGGACGAGCCGACGCCGGTGACGAAGAGGTCTGCGTCGTTGAGCAGGCCGGCCGAGGCCGCTTCGCCCGCCGCGCCCAGGAAGGGCACCACTGCAGCATCGTCGACCACTCGACCGCGCTGCAGGATGAGCACCGGGTCCAGCCGCACCAGCGTGCCGCGCTGGTTGGCGTAGCGGTCACAGGCGCCGACCTTGCCTTCGGAGATCTGGCACAGCACCGGGCAAGCATTGCACTCGATCCTGTTCGAGGCCATGCGCTCGCTGCGCGGACGGGAGCGATCGAGCCCCTGGGGCGCATCTGACGCGGCCGGCAGTGTGTCGGGCAGGCCGTCGGTGCGGGTGTGCTCAGTCATGCAGATGAATGCGGCACGCGCGGCGTGGTGGTTGATCGAAGCCTGTTGTCCATGTAGCATTTACTGAATAGTAATGTTGTGCACGCTACATGAAAATCCAGTTTTGCGCAAAGGTCCCAAGCTCGCAATCGGTATGCGGCGATGGATGTTGCAGGGGGTCCTCTGAGGGTTGCTGCCAGCGATATCTGCAATGAGCGCCTGTCTGAAAAAACATGGTTTTGCCGTTGGCAGACCCAGCACGGGCAGCTCCCTCATCGAGCGCGTCTTTGCCAACCACTAGCCGCACGGCGCCGGCCGGGCCGACGCGCAAGCGGGCAGCAGCGCCGCAGCGCACGGGCGTGCGTGACCAAGCCGCCGCCGCCACGCGCGAGGCCATCCTGAAGGCGGCCATCAAGGTCTTCGCCAAGCACGGCTTCGCCGGCGGACGGATCGAGGAGATCTCGCGCATCGCGAAGTCTTACGACCGCATGATCTACTACTACTTCGGCAGCAAGGAGTCGCTGTTCATCGCGGTGATCGAGGAGATCTACCGCCGCTTCAATGAGGCCGAATCACGCCTGGCGCTGGACCTCTCGCAGCCGGTGCAGGCGCTGCGCGACGTCATCGCCTTCATCTGGGGCTACTACCAGAAGCACCCCGAGTTCATCACGCTGCTCAACAGCGAGAACCTGCACCGCGGCCGGCACATCGCGCGCACCACGCGTGCCGGCGAATACGCGTCGCCCGCGCTGGCCGTTCTGGGCCAGGTGCTGGGCAGCGGTGCCGCTACCGGCGCGTTCCGCGCCGACCTGCGTGCGCGCGACGTTTACCTCATGATCGCGGCGATGGGCTATTTCTACCTGTCCAACCGCTTCACGCTGTCGGCCTTCCTGGGCGAGAACCTGGAAGACCCGGCGGCCCTCGACCACTGGCAGCAATTCGTCACCGAGGCGGTGCTGCGCACCGTCTCGCTGCCGGCCGCGCCGGCGCAGAAGTCCAAACCCACCCGCTGAGAGGAAGTCCGCCATGGCCGAAGCCGCCGCCCATCCCGTGTCAGGCAAGGTCGTCATCCGCAACATCGGGCTGATGCTGTCCGGCGACATCGACCGCCCCATCCTCGACGCTGACACCATCGTCTGCGACCACGGCCGCATCGTCGCTGTGGGCAAGGAGAAGGACTGCGACACGTCGAAGCCCGACACGCTGATCGACGCGCGCGGCACCTGCGTGGCGCCGGGCCTCATCGACAGCCACGTGCACCCGGTGTTCGGCGACTGGACGCCGCGCCAGAACCAGATCGGCTGGATCGACAGCACCATGAACGGTGGCGTGACGACCATGATCTCGGCCGGTGAGGTGCACCTGCCGGGCCGCCCGAAGGACATCGTGGGCCTCAAGGCGCTGGCCATCACCGCGCAGCGCGCCTTCGACAACTTCCGCCCCGGCGGCGTGAAGGTGCTGGCCGGCGCGCCGGTCATCGAAAAGGGCATGGTCGAGAGCGACTTTGCCGAACTCGCCGCAGCCGGCGTCAAGCTGCTGGGCGAAGTGGGTCTGGGCAGCGTGAAGGCGGGCTACGAGGCCAAGGAGATGGTGGCCTGGGCGCGCAAGCACGGTATCCAGAGCACCATCCACACCGGCGGCCCCAGTATCCCGGGCTCGGGGCTGATCGACAAGGACGTTGTGCTGGAAGCCGACGCCGACGTCATCGGCCACATCAACGGCGGGCATACCTCGCTGCCCGAGGCGCATGTGTGCGAGCTGTGCGAGAAGAGCAGCCGCGCGATCGAGATCGTGCACAACGGCAACGAACGCGTGGCCATCGCGGCGGCGAAGATGGCGCTGCAGTTGAAGTGCCCGCACCGCGTGATCCTGGGCACCGACGGTCCGGCCGGTTCGGGCGTGCAGCCGCTGGGCATGCTGCGTCTGATCTCGCTGCTGTCCAGCTTGGGCGGCATCCCGGCCGAGCTGGTGATGTGCTTCGCCACCGGCAACACGGCGCGGCTGCGTGGCCTCGAATGCGGCCTCATCGAGCCCGGCCGCGCGGCCGACTTCGTCTTCCTCGATCGCGCCCAGCACACCGCCGGCCGCACGCTGCTGGAAAGCATCCAACTCGGCGACCTCCCAGGCGTGGGCATGGTGATGATCGACGGTATCGTGCGTTGCGGCCGCAGCCGTAACACCCCACCGGCTGCAGAGGTGCCGATCGTGGTCGCCTGAAACTTCGGCGCTGGTATGGTGGGCTGGAGGCATTGGGACTTCACGCCTGCTGCGCGTTTCCGTTCAAGCTGTCACCACCTGCGGGCCTGCGTGCGATGGGCGAAAGTGTCTGTGGAGTCGCCGCCCGACAGAGAAGGCTCTATGCCGTTCCGTGTGGAACTTGACCTCACAACCTATGGGTGCTGTCGCCTGCCAATTTCGGCAGCGCAGCAACAAACGGTGAGGCTGGCAGATGCGTCAACTTGCCCAATCGCAGGTAGGCAATGGCGATGAAGTTGGCCGCGGTTCTAAATCCGCGTGCAGCCCGTTTGGCCTGCTGCATCATCCCGTTCATGGCCTCGACGAAGGCGTTGCTGCGGTGATC
>Ga0105048_10010731_pt1 | contig 14499 bp, 12 predicted proteins | sample MAT05_FD_78382 | JGI IMG/M metagenome (GOLD analysis project Ga0105048, IMG submission 78382) | Freshwater microbial communities from Lake Fryxell liftoff mats and glacier meltwater in Antarctica - MAT-05 | ecosystem: Environmental > Aquatic > Freshwater > Ice > Liftoff microbial mat | place...
CGAGATGCACCTGGTCCATCTATTCAGCCTTGCCCACCGTGGCCGCCACCGGCATACCGCCGCCCATGCTCTTGGCCATCACCACAATGTCGGGTTCAACGCCCATGTGCTCGATGGAAAATAATTTGCCGGTGCGGGCCATGCCGGCCTGAATCTCATCGGCAATCAACACAATGCCATATTTGCTGCACGTCTCGCGCAGCCGGCGCATAAATTCTGTAGGCACAGGAATAAAACCGCCCTCGCCTAACACCGGCTCAATGATCACAGCCGCCACCGCCTCCGGCATCACCTGCGCCACCAATGCGCGCTCGAACGCCTCCCACACCAGCTCCAGCTTTTGCTCGTCGCTCAGCGCGACCGCCGTCGGCCCTTGCGAGGCCACCCCGACTCCACCCGTGCCGATGCGATACAAATACGGAAACGGCACGCGGTAAATCTCGGGCATAAATGGCCCAAAGTTTTTCTTGAACAACGCATATTTGCTGGTTAGCGATTGGGTGAGCAGCGTGCGGCCGTGATACGCGCCCTCGAAGCTGAGAATGGCTTGCCGGCCCGTCGCCGCCCGTGCCACTTGAATCGCCACTTCAACGGCTTCCGCGCCGCTGTTGCTGATCATGGCCTTCTTCGCGCCACTGATCGGCACAATGGCGTTGAGCTTCTCGGCCAGTTGCACATGCGGCTCGGCCGTGGCCACCAGCCCACAAATGTGAATCAACTCCTCGGCCTGGGCTCGAATCGCCTCGACCACCTCTTGCGGCGTGTGCCCGACATTCAGCACGCCGATGCCGCCGGTGAAGTCCAGCAGCACGTTGCCGTCGAGGTCTTCGACCAATGCGCCGTGGGCGCGTTTGACGGCGATGTTGGTGCTCTTGGCATAGCCAGCCGGCATGCTCGCCTCGCGCCGGGCGATCAGATCGCGGCTTTTGGGGCCGGGCAGTTCGGTTTTGAGTTGAATCGATTTGGGTGCGGGGCTGCTGGTCATAGTGGCGCTAGCTTACACCCATGCCCACGCAAACCTGGATCTTGTTGGCCTGAAAATCTTACGGCCAGCGGAACGACCAGGCTGCACTGGGCGGGCGGCTATTTTCGTAAGTGAGTGCGCTGTTTCCGTCTGCGCCCGCAACCACGCGTCGCACCTGCACCTGCCAGGTCAGGGTCTGGTTACTGGCCGGCAACGCATCGCGCGGCACGCCCATGCTTCTGCTCTTGGTCTGGAAGATGAGGGACTGGCCGGCTCCACTGGGTTGAATTTGCACCACGAAATACTCATCGTAGGCCAGGCTGCCGTCGAAGCGCCACTGCAATTGCACTTCGGCCACATTCGCCTGCAATGCCACACCATTGGCGGGTGAGACCAGGGTTGGGCCGGTCGCAATCTCAATCACGGCCACAGTGGGTTGAGGTGTGGCGGTGACATCGGCAGGGATGATGAGCGTGCGGCCGGCGTTCATGAAGCAGGTGGCGCGATCCAGTTGGTTGGCCTCGGCCAGTTCTGCCACGGTGATTTTGAAGCGTTGGGCAATATCAAGACAGGTGTCGCCAGGCTGCACTTTGTAGGGGGTGCCAGTCACAGGTGTGGCCGTGGGTGCCGGCGTCTTGGTCGGCTCGGGCGTGGCTGTCGGTCGCGCCTCGCCAGGGGGAATGAGCACGGTTTTGCCCGTGCGTATGAAGCAGCGCGCGTCAAGATCGTTATAGGCCACCAGCCGCGCCACTGAAATTCCATAGCGGCGCGCGATCAGCAGACAGCTATCGCCATCGCGCACGATATAGGCAATGGGTTCATTTGGTTTTTCGGCTGGCACCTGAGTTGGAATGCGGGTCGAAGTTGCCACCGTAGTCGGTGCCACCGCAGTCGGCGTCGAAGTGGGCAGCAAAGTGGCCGTGGGCAATGCCGTTGCCGTGTGGGTCGGCAAAGGCGTGGCCGATGGCTGTGCCGTCGGGGTTGTGCTGGGCTGCGGTGTTTCTGATGCGGCCGTGGTTGCGCTGGGCGTGCTTGTGAGCGTCAGGCTATCAGTCGCAGCCGGTATGGTCGATGTGGCTTCAACCACCACCGTCGCCGTCTCAGACACAACTTGCGCAGCCTGTGCTTCGATCGTTGCTGTGACCAGATCGGCCGCGACCACTGGAGTGCCAGACATTGAATCCGTCACCGGCAGCATCGCCGCTGCAGCTTCAACCGTTGTCGAACCTTCGGGCGTAGACCCTGAAAACACCACCGCAATTTTTACTGTGGCAGCGGGAGGCAACGTCGGTGTGGTGGAGGTGGGGCTCTGGCTGGTGAACAGGCCGATGCGAAACAATAATCCACCCAACACCAACGCACACACGGCAACCAGCCCGGCCAGGATGACCCGAATCGAAGGGATACGCGGCGCTGCGGCGACCACAGGCGCGGTGGATTTCTGCGTATGTGTAGTCGCAGTTGCAGCACCTGCCGGCGGCGATTGAATCGCTTCTTTCAACCACGCCTGCGTATTCGCTGTAGACGGCGGCGCAAGTGGCGGCGTAGGTTTGGCAGGTTGGTTTAGCGCTGGCGTGGGCCGAGTCGGTGGTTTGGCAGCAGCAGACCCGAGAGATGGTTTGCTGGCGGCTGATTCTGGTGCAGCAAGCGGCTTCACTGAAGCCGTATCTGACAAGGGTGGTCTGGCTGGCGGCGTCTTTGCAGAGGCAACTTTTGAAGCCGAGGCCAGTTGATCGAGCTGGGTGGGCGTGAGCCGGGCACGCTCCGCTGACTGGGCGGAGTCCTTGCCCTGACGGCCTTGAGCCGCCGCGGCAGCCGATGCCAAAGCACCCGGTTTGGTTGCAACTTGACGATTCGTCTCCGTGTCCTGGCTGGGTTTCGCATCGCTCCGAGCCGGCGCACCCTTTTGCTGGCGCATCTGGCTGGCGGGGGGTAGGGCTTCGCCGCAGACCGGACATACCGTATCTGTGGCAGAAACGTGCGATTTACAGGCTGGACAGCGCAGCGAATCGCCATTTTTCGAAAAGCGACGCACTTCCAAAGTTCTTTTCCTCTTACTCCTCTAGGCTTGGCACTTCAATTACACGCTGCAACGACACGCTGCAACGACCCTAACTGATCCGAGGTCAGTTCACACAGGTTAGACGGCCAGTATTTGGCGTCCAAGACATCTTTTGAGCTTGAGTGATGTCTGCCATGTGCGGCGTTGCGTTAGTACATCTGCCAGCGTCCGGGCTCTGGCGCGGCCCATGAAACCGACGCCAGCAAGTATAGTTGTCACTTAGTCGCAGTTCCAGAGATGTACCGCACATCTGTTGCTTTGTTCAAATAGATGCCAATAGAGGCAGGTGCATTACAGACATTAATTGCGGCCATCAAAATTAAAACGCTTTAAGACTAGGAGATTCATAACTATCATGGAAATACCGAATTGGAAGGAATGGATGAAGCAGCCGCTGGTGTGGACCGAACGCATTCGCAGCCGCGCGCTGGTCTGGACGCCGGATGCACACTGGTTCATCAACGATCCCCTCGGCCCCCTGCCCCACTCTCATGACGACGCCAGCGAGATCATCTACATCGCAGCTGGTCAGATGGACATTCAAGTGGGCGAAACCAGGCAGCGGGTTGGGCCGGGCGAGCTGTTGTTTATGCCGCCGGATCGCTTTCACAACTACTGGCTGGTCGGCGATGAAACTGTGTGCCTGTATGTGCTGGTGACGCCCAACCACAAGTTTGCCCGCTGGCGCTACAAGGACTTCAAGCCGGGTGCATTCGAGGGCCACGCGCCGATGAAGAGCGCATTTACCCAGGATTCACTCCGCGAGATGCCGAGCGATGAGCGCATCAGCACCCATGTGCGCGTGCTGGAGGTCGGAGCCGATACTGGCACGCTCATCGAGAGCATCAAAGAGAAGATGATTTATGTGCTGGAAGGCACGGCCCGCATTGAGGTGGAACGCATGAGCGGGACGTTGCACTCGAATGATTATCAACATGTGCCGGCCCAACATCATCATCGCATCATCAATGCTGGCAGCACGCCGTTGCGCTACTTCGAGTACATCTGCTTCGATCCCACCGCGCCTGCCGTCATCAAACCCGAAGACGCGCACCTGGTGAAAGAGGAATAGCGGAAGAGGCAGATGGCAGGTGGCAGGTGGCGGCTGGCGGCTGGCGGCTGGCGGCTGGCGATCATAATTCATGCCAGCCGCCACCTGCCACCTGCTCCACTCTCATTCGCTCAGGTGCCAGTAGTTGTCGCCCACCGGCGCATAGGCACCGGCCGATACCAGCGCGGCGAACACATCGGTTGGGGCCGCGCGAGTGACTACATTGACAGCCGCATACAGGGTGCGGGCATGCACGTTGCCCTGCGGACTCAATTTGACAATTTCAGGGAAAGCCTCGCGCACAGCCTGGGTCACATCGCGCGGCTGGGTGCCACGCAACGTATCCAGGGTGCGCGGGTCATCCGCAAACAGACCCATCAGATCATCGAACTCGCACGATACGGCGCGCTGAGCGGTGTCCAGCCGCAGCCGGTTATCGCGGCTGGATGCCACGCGCACCCACTCCCGGCGTGGGCGGCGCCGTTTGAAATCGATGAACACGACATTGTCATCCGGCCCACGTGACAATTCGAGATACACACCGGCCGGGATTTCGTTTTGCTTAAACCAATCGGCCAGCCCCCACACATAGCGGCCTTCTCTCACCAGCCATACCGTGAAGTCGCGGTTGTTCAGCTTGTCACGAAAAGTAATGGGGATGCGGTTCTTGGCAATTTTGGGCAGAACCTGCGCCACTTTGGACGACCAGCCCAATGTGCCGGCCCGCCGATGCGGAAAGGTCAGCACAATCGAGACTTGATCGGCCTGCAACTCACTGGCCTCTTGATTGAATTCCAGTTCATCATCGAGTTCCACAGCCAGGGCCTGCAATTCCGGGCTCAGGGTGACCTGACCACCGGTAAATTTAGCAGGCACCAACGGCGCAGGGATCTCACGGACTTCGCTGGGTTCGAGCCGGCGCAGGAACCAGGCCGGCCGCTCGTTGAGGCTGATTTCGTCGAAACGCGGGTCGCTGGCCAGCACGGCATTCAATGATGCTTCCTGCACGCCATCGGCCACATCTGGCGGCAGACCCAGATCGCGCAGTAGCACATCGGTGGTGAGTGGGCCGCCATTGGCCATGTCCAGCACCGCTTCAGCCAGGTTCAAGTGGCCGACGTTGACCTCGGTCATCATGGCCCGCAGGAACCACTCTTCTTTGATCTTGATGAAGTCGTGGCTCTCCGACAGCGCCGTATTGATGGCATCGGTGACATGGTCGCCGTAGAGCTCGGCCAATTGCTCGGCCGTTAACAGCGCTGTGTCGCTGAGCAGCGAGTTGGGATCGAGATCATTCAGCCGGTGCAACCCAGGGAAGTTCGCAACGAACTCATTGGTTTTGCCACTGGCCATCTCAACCTGGATGACTTCGAATTCACCCAACTCCGGGTTATTCCCAGGCCTAATCCCCTTGACGACGCCGGTCTTGAATTCCAGCGCCGGAAAGGCAATGGACTCATTGACCGCAAACGTTTTCTTGGGTTGATAGATGGTTTGACCGCTGAGCTTGGTTTGAACCTGACTATTTTCAGCGGCGACAAGATGTTGAATTAGTGCTGGCGCAAGTTCGTCAGCACGTTTGGGCATTTCACTTTCTAATAAATTGCTTTCTAGAAAGTTAACATCGTCTGCGCCCACTTCAAACGATGACCAGTATTCGGAAGATTGTGTTTGCCGGTGTACCACGCGCAAGACGCCCTTTTTACGGGCACTTGCCCGCAGGATTTTTAGCGGGTGAATTATACCGCTTTAACAACAGGAGCGGGTGAGTAAATGAGTTGTGTGTGATGGACACACGGCAGTGCGGGACCACAAGGTTGAATTAAAGCGCTTGTTTTAGCTCGCATTCAGCATGACCGCGCCCAAAATATTGGCCTTGGCGCGGGCCAGAACATCCTTGGCTTGTTGCGCGTGCTCGCGGTGCGTCCGGCCCGCGCTGATCACCAACAGCACCCCATCGACCTGGGAGGCCAGGATGGCGGCGTCGCTGGACAAGGCCACTGGAGGCGTGTTGAACAACACCATGTCGGCCATTCCGGCCAGCTCCTGAATGAGCGCGCTCATGCGGGTGGAGCTGATGACATCCGATGGGATGGCAGGGGTTGTGCCGCTGGTCAGCACCCTCAGGTTGGGAATGGCGGTGGGCAAAGGGGCCGGCCTCGCAACATCACTCGTCAACAGTTCGGCAAAGCCAGGGCCATTGGGAACATTGAGCAAGCTGTGCAGCCGTGGGTGGCGCAAATCGGCATCCACCACGATCACCTGTTTGCCCGTTTGGGCCAGTGTCACGGCAAGATTGGCCAAAACCTGGCTGCCCGCTTCGGCGATATCGGGTGAGGCCACCACCATGGTTTTAAGCGGCCGCTCCAACGAGGCAAAGTGCAGATTGGTGCGGAGTGTGCGATAGGCTTCGGCTGCGGGCGAGGCGGGCGCGGACAGAGTCACTAATTCCATTATTCTGTGGGAATCGCGCCGATAACGGCCAGCGATAGCTTGCGTTCAATATCGGCTTTGGTGCGAATGACGTTGGCCTGCGACCACTCCAAAATGCCGGCAATCAAGCCGCCAACCAATAGTCCGAGCACGCCGGCACCGGCGGTAATCACGCCCGTCTGCGGCCACACCTTGGCATAGTTGGGCGGGTCGCCAATGTAGACATCGACCCGATCCTCGCGGCGCTGCCGGGCATTATCCTCATCGCGAAATTTTTTGTAGATCAGCGACCACTGATACGAAATTCGATTGGCCACATCGCCATCGTAATCGGTCACTTCGATGCGCACGCCATTATTGGCCGCTTCTTCACCAATGCGTGTGTTGCCGAGCAATGTCTCGGGGGTGTAATCCAGATTCAACTCAGAGACCACCTCGGCCGCGTTACGGCGCGAAAACACCACACTGTTATAGGTTGCAATTAAGGTCTTGGTGGACTGGGTCAGGCCCAGATCGGCCCGAGCTGGCAGCACCGTCAGTTGCATCGTCGAACGATACAGCGGAGTTTGTAGCCGGCAAAACGCATAGGCACTCACCGCCGCCACCACGGCCACCAGAATCACAATCCAGCCGCGCCGTTTTGCCAATTGAAGATAGTCTCTTACTTCCATATCGATGTATTAATCGGCCGTCTTATTCAGAAGGAATTCTGGACAGAATACACAGAATTTGTAACTACTCAGGCCTTTTGGACAGGATGAACAGGATTTACAAGATTGGGAGAGGATTTCCATCCTGTAAATCTTGTAAATCCAGTCTCAAAATCCGGGGCTGAGCAGTTACTTATTCTGTCCAAAATCCGAATCCGTCTTTTTATTTAAGGAATCTCTCCCATCACGTTCAACCCCATCTGCTCGATCTCGCGCTTGTCGCGCACCGTGCGATCGAATGCATGGGCCAGAAAGGCCAGCAATAGTCCCACACCCAGCCCGAGCCCCAGGCGCACCGGCACATCAAAACGGCCGCGCAGGTCAATCGCAATCGGCACCGCAATCGGCACATCCAGCACGCGTGCGACCGGGGCCGGTGCATTCGTCAGTTGCGGCCAATAGGCCTTGTCATTCTCGTTCAACTCATCCACCACGGCCTGGGCAATCTGACGCGCCATCTCAGCATCGGGCCAGGTCACATAGATGTCGATGATGCTGGCGCGGTAGTCCGAGCGCAATGCGCCCTGGATCTGGCCCGGCGCAATCGTGGCGGGTGGCACCACCGAGCTCGCTACCAGCCGGGTCAGGATATTCTCGGCAAACTTGCTGGTCTGCAAAATATCCTGGATACCGCGGGTGAAGTACTCCGATGCCAGCCAGTCATAGTGCCGGTCGTAGTTGTAGACGCCGGCCACCTGCTCCGGCGGCAGCCCAACTGCAAAGCGCATCTTGACCTGAAAAGTGGTGACGGGCGGTTGATAGCTCAGTGCGATCACGGTGCCGGCCACAATCACAGGCAAGACCACCAACCACCATCGGCGCAACAACACGCGGGCGTAATCCAGCAATATCATATTCACTTGACCATATACGATTGACGATTGGTCACCGTTCAATTGTCAGTGATCAATCATCAATGGTAGATAGTCAGTCGTCAATTCTACAGAACGTCGTGCCGATTTTGAGCCTTCAGTTGCTCTACGATGGCTTTGACTTCCTGCACGCGATCGATGGGGCAAATAAACACGGCATCGGCCGTGTCCACAATCACCAGATCTTTCACGCCCACGGTGGCAATCAAACGGCCATTGCTACGGATCAAAGAGCCTGAGGTATCAATACCCAGATGCTCACCAATAATTACATTGCCGGCCTCGTCCGTCGCCATCACATCCATCAGCGAAGCCCAGCTGCCAATATCGCTCCAGCCAATATCCACCGGAATCACGGCCACCTTCTCAGCCTTCTCCATGATGGCATAGTCGATGGATTTTCGTGGTGCAATCTCCCAGGCGGCATTCAGTGCAGCAGCATATCCAGGCTTGCCAATCTGGGGTTCGAGCTGGGTCAATGACTGTGCGAATTCGGGTTGCTGCCGGGCAAATTCACCCAGGCCAGTCTTACATGTCAGCACAAACATGCCGCTGTTCCACGAATGTTGGCCGTCGGCGACATAGGCCTGGGCCATCTCGAGATTCGGCTTCTCGGTAAAGCGCACGGCGCGATACACATCCAGCCCCCACATTTGTCCCAATGCCTCACCGCGCTCAATATAGCCAAAGCCGGTGGCCGGGAATGTGGCTTCGATGCCGAGCGTGACAATGTAGCCGTGGCCGGCCACGTCCTGGGCAGCCTGCAAGGTTTGCAGAAACAGGTCCACTTTGCCGATGTGGTGATCGGACGACAACACGGCCACCGTCGCATCCGGGTCCTGCGCGTGAATGTGCGCCAGACCCAGGGCCGCGGCCGGGCCGCTGTCTTTGGCGCTGGGCTCAATCACATAGTTGCTGGCCGGAATGGCCGGAACCTGCTCCTGAAAGATCTGCGCCATCTGCGCATTAGTCACCACATGCACCCGTTCCAGCGGAATCAGCGGCTGCAACCGGTAGGCCGTGACCTGGAACAGGGTGCGCTCTTCAATAAGCGAAAGTGATTGTTTGGGTTTGTCTTTGCGGCTCAGGGGCCATAAACGCGTGCCGCTGCCACCCGCCATGATTAAAGCGTGAAACATTGAATTCCTCCATCGTGCCAGAATGTGTATGTTGGGGTTTTGAGCTTGTTGAGTGGTGCTGCGAGGCTGGAGGAGAGCAGGAGATGTCAGACGTCAGATATCAGAAAAAGAATTCAGTCAGTTCAATCTGACGTCTGATATCTAACATCTTCCATCTGTCCTCACCTCAGATCAGGGCAATGTAGCTGGTGCCCGTAGACTGACGGACAAGACCCTTCAACTCCATCATCGCCAGCGTCGCTGTGACCACATCTGCCGGCAATTGTAATGCGCGTATTAGCTCATCTGTGGCAGTCGGCTCTCGCGAAAGTTGCTGCATGAGCTGGCGCTCGGTGTCGTTGTCGGGCACGGCCTGGCTCAGCTCCAGCCGCTCGGCCACCATGCTGAGGTTGAGCTCTTCGAGGATGCTGTTCACATCCAGCACCATCTTGGCGCCGGTCTGGATCAGCTTGTTGGGGCCGCGGCTGGCACGGTTGAAAATATTGCCCGGCACCGCGAACACCTCGCGGTTTTGCTCGGCCGCAAACTCGGTGGTGATGAGCGCGCCGCTGCGTTCATCGGCTTCGATCACGACCACGCCCAGGCTCAAGCCCGAAATAATGCGATTGCGCGGTGGGAAGTTCATCGCATCCGGCGGTGTGCCGATGGGATAGTCGCTGACCACAGCACCCTGCTCAACAATCTGTTGGGCCAGCCGGCGATGCTCCGGCGGATACACCACATCCACCCCGCATCCCAACACCGCGATGGTGCGGCCACCCGCCTTCAGGCTGGCCGCGTGCACAAAGGCATCAATGCCGCGAGCCATGCCGCTGACCACGGTGATGTTATTTCGCGCCAACTCTGTCGCCAGCGTCTCTGCCACCTCGCGGCCATACACCGTGCATTTGCGGGTGCCGACCAGGGCCACCGCCCAGTTATCGGCCGGCGTCAATGCGCCTTTGACAAAGAGTACGGGTGGAGGGTCGGCAATCTCGCGTAATAACCGTGGGTAATCGGCATCCTCCCAGCATAAGGCACTGATGCCGGCCTTGTGCGCCCGCGCCAACTCCTGCTCGGGCGAAATAGTTTTGCGCGCATTCCATAACGCGTCGATAGATTTGCTGTCCAAACCACTGCCCGACAACTCAAATAGATTGGCGTTCCAGGCATCTTCGAGCGAGGCGAAGTGGTTGGTTAATAGCCGAATACGTGCCGGGCCGATGCCCTTGACGCGGGCAAATGCGAGGTAATACGGAAGCTGAGGCGAAGAAACATGGGTCACGGGCCGCCATGCTAGATTTCGCGGTGCGTCAGAACATCGGCATAAAGTTTGGCCGCGGCAATCAACTGGCTTTTAACTTGCTTTGAATCTCACGATGCATCTGATGCCTGGATCACTGTAGGGGCAATGCCTTCAAGGGACGGGTTCATCTCCAACGCCCGCGCTGTCAGGTCCAACAGGAGTCAGTAACTGATGTTACGCACCTGAGGCAAAAGCATCCTGAGCGGAGCGGCCTTATTGCCTCATGGGATATTGCTAATAAGCTGGCCGTGCAGTCGAAGGAACGCTCTATGGTGAGTTACGCTGACCTAACTTCACCATAGAGCGCTCCTTCGACTGCACGCGCATTTTCGAACTCAGCTACTTCGTTGGTACCAAGCGCGCTCCGCTCAGGATGCTTTGTGTTGGGGTTGGTATTTGCCTGCGTAACATCAGTCAGTAAAGATCGTTCTGACTACTGACTACTGTCTACTCATTACTCCCCTCCCTCTACACCGTCTTCAAATATTCACGAATCATCAATGCCACGCTGGCACCTTCACCGGCGGCGCTGGCGGCTTGTTTGGTGCTGCCCCGGCGCACATCGCCGGCGGCAAATACGCCGGGAACCGTGGTTTGCATGTGCTCGTCCGTGCTGACAAAGCCATACTCATCGCGCTCAATTTCGGGCGGCAGCCACTTGCTGTTGGGCGACTGGCCGATGAATACAAACAGGCCGTCTGGAGTCAATGTGTCAGTCCGGTCGGTGGCGCTGTTATGGATCTTCAGCTCACGCAGCCCAGTATCGCCTGTAATCGCTTCCACGGAGGTGTTGTAAAGCACATCAATCCTGGCGTTTTCGGTGACCTTATCAATCACGATCTGGCTGGCCTTCATCTCCGGCGCGCGCACCAGCAGCGTCACATGGTCGGCAAACCGGGTGAGAAAAATGCTCTCCTCGCCGGCGCTGTTGCCGCCACCCACCACGGCCACTTTCCTGCCCCGGTAGAACGGCCCATCGCAGGTGGCGCAAAAATGCACGCCGCTGCCGATGAAGTCCTCCTCACCCGGCACCTGTAACCGTTTGTAGGTCGAGCCTGTGGAGATGAGCACGGCCGATGCGCCATACTCCGCCGCATTCGTGCCGCCCGTTGCCACATAGCGCAGATTGCCGTCGGCTCGCAACCCCGTCACTTTTTGGGCCTGTACCAGCTCCACCCCAAACCGGCGCGCCTGCAAGGTGAGTCGCTCGGCAAACTCTGCACCACTCACACCCTCGGGGAAGCCAGGGAAGTTATCCAACTGCTCGGTGATGCCGGCCTGTCCCCCAAAGCTGCTGCGCTCGATCACCAGCACATCCAGCCCCTCGCGCGCGGCATATAGCGCTGCAGTCAGGCCGGCCGGGCCGCTGCCCACCACGATGAGGTCATAGAACTGGAGCTTGGGCTTGGTTTGCAACCCCAGTTTGTCGGCCAGCTCGGCATTGCTGGGTTCAACCAGCGTCGAGCCATCCTCAAACACAATCGTCGGCACACTCCGCCGGCCATCGTTCAATTTTTCGATCAGCGCTATTGCCGCGGTGTCATGCTCAATATCGACCCAATCAAACGCGATGCGATTCTCGGCCATGAAGCGCTTGCTGCGCTTGCAATCCGAACACCAGGTTGTGCCATAGACAGTAATTGCCATGATTTTTTGTTTGCGAACGGCCCGATTATGCGCTGAATTTGTTAGATCGATATTCATCCCCAATTACACCGCTCGTAGACAAATGGATTAACCCTACGGCCGCTGATTAATGCTAAGCTTTGTCCTGCTGCGGACGCTGGCTTACCGCACCAAGGCTTCCATGCACACGGCACCCCCATCCATCGCCCTCACTGTTTTCATGCCCGCCTTCAACGAATCGGCCAATTTGCCGCACACCGTGCCGGCCCTGATCGCCGCCTTGCACAACCAGGTGCGTTGCGCGCCCACATTCGAGTTGATCATCGTCAATGACGGCAGCAGCGATGACACCGGCCAGATTGCCGACCAGTTGGCCGCACATGACCCTCATATTCGTGTCATTCATCAACCTGTCAATCGCGGCATTGGCCTGGGTTTTGTGGCCGCCATGACGGCGGCGCTTGGCGAGTGGTTCATCCTCATCCCTGCCGATCTGGCCATGCAACTGGAGGAGCTGCCCAAATATTTTGAGGCCGTGCGCGACGACGAGGCCGATATCGTCGTGGGCCATCGCTCTGATCGGGCTGATTACTCGCCGCTGCGCAGGCTCATCTCCGTCATCAACATCGGCCTGATCCGCCTGCTGTTCAAGATGGAGCAGCAACAGTTCAACTACATCAGCCTGTATCGTAGCCAATGCCTGCGCCAGATGACCTTGCGCTACACCGACAGCGCTCTGTTTTACGCCGAGATTCTGGTGTATGCCAGGGCGCAGGGCTACAAGCTGGTGAATGTGTGGATCAACTATGTGCCGCGCGAGCACGGCCTGCAAACCGGCTCCAACTGGCGGCTGGTGGTCAAGACGGTGCGCGATATCATGGCCTTCTGGTTGCGATGGACGTTTAAAGGCGCTGGGTGAGGATCATGAAAGCCCAGCCCTGCGCCGACATCCATCTACTACCATCATGTCAACACCCGAAGCCATCGAACCCACCGACCCGCAGACCGAGGTCAATCCAAAGACATCGGCCGAGGTCATCACGGCTCTCAAAAACACAATTGCCCAGCACGAAGCCCAACTTGCAGCACTGAGCTCGCAGGTTGAGGAATTGAAAACATCGCTGGCGGCGGCAAAAAATGAAGCGGCACTTGCGGCATGGGCCGCGCCCATCGCGCCGCTTGGCCCAGCACAGCCACAACCACATACAAACGTGTGGCAAGCACGGCTGGCCCGGATCGGCAGCCTGCAATGGGTGCTGGCCGGCATCGCCATCCTCGTGTATGCCATCACCCGGCTCGGCCAGATCACGCTCTTTCCACTCTACTTTTTTGCCGACGAGGCCATCGAGGTGGTTCTGGCGCGCGAGCTGATCGCCCGCGGCTTTCGCGATGAGAAAGGCAATCTGCTGCCCGTCTTCTTCAACGCCTATGGGTTTCAGGTGCCGTTGGTGACGGTTTACTTTCACAGCCTGACTTCATCACTGTTCGGCATCTCGCCCGAGGTCACCCGCATCACCTCGGCCCTCATCACGCTCACCGGCGTCATCGCCATCGGCCTGGTGGCCAGGCTCATTTTCAAGTTGCGCTACTGGTGGGCGGTCATGTTGTTTCTGGCCATCACACCGGTGTGGTTTCTGCACTCGCGCACAGCCTTCGAAACGGCCAGCATGGTGTCGTTCTACGCCTGGTTTTTGCTGTTTTATCTGCTCTATCGCTACCGCTCGGCCAAATTCATCTTCCCAGCCCTGCTGTTCGCCGCGCTCACGTTCTATTCCTATGGCAATGGCCAGATCGTGATCGGCGTCAGCGGCATCCTGTTATTCCTGGCCGATTTGCCCTATCACCTCAGACAATGGCGCACCAATGTGTTGGCCGTCGGCTTCATCGGCCTGCTCGCCCTGCCCTACCTCACCTGGCGCGATCAATATCCCGATGTCATTGCCAACCAGCTCCGCCGCATCGACAGCTACTGGCTGCAACCGATTCCTTTCACCGACAAGCTCAGTCTGTTCCTGCAAAAATACTGGCAGGACGGCATCAGCCCCGACTATTGGTTCAACCCGAATGTCAACGAAAATGTGCGGCACCTGCTCAAAGGCTACGGCCATCTCCCTGTGTTTGCGCTGCCGCTGTTTGTGCTGGGATTGGGTTGGAGCGTGTGGCGGATCATCCGGCAACCGCTCTCGGCACCGCATCGCATCGTGCTCATCGCCGCCGTGGCCGCCCCTGTCGGCGTGGCGCTGTCCGGCCCCGGCGTCACCCGCAGCCTGATGTTCGTGTTGCCGGCCGCGCTGTTCATGACCCTGGGCACAGAACTAGCTCTAAATGGGCTGGCACGCCTATTCGCCCACGCGCGA
>Ga0105048_10010732_pt1 | contig 14498 bp, 15 predicted proteins | sample MAT05_FD_78382 | JGI IMG/M metagenome (GOLD analysis project Ga0105048, IMG submission 78382) | Freshwater microbial communities from Lake Fryxell liftoff mats and glacier meltwater in Antarctica - MAT-05 | ecosystem: Environmental > Aquatic > Freshwater > Ice > Liftoff microbial mat | place...
CGCGGGTAACCTCCGCGTCATCGACGAGTCGGCGACGAGAAAGCCGGCCTACCGGCTCGAATACCTGGGCGACGCCGGCGTCGACGCCGATGGGCGGGACTCGCTGCATGCGCTGTTCGGCCAGGTGCTCACGCACGGCGAGAGCCGGAGCCTGAAGAAGGCGAATGCCAAGACGGTCAAGGCGTTCGCTGCGCTCATGAAGCGAGTGACCGAGCGGGCCACCTCCGACGGCTACCGACGGAAGGTGCCGACGGGGCGCATCGCCGCGGTATTCGGGCTCGCGATCGCGGCGGCGGCGGCGGCATTCGTGTTCTCCGCGATCTCCCTCGAGGGCTCCTACGGCGGGATGCTGCCGGTGCTGTTCATGATCGTGGGGGCGGTGGGGGCGGTGGTCGTCGGGATTCTCCTGTTCCGCACGCCCCTCGATGCGCGCGGCGTCGAACTGCGCGACTACCTGCGCGGCCTCAAGGTGTACATCGCGCTCGCCGAGGCGGACCGCCTGCGCTACCTTCAGTCCCCCCAGGGCGCGATGCGCGTGCCGGTGGCGGTGGACGACCCGGCCGAGGTCGTGAAGCTCAACGAGAAGCTGCTTCCCTATGCGGTGCTGTTCGGGCAGGAGAAGGAGTGGGCGGGCGAGCTCGGCCGCTACTACGAGCAGCAGGGCACGCAGCCCGACTGGTACTACGGGCACGGCGCGTTCAACGCGGCGCTGTTCGCGAGCGCCATCTCATCGGTGTCGACGAGCGTGTCGTCGTACAGCAGCTCGACCGGCGGATCCAGCGGAGGGGTGTCGTCCGGCGGCGGGGGTGGCGGCGGGGGTGGCGGTGGAGTCTGAGCAGGCCACATCTCCGCCTCGCGTCGATCCTCGCCAGTGGGAGGCCAGGGCGATAGCCTCGAATGACCTCATCGCGAGGGGAACGACCGGCAGGGAAGGGGTGATGACGATGACTGTCTTCGCGCCCGCCTCCACCGCTTCCTCCCCCTCCCTGTAGCGCCCCGACCGAGGGCGCACCGCCCGCCCGGGCGCCGATCGATGAGGTACTCAGATGCCAGATTTTCCTTCCCTCCAGCCATTCGGCTGGAGCGAGACCTGGAGCGCCTTGCTCCCCGAGAACACCCTCCCCGCGCGCGTGCTCCGTCACGACGGCGCGACGCTCGGATCGCGACGAGTGACGGCCCGCTCAGCATTCGCACTCCCGCCCGCCAGGGCCCCCAGCCGACCGTCGGCGACTGGCTCGCACTCGAGCCGGCCGGCGGGGACGCCGTCGCGGTGCTCCCGCGGCAGTCGCTGCTGCGTCGCCACGACGCCCACCCGGGGTCCGGAGACCAGGCGCTCGCGGCGAACGTCGACATCGTGCTCATCACCTGCGGGCTCGACCGGCCCGTGAAGCCGGGCCGCCTCGACCGCAGCATCGCCCTCGCCGCCGATGCGGGCGCCGTGCCGATGATCGTGCTCAGCAAGGCGGCATCGGCGCACCCGCCGGACCTCGACCGGATGTCGTCGCAGCATCCGGGCGTCGTGATCGCGGTGACGTCCGCGCTCGAGGGCATCGGGATCGACTCGCTCCGCAATGTCCTCGCCGGCAGCACCGCGGTGCTGCTCGGCGAGTCGGGCGCGGGCAAGTCCACACTCACGAACGCGCTCCTCGGCCGCGACGAGGCGGACACGGGTGCCGTGCGCGGCGACACGAAGGGACGGCACACCACCACCTCGCGGCAGTTGCACGTGCTCGACGGCGGCGGAGTGATCATCGACACCCCCGGCATCCGCGCGGTCGGGCTGTGGACCGACCCGGATGCCGTCGACGAGGCCTTCTCCGACATCGGCGCCATCGCGACGAACTGCCGGTTTCGGGACTGCCAGCACGACACCGAACCGGGCTGCGCCGTGCGGGAGGCCATCGCCGATGGGTCGCTGACCCTTTCCCGGCACGCGGCCTGGCGTCAGTTGCGCCGGGAGGCGGCCTCCGCCGGGAGGCGGCCTCCGCCGAGCTGCGCGCCTCCCCCCGCGAGCAGCGCCGGCGCGGCAAGTCCTTCTCGCGCGCCGCGAAACTCGGCCAGGCGAGTAAGCGCGGCGAGCCTCAGTAGAAGAAGATCGGTAGCCACTCGCGATTATGGGCGTGCACGAGCACGAGGAACACGACGAGGTCGAACAGGAGGTGCACGCACACGACGTAGGTCAGCGACTTGGTCTTGGAGAAGATGTACCCCTGCAGCAGCGCGAACGGGGCGGTGAGTAGCGGGCCCCACGACTGGTATCCGAGTTCCCACAGGAACGACACGAAGATCACCGCCTGCAGGATATTCGCCTGCCACATCGGAAAGTGCCGACGCAGCAGGGCGAACACGGTGCAGATGAAGAACAGCTCGTCCCAGATGCCGACCGCGTTGACCCCGACGAAGAGGCGCGCGATCTCGTCGGGCGCGTTGATCGCTGGCCAGTTCTGGTAGGCCCCCGATCCGATGAAGTAGAACGGCAGGATCGTCCAGCCGAGCACGAGCACGATCGCGAGGTAGGAGCGCTCGAGGGTCGACCACTTCTGCCCGGTGCGGATCGGGAAGACGATCGTGCGCCGCCGGTAGCCGTACCGGTCGATGAGGAACGGCACGAGCACGGCGAGGGTCAGCACGACGCCCATGAGCAGCATGTTGCCGTAGCTGATGTCGGCGGCGACCGAGATCGTCGAGATGATGCCCATCCCGATCCCGACGAGCAGCAGGTCGCTCGCGAGCGAACGGTCCACGAGAAACGCGAGAATGAGGCTCGCCACGAGCGTCGCGTACCCGGCGGGCAGGTTCACCACCCCGAAGATCAGGACCGCGGATGCCGACACCCCGGCGGCGGGAACGAGCCCCCACGACAACTGCTGCTTGACCTGCGGTTCGACCGTCACCATGCGTCAACGGTACCGGTCGCGTGCCCGCCGCGCCGCTCACTTTGCCTGACGTGACCGATCGGCGACCGCACACGCGTAGGGTTTTGTTGTGAACGACGAATGCATCCATGGCCTTGATCGGGACCGCTGCGATTCCTGCAGCCCGAAGGCGGCACCCGCGACCGCGGTGAAGGCGCCGGCCGTCCGCGCGACGAGGGCCCCGCGAAAGACGGGACCCGCCTCGCTCAGGGGCCCCTCGCCGACCGCGTCGACGAAGCCCCGGCCCGATGTCGGCGAGCAGCGCATCTACCACGTGACCCACGCGAGCAATCTCGGTCGCATCCTCGAGCGCGGCGGCCTCCTCGCCGGGACGGAGGCGCGTCCGGTGCTCGACATCTCCTCCGACGACGCGAGAGCCGCCCGCCGCGCGACGCTCGTCGCCGGGCCCGACACCGCGACCGTCGACGAGCACGTGCCGTTCTACCTGTCGCCGAACGCGCGCCTCTGGGAGGTCGTCCGCGCGGGGGGAACCGACCCGCGCCTCTCCCCAGCGATGCACACCCACGCTGCCGCCGAGTTTGTGATCCTCGTGAGCACTGTGAAGGCGGTGTCGAATCCGGATGCCTCGATCGTGGTCACCGACGGGGACGCCGCCGGCCCGCTCACCAGGTTCGCCGCGTCGAGCGGGGAGTGGGAGCGCATGCTTCAGCGGATCGTCGGCGACGAGGAGTCGGAGGCGCCGCTCAGCGCCGAGTTCCTGGTCAAGGACTTCGTTCCACTTGACGCGATCACCCTCATCGGCGTGCCCCACGACAAGGCCCGCGACGCGGTGAAGCTCGTGCTCGCCGCGTCCACCCACCGGCCGAGGGTCGCGGTGCACCCGCCGTGGTTCGCCGTGCCGACCGAGGACTGACCCCGCCTCACGCCCGGCGGGCACCCTCGGCAAGCACGTCGCGGCTCAGCATCGTCGCGCCGGCCACCGCGGCGGGCATGATCACGACCGCGCCGAACGGCACCAGGAACAGCAGGTAGGTTGCAACCCCGAAACCGAGGGTTCGGGAGCGGTGCGCCCCGAGCATCCGTCGCCGGTCGCGCAGGGCCAGTCGGCGCGCGTCGAACGCGAAGCCCGTGAGCTCGAGGGTGAGGAACCACCCGCCCAGGATCGCGCCGAGAACGGCGACCGAGACCGGCCCGACGACCGGAATGAAGCTCACGACGAACAGCGCGAGCGCGGTCGAGGCCGTGAGGGCGAACAGGCGCAGACCGCTGCCGACACCGCGGGCGACCGATCTCCACAGCGGGTCATCGAGCTCGTGCGGCGCGTCTCCCATGCGCACCTCGACCGCGCGCCAGATCCGCTCGTAGAACGGGTCGCCGACAGTGAGCGTCACCGCGACGAAGGCGTAGACCGAGAGCACCACGACGAGGACGACGACCGCGGCGCCGGCGGCGAACCGCGTGCCGACGCGCAGTGGCTCGTCCCAGGAGGCGGCGAACGGCGTGATCCACGCTGCGAGTGCCTCGAGGTTGATCGCCAGCACGACGAGGCCGGCGGCAAAGATGAGTCCGACAACGAGCGCAGGAAGCGCGCCCAGCAGCATCAGCCGGGGCGAGGTCGCCCACATCCGCAGCCCCCTCACCAGGTACCCGGCCCCGCCGAGGAACCCCCGCGCGACACCGTCACGTGCTGGGGTGGGCCCGAGATCGCTGCTCATCCCTCCAGCGTAGATCGGGCGGCGCAGGATGCGTGCGCCCTCGGGTCACGCCGGGGGGAACCGCGTATAGATCTCGGCGTGCGCCAGCATCGCGTCGCCCGGCTCGCTCACCGAAATGATTACGACGCCCGACGAGCGGGCGAGCACGTCGAGCACGACTGATCCGTCGACCCCCGCGTACTTCTCGCCCGAGTCGATGGTGGTCGCCCGGTAGGAGAACAGCGCATCGGCTTCGTCGATGTACAGCACGGCGTCTTTCGTGTCGGCGCGTTCGAACAGCACGCGGAGGCTCTTCTCCGTCTCGCCGATGTACTTGCTCACCAGCCGGTCGAGGGCAACGTGCAGCAGGGGCTTGCCGAGCTTTTGCGCGACTGAGGCCGCGGCGGCGCTCTTCGCCGCGGCATCCGGCCCCTCGAAGGCCACCACCAGGCCGGGGCGGGCGCGTGAGACGATCTCGCCGATCGCGGTGTCGGGGGTGATCGCCGGGGGAAGGGGGATCCGCGCGGTGAAACCGAACGACGTGCGCAGCGGCTCTCCGGTCGCGAGCCAGAGGGAGGTGAGATCGGCGAGCGACAGCGACAGCGTGCTCAGGTGCGCCGGGAGGGTCGCGCCAGAGGGCAGCGTCACCGTGACCTCCTGGGCCATTTCAATCGCGGCCCTGGCCGTACCGTAGGTGCCGTGGGACACGGCGCCGAGCTCCGCCTCCTCGGCCGGATGCACGCTCACGAGATAGTGCAACTCCGCCCCGACGACGAACTCCCGCTGGAGGGGCCGCGATGCCTGCCGGTAGCGGATCATCTGGTCCTGGTAGAGAAACAGGTTGACCGACGCGCCGGTCGCCTCCCGCCGAACGGAATGGGGGTGTCGAGTGGTCACCATCACCGAGGGGTCTGCGGTGGCGAGCACCGCCCGCACCGCCGCCGTCGTCGCGGCGATCGCGCTGCCGTAGTCCTCGAGTGTCGTCACGTTCCACTCCCATTCGGGGCCGGATGCCGGTGTGAGCATCACGGTACTCCCGTGCGGTTCCCGGGGCCACCCTGACGGATCATTGTGCGGTCGTTGCGTGCCCGTCGACCTTCGAACGACATAATCGGGGGGTGGCGATCTTCGAGCGACTCCGACGGGTGAGGGGCCCGTTGCTGCATGTCGCGATCGACGAGGGCAGCGGACCGGTCGTCGTGCTCGTGCACGGCATCGCCTCGTCGGCGGTGACCTTCGAGAACCTGATCCCCCTGCTGACCGACCGGCATCGCGTCATCGCGATCGACCTGCTCGGCTTCGGTGAGTCGGTCGCCCCCGAGACCGCCCAGTTCACGATCGAGGAGCACGTGGATGCACTCGAGGACACCCTGGACTCGCTGCGGCTGCGGCATCCGTTCGTTCTCGTGGGGCACTCGATGGGGAGCCTCATCGCGAGCCGCTACGCCGCGACGAACCGCCGCCGGCTGTCGAAGCTCGTGCTCGTGAGCCCGCCGATCTACGTCGATCCGGCGGCCCTCGGCGATCCGGTGGAACGCGCGGCAATGGGGCTCTACCTGAAGGCCTACGAGTTCCTGCGCACGAACCAGACGTTCACGATGCGCAACGCCGCGATGCTCGCCAGGATCTCGCCGATCAAGAACGTGCTCGAGGTGAGCGCCCGCAACTGGAACGCGTTCGTGCTCTCGCTCGAGAACGCGATCGAATCGCAGACCACGGTGAGCGACATCGCATCGGTGACGGTTCCGGTCGAGGTCGTCTACGGCACGCTCGACCCGTTCCTCATGCCGGGCGGATTGCGGATCGTCGAGCAGATGCGGCACGTGACCGTGCGCAAGGTGGATGCGAGCGACCATCTCGTTCGCAAGCGTCTCGCGCGCGCGGTCGCCGCGGCGATCGGGTAGGGGTCGTCACTGGTCGGGGCCTGGCTGGTCGGTGCTCGGATGGCCGGTGCCCGGCTGCCCGGTGCTGGGATGGCCGGTGCCCGGCTGCCCGGTGCTGGTCGGGCTGGAGGCCGCGCTGTCGGCGCGACGCGCGCGGCCACGGGGGCGGCTCGTGCGCGACGCCTGCTTTGCCTCGTGCGCGACTCGGGAGCCCCACGCCGTGGCGCGGTCGAGCTCCCCGTCGCGCAGCGGCCCCTCCATGTCCTCCACCACGAATCCCTCCGGTTCGGCGATCACGTCGTAGAGGCGGCCCCGGAGTCGGCGCGCAATGCCGCCCGCGGCGCCGCCCGACAGCAGGTTGTCGAGCCGAGTGTCGAACGCGGCCGCCTTCGAGCCGAGGGTGGCCTCCGGCAGGTGATTGAGCCATTCGTGCAGGGTCTCACCCCCCACTCCCGGCTCGAGCGCCTGCCCCGACCTGCTGCGCCCCGATGCGTGATCCTCCTCGCGCAGCCACGTCCCGCTCTTCGTGCGCGACGCCATCCCGAAGAACTGGGTCGGACCGCCGGCGATGAGAAAAGTGGCCTGTGCGACGTCGGCGAGGCTCGCCTCGAGCACGCTGACGCAGGCGACCTCACCGTCGGGGTCGGCCTGCGTGACGCCGCCGGCGATGGCCTCGGCGATCTCGCGCGTGTCGCCGAACAGGGACTCGTAGACGATGACGGTGCGCATGGCGGCCTCCTTTGCGCCGATGCTAGCCCCGGGGGGCTCGATCCGGCAGGCCCTGTTCCCGACGCGCACCACCCACTACGGTTCCCGGGGCTCGTTCCCCGCGGTGTCGACGGCCGCCGGTTCGGCAACCTCGTTGTGGTCGACGGCCGCCGGTTCGGCGACCTCGTCGTGGTCGAACGGCCGGCGGGACAGGCGCAGGGTCGCGAGTAGGCCGACGACGAGGAAGCCGGCGGCGGCGAAGGCGGAGTACCTGGTGCCGTCGCTGAAGGCCGCGCGGGCGGCATCCGCGATCTCCGGGTCCTGCCCATCGAGGGAGGGGATCGCGGCACCGGCGCTGTCGACCACCGTGTCGACGATGACCGTGCGCGTCTCGGCCGGCAGGTCGCTGAGCCGGGAGTCGAGCGACGCGCCGACCGAGGTGAACAGCACGGTGCCGAGCACGGCAATGCCGAGCGCCGATCCGATCTGGCGTGCGGTGCTCGAGGTGCCGGAACCCTGTCCGCTCTTGTCGACGGGCACGTCCCTGAGCACCACGCTCGTGAGCTGGGCCGTCGCGAGCCCGACCCCCAGCCCGTAGACGAAGAGGAACGGAACGATGCTCGCCCAGGTCGCGTCGGGCGTGATCGCGAAGCCGAGCCCGGCCACCCCGACGATCTCGGCCGCGATTCCGACCCGCACGATCGTCTCCGGCGTGACCCTGTTGCCGAACGCGCCCGCGACGCCGCTCGCCACGAAGGATCCGAGGGCGAGGGCAAGCAGCACGAACCCGGTCTGCAGAGCGTCGTACCCGAGCACGTTTTGCAGCCAGAGGGGGAGCGAGAGAATGATCCCGAACTCGCCGAGCGACACGATGAGGGCGGCGACGTTGCCGTTGCGGAACGAGGGGATCCTGAACAGCGCGAAGGCGAGGAGTGTGGACTTGCCCGCGCGCTCCCGGTGCAGCCCCCATCGCACGAACGCGACGCCCGACACGATCGTGAGGAGGAACACGAGGGGGATGGGCGAGAGTGCGAACGGCCAGGTCCAGTCTCCGACGGTGGGGGCGTCGTTGGTCAGCCACCAGCCGAAGGTGCGGCCCTCGATCAGCCCGAACACGAGGCTCGCGCTCGTGACCACCGAGAGCACCGCGCCGAGAACGTCGATGCGGCGCGGTTCGCCGGCGTCCCTGGTCTCCGTGACGTACAGCAGCACGCCGATGACGATGATGATGCCGAGCGGCACGTTGATGCCGAAGGCCCAGCGCCAGGAGTAGTAGGTCGTGAGCCAGCCGCCGAGCAACGGGCCGACCGCGACCATGCCGCCGATGGTGGAGCCCCAGATCGCGAAGGCGATAGCCCGCTCCCGTCCGCGGAAGGTCGCGTTGATGATCGAGAGGGTCGTCGGCAGCACCATGGCGCCGCCGATTCCCTGGAGCACCCGCGAGGCGATGAGCAGGTCGCCGGTCTGTGCGAACGCGGCGAGCACGGATGCGGCGGCGAAGATGACGACGCCGAGGAGCAGGAGCCGCCGGCGCCCGTAACGGTCGGCGAGGGCTCCGAAGACCAGCAGAAGCGCTGCGAATACGAGGGTGTAGCTTTCTTGCACCCACTGCACCTGAGTCGAGGTGATGCCGAGGTCGTCGATGATCGACGGGATCGCGACATTGACGATCGTCGAGTCGACGATGATCAGCGCGACGGCGATGCTGATGAAGAGCAGCCCGAGCCAGCGGGCGCGTGGCGACTGGATTCGTGGAGCGCGGACGATCTCCGTGTCGCTCATGACAGCGTCCTCTCCGCCGAAGTCCCCAGCGCCCGGAGCCGCATCGCGACGGTGGCGCCGACGATCGCGACCACGGCGGCGATCGCGGCGATCGCCGCGGGTGTCGAGGGGAGGTCGCCGGTGAGCCGCGCGACGGCGACCCAGGCCAGCCCCCACGAGAGGGACGCGGCGGGGGCGACGCGCCCTCGGCCGCGGACCGCGAGCGCCACGCCCACGAGCCCGGCGACCGCGAGGATGGCGACGGCCCAGGCATCCTGGTCGATCCCGAAACCCGAGAATCCGGAGGCGACGAGGAGCGCGGTCACGTTCGCCGCGGTCGCGACACAGACCCAGCCGAGGTAGAGGCCGACCGTGCCGTCGGCGACGACCGCCTCGACCACGTTCTTGGGCCTCGACGCGAGGGTGCGGAAGAACGTGTGGACCAGCACCGCGAGCAGCAGCACGATCACCGGCACGCTCAGCGGAAGCAGGTCGAACTGGATGCTGAGGATCCACGCCGCGTTGAGCACGAGGGAGGCCGCGATGGGGTAGCCAAGCACCCGCTGGCGGGCATCCGACTTCTGGGCGGGGAGGAACTGCCAGATCGCGTAGGCGATGAGCCCGAGGTAGATGACGGTCCAGATGCCGAACGCCGCGCCGCCCGGCGCGATCAGGGTGGCGTCGGTCGCGAGGGCACCGCCGGCCGCGTCCTGGATCGGTGTTCCGCCCGCGGCGCCCGAACCGATGAACGAGCCGACGATCGCCAGCACGGCGCTGATCGCGACGATGCCCTGCCGCAGCAGGTCGCCGCTCCGAACGGTCGTGGTGGTGGTCATCCGTTTCTCCAATCATCAGCCAGCTGATGAAATACGCTAGCATAATGGTCAGCCGACTGACTATCCGGAGGCGACAGTAGATTGAATGACATGACCTCGCCCGATGCGCCGGACGCCGCCGGGGCGGACGACATGGCGCAGTGGCCGACCGGTCGCCTGCTGTCGACCGCGGCGCGCCTCGTCGAGCACGCGTGGGTGGAGTCGCTCGAGCGGCTCGGACTCACGCACGCCGGACTCATCGCGCTCCACCTGCTCGGTAACGGCCCGCTGAGCCAGACCGAGCTCGCCAGGCAGGCGCGGGTGGAGACGCAGACGATGTCGCGCACACTCGAGCGGCTCGAGCGGGAGGGTCACATCGAGCGGGTCCGCTCGCCGCGCGACGCCCGCCGTCACGTCGTGACGCGCACGCCCGCCGGCACGGCGCTCTGGGAGAAGTCGCGCACGCTCGAGGCAGACATCTTCCCACCACTGCAGAATGCCGCCGCGATGCGCGAGGCGCTGCTCGACATCATCACGGCGGCATCCGCACGTCGCTGGTGAGCGGCGTTGGTGATCTGCGCTGTCGTGTGAGCGGCGTTGGTGATCTGCGCTGTCGTGTGAGCGGCGGCATCGTGCGATCGGCGCTATCTGGCCGGTCCGCTGTTTCTGCCGGATCGGCGCGTTCGTACGCATCCGGCGCGTTCGTAGGCATCCGCCGCGTCCTGACGGACCGGCCGCGCCCTGGCGGATCGGAGTCCATACGGACCCGCCGCCGAGGCCTGACTGACCCGCCACGCTCTAACGGACCCGCCGAGCGCCTGCGGACCCGCGTCCTTCTGGACCCGCCGCGGGTGCTACTCGGTGGACTCGGCCGTACCCTGCTGCTTGGCGATCTCGGCGTGGACCACGTCCATATCGAGCTGCTTGACCGCGGTGATGACCTGGTCGAGCGCCGGAGCCGGAAGGGCGCCGGGCTGCGAGAACACGAGCACCCCGTCTCGGAAGGCCATCAGGGTCGGAATCGAGGTGATTCCCGCGGCACCGGCCAACGCCTGCTCCGCCTCGGTGTCGACCTTCGCGAAGGTGACGTCGGAGTGCTGTTCGCTCGCCGCGTCGTAGATGGGCGCGAAGGCCTTGCACGGACCGCACCAGTCGGCCCAGAAGTCGACGAGGGTGATGCCAGGGCTCGTGACGGTCTTCTCGAACACGTCCTGTGTGAGTTCGATCGTTGCCATGGTTCCTCTTCTCTCGTGATGACGGGTGTTCAGTCCATCTCAACGTCGCACGCGGGTCAAATCTTCCCCGGCCCCGAACGGCCGGGTGCTCGGTGCTCGGTAACGTGTCTTCATGACCTTCAACGACGACTCCAGCATCAGCGGCAGCAAGGTGCGCCGCCGCGGCCGCACGGCGGGGCTCGCCGTCGGCGGCGGCGGTATCGGCGTCGTGGCGCTGGTGCTCCTGGGCACGTTCCTCGGAGTCGACCTGACGCCGTTCCTGGGGGGCGGTGGCGTAGGCGGCGGCACCTCGCAGGAGGAGTCGTCGCTCGCATCCGAATGCCAGACCGGAGCCGACGCGAACGCCGACGTCAACTGCCGCATGTCCGCGGCGTACGTGTCGCTGGACGACTATTGGGTCGACGCGGGCCCGACGATCGGCATCGACTATCGCGAGCCGTCTTTCGTGCTGTTCGACCAGGCGACGACCACCGGATGCGGCAACGCGACGAGCGCGACCGGCCCCTTCTACTGCCCGCCGGACGAGTCGATCTACCTCGACACGACCTTCTACGAGCAACTGCGCACGCGGTTCGGGGCGAACGGTGGGCCGCTCGCGGAGCTGTACGTGGTCGCGCACGAGTGGGGCCACCACATGCAGCAGATCGGCGGGATCTTCGACGGCACCGACCGCTCGGCATCCGGCCCCGGATCCGACACGATCCGCCTCGAGGTGCAGGCCGACTGCTTCGCCGGGGCCTGGGTCGCCGGCGCCTCACAGACCGAGGACGAGAACGGCGTGCCCCTTCTCGAGCCGGTGACGCCGGCGCAGATTCAGGATGCCCTGAGTGCGGCCTCCGCGGTCGGCGATGACCGCATCCAGGAATCGGCCGGGGGTGGGGTCAACCCCGAGACCTGGACGCACGGATCGAGCGAGCAGCGGCAGCGCTGGTTCCTCGCCGGGTACGAGGACGGCGCGACGGCGTGCGACACCTTCGCCCCGGCCGCGGGCGAGCTCTAGCCTCGCCTGCTGACGACGGGAGCGCACGCTCGCGCGAGCGGCGCTCGCGCGAGCGAATACTTCCGGCTCCCGCCGCCGAGCTCGAGTAGTGGGGGCTCGCGCGGTCGTTGTTCGCTCGCGCGCATGCGATTACCGCGGCGTGAGCGAACAATGCCCGCTCGAGCGAACAGTCACCGCGTGGGCGAGCACTGGCGGCCTGAGCCAACAGTGCCGGCGCTCAGCGCCCGCACCAGAGTTCGAGTAGTGGGGGCTCGCGCGGTCGTTGTTCGCTCGCGCGCATGCGATTACCGCAACGTGAGCGAACAGTGCCGGCGTGAGCGAACAGTGCCGGCGTGAGCGAACAGTGCCGGCGTGAGCGAACAGTGCCGGCGTGAGCGAACAGTGCCGGCGTGAGCGAACAGTGCCCGCGTGAGCGAACAATGCCGGCGTGAGCGAACAGTGCCCGCTCGAGCCAACAGTGCCCGCGTGGGCTAGTACTTCCCGCGCGCGCTATTCGCTAGGCGGGAACGAATCAGGAGCAGCAGCCGCCTCCGCAGCAGCCGCCTTCGGCCTTGTCCTGCGCCGAGTCCGACTGGGACGAATCGGACGAGGCGGATGCCGCGACCAGCGGGATCATCGCCACGGGCTTGCGGGCCACGGCGGCGGGGGTGACCGGCGCGGCGGGGGTGACCGGCGCGGCGGGGGTGACCGGCGCGGCGGCGGCGGGAGCGGCGGACGCGGGGTTAGCGGACGTGGGCGTGACGACAGCGGCGGCCCCAGAAGTAGCGGAAGCGGAAGCGGCAGCGGAGGATCCGGACGTGCGGATCACGCTCGGCGCGTCATTGCGGGCGGAGGCGGTCGCCGCCGCGTCCGTCTCGGCGAGGTCGAAGTGGCGCCGCGGCCTGCGGGCCGTCGCGAGTGACCCGTCGGTGGACGGGGCGTTGGTCGAATCTGGCACGGGTGTCTCCTTTTGCCGGTGGGATGATTGCCGGTGGCGTGGCCAGTCTGCCACCGGATGCTGGGCCCGTGCCCGACGCGCCGGTGGTCCGGGGCCGGAGACGGCCGGGACTGCCACGTTCGGGCGTAGCCTCGTGGAATGAAACGGTCGCTCGCCTTCGGCCTCGTCGCGCTGCAGCTGTTGCTCATCGCGACGCTCGTGCTCGCGCCGCACGGTGAGCTCTGGCCGGTCGCCCCGGCGCTCGTGATGTTCGCCGTCCTCCTCGGCGTCGCGGGAATGGCCGTCGCGATACTCGGCTTACTCGGCCTCGGCCCCGCGCTTACGGCGAGCCCCATCCCCCGCGATAACGCCTCCCTCGTCACGGGCGGCATCTACGGGCTCGCCCGGCACCCGATCTACACGGGGCTCATGATCGGCGGGCTCGCCCTCGCCGTGCTCGGTGCCTCTTTCTGGCATCTGGCACTGTGGGTCGCCCTCGTCTCCCTGCTGGCGGGCAAGGCGAGGTGGGAGGAGCGGATGCTGCTCGACGAGCATCCGGACTACGCCGAGTACGCCGCGCGGGTCGGGCGTTTCCTGCCCGGAGTGGGCCGACTGCGCAAGTAGCGGAGGCCTGCGCCCTGCGACCTGCGACGCCCTGCGCCCTGCGGTGGGCCGCTGCGGCCAGCGGCCAGCGGCCAGCGGCCAGCGGCCAGCGGCAACCGCTGAGAGTACGCGTTTCGGCGCTTCGGGGCTCTCATATAGAGCCCAAACGCGTACTCTCAGCGCACTGTGGGCGCTGGCGCTGGCGCTGGCGCTGGCGCTGGCGCACCGCGGGCGCGGGCGCCTGCGCGCTCGGCCGCGCCGGTGCCGCCGAGGGCCGGAAAATCCACATGAATCCTGACCCTTGACCGTGCGCGAACCGGTGTGTGATGATCAACGCGACTCGCTTCGGGCGGGGCGCGACGAGGAGGTTTCCGTGACGGAAGACGAGCTCGTCGGAACGTGGATCAACTCCCACGAGGAAGGCCGCGACGGGGTGCAGGTATTCCGCACTGGGGAGTACGAATTCCCGCCATCACGCGGACGGACGTCGTTCACACTGCGAGCCGACGGCAGCGCGGTCACCGGGCAACCTGGCCCGGATGACCGGGGCGTGACCGGCGACGGCAGTTGGAGAATCGATGGTGCCGTTCTCATCATTCGCAGCCCCGGCGGGCCTGCGACGTATGACGTGCTCGCCGCAGACTCGAGCCACCTGGAGCTGCGACCGCACTGACTCCACCGAAGGAGAGCACCGCAATGGTCACCAAAGCCGAAAAGGCCGAAGAATCGTCCGACGAGGCACCACTGCATCGCAGCTGTGCGACGAGTGAGGTCAACGAGAGACTGCTCCGGAACGTCGAGGGCTATGCCGAGTCCAGGGCCGAGATCGAGAACCGCACCGCTCGCGTGCTCGACGCCCAGGTCGCTTTGCGCACCGGATGCACTGAGATTCCCGTGGTCGTGCACGTCGTCTACCGCAATGCCACCGAGAACGTCTCCAACGCCCAGATCGACAGCCAGATCACCGCCCTGAACGCCGATTTTCGAGCAACGAATGCCGACAAGGC
>Ga0105048_10010736_pt1 | contig 14495 bp, 16 predicted proteins | sample MAT05_FD_78382 | JGI IMG/M metagenome (GOLD analysis project Ga0105048, IMG submission 78382) | Freshwater microbial communities from Lake Fryxell liftoff mats and glacier meltwater in Antarctica - MAT-05 | ecosystem: Environmental > Aquatic > Freshwater > Ice > Liftoff microbial mat | place...
TGGAATAGGACTTTTGGAGGGTTTTCGATAGGTAGCGATTGTTGGATATGGTGCTCTCGCCAGATTCTTGCATCAGAGGGTAAACTTCACAACTGCCCGAGCTTCGAAGGGGTATCGAAGACTACTTTCGCGGAAAGCCCTGGACAAAAAAGCGTTTGCTTGGCATCATTAGTGGCCCCGCGTCCTTGGGAATTGTTGGAAATAGACCGAATTCAGGAGTTGTGAAGTGCCAAATATCAAGAGTGCCAAAAAGCGCCATCGCCAGTCCCTCGAGCGCCGAGCACGCAATCGTTCTGCTAAATCGCAGTTAAAGACTGCACTCAAGAAGCTTCGTGAAGCCGTCGAGTCCAAGAATTTCGACGATGCCAAGGTGCAATATGTTGCTTACTGCAAAATGCTAGATCAAACCGCGGCAAAGAAGATCATTCACGAAAACAAGGCCTCGCGCACCAAAAGTCGCTTGAGCCAGTACATCAAAAAGGCCTCTACCGCTGTCGCCGTGTAGGCGATGTCGCTCTTCGGATCGTTAGTCGGATCGTTTCGACCGGCTAGTTTCGCACTTGGCAAGCTGGATTGCATCGAGGGTCACGCAGACGAGCTCCAGGCTTGCAATTACGGCGAAGTTCTGCTTAGCCACGGAGAATTGGTGGCTATCTATCCGCGTTGGTGGCCAAAAATCGCGTCCCGATGGGAAGCCATTCAACACACTTTGCTGCGGTCGCTACCTGAAGATGTTTGCCGAGCGTATTACGCATTTCCTCGACGTGCGCCTGGGTACATGACGGTGATTTACGCGCACAGCGGGCCTAACACGCATTACCGAACCCTTTATCGCGGTGTGAAAGTGATGGAGGATATCGCTCGTCTTCGCAACACCAAAGCCATGGTCTGTGAATCAGTCAACGCTCGAGTGGACGAACGCCTGCTCAACCGCTGGGGGTACGTCAAGCATGCGGTGTCACTGGGTGGCAATCACTACATCAAGCGACTCAGGGACTCATCGCGTTCGTGATCGCGTCGCCGGAAGAGTTGTAGCTGCTTTTGGTTGCCGTGGCGACTTGGCCAACCGACGCGATACAAGCCCCCGCAATAAGAGAAACCATGACGGCATACTCCACGGCCGTTGGCCCGTCTTCTTCGAGCAGGAAGAGCCGCAGTCTTTTCGCAAAGATTTGGTACACAGGGTTGGCCCTCGGAAATGGTAAAATCGGGCGAAAACAAACACGCCTATCTAATCTCTAATTCCATTTCGTCATCTCCGCCTCGAGGACAACGGCATTTGAATCACGATTCGCGGCACTTCTGACAAACGAGGGGTGCACCATCGATACAATCGTCACGCGCTAACTCTTTTGCCGCATTCAAAACAGTAAGCTTGCAAACTGATGCAACCAGCACGGTAGTAGTCAGGAATATCGTCTCGCTTGTTTTTCAAAGGAATTGTCCAAGTAGTAGTCTTTGCCAGCAAACCAATTCCATGCGTTGCTGAGGAGGTACGCTGGAACAAAGAAAGGGCCGAACCAGACGTACCGCCGAACGTGGACCCACTCGTGTTCAAAAGAGTCATTAAAACTCCCCTGATCCACCGCGAGAATGAAATGCCCGAGCGTACCGCGTCGAAAAGCAAAATGACGGTCGCCAAGAAATGGTAGCATACCGATGGCAAGACCTAATAGCGTATTAGGGAAAGGCCAGAGATAGCTGAGGATTCGGTAAAAGCTGCCTGCCAAGCATCGGATGTTTATTTCCAAGGTCCCAATCCTTTGAACAAATGACCAGCCACGGTTCCGCTCTCGAAAAGCCCTGCCATCCAAAACAATCGAGCCAAAACACCGAGCCAAAACATTCGGAAGAGTGCCAAAAATCTCTCGCCCGGCCTTCCTCACAGTACACTTCAAAATCAATTCCTGTCGCGTCCCGAATTCTCCTTTGAAACTCTACTTCAAAAACCGCTTTGTTGAAACGCTCCCCGGCGATCCAGAACTTCGCAACTTTTGTCGCTAGGTTCATGGAGCGTGCTATTCGTTGGTGAGCCCGACCCCCGTCAAGAAGCCAAGCTTGGTTGCGTACTCCCACGAAGTTGCCGAACTCTTAGGTTTGCCGATCGCGTGGTTCTCGTCCCAAGAATCGGCAGAGGTTCTATCTGGCAATAAACGGCTGGAAGGCATGGTGCTTTGCGGCTTGCTAGGGTGGGCATCCATTCGGCAATTGGTCTGGCCAGCTAGGAGACGGCCGAGCTACCAGCCCGACTGAACGCCCAACATGACCGGCGCCGCACATCATCGCTGTGCGTTCGGCCAGCAACCGCAGATTGCTCATTAGAACTTCGCGCAATTGGCTAACGCGCTGTGGCCGCTTTTCGGGGACGAAGCGCTGTTGCAAGAGGGGCATGACAGTTACGAGAACACATTCCAGTCGCAATACCAGTCCATGATGGCAGCCAAGCTTGGCCTGAGCCCGATGGAATGGATCATGCGATGCGTCGGTGAGGCTTACTACGACACGACAGCTGTGGTGGGTAGGGTTGCGGATGAGGTACACGCCGGGATGATGCGGTATGTTCGGCGATTATTGCTCGAACCACGCGACGATATCGAAAGGTTAGCCCAAATGAATAGGGTCAATCCGTTGTATGTCCTGCGAAATTATTTGGCGCAACAGGCGATCAATGCTGCGGAAGAGGGGGACTACCGCGAAATCGAGCGGCTTCTGTGGGTATTGCGAAAACCGTACAGTCAACGAGCCGGCATGGAGAGCTAATCCAAAAAAGCGTCCGGAATGGGCTCGGCACAAAGCGGGGTGCTCGACCCTCTCGTGCAGTTCGTAGGGTGCAGAAACGAAAACTGTCCGCGTCGTTTAGGAAAAAGTGAGGTTGCCTCGGATATTGCGAAGGAACTCACGTTGCTATTCCGGCCAGCGGCGGTTAAAGTTTGAGTCGTTGGGGAAGGTCCAGGGGGATGCAAAGAACCCTCCTAGCCCAATTGATGTAAGCAACAGGTTTCTCGAAGACAGTCTTGTACTAAACCAGTCTTGTCCGCCATTGAGTTTTTCTGCCGCGTGCATCTGACGGTCCGTTTGAAATGGTTTCCGCAGACGGGTCAAGTCGCGATTTGTTTAAAATGCTGCCGTTGTGGTAGCGATCGGTGATTTTGGAAACAGGTTAAGTTCAAGGGTTATTTGATGGGTAAGAACATTTTTGTGGGTAGCCTCGCGTGGGCCACGACTTCCGAGAGCCTCGAGCGAGCTTTCGCTCAGTACGGTGTCGTTACGTCCGCCAAGGTCGTAAACGATCGTGAAACAGGTCGCTCGAAAGGTTTTGCTTTCGTTGAAATGGAATCGGGAGCTGATGAAGCTATCCGAGCACTCAACGGCGCAGAGCTGGATGGTCGCCAAATCGTCGTCAACGAAGCTCGTCCGCGTGAAGGCGGCGGCGGCGGTGGTGGTGGTGGTGGTGGCAGTCGTGGCGGTGGCGGTGGTTACGGCGGCGGCGGTGGGGGCGGCGGCAACCGAGGTGGTGGCGGCGGCGGTTACGGCGGCGGTGGTAGTGGCGGTGGCGGTGGCGGCGGCGGCGGTGGCCGACGCGATCGTTACTAAACCGATGGCTCGATGTGTTGGTCTCGCATCCAACGATGTGAGTCCATAGTTATCCTGTGCTTAGGGACCCTCAGAGTTGCCAAACTTGAGGGTCCCTTTTTTTATTTTTCTTCCAGCCCCTTTCCTGACTGCTTTCTGACTTTATTCGAACCTGCGAGTCTCCAGCAACGCAATTCACATGACCAATAGCAATTTTAAAGTAGAGTGGGCTCCACGTGTCCACCGATTGCCGCCCTACCTGTTCGGACGAATCAATGCGCTTCTCTATCAGAAAAGACGCGCAGGCCAAGACGTCATCGACATGGGGATGGGGAATCCCTCCGATCCACCCGACCCTGCGGTGATCGCGAAACTAACGGAGGCGGCTGCGGACACCGGTAACCATGGCTATTCCAAAGCCAACGGTATCTTGAATCTGCGACGCGAGTTCACCAGCAAGTATCTGCGCAAGTACGGTGTTCGATTAGATCCTGAAACAGAGGCCCTGGTTTGCCTCGGATCCAAAGAGGGATTCTCGCACATGTGTTTGGCTTTGATGGGTGCCGGTGACACAGCCATTATTCCTGCACCCTACTTTCCCGCTCACATGTACGCCGTTATCCTGGCCTCCGGCAACGTCGTGGCGCTCGATGTGTCCAACACCGACAAGTATCTATCGAACATCGCCTACACCTGCGAGCATTTCTATCCAAGACCGAAACTGCTCATCATCAACTATCCGCACAATCCATCCACGGTTACCGTCGAACCCGAGTTCTTCGTCGATGTGGTCAAGTTAGCCAAACGCTATGGTCTGATGGTGATCAGCGATTTCGCGTATGCCGACGTCGCTTACGATGGCTACTTTCCTCCCTCATTCCTTTCGGCGCCCGGGGCCAAAGAGGTTGGGGTGGAGTTCACTACGATGAGCAAGGGCTACAACATGGCTGGCTGGCGTGTGGGCTTCTGCGCGGGCAACGCCGACATGGTCAAGGGTTTGGCGACGATCAAAGGCTACTACGACTACGGAATGTTTCAAGCGATTCAGATCGCTGCTATCGTCGCATTGCGCGACACGGAAGCCACTGTCGAAAAGCAATCGTTGATTTATCGTGGGCGTCGCGACGTTTTGGTCGATGGCCTGCGCCGCTTGGGTTGGGATGTGTCGGTTCCGAAAGCCGGGATGTTCTTGTGGGCCAGGATACCTGAACCATGGGCATCACGAATGAACTCGGTCGATTTCGCTATGCACTTGCTAGAGCACGGCAATGTCGCCGTTAGTCCAGGGGGTGGCTTCGGGCCTGTCGGAGAAGGTTTCCTGAGACTTTCGCTGGTCGAAAACGAATCGAGGCTTCGACAAGCCGTTCGACAAATCGGCGCCTGTCTCGATAAGAAAACGATTCCAGACCTGCAAAAAGCCTAGTTCGACTGTACTTTAGCTACCAATCTTATTCACCAACCGGACGGCCTCCGAGCTGGTTGGGGTCTCAATCCCGGATCCGAAACTAGGTTTTGTGTCCCGCGATGCGATACCCTCGCTCTCGCAACAAACCTGGCACGCGGGCCAAATGGTCACCTTGCAATTCGATACTCGATTCGGATTCCCCAATAACTCCACCCGCTCCACATTGGCTTTGCAGTCCGCTCAAGGTATCTTGTAGTTGGCTGATCGAGCATTGAAAGCCGGCGATGACTGTTACCAGCTTTCCTTTCTTTCGTTTTTCTAACCTGAGTTGAAGAGTTTGCTTTCCCGGAGGCGTATCCAAAGTTCCGCAGCGACACTCCTGCATCTTGAGGTTGCAACGCTCGCACAGTATGGGGCGCTCCAGTGGTGTTCCGTCAAATAATCCCATCGGTTTCCAAGGAGCCTTTCGTGTTGGAAGTATGCGTGGATAGTGTCCAGGCGGCCGTGCTAGCGGAACGTTCGGGTGCAGACCGTATCGAACTGAGCGTTCGGTTGGAGGTCGGCGGACTCACCCCACCAGCTCACCTGATAGAAGAGGTTCGCCAAGCCATACAGTTGCCCCTCATTGTATTGATTCGATCTCGACCTGGGGACTTTGTGTACTCGGATCTGGAATGCGAACGCATGGTCATGGAAGCGACCCAAGCCATCGAACGAGGCGCGGATGGGATCGCCATTGGAGGTCTGTTGCATGACTGCCAGCTGAACTTGCCCTTCCTTCGTCATGCAGCGGTGTCATTGCGCAAGGGGGAGTTGGTTGTCCATCGAGCCTTTGACCAAGTCCCCAACCCAGAATCGGGAATCGAAACGTTGATCGAACTGGGGTACCAACGGATCCTGACCAGCGGCGGCCCAAACCATGCGATCGATGGTGTTCCGTCGCTTGCAAAATTTGTTCTTTGGGCGCGGGACCGCATTGAGATCCTGCCGGCAGGCGGAATCGGCCCTCACAACGCTATCGAAATCCTGACTCTCGGCAGATGCAAACAACTGCATGGCTCCTTTCGAGTCCGTCCTGCCAGTTCGCTCGGGAGCAACCTGCCGGATCCCGACGCTATCTCGCAAACGCGCGATTTGTTACTCGGATTCAAAACCCGAATGCTTGGTCCAACGCCTCAGCAGAGTTGCACCAAGGAGATTCACCACCAATAACAGCAGTATCCCCAAACCGGTGCAAGCCACCAGGGCGGCCATCAGCTGAGGTGTCTTGAGATTCGCCTGTCGGGCCGTCATGATCGTCCCGAGTCCATCGTATGTACCGCTGTTCCCGACAAAAAACTCTGCCACGATAGCCCCAATCACCGCAAGACCGGCGCTGATCCTAAGCCCTACCAACAATTGCGGGATCGCTGCCGGGATCCGCAGTTTGATGAGCATCTGCCATCGGCTGGCTGACCCCATTCGGAAAAGATCACGAAGATTCTCGTTGATGGAGAGCAACCCGCTGGTCACATTGGCAATGATGGGGAAGAGACTGATGATTGTGGCCACCAGCACGATCGTTCGGAAATTGTTGCCTGACCAAATGATCAGTAGCGGCGCGATCGCAACGATAGGGACCGTTTGCAAAAAGATGACATACGGATACAGGGCTGTGCGAATCACCACCGACTGACTGAAGAGAATGGCGGTGAGGCTCCCAAAAACAGCGCTACATACCAGGCCGGTCGCGGCCGCTCGCAAAGTAACCCATGAACCCTTGAGCAAAACCCAACGCTCTTGCCAGAGGGCGCTCAGGATCTCAAGCGGGCTCGGCAGAATTACCTTGGGAATGTCTAACCAACGCACCAAAACATGCCAAACAACCGCCACCACAGCAAACAACAGAACGGGCGTGAGTAACGCTAGGAAGCGCCGTGAAGATACTGTCATGATTGCGTCTTGCCCAAGGCTTCGGAAACTTGCCCGTAGTAGGCTGCGAACTCGCCCGAGCTTCGTAGGGCGGCGCTCCTTGGGAACGCGAAAGGGACCTTCAGATTTTCAGAAATACGCCCCCGACTCATGACCGCAATCGAATGGCTCAAGTAAATGGCCTCGGCAATATTGTGTGTGACAAAGAGCATCGTGCAATGCTGCTCCAACGCAATTGCCAGGAGCAGATCATTCAATTTAGATCGGAGCATATCGTCTAGTGCGGCGAAGGGTTCGTCCAGCAGCAGGATCGACGGACGGGTCGACATCGCGCGGGCTATCGACGCTCGCATCTTCATTCCACCCGACAGCTGCGATGGATACTTGGTCCAGTCGCTACGTCGCAACCCTACCAACTCCAACAAGTCCTCCATGAGCTCTGCTCTTGGGGGAGTCAACTGACCTCGCAGCTCGTTGGGCAAGCGAACGTTTTGCCAAACCGTTCGCCAAGGCAATAAGGCAGGTTCTTGGAACACGAAAGACATCGTCTCACGCGATGCATTGGAGCGTTTGCTCGAAACGAATTCGCCATCGATATACACCTCGCCTTGATCGGCCTGAACCAGCCCAGCTACGACCCGCAACAAAGTGCTCTTGCCGCAACCGCTAGGTCCCAACAGGGACACGATTTGTCCTGGTGCAACATCCAGTTCCAATTGGTCCAAGACCGTTTGTCGTGCGCTGCCGTTTCCAAAAGCGAGCTTCAGGGATCGGCATCGAATCATTGAGCGAGCAACGCATCGATCTTGGCAGCCAACACAAAATCATTCTCGCTCAGCCCATCAATGGCATGCGTTGAAATCGCGATTTCTAAGTTCCGGTAGCCTGTCAAATGCAAGTCGGGATGATGGGCCTCGGCCTCCGCTAAAACCGCAACACGATCGATACACGCTACGGCCTGAACGAAATTCTTGAACGCGAGCTTGCGATGAATCCATTTTCCGTCATCGCTCATTTTCCAATCTGGAAGCAATCGGAGCTGACTTTGCGAATGTTCCAAGGAGCAGGCCTCAACGCCACCCTCACAGGGAACGCATTTTCGAGAAATCAATTCTTCTGGGGGGACAATTTGCATGGCTCAATCGCTTGTTTTTAGTCGTAATACCTAGACAGTAACGTAAACTATTAGAAAACCCTTAACCACGTAGTTATAGCAAGCAATGATCCGACACCGTCCAATCTACTCCACAATGCGAATTAGAATTGCTTATTTTACGGCGCGATTGTCGTTCTCGTGGTTGGTTATGGTGACGCTACAGTTTCTGGTGTGGTCAACTGGTCCGAGGGCCATGGCTGTGGATTGGGCGAAACGGGACAAGGAGTTTTTGGAGAGTATTCAGCCGATTCTCAAGGCGGCTTGTTTGGACTGCCACACTGGGGCGGAGGCGGATGGGGGGCTGGCCCTTAGCAATTTCAAATCGACCAAAGGGATTCTGAAAGAGCGAAAGACCTGGGAAAAAGTCATCGCACGCTTGGAGTTGGGGGATATGCCGCCGGCCGAGGCGAGCCCGCTAGCGGTTGCGGATCGGAAGATCTTGGTGGATTGGCTAAGGTCAGCGATCAACGATATTGAGTGCGGTTTGACACCCAATCCGGGTAGCGTTACCCTGCGGCGGCTCAATCGCGCCGAGTATCGCAACACCATTCGGGATTTGCTTGGGATCGATTTTCCGGCTGCGGCCGGTTTCCCTGGTGATGACGTTGGCTACGGTTTTGACAACATAGGAGACGTTTTGACTCTCCCTCCTTTGCTCATGGAAAAATACATGATGGCAGCCGAGGAGATCAGTCGCAAGGCAATTTTGGCACCGGAACCGGGGCCGGTTTTCGAAACCAGTCGCAAGCCGTCCCAGCTTTCTGCTGGCAGTGCCGGAAGCGCGTACGGCCAAATCTATTCGTTCTACTCCAATGGCAAGATCTCCGTGGAGGAGCAGTTCCCATGGAAGGGTACCTACATGCTCGATTTGGGGATGACCGGTTCTGTGGCCGCGGGCGAGTACCCGCAAATGCGAGTGTCGCTGGATGGGGTCAAGGTCAAGGAATTTTCGGTTCGAACAGAGCTTGGGGATACGCCCAAGAACTTCATCGTGCCGATTCGTGTAACTCGGGCCGGTAAGCGAACGATCGCTCTCGAGTTTACCAACGACAAAACCGTCGAGGCCAAGAATGGAAAACCAGCCGAAGACCGAAACATCACTATTTATGATCTCAAGATCTCCGGTCAGAAACCTGCGGAACCACTCTCTACCGACCAGCTGCCGGAAAGCCATCGCAGGATTGTCAAGACCGTGCCGGGCTCCGACGTCTCGATCGAGCAGGCGGCTTCGGAAGTGCTCAAACCGCTGGCGAGCAAAGCTTTTCGACGTCCTGCAACGGCCAATGAAGTCAAACGTTTGTCGGATCTGGTCAAGGACGTGATCGAGTCGGGAGAGTCCTACGAAGGAGGATTGCAAGCGGGTCTGCAAGCCATCTTGGTCTCGCCCAGCTTCCTTTTTAAAGTCGAAGAGCCCGTCCCGAAAACGGGAGCGGAATTTCCACTGCTGACCGACTTCGAATTGGCGACTCGCATGAGCTACTTTTTGTGGAGCTCCATGCCTGATCAAGAGCTTCTTCAAGTGGCTAACAAGAAACAACTCCGCGATCCAACCGTCCTAAAGCAGCAGATCAAACGCATGATCGAGCATAAGCGGTCGAGCGCTTTTGTGGAGAACTTCGCGGGCCAATGGCTTAACCTGCGCAAGCTCGATCAATTCTCTCCCAACGCGAACCAGTTCCCGCAATGGTCCGACGAGATCCGAGACTTAGCGAGACGAGAGACCTATCTGTTTTTCGCCAACGTCATGCGTGAGGACAAGAGTATTATGCGGTTGTTGGATGCTGACTACACCTACCTCAATGAGGATCTTGCCAAGTTCTACGGCATCCCCGGCGTCACCGGTCAAGAGTTCCGTTTGGTTTCGACCAAAGGGCATCGACGGTTGGGGCTGCTCACGCATGCTTCGATTCTGGCCGTGACTAGCAATCCAACTCGAACCAGTCCTGTCAAGCGTGGAAAGTGGGTCCTGGACAATTTGCTGGGAACACCACCTCCTCCCGCACCCCCCGGAGTGCCGGAGCTCGACAAAGCCGAATTGACCGGAACATTGCGTCAGAGGATTGAGCAGCATCGAGCCAATCCCGCATGCGCATCATGCCACAAGCTGATGGATCCTATCGGACTCGCCTTGGAAAACTATGATGCGGTGGGCAGATGGCGAACGCTGGATATGGGCGAACCGGTCGACACCTCAGGCGAGTTGCCCGGTGGCGAAAAGATCAAAGGCCCTGGCGACTTGATCCGCAACTTGAAGGATAAAAACGCCGATAAGTATGCCAGATGCATTTCGGAAAAAATGTTGGTCTTCGGTCTCGGTCGAGGATTGGAGTACTATGATCGCTGCGCGATCGACAAAATCCAATTGAAGCTCATCCAAGACGACTACCGTTTTTCCACCCTCATCTACGAGATCATTTCCAGCGATCCATTTCAACGCAAGGGAGTTCGAGACGAACCATGACGAACCGAAAACTATCAAGACGCGCCGTGTTGCGCGGGTTGGGCACCGCGGTCAGTTTGCCGATGTTGGACGCCATGATGCCGATCGGCCGAGCCGCAGCCGCCGGAAAACAAGCTCCCTTACGCATGATGTATTTCATGGTCCCCAACGGCGCGCATATGCCGGCCTGGACGCCGGAGAACGAGGGGGCTGGTTATGCGCTTTCTGCTACGATGGAACCGTTGGCCAAACATCGAGAGTTCATCTCCGTCTTTAGCGGCTTAACGTTGGATGGTGCCCGCGATCACGGTGACGGTGGCGGCGACCATGCGCGCTCCAGCGCATCGTTCTTGACCGGAGCGCATCCACTCAAGACGGACGGCGCCGACATCAAGAATAGCGTTTCGGTAGACCAAGTAGCTGCGCAGGTCGTCGGTTCGAAGACCCGCTTTGCATCGTTGGAAATGGGCCTCGAGGGTTCGTCCCAGGCAGGCAGTTGCGATAGCGGCTACTCGTGCGCCTACTCGAGCAACCTCGCCTGGCGAAACGCAAATAGCCCCCTGGCCAAAGAGAACGATCCGTCGGCAGTGTTCGATCGACTCTTTGGCGATGGAGACAATGTAAGCCAGGGAAAGAATAGAGCAGCCAGAATCGAACGCCGCAAAAGCGTTTTGGACTTTGTGCTGGAGGACGCCAAGTCACTGCAGAACAGATTGGGTTCCGCGGATAAGCGTAAACTGGATGAGTATCTGTACGCAGTTCGCGACGTAGAAAATCGAATGGTGAATTCGGATAAGCTGAGAGTCGGTGAGGATGGTATCCCCAACTTTCCAAGGCCGGTCGGCGTGCCGCGCGATTGGAGCGAGCATTGCAAACTCATGCTTGACATGGTTGCTCTCGCGATTCGCAGCGATTCAACTAGGGTGTTGACTTTTATGTTCGCCAACGAAGGGAACAATCGAGGCTATCCAGAGATCGGTGCGCCTGAGGGGCACCATGATCTTTCCCATCACGGCAAAAGCGAAGAGAAACAGGCCAAGGTCCAAAAGATCAATTTTTTCCACATGCAGCACTTTGCCTATCTGCTCGATCATTTCGCAGGTGTAGAGGAGGGAGAGGGCAAGCTGCTGGACAATTGCATGATCCTTTACGGCGGCGGGATCTCAGACGGCGATCGCCACAACCATGACGACCTCCCTATCCTTCTGGCAGGCAAAGCCGGAGGAAAGATAAAAAAAGGCTCTCATTTTCGGTTCCCACAGAATACGCCGCTGTGCGATCTTTATGTTTGGATGCTTCATCAAATGGGCATCCAGGCAGATAGCTTTGGCGATAGCAAAGGGATGCTGAAACTAGGTTGAATTGCAAACGCGCGCAACCATTCCCCCAAGGCTTTAGCGGTCCGTGCGCCAAAGAATCTTCTGCATATGGTTTTTTTTGATTCTTTCGAAGCTACCGACCGACGAGACGTCGTGCGGGCCCGTGATGAACCGATCGGAGTTGCTCAAGTCGATTCGCAAGTTCTCTGAATGAAGTTGTCGTACAATCGGCTTCATCGGTGTGTTCGGGTTTCCCTCGATCACGATGGCCTTGGTGTTGTCATCGAGAGTTACGGCCGAGCCTACAGGGTAAAGCGACAATCCTTGTAGGAAGCATCCGAGGGAGTCCCTACGGAACTTACCTCGGCTAGTGTGATGACAAAGATATGCCATCGAATCGGCTGGAATCCAACCCGTTCCCTGAATTGGCTCGACCAGTGTGATGTAGGCTTCGGCGAGGTTGAGTGTGGATGACTCGATCAGCGTCTGATCCGAGGTCAAGCCTCGAGGATAGCCAGTACCGTCCTCTTGTTCGTGCACCTGCGTGATAATCGAAATCACTTTGTTGGACACCCCGGCTATCCCATTGACTAACTCAGCGCTTTCGATGGGGTGACGTCGGTACTCGTCCCAGAACTTTTCGTCCTTTCGTACGTCCGTTTCGCCAAACCAATCTGGGTGGATTAGAAGCGCACTATCATGCAGCAACGCGGCCAGCCCAATCTCTGCCGAGGAGACCGGCTCGTCATTTCTTATCACACTCGTAACCACACCCAAGAGCGAGAGTTTTGCGGAACGCTTTCCGATCAAGTCAATGATGGCAACGTCGGCGACTTTGTCGCGTAAGGCGATCACGGCAAGCGCTGCACTTACGCTTTCGGTTGCTTGTTTTAAGAACTGGTTTACGTTGGACTTCAGTTCAACTACGCTGCCGACGCGATTGGCTCGAAGATCGTCGACGAGTCGATGGATCGCATGCAATGTCGATTCCAGTGATTTCTGAATCGCCTGGATGCGAGGAGCGGGATAGGAATCTAGAAGCAACGCCTCAGATTGATTCTCGCTAAGAGGTGCAGCGCCCCGAATCGTAACTGAATAAATGTTTTTCTTCTGGAGCAAGTCTTTCAATCGCTCCGTAATAGGCATCCCAGCTTTATGCAAAACCTGACCGTTGAGGTCGGTCAAGTCGAAGCTCAGTTCCGTTCCGACTTGAAGATCATCGGTCTGTATCACCCAGGACGGGTCTTCGCTCATTATGGCATCGTTTTCAAAAAGACTGGCATTTCATGGTGTTTCAAGTTTTCAGATTTCCTGGTCATACCCGCGAGAATGAGTCGCTAGTGGATCTTCAAGTCTTAATTTTTGGGTACGCCCTTAGTTGCACGACGCTCCGCGTCGTGACTCCTACGACGCGGAGCGTCGTGCAACTAAACTCCTACGACGCGGAGCGTCGTACAACTAAGTTTGCCGACCCAAGATTTTTAGGTTGGACAATGCATTCGCCTGCCGTTCGCCTAAAAGAAGATATCGAAACCGCTGCCATCCTAACTGAAGCTGCGTGCTCCGAATACGTTGTGTATTTCCGACGAATCGCGACAGTCCGCATCCGACAACTGTTCTAAAAGGTCGGATGCCGCTCGCTAGAGGGGGGATGCAGTTGGTCGCGTTTGACAAACCGAACTCGAAAATTCTTTCGAAACTGCCGGTGACAAAAAACTGCCCGTCCCTACAATACAGTGAATAGTTTGTGAAACTTTTCACAAAGTCGCTTTGACCGCAGGATTCGGCCGTGGCAAATTTTTTACCGATACTCATCTATCTCGTTGCTGTGATTGGCTTTGCGGCAGTGTCTTTGTTTTTACCGCACCTTGTTGCACCACGGAAACGGACGCGGGTTAAGGACATGCCTTACGAATCGGGTATGGATCCGGTTGGGGATGCACGCAAACCGTTCGACGTTAAGTTTTACTTGATTGCGATCTTGTTTCTGGTGTTCGACATCGAGTTGTTATTTGTGTATCCGTGGGCGGTATCGCTTCGTTCGTCCGATGGTGTGCCTCTAGAATTTCGGCCGGCTGTTTTATCTGTCTTACTCGTACTGTTAGCGACTTTAGGCTTGGCCTACTTGGTCGCGTATCGCAAGGGAGTTTTCGATTGGCGACGCAAGTAAACAAGCAACTAGGCGACAATGTATTCCTCACCAAGTTGGACGCGGCCGCATCATGGGCGCGTGCCAACAGTCTGTGGCCGATGCCTTTTGCGACAGCCTGCTGTGGTATTGAGTTGATGAGCACGGCGGCTTCCAAGCATGATTTGTCACGATTTGGCAGTGAGGTGATGCGTTTTTCACCGAGGCAATGCGACCTCATGATTGTGGCTGGCCGCGTGGTGATGAAGATGCTGCCGGTTTTGCAGAGGATTTGGTTGCAAATGCCGGAGCCGAAATGGTGTATCTCGATGGGCGCGTGCGCCTGTTCTGGCGGAGTTTTCGACACGTACGCGGTCGTTCAAGGGGTTGATCGGTTCATGCCGGTGGACGTTTACGTGCCGGGCTGCCCACCGAGACCTGAGCAATTGATTCGGTCGATCATCGATCTCCAGGAAAAGATTCAATCGGGTGGAACGATCAACGCTCGGGAGTTCAAACTGCGGATTTTGCCCGAGGGCCCTGCCCGATTTGACGAGGATGAA
>Ga0105048_10010737_pt1 | contig 14494 bp, 12 predicted proteins | sample MAT05_FD_78382 | JGI IMG/M metagenome (GOLD analysis project Ga0105048, IMG submission 78382) | Freshwater microbial communities from Lake Fryxell liftoff mats and glacier meltwater in Antarctica - MAT-05 | ecosystem: Environmental > Aquatic > Freshwater > Ice > Liftoff microbial mat | place...
CGACCAACCCGGCCTCCTCAACTGGTACAGCGCCTTCAAATCGCACCCGCCCGTCTATCTAGTCCACGGCGAAGACCCAGCCCGCGAGATCCTCGCCAACGCCATAGAGCAGCGCTTCGGCCGGAAAGCAGGCTTAAGCCGACCGGGCGATGTGGTGGAGGTGGGTGGGGAATAGTGGGAGGGTTTTTTGGGTTGGCGATTAGAGCGCGGGGTTTGCGCATCCATCGGTCATCTAAGACCGATGATTCGAGAGCCTGAAGGGGGGCCGCGTCAGCGGCGCTGGGCTTCGGGGTCTTTTGATCCAAAATCCGAGAAGTTTTACCGTGCTAACCGGTGCAGCAAACAAGTCAGCCAATGGAACTGTGTCAAGAAAGCTGTCCTTCCGCAGTGCCTCTGCCTTACCGATACGACATAGAGATGACATACAACTCAAAACGCGCGCTGAAGTTTCTTCAGATCGGCTCCGGGCGGGCCAACGCCACCTTTCGTGAAGGCCAAGAAGATGCTATTCGCCATATCGTCGAAGGACATGGTCGCCTGCTGGTCGTTCAAAAGACCGGATGGGGGAAGAGCTTCGTCTACTTCATCTCGACAAAACTGCTGCGCGAAGCCGGCAACGGACCAGCGCTGTTGATCTCGCCACTGTTGGCGCTGATGCGAAATCAGATCGCCGCAGCGGAACGCATGGGCGTTCGCGCCGCCACGATAAACTCTGACAACGTCGACGAGTGGACGGAAGTCGAGGCCAAGCTAGCCCATGGCGAGATCGACATCCTGTTGATCTCGCCCGAGCGCTTAGCAAATGAGCGCTTCCGCACCCGGGCGCTGGCTGGCATTGCCGCGCAAATTTCGATGCTGGTCATCGACGAGGCACATTGCATCTCGGACTGGGGCCACGACTTCCGCCCTCACTATCGGTTGCTGGAGCGGATCGTAAAAACGCTGCCACCTAACCTGCGACTCCTCGCCACCACGGCGACGGCGAACAACCGTGTGATAGAGGACCTTGCTGCGGTGCTAGGCCCGAAGCTAGACGTCTCACGCGGCGACTTGAATCGGCGTTGGGCATGGGCTACGACAAGCCCGATCTGGCGTTCGTCATCCACTACCAAATGCCAGGTTCCGTAGTCGCGTACTACCAGCAAGTCGGACGTGCGGGGCGCGCGCTGGACTCCGCCTACGGTGTGCTGCTCAGCGGCCGGGAAGAGTCGGACATCACCGATTGGTTCATTTGCAGCGCCTTTCCAACCCGCCAGGAAGTCGCCGATGTCTTGGGCGCACTTGAGGAAGAAGAAAGCGGCCTTTCCGTCCCCGAGTTGCTCAGTCGCGTCAATCTGAGCAAGGGGCGCGTCGATAAGACGATTGCGCTGCTCTCACTCGAAGCGCCCGCCCCCATCGCCAAACAGGGGACCAAATGGCAGCTAACTTCTGCAACGCTGAGCGAGGAGTTCTGGGCGCGCGCCGAACGACTCACAGCTCTGCGGCGTGACGAACATCAGCAGATGCAAGACTACGTCGGCCTGCCCTTTGGTGATCACATGGGCTTTCTCATAGGCGCGCTCGACGGTGATCCAAGCGTTGTCACGAAGCCTGCGCTTCCCGCGCTGCCAACCGCTGTGAATGAGGCGTTTGTTCGGGACGCTATCGCGTTCCTTAGGCGCACCAGCCTGCCTATCGTTCCCCGCAAGAAGTGGCCTTATGGGGGGATGCCCCATTACGGCGTCAAGGGATTGATGGCAGCAGGCCACCAATCGCAGCCCGGCAAGGCCCTGTGTGTATGGGGTGATGCCGGTTGGGGCGGCCTGGTTCGGCAAGGCAAATATCACGACGGCAAGTTTGCCGACGACCTGGTTGGGGCGTGCGTGAAGATGGTTCGCGATTGGAACCCTCAGCCGAAACCGACGTGGGTGACGTGCGTTCCATCGCTGCGTCATCCCGACCTTGTTCCCAATTTTGCGAAACGCTTGGCTGCCGCGCTGGGTCTGCCGTTTCATAGGGTCATTGCGAAAACCGACGACAGGCCCGAACAGAAAACGATGGCAAACAGTACACAGCAAGCGCGCAACATCGACGGCTCGCTCGCTCTCAACGGTCAACCGGTCCCCAACGGGCCGGTGATCTTGGTCGACGATATGGTGGACTCGCGTTGGACCCTGACTGTGGCCGCGTGGCTGCTGCGCTCTAACGGCAGCGGTGAAGTTTGGCCCATAGCACTGTCTCAGACGGGCCACGACGAATGACGCCCACTTTGTCCCCCAACACACAGGCGATCCTGCTGCTAACGGCGCCGTTGATCGCTGGGCGCGGTACTTCGTCTTCAGAGCTCCTGTCGCCCGGTGAGTACAAGCGCCTGGCCCGCCACCTGCGGGCGATACAGCGCCAGCCTGCGGACCTTGTCTCGTCAGATGCGGGTGACCTCCTGCGTGCCTGCCAGCCTGTGATTGACGAAGCCCGGCTGCGGCGCTTGCTGGGGCGCGGCTTTCTCTTAAGCCAAGTGATCGAGCGTTGGCAAGCGCGAGCCATCTGGGTGGTCAGCCGCGCTGACGCCGAGTATCCGCGCCGCTTGAAGGCGCGTCTGCGTGAAGACGCGCCAGCTGTGATCTACGGCTGTGGCGACACGAGCTTGCTGGAGTCGGGTGGACTCGCCGTGGTTGGATCTAGGCGCGTGGACGATTGGTTAATCGACCACACGATGGCCATTGGCCGGTTGGCGGCCCAGGCTGGGACGACAATCGTATCGGGCGGCGCCAAAGGTATCGATCAGGCGGCGATGCGCGGAGCGATCGAAGCGAGTGGCACGGTGAGCGGCGTCCTCGCAGACAGTCTGGAGAAGACGATCATGAATCGCGAGCATCGCAACCTGCTTCTTGATGGCCAATTGGTGCTGATTTCGCCCTACGACCCGAGCGCGGGGTTCAACGTTGGCAATGCCATGCAGCGCAATAAGCTGATCTATGCGCTGGCCGATGCTTCCCTAGTGGTCAACTCTGATCTCAACAAGGGCGGCACCTGGGCGGGTGCCATGGAGCAACTGCGCAAGTTCAAGTTCGCGCACGTGTACGTTCGATCCATGGGCGAGTTGTCTCCCGGACTAGATGCGCTGCGCGGCGAGGGGGCGATCCCCTGGCCGAATCCACAGGATTCCGAGGCATTTAGTCGCGTGTTCGACGTCGACACGCCAACTCCGATGCCATATGAAAAGACGGGGCTTGCACTTTTTTTCGGCGACGGGCGACCTGGCATCGCGCCCACGACACTAGCAATTCGGGAGACGCCATCCAAAGTCGAAGCACCGAGCGAACCAGTGGAGTTGGCGCCCGAACCAATCCCATCGGCTGCGGAGGCCCTTGAGACCCTGCGCGAACCGGTCAGACCGGTTGCGCCATTGGCATCAAAACCTGCCGACACGCTAATTGCGACGGTCCGGGAAGTGGTTCAGCTACTACTAAGGAACCCAATGAAGGAAGCTGAGGTTGCCGCCGCGCTGGACGTGTCGAACACGCAAGCAAAAGCGTGGCTAAAGCGGCTCGTCGAAGAAGGTGCCATCGAGAAGCAGAAGCAGCTAGGAGGCTACACCCTGAAGCAGCCCAGTCTCTTCGACTAGGCATCGGGCATCTTGCCTAGGGACCGGGGATTCGATGGCATAAAGACTTCGAGGATTCGAGAACCTGAAGGGGGCGCCGCGTCAGCGGCGCTGGGCTTCGGGGTTGGGTTTTTCTGGTTTGGAGATTAGAGCGCGGGGTTTGCTCATCCATCGGTCATCTAAGACCGAGGATTCGAAAGCCTGAAGCGGGCGCCGCGTCAGCGGCGCTGGGCTTCGGGGAAGTGATTTTCTGGGTTGGAGATTAGAGCGGGTTGTCTGCTCATCCTTCGGTCATCGAAGACCGAGGATTCGAGGGCCTGAAGGGGGCTCCGCGTCAGTGGCGCTGGGATTCGGGGTTGGGATTCGGGTTGCTGCGGCATTGCGGTGGTTGGGGCGGGTTAATTCTGCGAGGGTTTCGTTGGCTGGTAGGGTTGCTACCTGCGGCGGGCTTGGGCTTAAGCGCTACACTTCGCGCCCCATTTTTTGACGAATGAGCAGCTTGCCATGGATATTTTCAATTCCCTCGGACTGGAGTCTGAGAACTCCGGCACTTACTTAGGCAACGGCGAGTGGTCGGCTACGCGCGATGCGGGCGTGTTGCATTCGATCAACCCGGCGACGGGTGAGGAACTTGGGCGCGTTTATTGCGCGTCTGAATCCGATTACGAGCGCTTGATGGCTAATGCGACGGCTGCTTTTGCGCAGTGGCGGCAAATTCCGGCCCCGAAACGCGGCGAAGCAATCCGCTTGGTCAATGAAGAATTACGCCGCCACAAAGCCGCGCTTGGCGCGTTGGTCACTATGGAGATGGGCAAGATCAAGGCTGAGGGCGCCGGTGAGGTGCAGGAGATGATCGATATCGGCGATTTTGCGATCGGCCAGTCGCGCATGCTGTATGGCAACACCATGCACTCTGAGCGCGAGCTGCACCGCATGTACGAGCAGTGGCATCCGCTCGGTGTGATCGGGGTCATTTCGGCGTTTAATTTTCCGGTTGCGGTGTGGGCGTGGAATGCGTTCTTGGCTGCGATTTGCGGCAATGTGACGATTTGGAAGCCGTCGCCGCGCACGCCGCTGTGTGCGGTCGCGGTGCAAAACCTGTGCAACCGCGCGCTTAAAAACGCGGGTTTTCCAGACCTGTTTTTCCTGTTTTCCACCGGCGGCATTGAGCTCGCGCAAACCTTTGTTGACGACCGGCGCATTGCGCTGGTGTCGTTCACCGGCTCAACCCAGGTAGGTCGCCATGTGGCGGAGCGCGTGGCGATGCGTTTGGGGCGCTCCTTGCTCGAACTCGGCGGCAACAACGCGATGATCATCGAGGCGTCGGCCAATCTCGATATGGCGATCCCCTCGATCGCCTTCGGCGCGGTCGGCACCGCGGGCCAGCGCTGCACTTCAACGCGTCGCGTGCTGGTCCATGAATCGATTGCAGATAAGCTCGAGGCGCGCCTGCTCAGCGCCTATCAGCAGGTGCGTATCGGCAATCCGCTGGATGACTCGACCCTGATGGGGCCGTTAAATTCCGCCGATGCGGTCGGGCATTTTATAAGTGCGGTCAAGCGTGCCAAAGAAGAAGGCGGTGAGCTGCTGTGTGGCGGCGAACGCATTGACGGCCCGGGCAATTTTGTACAGCCCACGATCTTCCGGATGCGAGCGCAAACCCCGATCGTTGAGCATGAAACCTTTGCCCCGATTTTGTACTTGCTGACCTACAAAACCCTTGATGAGGCGATCGCTTTGCAAAATGCGGTTCCGCAGGGCTTGTCCTCGTCGATCTTCACCAACGATATGCGCCAGGCTGAGCAATTTTTAAGCGCGATCGGTTCCGATTGTGGGATTGCGAACGTCAATATCGGCACGTCGGGTGCCGAGATTGGCGGTGCTTTCGGCGGCGAAAAAGATACCGGCGGCGGGCGCGAATCGGGTTCGGACTCATGGAAAGCCTACATGCGCCGCCAAACCAACACGATCAATTGGGGCTCCACCATGCCGCTCGCGCAGGGCATCCGCTTCGACTTGTAGGCCATGTACTCACTCGCGCGCCACGCACTGTTTCGATTCGACGCTGAGCGCGCGCACGGCCTGGGTTTGCTGGCGATCGAGTCGGCGTATCGGCTGCGCGCACTTGCACTACTCGCGCCGAGCGTGCCCGCCTGCCCGCTCAGCGCGATGGGCTTGAACTTTCCCAACCCGGTTGGCTTAGCCGCTGGCATGGACAAAAACGGCGCGCACGTCCGCGCGCTCGCGGCCTGCGGCTTTGGCTTTATCGAAATCGGCACCACAACGCCGCGCGCACAGCCGGGCAATGCCAAGCCGCGAATGTTTCGCCTGGAATCGGCGCGCGCGGTGATTAATCGGCTGGGTTTCAATAACTTGGGCGTCGATTCGCTGGTCGACAACGTGCGTCGTGCGCAGTTTGATGGCGTTCTCGGGATCAATATCGGCAAAAATTTTGATACGCCCAACGAGCGTGCTGCTGACGACTATCTGCATTGCTTTGAGAAAGTATTCCCCTACGCGAGCTACGTGACGGTCAATATTTCATCGCCAAACACGCGTGGTTTGCGCGATCTGCAAAGCGCAAAAGCCCTCGGCGGCTTGCTTAAAACGCTTAAAGCCAGCCAAAAGCGTTTGGCGCGGCGGCTCAAGCGGCGCGTGCCGCTGGTGCTTAAAGTGGCCCCCGATTTGAGCCCGGCACAAATTGAGTCGATCGCCAGGCTGGTGGTCCAGCACGGCATTGAGGGCCTTATCGCAAGCAACACCACGCTCGAGCGCGAGGGCGTTGAAGGTTTGCCCTATGCCAATGAAGCGGGCGGACTATCGGGCGCACCTCTGCTGGCGCGCTCGAACGATGTGCTAGGAGCATTTGCTGATGCGCTCAAAGGGCGCGTTTGTTTGATCGGCGTCGGTGGCATCGATTCAGGCGCGGCGGCCGCGCAAAAACGCGCGCTCGGCGCGCAGCTAGTGCAGTTCTACACCGGCATGATTTATCGCGGCCCCGGCTTGATTGGCGAGTGCGTGGAGGCGATGCGTGCGTCTCGTTGAAAACGCCGATTTAAGCTTAGCCAACACCTTGCAAGTGCCTTCACACGCGCGCTGGCTGCTGGATATTGAATCGCTCAAAGATCTCCACGTGCTCAACGATCCGCGCTGGGACGGCCGCGCCATGCACATTTTGGGCGGCGGCTCTAATGTGGTGTTAGGCGAGCGCATTGACGGCGTCGTGGTGCGCGCTGCCTTGCGCGGCATTGAGATCCACACGCTGCCAGATTCGGTTGAGGTTAGCGTTGGTGCGGGGGAATCTTGGATCGCTCTGGTGCAAAGCTTGAGCGAGCAAGGCATCGGCGGCCTCGAGAATTTGGGCCTGATTCCTGGGCTGGTGGGTGCGTCGCCCGTGCAGAACATTGGCGCGTACGGCGTCGAGTTTGCGCAGCGATTTGCGTGGCTGCAGGCGTTTGATCTCGAACGCGGCGAGTTGCGCCGACTGAACTCTCAAGACTGCGCATTCGGCTATCGCGACAGTGTTTTCAAGCGCCATCCGAATCGCTGGCTGATTTTGACCGTACGCATGCGCTTGCCACGACCGTGGCGCGCAGAGCTCGACTACGCGGGCCTCAAAGAAGCGCTCGGTGATGAAACACCCAGCCCCAACTCGATCCATCACGCCGTGGTGCGTTTGCGCACTGCCAAATTGCCCGATCCGGCGCTGATTCCGAACGCGGGCAGCTTCTTTAAAAATCCGGAAGTGACGCCTGATTTGGTCGAGCGCTTGCGCGTGCGCTATGCGCAGATGCCAGCGTATCCAACCGCTAAAACTGACCGTAAAAAGCTCAGCGCAGCGTGGTTGATCGAGCAAGCTGGGTGGCGTGGGCGCAAGCTAGGTCAGGTGCAAGTGTCTGCGCAGCACGCACTGGTGATCACCAATGAGCAGCGTGCCGGCGGGCGCGAAATTCTCGAATTGGCAGCAGCGATTAGGCGCGACGTAGAGGCACAATTTTCAGTCGTCCTGGAGCGCGAGCCCGTTTGCATCGGCTGAGCATCTGAGCTCGCCGAGCGGCAATTTTGTGACCTTGAGCGCTTTGCAGAACCAACTGCGTGTTGAAAATTCTCTCGGACCAAAGTGCGAATTGGTTGGTGCCCGCTCGCTACGATGTTTCAAACCGCCCCTTGCGCCTTACAATCCGCGACCGTGAAAATCTGCCACCTTGCCATCGTGATTCCCGCCCGTAACGAAGCCCCAAGCGTGGCTGGCGTGGTGCGACGCGTGCGCGCAGCCAGCACAGGCGAGGTGATCGTGGTGGACGATTGCTCAACCGATGCAACCGCTGAGGAAGCGCGCGCGGCCGGTGCGATTGTGCTGTCGCTGCCAGTGCAGCTCGGCGCGTGGGGCGCGACGCAAACCGGGCTGCGCTACGCAATCCGTCACGGTGCGAAATCGGTGCTGACGATGGACGCCGATGGCCAACACCACGCCGATTCGATCGCCATTTTGGAGCGCGCGCAGGCAAGCACAAATGCCGATCTGGTGATTGGCTCAGCGCCCGAGCGCTTAAGCCGGCCCAAGCGGCTCGCGCGCCTGTACTTTCGCGTGATTGCCGGGCTGGAGGTGCGTGATTTTACCTCTGGCTTTCGGCTGTACTCTGAACGCGCGGCGCGACTGTTGAGCTTTCGCCACGCCACTTTATTTGACTATCAGGATCTTGGCGTATTGATGCTTTTAAAAAATTACGGGCTCAGCGTGGTTGAGGCCAAGGTCAATATGAGTGAGCGAAACCATGGCATGAGCCGGGTATTTTCCAGCTGGTCGCACGTCGCACGCTACATGGCGCTGACCTCGATGGTGTGCCTGGCGCGCGCCGGTCGCGCGCGGCGCCCCACATGAGCGGCGTGCAAATCACCTCGCTATCGATCGGCCTGCTGCTCGCGGCAACCATCGTGTATCTGCTGCGGCGCGATCATCTGCACGGCCCGTATGCGATTTGGTGGCTGTCGATGGCGGTAGTGACGGCGCTGTTGGGTGCCTTCCCACACGTCATCGACCACGTCGCCGACGAGCTCGACATCGGCTATCCGCCGGCGCTGGCGTTTGTCCTGGCGATTGCCTTGATGCTGATCAAAATGCTCACGATGGATATTGAACGCACCCGCCAAGAGCTGCTGCTGCGCCGACTTGCCCAGCGCCTCGCGCTGCTTGATGCGGAGATCAAGCAGCGGAATCAGACGCCTTCTGAGTAGCGATACGCGTGCGCATTTTGCACGTCGCCAAGTTTTTCCCGCCCTGCCCGGGCGGCATTGAGCGATTTGTCGCTGACTTAAGCCTAGCCCAAGCGGTTGCCGGGCATCAGGTCACGGTGGTGTGTTTTGCTCACCAAAACCTAAGCGATGCAACCTTTACCGAGCAGCCGCACCCGCGCTTAACGGTGATCCGTGTGCGCACCTTGCTAACGCTTGCATTTGCGCCGATTGCGCCAGATTTTTTCCGCGCACTGCAGCAATCGTGCAAAACCTTCGACCCCGATTGGCTGCATATTCACCTGCCCAACATCGCGCTGCTGCCGTGCTTGATGACTCGCTACGCGCGCAACAAGCCGTGGCTACTGCACTGGCATTCAGACGTGCCGAACAATGCGCGCTCAAGCGTGGTACGTCTCGGCGCGCTGGGCTATCGCTGGATGGAAGCCCAAGCGCTGAAACGCGCGCGTTTGATCATTGCCACATCGAATGCCTACGCGGCTTCTAGCGTGTATTTGCAAGCTCATGCCGAGCGCGTGCGCGTGGTGCCACTGGGTCTAGGCGATGGCATCAAAGTGACGCCGGTACGCGAGGCGCGTAGAGCGCTGTTTATCGGACGATTTGCCTACTACAAAGGCTTGAACGTATTGCTAGATGCGCTCGCATTGGCCAGCGATTGGCGCTTGATCTTGGTCGGCGACGGGCCTGAACGCAGTGCGCTCGAAGCACAAACCGTGCGCTTGGGTTTAAGCGCACGCGTGAGTTTTTTAGGTGTCGTCGATGAGGCCGAAAAGGCCTTCGAACTGGCGCGCGCGAGCGTGCTGTGTTTGCCGTCGATTGAGCGCACCGAGGCCTTCGGGCTGGTGCTGCTGGAAGCCTATCGCGCAGGCTGTCCGGTACTCGCCGCCAAAGTACCCGGCGCGGGCATGATCGATGTGGTCGATGAGGGACGCAGCGGCTGGCTGGTCGAGGCCGATAGCGCCGCCGCGCTGGCCGATGGCTTGGCGCGCGCGGCCGACAGCGATTGCAATGCCATGGGCGCGGCCGCTCGCGAGCTGTTTGTGCAGCGCTATCAAATTGAGCACATCGCCGCCCAGATCGAGCGCTTGACCGACGAGATGTTGCGCGCTGATGCGGCCAACGGCGCCGCTTAGGCGAATTGCTCGTTGCGCGCTAGCGCTGGCCGCCGTGCTGCTCGCGGCGTGTTCGTCGCGCCCCTTGCCGCATTCCGTTTACGTTTGGCAGCGCGTGTGGACGCCTGAGTTGAACCACGAGATCCGCACGCTCAAGCCTGAAGTTGCCGTGCTGAAGGTGCTCATGCTGGAGCTCAGTTCCAAACAGCAGTGGCGCGTGATGCAGCCCGATGCGGCGACGCTTGACGGTATCCAGCAGCCGCTGTGGCTGGTGGTGCGGATCAGCGGTCTGAAGCCCAATTGGCAGGTGCACACGCTCGCGACTCATCTCAGCGCACAGCTTCAACGCCGCCAGTGGGCCGGTGTCGAGATCGATTTTGACTGTGCGCGCAGCCAGCTGGGCGCGTATGCCTTACAGCTGCGCGAGTTGCGCAAATTACTGCCACACGTGCAGTTTGCGATCACTTCCCTGCCCGACTGGCTACAAGCGCCCGAGCAGCTCAAAGGCTTGCTGAGCATCGTGCAAAGCTCGGTGTTGCAAGTGCACGCGGTGGACCAGCCAAAGCTGGGCCTGTTTGATCGCGAGCGCGCTGCGTTGGCGATTGCGCGCTACGCCGAGCTCAGCGCGCAGCCGTTCGATGTTGCGCTACCGGCTTACGGCGTGGCCGCGCGCCTGGATCAAAATGGTACGGCGCTTGCCTGGGCAGCCGAGGGCGCAAGCGATACCGGCGCAATGACCGAGCTTCAAGCCGACCCGCTGGAGGTAGCCAAGCTCATCACGCAAATTGAGCGCCACGCGCCATCGAAACTGCGCGGCTGGTCGTGGTTTCGCTTGCCATTGCCGAGCGATCGGCGCGCGTGGAGCCCGCGAACTTTTACGGCCGTGCTCAAGCGCGAACCGCTGCACGCGCGCTTCTCGGTGCGCCAGGACGGCCCCGACATCCGCGTATCCAATGACGGCAATCTCGACGCGCGGCTGCCCGCGATCAGCGCGCGCGGCGAAAGCTGTAGCGGCGATGCGCTCAACGGTTACTCGCTAACCCGTGATAAAGCCCACTGGCGCTTTGATCCACCCGCTAAACTGCTCAACGTTGGCCGCCCGCTGTTAATCGGTTGGCTGCGCTGCTCTCAGTTGCCCTTTATCCAGACGGTCCCATGAAACTGCGCCCACTTGCTGCGTCAATCGTGTTCGTATTCAGTGGCGCTGCACTCGCGTGCGGCCCAGATTTCCCGTTTGAGCTGATCCAAAACCGCACGAGCGTGTTGCAGCAAATGCCGTCGGGATCGTTCGCGCATTTGAGTAGCAACTTGCTCGGCGCACCCAGGACTGATTTCAAACCCGCTGAGGATTGGGAATCTGAAATGGCGTGGAAAGAAGGCTTGACGGAGCCTGAAATCGAACTGATCGAGAAACTACGCGATCCGGAAGCGACGCCCGAGACTCAGGCCAACGTCCTCGAACAGCTGCCAGAGGATTTGCGCGACTACGAGCAGGCCGCGCTGCTTTTTCGCCAAGATGTCAGCACCGCGATGGGCGCGCTGAAGGACTTAGAAGCCCGCTACGAACCCAGCACTCGGCGAGGACTGTTTGCTCGCTACACCCGCGCCCGAGGACTGGTAATCCTCGAAGATTCAGGCGCCGCGGCTGCGTTACAAGCCATTCGCACCGAGGTAGCTTCCGGCGTCGCCGATCCAGCGGGCTTAGGCGTTGCAAGTTTTGGCGAAGAAGCGCGCATTTATTTGGTCAGCGATCCGGCACGCGCGGTTGCGCTGTACGCCGAGCAAGCCGCACGCGGCTCCATTTCGGGCCAAGCGTCGCTCAAGATGCTGGCAGTCGAGTGGCTTAAATCGCCCGATGCGCTCGGCGCCAAACTCAGCGACCCGCTCACGCGCAAGCTGCTGGTTGGCTTCGCATTTTCGCGTGCCGTGGACCTCGCGCAATCAGGCGCAGACCCCTATGACCCCGAGCAAACCGATCGCTATCTCAAAGATGTGAGCGAAGCCCCGCCAGTGCTTGCGCTGCTTGATGCCCTGCGCGATGCCAAGTTAACGGACGTGGAAAACGCCGATCAAATCGCGGCAATTGCCTATCGCGCCGGTCGTTTCGAGGAGGCTTCAGGCTATGCGGCAATGTCAAAAACCGCGCTTGCCGCGTGGGTCCGCGCCAAACTAGCGCTTCGTTCCGGTAACACGACGCTTGCACAAACCGAATACGCCCAGGCCGCCAGCGGATTCCCAGAAAGCGAAGATTGGGGCTATCGCAACAACCCCTACGGCTTAGGCCAGGAAACCCTTAAACCCGCCTGCCGCGTGCGCGGCGAAGCGGCATTGATCCATTTGGATCGCCGCGAGTACGTGGCCGCCGTTGAGCTGCTGTATCCGGCGGCGAGCGCGTATTGGACTGACCTCGCGCGCCTCGCCGAGCGCGTTTTGAGCGTCGCGGAACTCAAAACTTTTGTGGATCAAAACGTCAAATTGAGCGGGCCTTTTGAGTCTCGCAAAGTCAATCCGGGCGTTGATGATTACTATTTTTTCGACGCCTCAGCCAGGCCCGACGTGGCGTTGCGCCAGCTGCTCGCGCGGCGCTTGATGCGCAGTTCAGAGCGTGCCAGCGCGCTTCAGTACTTCGATGACACCACCGTGCGCGGCTGGGCGCAGGCGCTCAACGCCGCACACGAGCGGGCGGCCAAATCAAGCGGCATTGCTCAAGCCGAAGCGCTCTACGAAGCCGCGCGACTTGAGCGCATCCATGGCATGGAACTGCTTGGTTTTGAGCTCGCACCCGACGGCGGCATTTACGCAGGCAGCTATCCATTGGGATCTTGGGCGGACAGCACCGCGTCGATCTCTGCGATCAAAGATTTGCCGAATCCCACGCGCGTCGATTGGATTCAGCGCGAAAACGCGCTCGCACCCAGCCCTGATGAACGCTATCAATATCGCCTAACTGCTACCCAAACCGCCGAAAAAGCCGCCGCGCAGCTTCCGACTTGGTCACAAGCCTACGCAGCCACGCTGTGCCACGCCGCGCGCTGGCAAATCAACCATCAGCCGCAGATCGCCGCGCGCATTTACCAACACTATTTGCGCACCGGCCCGTGGGTGTCGTGGGGCAGAGATTTTGCACAAGCCTGCCCGGTTCCCGATTTTGCCAAGGCCCAAGTTGACCAAAACGCCCGCGACCGCGCGGCACTGGTACTGAAACTGCGGCGCGCGAGCCCGTGGCTGGTGGCAATTACCGGCTTGCTGCTAGTGGGCGGATTGCTGTTGCTGCGGGCTCGCCGCAAACGCTAAATGCACGCGCTGATCGACAGCCACGCGCACCTCGACGCGCCTGAATTTGATCACGACCGCGCGCAAATGCTTGAGCGTGCCCACGCAGCGGGCGTGCGCGATTTCGTCGTGCCGGCGGTTGCGTTCGCCGGTTTCGAGAAGCTAAAAGATTTAAGCGCCGCACACGGCTGGCAGCCCGCATATGGGCTGCATCCAATGTACTTAGCCGATCATCGCCCTGAACATCTCACAGCCCTGCGCAGTTGGCTCAAGCTGGGCTGCGCGGTCGGTGAGTGCGGCCTGGATTTCTTGGTGCCCGATCTGGATGTCGAGCAGCAGCGTTTTTATTTCCACAAACAGATCGAACTGGCGCTCGAATTTGATCTGCCGTTGATCCTCCACGCGCGCCGCGCAGTCGAGGAAGTGCTGCAAACGCTTAAACGCTTTCGCCCCAAAGGCGGCGTGGTGCACAGCTTCGCAGGCTCGCGCGAACAGGCCGACGCGCTGTGGTCGCTGAACTTCGCCATCGGCATTGGCGGCCCCCTCACGTACCCGCGCGCCAAGCGCCTGCACGAGATTGTTCGTCACGCCCCGCTTGAATCTCTGCTGCTCGAAACCGACGCGCCCGACCAACCGCTCAGCGGCCACCAGGGCGCCCGCAACGAACCCGCCATGTTGCCGAACGTGCTGCAAGCCGTCGCTGAAGCCCGCCAAGCCGACCCCGCCGACATCGCCCGCGCCACAACCGCCAACACGCGAAGGTTCTTTTATGGGCGCAGCAATCCACTGTAAACACGGAGCTAGAAAACACGGCGCCCGGCGCGATTAAGATCGCTCCTTGCAAATCCCAGCCACAGCCCCATAATGAAAGAACCTAGGGGGCGACATGGTTTCGACGTGGGTCATGAAATCACCGGGTGCATGTCGAGGGGGCGGCTTTCCTCGTAAATCCAGCAGCAAAATTCTAGTTGCCAACGACGACAACTACGCTCTCGCCGCTTAAGGCGTGACCTGTTACCCAGTGTGCTGATGCTCTGGGCTAGCCGGTAACTCACATCAGATCGCGACTTTGGGGGTGTGCTCGGACGCCCAAACGTTAAATGTTACGAGCTAGCCTGGGAAGATTGCGCTTGTCCAAGCGACCCAGTTGAATCAATAGACAAGCTACACATGTAGATCCTGGGACGTAATACTTGCGGACGCGGGTTCGATTCCCGCCGCCTCCACCACCATCCAAAATCCCAACCCTCATCGGTTGGGATTTTTTTTGGGC
>Ga0105048_10010740_pt1 | contig 14493 bp, 9 predicted proteins | sample MAT05_FD_78382 | JGI IMG/M metagenome (GOLD analysis project Ga0105048, IMG submission 78382) | Freshwater microbial communities from Lake Fryxell liftoff mats and glacier meltwater in Antarctica - MAT-05 | ecosystem: Environmental > Aquatic > Freshwater > Ice > Liftoff microbial mat | place...
CCTCAGAAATCAAATTCGCTGGGAATGAAGCTGGCGTTTGGTTTGACAAAACAACTCAACGGAAATTTCTCTTTTAGAAATCTTGAACAAGGTTCTGCTTTTGAAATTTTATTTAAGAACTGATTGCTTTTTTGTAAATTTTTTGCATTGCTTTTTTTTGGCAACGTGGACATTTTGTAAATGATTTTGGGTTTCCTTTTCCTTTTATCGAATTCCGCCTATGGCCCAAGTGCTTGATGTTTGGCCACATTCACATTCAAATATCCAAAGTTAGGAATCTTGTTCCATTTTTCAAAAAGTGATTTGGAAGTAAAAAAACGAATGAATTTTTGAGCCCTACTCAGTTTGATTTCATTTTCCATGATTGACTTTTAGACGAATATTTTTCCGATTTCAAGTTACAATTTAAATCTTTTGGGGATTCAACTTTTGTCGATTAAATTCAACTAACCTGAATTCCAACATTTCCAATTTTTTCTCCAGTCTCAACGTATTTCGTTGCTTCTACAATTTGTGCAAGTGGATATATTTTATCAATAACTGCTTTGAAATGTCCACCTTCTATAAGTTCTTTAAAAAAAAGCATGTCTTTTTTATTGTCAGTTGGAATTGGGAATTTTACTTTTCGCCGACCAAAAAGTGGTGTCCAAAGTGCTAAAAAAATATTTTGAGATAAGTAACCGAGCTCGCTTGAATAGTAAACACCGCCAGGTATTAGAATTTTTTTACATTTAAAAAAAGAACTTTTTCCAACAGCATCTAAAACGGTGTCAAATATTTTTCCGCATTTTGTAAAATCTTCGTTTGTATAGTCAATTACTTCATCTGCACCAAGTGATTTTACCAATTCTAATGATCGTGTATTGCACACGGCCGTAATTTCAGCGCCATAATACTTGGCTAATTGCACGCTGGCCGAACCAATAGAACCAGATTCTCCGTTGATGAGAATTTTTTTATTTTTTTTTAAATCAATATGTCTTAAATAATTAATGGCCAACATCAATCCATCACAAACTGCTGCGGCTTCTTGATAGGTCATGTTAGTTGGTTTTAATACAATTGATTTTTTTTCGTTCACACAAACATATTCTGCGTGTGTGCCAAATTTATAGGTGCTCAATCCAAACACTTCATCTCCGGTTTTAAAAAGTGTAACATTTTTTCCGATTGATTCAATCTCTCCTGCAAACTCACTTCCTAAAATATGTTTTCGCGGTTTAAATAATCCGTTGAAAAGTCGCACGATAAAATAGTCAGGCCTACGAAAACCACAATCAGTGCGGTTCACCGTTGTAGCATGAATTTTCACCAACACTTCATTGTCTTTTGGAATTGGTTTTGGAATTTCTTTGATTTGAAGAACATCTGGAAGTCCGTATTTTGTGTTGACACTTGCTTTCATACTGTTTGACTTTCGATTAATTTAATGTAATGATTCAAATTACTAGACGTGAGTTACAATTATATGAATTACAGTCAAGAATGTTGTAATTCCAATAGTTTGATTCATTTCTTTTTTTTTTATTCGAAAAATCTCCCTTGAGTTTTCTTTACATATTAGCCACAGAGTTCCTCCATAAAATAATAAAGAGAATAAATAATCAATGGGTGATACAAGAGGAAATAAAGAATCCATGGCAGGAAGTCCTATAGGCTGATGTCCTATGGTTAAAAAGAAAAGTCTGACTGAAATAACTGATGAATATGTTAAAAATAGAGATAATAGAATCCAACCAATTTTTTTTCTTTTCCAAAATAGAATTACTGCTAACGGTAAAATTATTAATGGTAAAAAATATTCAATTATACTTAAATCCCATTTTGTTTCGCCATTCGTCAGAATAAAGTATATCATACCAAACTCTGTAAATATTTTATAAATAGAAATTCCAGCAAAAATCAGAATTATCAATCTAATTACCTTTTCTGGAGTTTGTATTCCATTTTGTATTGGATTTATTAAATCAAAAAAGGAATATATGTTTTGTTTTATTTTATCCTCTTTTTGATTGCGTTTTTCGATTTGTTTACGTTTTTCAAGTTGATTAGATTTAATTTCTAATTTAACTTTCGCCAAATCTTCTTCAGATAAATTTCTATTAGCGATTTCTTGTTTTGCAGTTTCTACTGCTATAGATTGATATTTACTGGAGTTAGATACTATCTCTAGTAATTCAAAGTTTGACAATTTTTTGTATCGTTCCGTAAATTCTGTCATTCAAGTTTCTTCAATAGGTTAACATTTAATTAGGTTCTGAATTTCAGATTCCATTTTATTATTTATACCGATACGGTATCTGTATTAGTCCAATATCAAAATAGATATTGAACTCAAACAGCTACTATATAGGCATTTACATTACTAAGCCCAAATTATCCTTTGGACTAATTTGAACTAAGTAATGGTATTATATCCGGCAAAAATTCCAGACCCTTGTAGTTCATAATTATGAATCTTAAATTTTGGATAGTTGACTTTTGGAAACTCTTTTAGTTCAGTACAAAATACTTCGTTATAATTATTACACCAAAATACAAATGCAGATTACTGTGTTGGTGCTATTTTTCTGCATACCCCACCATTTTTATCGTAGCGCACAAGTTCAAAAAGTCGGGCAGTAACCCAATTACTAATAGTACTTAAAACTAATTACAGGTTTAATTTTTTTTAGTTATCTCAATGGTTTTTGCACCAAGTATTTTGAAAAATTAGAAGAGTTTTCCCCTCCAATTTTGTTATCGCACTAAGGTTACATTGCCACTTAAGAGACCAGAAGTTCCATTCATAAAAGCGTATTCTAGTGTCCAAACAAACACGCCTGGATTTTCAGGTTGATTTTTGAAATTGCCATCCCAACCAATATTTTGTTCCTGAGTATCAAATACGCGCTGACCATATCGATTATAAATTGAAAACGAAAGCCGCTCGATGCCAAGACCTTTTACAAATAGCACATCATTCGTGCCGTCTCCATTCGGTGAAAAGGCCTGCGGTACACCAATACCTTCAATAAAATTGACATAAACAATTAGTGTGTCGTATGAAACGCAACCATTTGTATCAACAAAAGTAATTAGTAAAGATGTAGTTTCAAAAGGACTTGCCGATGTTGACTGACAGGTATCGCAATCCAGGTTAGCTCCATCAGGTGACCAAATGTAGCCTCCAATGCCGCTGCCTGTCGCATTTAGAATTACTGTTCCGCCCAAGTCAATTACTGTATCTTGAGAGGCTGTAACTGAAGAGTTGGCCAAAGTTGATATCGAACTCGTTGTCGTGGAGGAATTTAATGCTGCGTCTAAAACTGTCAAATCTATTGTGTAAACTCCTGCTAAATCAAAACAAATTATTGGGTTTTGCAAATTTGAAGTTGCTGGTGATCCTCCTTGAAATGTCCATTCCCATTGAGTTGGAATGCCTGATGTTGTGTCGGTAAATTGAACACAATCGCCAGCACAAATTGAATTGTCAAATGAAAATCCTGCGACTAATGGTTCGCAAATGATTACGCTCATTAAAGCTGTTGAAGAATTCTCACAACCATTTACATCAGTTCCAACAACTGTGTACGAATTTGAAGAAGCCGGAGAAAAAGCAACATTATTAAAAATCCCACCAGTCCAGCTATAAGTGCTTGCTCCATTACCAGACAAGGTGACTGATGCTCCTTGGCAAACTGTTAGACTTGGTGTTGCACTAAAAGAAACAGTAGGTAAAGGAAAAATTGAAATTGAAAAAGAACTTGGAGGTCCTTCACAACCTGCATCCGTTTCGGTCACATAGTAGGTAAAAGTGCCGACACTATTTGGAATTATAAATGAAGAGCCAGTTGTAAGTATGGTGGATAATGCAGCATCAGAATACCAAGTAAGTGTTCCTCCATTTACAGCTGTTGCTGTTACTGGTGGCATTATATCACCTAGGCAATAATTACTCGTGGCCCCTAATATTGGAGCAGGCGGTGCCGAACAACATGAGGTAACTACAATAGTATCGGTTAATAAATCGATACCAGAATGGCAGTAATCTCCAACCGTAAATGAATAGGTTCCTGGAGTAGTAATCGTTATCGTTGGGCCTGTTGTTCCATCACTCCAAACATAACCTGGGTAGGTAGGAGGTTGAAACAAGACTTCGTAGAATGATAAATCAAGTGTGATAGATGCACTGCAGAGCATGGTATCATCGGGGATAAAATCATAGCTTGAACCACCAGTATAAATTGGATTAGGTGGAGTTGTTGGAGTTACATAACAGCAGTTGCCAGCATTGCTTATGTTAAGTGTAGGAGGAAAGCAAGCATAATCCAAATAATGGGAATGTAAAACAGAACCTGGTCCAAACTCCGCAAGAAAAAATTGTACAATTTGAGACGCTGAGTTTCCTCCACCTGCATTAGATCCATCACAACTGCCTTCGGCTCCAACCATGCAATTGACTAATGGAGGAAAACCAGGCATAATTAATTCGCCCAGATAATTTGCAATCGCTATATTGCTACTGCTGTATTGCGTAACCAAAGCAGGAGAAACTCCATTAATTATAGTTGATGGAGGATTTGTACCACAATTATTATTCGTTCCGTCAAAGCCAGCATATATCACTTCAGTAATATTGCCAACAAATGGTCCAGAAAAATTTACCTCTACAGCTTCATACGTGCAAATTCCTATTTTCAAATTGGCTATATTTTGATCTACGTTTATATTGAGCACGCCACCATCATAGTTAGAAAAAATGACAACGTTTCCTGCAACATTGCATACTTGATTAAATGAATTCAAAGAAAAATTCATAATCAAGAAAAGTAATAAAATACAGCGGGAGACTTTCATGTTAATAAAATTTTGTAGTGGTTCACAAGATGTAAAAATATGAAATCAGATTCAGATTCCTTCGAGTATTATTTTTTTTTGCTTTTTTAATTGTATTCGTTCAAAAATGAAATAATGTTGTGCTAAAATTCACTTCAAATCGTAAAACAGTTTAAAATTTAGACAAGTTTAAATTCGTGTCAAAGTTTGTTTTCAAATAATTAAGCTAGGCGTCTCTCAAAAAATTACTGACAAGCCCTGCATAAACCGCTGCCCTGAATTTCGAGCTGATTAATCTTAAACGTAGGATACTTAATCTTTGGAAACTCTTTTAATTCCAAACAAAAAACCTCTTCACAACACTCACATCTAAAATGCAAATGCTGATGATTGTGTTCGTGATCATGAACGTGACATTCTTCTTTGCAAAGGGCCATTTTTTTAATGTCGCCCGGCATCACAATTTCATGAATCAAACCGCTTTCAATAAATGTTTTAATTGTTCGATACAAAGTAATGCGGTCAAATTCGGACAAACCTTTTTCAATTTGTGCCATGTCAATTGCATTTTTGTGTTTTTTAAAAACGCTCAAAACCGCAACTCTGAAAGGAGTTATACGTAATTTTTTAGCTTGTAATAATTTTTTCATAAATAAATGCAACAATGTTACAAATGTACAAAATAAATGTTAAGTTAATTTTCGTTTTTGCAATTAGTCTTTTACCAATGCCGCATTCACTCAAACTTTAGAAGGAACAATTCGCGATGCGGAAACAGAAACGGAAACGGAAATACTATGCCTCAAATTCCGCAAAACACGAATTAATTCTCAACTAAAATTTGAACTACACAGTCAAAGAAAATTTAAAATTTCAGATATAATTATTCAACACAGTTTATATTTTAAACAAGTTAGAATTGGAATTTTTGAAACCAACACGCCCGCTTGTAATTTAATTTATCTAGGAATAAATTAATCAATCGAAACAAAGGGTCAACCACTTTATTTAACACTAGGAATTAAAAATTTATTGAACGAAAATTATTTTGATTATTTATCTAGACTAAAACAAGTTGGACTTGAACATCATGGTATCAATGGTTATATAGGGTTGAAATACAATTTTTAAAAGAAAATAAAAACAAAAAATAAATAATTTAAAAGCTGACAATTATTGATAAAGACGTCGATGGGAATTGTTTTCTTAGAGCAACTTCTTGCAACATTAAAAGATGAACAGAGATGTAAATTTTATTTAGTTATTTCCATGATAATGTTGGCCCAAATTTGCAGCATCGAATTTGTAAAGTGAATCGTTGGCTGACTTATCCAATTTATTCGTGATTGACAATCCCCATAAAACCATTTCCATACAAAATACTTGGTCCGCGCTACTTAATTTCGATGCATATTTTTCAATGATTACTCCTAAGGGTTTTACAGTTTTAAGATTCTCAAAAAATTCTTCATCTGTATCTGTGTAGTTCAATTCAATAAAGTTTTTGTCGAACCAATTGATTAAATCTGTGTAAGGAGTTTTTACACCTTCCTTTTCTAATTTAGGAATGCGTGGAAAAATTTTTTCAAATTGAGTCATCACTGCTTTATCGATTAACATTTTTGCAACATGATCAGCACCTTCTTGTTCTCCTTCGTAAACCAACTCAATTTTTCCAGTGATTGACGGAATGATAGACATGAAATCAACCAGGCGAATTGTAGTTGTTTCAGAACCGGTTTCAATCAATCGCAATTTAGCAGCGGCTACCAAGTTTTCCATTGCACTAATTGTTAAGCGCGCACTTACACCACTTTTCGCATCCACGTATTCACTTTTGCGCGCTTCAAAAGCAACTTCTTCCAATAAGTCTTTTGCAAGATTTGGAATTTGAACGGCTACTTTATCTGCTGCAGAAATTCGTGCTTCTTGTTCAGTAATTTCTCTTGCAAGCGCTATTGTTTTTGGATAATGTGTAAAAATTTGCGAACCAATTCTATCTTTTAAAGGCGTTACAATACTTCCTCTGTTGGTATAATCTTCCGGATTTGCAGTAAAAATAAATTGAATATCGAGTGGCATTCTCAATTGAAAGCCGCGAATTTGTACATCTCCTTCTTGCAAAATATTAAACAAAGAAACTTGAATTCGTGCTTGTAAATCTGGTAATTCATTGAGAACAAAAATCGATCGATTTGCACGAGGAATCATTCCGTAATGCAACACGCGTTCATCGGAGTAAGGCAATTTCAATGTCGCTGCTTTTATCGGATCAATGTCACCAATTAAATCCGAAACGTTCACATCTGGTGTTGCCAATTTTTCGAAGAAACGGTTAGAACGATGCACCCACTCAATCGGTGTCTGGTCTCCTTGATCAGCAACTATATCACGTGCATATTTAGAAATAGGCTTATAAGGACTGTCGTTGATTTCTGATCCTTTTACAATTGGCATGTATTCATCTAAAAGATCAATCATACTTCGCGCAATTTTTGTTTTTGCTTGACCACGCAAACCTAATAAATTGATGTGATGACCTGCAAGAATTGCTTTTTTTAATTGTGGAACGACCGTATCTTCATAGCCCCAAAGACCTTCAAATACTGGTTGTTTTGCTTTAATGCGTGCAATTAAATTCGCTTGAATTTCTTCATTAATTGTTTTGTCAATGTATCCTGAATTTTTCAATTCTTTAAATGTGATTTCTTTTTTCATCTTCACTTATATTTTTTTAATTCTGTTTTTTTCGTAATCTTCAAATATCATCTGCCCTAAACCTGAAAGACCTGTTAAGAATGCTTTTCCTTGGTTTTGAGCGGTAAAGAGCTCTACAAATTTACGCAAATAGGGATCTTGCGCAATCATGAAAGTGGTGATTGGAATTTTTAACTTACGTGCTTGCGCCGCCATATTTAGACATTTTGAAACGATGAGTTCATCTAAGCCATTGCTGTTTTTGTAAAACTCTCCTGACGGTAATTGAATACAGCTCGGTTTTCCATCAGTGATCATAAAAATTTGCTTGTTTGTATTTCGTTTGCGGCGCAAAATATCCATTGCCAATTCTAAGCCTGCAACTGTATTTGTGTGGAAAGGACCAACTTGTAAATAAGGTAAATCTTTCACTTTTATTGGCCACGCTTCGTCACCAAATACGATGATATCGATTGAATCTTTTGGATATTTTCGGTTGATTAATTCAACCAAGGCCATGGCTACTTTTTTTGCCGGAGTAATTCGATCTTCGCCATACAAAATCATAGAATGGCTAATGTCAATCATGAGTACAGTACTCATTTGCGCCTTGTGTTTCGTTTCTTCAACAACTAAATCGTTTTCTGTCAAACGCAAATCGGTAATGCCGTTATTGATTTGTGCATTTTTCAAGCTTTCTGTCATATTCAACAGCGCTAAATCATCACCAAACTGAAAACCTCGATTTTCACCATCGCGTTCATCGCCAACGCCAACTTTATTTGTGCGATGATTTCCTGCACCACTTTTTTTTAGTTTTCCAAAAATTTGATCCAAGGCAAATTCGCGCAACGCGGCTTCCAGTTTAGCAGTCATTACATTCTTACCAGGTCCATTTCCTGATTTGCCGTCTTCTTTTTTAATTTCTTCTTTGATGTATCCGCGCTTCTTTAAATCCTCTTCAAAATCTTGAAGGGTGTATGTATCATTGAAAATTTTGTATTCTTTGTCGAGCGTGTCTAACCATTCAAACGCCTCTTCTATGTCACCAGATGTATGCGTCAACAGCTCTTTAAAAACATCAAAAACACGTTCGAAATGCGTAATTTCTTTTGGTACGTGTTTACTGATTGTAAAACCTTTTCCGAAATTGAAATCTATTCCTTCCATAGCTTCTTATCATCGAGTTGACCGAATATTTGAGTACATTTAATTCATCTTAATTCCTGTAGGCCTTTATTAGCAATGATTGCTAGCCAGATCCACCATTTTATTTCCAAATCTAAATATATCCTTTTAATACCATCACACTATACACTAACAAAAAAGATTCGGAATTGTTTCGGCTTCACGTTTATTTTGTTGGTACAAATCTTTTGATAGAAACCGCGCAACAAATTATTTACTTGATTAATTGTATAAATTTTTGTTCCCGCAAATGCGGGATGCTTAAAACTTCCGTTGAATCGCATTTCTAGTTCAGTGGTTTTATTTGGATGAAGTCGCTTTAGTCGAATTTATTTAGCGATAGGATAATTTAATCCGTTTAATTGTAAAGTATAAATTTCAAACGTAAAATTTTTGAATTTTGTTGAACAACGATGTAATATGGGCCGGATACATTATTGGATAAATCAATTGTTGATTCAAAACCAATTGAACTATATACGTTTTGTCCTTGTGTGTTGTAAATGTGAATGGAATCTATGTCACTTGTATGACCATTAAATAGTAATTCAAATTTTCCTGCCGTTGGATTAGGGTAAATTGTAAATTCATTTATTCCTTCATCTTCACACGTAGTAATATTAATTAGGGCTAGATATTTATTGTCACCATTAAAGTCAGTTTGCTTTAATCGATAATATGATTTTACTTGATGTGGATTTATATCAGTTAACACATAATCAAGCGGAGAAGATGAAGTTGTAGCTCCGTCAACAGTCCCAGCTACATGCCAATTTTCTCCATCAGCACTTCGTTCAACAGTAAAAAAGTCGTTGTCAGTTTCTGAAGCGGTGCGCCAATGCAATTCAATGTTTTGCTTATTGCAGGTGCCTGTAAACGATAATAAACTAATTGGGAGTAACAGGCAATCAGGAAGGGTTATTAATGTGTTATATACAGTTGCTGCGCCGGCTGTTGAGAGCATTCTTCCGTCTAATATTCCGTCTGTGCCCATTGAAATTGCGCCATTGTTTGCAATAAGTGTTCCTTTCATATCTGTTAAAGCGCCCATGGCTATTGCACCTTCGGCGATCCAAAATACATTGCAAGACGTCGCTCCATTAATTAGATTTATTGTGCTAGAAGCACCAGTTGTAAATGCTCCTCCAAATTGAAAAATAAAAACAGCATCAGCATCTCCTCCAGCATCTAAGGTGAGTGTTCCACCCACCGATCCGGCTGCAGCTATCGCGTACACTCCGGGAGGAAGTATTTCTCCGCTTCCAAAAGCAGGTGTATGATTTATAACAGTTGGTGTGGTTGCAAATAATTCATCGTATGCTGCCTGCACGTCAATTGCACATTGTGTGGTTACGGCGTTTGTCGATTCTGTATTTCCATTAACTACGGTTGGTGCACCAAATCCTGCTATTGCGCCATCGTTGGTACCAATATCTCCTGTAATATCCGACGTACCTGTATTGTCTAATGCTCCAAACGTGGTAAATAGAGCAAAGTTAACCGCTGTGCCTAAGTTTGGTAATTGTGTGAAACAAATATTGGGTGAAATAAATACGATGAAAGTTGTAAAAATGAATTGGATTAATTTGACCTTTGATGGGTACTGCGCAGAATTGCTATTTTCTGCATTATAAATCTCAGTGTCATCATTCGTAATTGTACTTTCATAATCACCGTATTTGAGATTATTTGTTACTTCTTTTATGGTTTTTAGTGTACAAGTATTCATGATAGTTCAAAATTACTTGCAATAGCGAGGAATGCCGTTATAGATTAAAGGAAACGAATTACATTATTCCCATTTTTTTCAAAAAGTAATGCTCATTATTTATAACGTAAAATCAGATTGAGTTGAGTTAGAACAACAGGCTAAACATTCTGTTTTGCTCTAGTATTTTTCACTGCATTAGTTTTTTTTATTTTGCATGAGAGGATTTTGTTTGCAAAAATTCGCCTAGGTTAAGTAATGTAAATGTACCTATTTAATAATATTACACTATTCATTAACAAAAAAGATGGAGAATTGTTTCAGCTTTCCATTTCCACACGCTCAACAGACCTTGAATTATCATCAAAAGATTTTGATGGGCGAACGAAGATTTTTCATCTATTCAATTTTTTTCCAGACAATACTGATTTTTAATTTATCGCATCACGCAAAAAAAAATCCCCTGACGAATCAGAGGATTTTTAGAAAATTCTAAATTAATTTGAACTACCATTATTGTTTAACTAATTTTTCTGTTTTAATTGAACTTTGAGTGTAAACTTTAATAAAGTAGATTCCTTTTGGTAAATCGCTTAAGTCAATTGTTTTTGAAATACTTGTTGAAATTACTTTTCCATTCAAATCAATTACTTCAACTTTATCAATTAATTCTGACGATTTTACATATACTAAACCATTTGTTGGATTAGGATAAATTGTTAAAGCAGAATTTTTGTTTTCGTCAACACCAGTTGTAAATGCAATTGTATTTAATGCATTGTCGGTTGTAACTGCAGGATTAAAATCAAAATAGATATCAGCTTGGTTTTTTATTTCCGTACCTTCTGGTAGGCCTTGAGCCATGTCAATTTCAAATTCTAAAAATCCATGACTATCTGGCTCGTTGCTTGTGCTGTCTGGTAAATTGATATTGTTAAAATTAAATCTTACAACGTTTGGCGACAACCATTCTGGAATCATATTATGACTAGAACTTAGTATATGAAAAGATGCTGGTAATAAGTTTGCTTCTAATGTATCAATCACTTTTACATTTATTGCACTAGCTGTGCCAGTATTTTGGAAATGAATTGTATATTTTAATTTAGGAGTAGATGCAGGAATAAATCCTTCAACACCTGTTCCGGCAGGGGTTACTTCTTTAATGTTAGGATCATAAGCGGCAACAACGGGTACACATATAGTAGTAGTATTATTTAATGGTTCAATATCATTTCCTGGAACGGCTGTAATTATTTCAAAACACAAAACATCTCCAGTAACAACACTAACATTCGGCATTAATTCAATTCCGCCAACCAAACTATTCCAATAGGCGCCACCAGCAATATTATTTAAATTAACATAATCCCAATAAAGTGTATCACCGATAATATAGTCTGCAGGGTTTGAACTGCCCAAAGAATTGTATGTAACATTTGGGTCAAGCACAAGTTTTAAAGTTCCAGATACTTGATCACATCCAATGTTTGCAACAGCTGGATAAAAGTTAAAAGGCAATGCTGCGTGTACGTTGCCGCCTGTGTTTCCGCTCACATACGTATCAATGTCGGCACACTCTAAAACAAAATCAACTCCTGTTTGAGGTAGGCTTGAAAAGCTGTAAGATAAAGGTGTGCATAATGAGTTCGGGAAAATAAATTGATAAATACTTGGTACAGAAACTACATAATCAACCATCCAACTTTCTTGAATATTTATTGTGTAATTTCCAGATATGTCTGTGTTACCTGAATAATAAGGGATGTATGGAGTATTTATAAAATTAATTTGTGGATACATCCATAAAGAAAAAATTGCTGAATCACCTGCGTTGTAAGTGCAATTTGTATTGTTGTCAATAAATACTTGTCCAGTAACAGTTCCATAAGAACATGCATCTGTGATTAGTTGACTAAAAAAATGTGGGGCAATATAAACTGTATCAGGTCCACTAATAAATTTATTTATCATAGAAGGCACCATTGTATTCAACATTCCACCGCTAATCACAATGTCTGATTCTGTCCAAAAATCAGGCATAGGAATCATTAAATTCCAAGGTGTAACGCCTGATGTGTTTTCAAGTGCAAACAGCACTTGACCAGAAAAATCGATAGCTTTAATACTGTCACCGATAAATGAATTCATTATTAATATGTTGTGGTCTACCATCATTGATGTAGAACAACTTGTTGAATCATGATTATATGAACTTGTCATAGAAAAATGATTTAGATCGCCAACTGTTTGTGCTGATAGGCCTGCCGATGTAAATAATGCGACGAATAGAATTGGTTTAAATTTGATAATCATAAATTTCGTTTTTATAAAGACGTATTTTTTTCAAATTGTTGCCTGAAAAAAATAAAATTTAATCGATAAAAAAATGATGTGATAATGCAAGGAAGTTATTATTGTGCAATGCTATTTTTTTTGAATTCTAACTTTCTTTTTTTTGATTAGAATTCAATTTGTAATTCAATCCATTTTTCAAGGACAAAATAACTAACGTTTTTTTATTTTAAATTCATCAACTCGTTTTCAGTTTTACTGTAAACCGATTTTTCTAAGTGTTTTTTTAGTTTGACTAAATAGTTTTTTGGCCAAATCTAGATCAGTTGAATTATCGTTTTTAATTGTCAAAAAATAATCAGTCTGCCAACTTTGACTTTTCTGGGCTTGTTTATTTGTCGCACTATCCCAAGGTGGGTAAACTCTTATTCCGCGTTTTCCAACTTTACCGTTTTTTGTAATTATTCCTTTGTCGGCCAAAACAGATTTTGGAAAAATAAATTGCCCAAACTTGTCACCACTTTTTGATGCGATAACTATAAAATCTATTTCGTCTGAAATTTCAAAAGGCTCGGTTATGCCGTCTTTGTTTCTTTTCCAAATTGTAACGAATTGTCCTGTTTTTGTTGGTGTAATTTTGGAAACACGGTGTTTGATTTTAATTCCATTTAATTCAAAAGTACAAGCACCATATTCTTGACTTTGATTTTCTTTTTTATAGTTTGAAAAATCAAAACCACATTTGTCATAAATATTTTTTTTAATCGCAAGAAGGTCGTTTTGTATTGAATTTAAAGATGTTGAAGTGTTTTTTAAAGTCATGATGTACTTTTAATATTTTGTCTTTTGATAATTTTTTTCTGTAGTTATAATGTCGGAAGTCAACAATAGAATTTTATCATCTCTTGTGTTCAAATCGTCACATCATTTACCCGTAAATATGTGAATTGTTAGAGGTTACAAAGCTTATATTTGTTTTAGGTACATTACAAATCATAATAGGAAAATGTCAAATCATACATTTTTTCAAAAATAGATTTATAACAATTAAGGGACATTTAAAACTTTCATCGTTAGTCTGAATTTCATTAAAACACTTAAAAGCGTGTTTATTGTTAACACCTTTTTTATTGTAGATTTTTTTTATTATTGAAAACAAAGTTGTCAAAAGATTTTGGCTCTTGACCCGTTATATTTTTTACGCAATTAGTTGTCATTGGTGTTTTTTGAAATCGCGGAAAGTAATGCAACATTATCATAACAAATATGAGCATTGAAGGCATTTTTTCTTTTCGTTTAGTAAAAAAGAATTTCACTAAATTGGGTGAAATAAATGTTATTTTCTTTCCTATGCCATTGCTGATTTTTTCAGCCATTTCAGTAAACGTCAAGTTTTCATTATTGGTTAATTCATAACTTTTATTGAGATGGTTTTGCGGTTCGATTATCACTTGTGCAGTCACAGAACCAATATCTTCTGCGTCTATTACTGTGAACTTTGCTTGTCCTGCCGGCAAAAAAATTCTTTGATTATTCACTAAGTCAGTGTGTAAAGTCGTAGTAAAATTTTGCATAAAATAAGCAGGTCGTAGGAAAGTAAATGGAATTTTACTGGCTACAATTAGTTTTTCAATTTTATGGTGAGGAATAATTTTACTGTTCTCCACACCCTGTACAGACAAAAACACAATGTGTTTAACCGATGCTTGTTTTACTTGATCAATTAATGGTGCAAAATATTTTTTAACGTCTGAAATGTGTGGCGGTCGAAGCAAAAAAAGAACGTC
>Ga0105048_10010743_pt1 | contig 14492 bp, 13 predicted proteins | sample MAT05_FD_78382 | JGI IMG/M metagenome (GOLD analysis project Ga0105048, IMG submission 78382) | Freshwater microbial communities from Lake Fryxell liftoff mats and glacier meltwater in Antarctica - MAT-05 | ecosystem: Environmental > Aquatic > Freshwater > Ice > Liftoff microbial mat | place...
GCTGTGGCGGCAAACATGGCGGCACCGAGGGCACATGTTTGTTCGCTTTTGTGTATGCGTATAGGCATGTTTATTACATCGGCCATCATCTGCATTATGAAAGGCGATTTTTTGGCCACGCCACCTAAACCTATCAATCCTTTTACTGGAATACCTTCTTCGTTAAAGCGGTCAACGATTCTTTTGGCACCAAAGCAGGTAGCTTCTGCCAAAGCCTTAAAAACCCGTGGGGCATTGCTGCCGAGGCTAAGGCCTGTAAATGCACCTTTCAGCATTTGGTTGGCATCGGGTGTACGGCGGCCGTTAAGCCAGTCGGTGGCCAGTTCGGCATTTTCGTCCAAAGGCAGTGCAGCAGCGTGTTTGCTTAGTTCGGCTATTAATTTATCGGTTATTTCTGTTTGCAAGGTTTCGGCTGTGGCCTTGTCAACAATAGTAGTTTGCGACAGCACATGTTGTAATGGCCAGGTAAGCATATTTCTAAACCAGGCATAGGCATCGCCAAAGGCACTTTGTCCGGCTTCCATCCCCATCATTGCCGGAATAATGGACCCTGGCACCTGGCCGCAAATGCCTTTTACCAACTTGCTACCCATTTCGGTCATAGGTGCTACGAGCATGTCGCAGGTAGAGGTGCCCATTACTTTACTTAGGTAGTACGGTTCTATTTGTCCGCCAACAGCACCCATGTGGGCATCAAAAGCACCTACCCCAATTACTACAGCAGTAGTTAGACCCAATTGCGCCGCCCATTCGGCGGAAAGATTGCCTGCGGCTTTATCGGCTGTATAGGTTTCTCCACTTAATTTGGCAGAAAAGCCATCCAGCAATCCATCCCAAGAAGCGAAGAAATCGTTTGGCGGCATACCGCCGTAATCCGCTGCCCATAAGGCTTTGTGGCCTGCACTGCATACGCCCCGTTTCATAGCTTTGGCGTCTGTTGCCCCGGTTAAAAGAAATGGAACCCAGTCGCAATGCTCTACCCAACTGTAAATGTTTTGCTGGACTGTTTCGTCGGCACGAAGCACATGCAACAACTTAGCCCAGAACCATTCGCTGCTATAAATTCCACCTACAAACTGCAGGTAATTGGTATCGAACTTTGTGGCATGTTCGTTCAGTTCGGCTGCTTCTTTTACGGAAGTATGGTCTTTCCACAATACAAACATAGCATTGGGGTTATGTTCCATACCGGGCAATAAGGCAAGGGGTGTTCCGGTGGCGTCCACAGCTACGGGTGTAGAGCCGGTGGTATCTATGGAAATGCCTTTTATTTGGGCGGCTATTTCAGTACCGGCTTTTTTCACACAGTCTTTAATGGTGTATTCAAGTCCTTCAATATAATCCAGCGGATGCTGGCGAAACTGGTTTTGGGCAGGGTTACAATACAGGCCCTTCTTCCAGCGGGGATAGTAAAAAATGGAGGAGGCTACCTCATAGCCGTTTGCAGCGTTAACAATAATGGATCGTACAGAGTCGGACCCATAGTCAACTCCAATTACATACATTGAATCGGTGGTCATTATTAATGGCAAACTTTTGTGGAGGCTAAGATAATAGTATTTTGGAATAAGTGTAAATGTTACGCTTATTTATTTTTAGGACTTTGTATTGCTGTGTAAAAAAATTGTTGTCGTAATAGAGAAATATATTTCTGATACCAATCCATTTTGAAATTTCTAGATACCTTAATGTTATAAATCAGCATTATACTTCCGATAATTAAGTTTTAGGAAAGTAAATACTACTTTTGCTAAGAAATTAGAAATATAATACCGATGGAGCGATATGAAATTGCGACAATCATTCAAAACAGAAGAAAAGAACTGGCATTAAACCAGGAAGATTTGGCCGAAATGACGCAGGTAACCTCGAGAACCATTTATGCAATGGAAAGCGGCAAAGGCAATCCATCTATTGAAACACTCCAAAAAATATTGACAGTCTTGGGTTTGGAAATTTCTATCGGCATCAAAAGAATTAATCTATGAGAGGGGCAGTTTATTATAATGGTTTGTTGGCTGGTTTGCTTGAGAAAACAGCATCCGGTGCGTATCGTTTTGTATATGATGACCTGTATTTTGCCAACAATGCTTTCCCTTCTATTAGCCTTACTTTATACAAAAACACGCAGGAATTTATATCGGACCACCTGTTTGCATTTTTTTATGGCCTGCTAAGCGAAGGAGTAAATAAGGATATACAATGCAGACTTTTAAAGATTGATGAAGCGGACGATTTTACGAGATTACTACAAACAACGGGTATTGATACGGTTGGGGCCATCACCATAAAACCGATAGTAGATGTTGTGTAAAGGATGCTATAAAAAAACACAGGACGGGTATTGTTTGCCATGCAGAAAAAAGTTGTTCAGCAAGGCGAAGATTGCTGCTTTTTTAGATTTTGATGCGCCCAAAGCAGATAATCAGGCGACATTTCAGGAACACACCAAACACCTTTCCATTTCAGGGGTGCAACTAAAGTATTCACTCAAATTAGAAAATAAAAGCCTTCAACTATGCGAACATGGTGGGCAGTATATACTAAAACCCATACCACCGGCGAAGCAATTGGTACACCTGGATGATGTGCCTGAAAACGAACACCTCACCATGCAGATTGCGGAGCAATTATTCGGCATCCGCACTGCTGGCAATGCCCTCATTTATTTTAAAGATGGCCTGCCAGGGTACATTACACGGCGGTTTGATATAGATACAGATGGTAAAAAAATATTACAGGAAGACTTTGCCCAACTAACCAACAGAACTAATATAACACACGGTGAAACCTATAAATACGATGGCACTTATGAAGAAATAGGTTTGCTGATTAAAAAATTTGTGGCTGCATCCATGCCAGCACTGGAGCAGTTTTTCCAACTCCTGGTTTTTAATTATGTGTTCTCTAATGGTGATGCACATTTAAAGAACTTCTCCTTAAGCACCAATCAATTAGGGGAAAGCAAGCTAACACCAGCTTACGATTTACTAAGCACAGTAATTCATACGCCCATGGAATCCGATGTAGCGTTGGATTTATACAAAAATGATATTGGTTCGGCATTTTACAGCCGCTATGGTTACTATGGAAAGCCAGACTTCTTAGCGTTGGCCAGCCGGCTTGGCATTGTACAGCGTAGGGCAGAAAGGATTATAGATAGTTTTGGGATGCAACAACGGAAAATAGAAGAGTTTGTCAATCAATCCTTTCTTTCTGCGGCGGTTAAGGGGCGATATTATTTAAATGCGATAGAAAAGATGAAGAGACTGGAGCAGGTTTTATGATGACTGTAAGTTTAGTCAATCTTTGGTTTTTTGATTGCCAAAGTATAATTACCCTATTTATTTGGCTGGCTGAAAAATATTTCCATCTTTACAATTTTCAACTACGGAATATGAACAACTAATTTAACTGATTGCAATTGTCTGCGTCAGTTTGCCTTTACTAATTCCTTGCGATACTTTTATTGTCGCCTATTTTTCATTTCATATTCCAATCAATCATGCCAAATAAAATTGGGCAGCAAAATAAATTTTTGCGAAGCCTTTCATTAATAAAACAATCTTTTAGCGGGGCGCAATATGATTATACACAGGGCAGTTTGCGTAGTGCTATTTTGCTGCTGGCCGTACCCATGATTCTTGAATTAAGCCTCGAAAGTGTGTTTGCCGTTGTGGACATGTTTTTTGTAGGTAAGTTGGGCGAAAATGCCATAGCTACTGTAGGCTTAACAGAAGCGGTAGTTACGCTGGTGTACTCGGTAGCAATAGGTTTAAGCACTGCCGCCACAGCTATGGTAGCCCGCCGGGTGGGTGAAAAAAATGCTGATGGTGCTGCCCATGCCGGTGTACAAGCCATTCTTATCTCCCTTGTTGTAACTGTTTTTGTAAGCGTGGCGGGTGTTGTGTTTGCACCAGATATATTGCGTCTAATGGGTGCCAGCCCAGCCGTTATACAAGAGGGTACCAGCTTTGCCCGAATTATGCTTGGCGGTAGCGTAGTAATTATTTTACTCTTTTTAATCAATGGCATTTTTCGTGGGGCAGGTAATGCGGCTATTGCCATGAAGAGTTTATGGCTGGCCAGCGTTATCAATATTTTCCTTTGCCCTGCATTGATTAATGGCTGGGGGCCGTTGCCGCAAATGGGCCTGGTGGGAGCAGCCATAGCTACTACCATTGGCCGTGGGGTGGGGGTGTTGTATCAATGCTACTATTTGTTCAATGGTAAAGGGATGATTAAGATAACAGCCGCACATTTTAAATGGAGCGGGGCGGTGGTAAAATCGCTAGTTGGGATTGCGTGGCCGGCTACGTTACAATTTCTGATAGCATCAGGCAGTTGGATTGTACTTACGAGATTGGTGGCCGAAACGGGCGGTACAGAAGCTTCGGCGGGCTACCAAATAGCCATACGTAATGTGGTGTTTTTTATTTTGCCGGCCTGGGGTCTCAGCAATGCCGCTGCTACATTGGTAGGGCAAAACCTTGGTGCTGGTCAGCCACTGCGTGCAGAACAAAGCGTTATGCTTACTGCTAAGTACAATGCTATTTTTATGGCGTTTGTAAGCCTCTTGTTTATATTTTTTGCCACACCTGTAATTAGTATTTTTTCGCAGGATGCAGAGGTGAAAAAGATTGGGGGGACTGCATTACAGGTTATTGGTTTCGGGTATATTTTTTATGGTGTTGGTATGGTAATGATACAGTCGCTTAACGGTGCAGGCGATACCAAAACACCCACCATTATTAATTTCGCATGTTTCTGGCTATTCCAAATTCCGTTGGCTTATTTGCTTGCAAAGGGGTTGGGAATGGGGCCGTTGGGCGCATTTATTGCTATACCAGTAGCCGAAACCGCCATTGCTGTATCGGCATTCATCATCTTTAAAAGAGGAAAATGGAAGAAGGTGATTGTTTAATGAGAGGGCTATTTTTTCAATCGTGACTGGTTAATGACTAATTGATCATTTACCAGTCACGATTGAACATTTACCATTTACCTATTGATCCGTACTATCAGGAACCATAATGATTGGGGCAGTGGTGTCTATTTTCTTTTTTGGGTCTGCCGCGTTTTTCAGGTCATTTTTCTTTTTTAAATCTTGCTGTTTTTTTAGGTCGGCTTTTTTCTTTGCTTCGGCTTTTTCCTTTTTCTTAAAAAAGCCACGGAGTAGAATATTGTTTTTTGCCGCTTCCATGTTATCGCTTAATCCCTTGGTGCCTGTTTGCAAATTGCTCATCGTCGAATCTAGTCTTTCACCAAAGCTCTCATCCGTCATCAATTTTGAGAAAGCCCCCTTTCCATCGTTCATCTTCACAGTGAATTTTGCAAACTCATTACTACTGGCCTGCAGGTTTAACAGGGTTCCTTTAAGGCTGCTGGAGAATTCTTCATCACTTATCAGTTTGGAGAGAGCACCATTTCCGTTATTGATTTTATAAGTAAACTCAGCCAGTTGGCCGGTAATAATACCCGCATTATCAATACTGGTTTTCATGCTTCCCATAATGTCTTCCATTTCAATAGCATTGCGGCTCACAATCATATCATTGTCTTTTACGGCGCTATTCGTAATAGTACCAGGCGAAATGGTAAGCACTTTATCTCCCATTAACCCATCCGATCCAATAGTGGCTTGGGCATCCGTTTTAATAAACTTTTGAACATCTTTTTCCAGCACTAAATCTACCATTACCGAGGTATCAGTTATCAACGATATATCATTTACAGTGCCTACATTAATGCCGGAGAACCGCACATTATTGCCCACTTTTAAGCCGCTTACAGTTTTAAATGTTGCTCTTAAATGGAAGGTAGATCCGAAGAGATTTTTTTGTTTACCCACAAAATATATGGCCGCTATAAAAAGGACTAAACCTATCATAACAAACATTCCCAATTTCCATTTAAACCCACTTTCTTTATTCATGATTTTTGCTTTTTTGCTGATGATTAAATAAAAAATGAACGAACCCATTTATCATCACTTTTTTCCAGTTGTTCATAGGTGCCTTCGGCCTCAATTACGCCATCTTTTAAGATTACCAGCCTGTCGGCAGTAAGCATTGCACAAGCCATGTCGTGTGTAATAATGATAGAAGTCGTTTTGTTTTTCTTCTGTATGGCAAGTATCAGTTCGCTTATTTCTCTTGAGGTAATGGTATCTAAACCCGTAGTCGGCTCGTCGTACAATATAATTTCCGGCTTCAGTATCAGGGTACGTGCCAGCCCTATTCTTTTGCGCATACCGCCCGACAATTCCGATGGCATTTTATCAACGGCTTCTGCAAGCCCTACACTTTCCAGCGCATCTATAACTGCTGCCTCTATCGCATCAGGCGATAAATCTTTTGAGTGCCTTTTTAACGGGAAAGCGAGGTTTTCCCTTACCGTCATAGAATCGTATAAAGCGGAGTTTTGAAACAGAAATCCAATCCTCAACCGGATGGCATTCAGGGCTTTATTATCCAGGCCGGCAATGTCTGTATCAAAAACCTTTATTTCACCTTTGTCCACAGCTATCAATCCTACCACGCATTTTATAGTAATGGATTTGCCCGAACCAGACTTTCCCAGTACCACCAGGTTTTCGCCCTTGTTTACATGCAGGTTCAAACCCTTTAGAATATGGTTGTCTTTACCAAACGATTTATACACGTCTCGTATGTCTATCAAGGGTGCGTTATTATTTGCGTTAAGGCTTAGTTCGTTATATGGTTCTTGTTGGGTCATTCTTAATATTTACATAAAAAAGTCGGTAATCTGTACCGCTATTGCATCAATAATAAATATGGTTAGCGATGCAGCTACCACTGCGGAGTTGGCCGCTTTGCCAACGCTTTCGGTTCCGTTTGCAGCTGTATAGCCTTTGTAACAGCCAATCATGCCTATAAAAAAGCCAAAGAAAAATGTCTTTATTGTAGCCGGTATAATGTCGGTAAAATCCAGCGATTCCAGTACCTGAGCACTGTAGCGGTAAAGGCTTACATCGCTATTTATATTAATGCCAACAAAACCTCCCCATATACCTATTACATCGGCAAATATTACCAACAGTGGTATCATTAAAGTAGTAGCGAGTATTCTTGTTACAACGAGGTATTTATAGGGGTTGATGGCCGAAACTTCCATGGCATCTATTTGTTCGGTAACCTTCATAGAACCCAGCTCCGCACCTATGCCCGATGCCACTTTACCTGCACATATCAGTGCGGTAATAACCGGTGCAATTTCCCTTACCAGCGACAGGGCCACCATGCCGGGCAACCATGATTCTGCACCAAATTCTGCCAGGGTGGGGCGTGACTGAATTGTAAGTACCACGCCCATAATGAACCCAGTAATACCCACCAATGGGAGTGATTTATAACCGATATAGTAGCATTGGCGCAAAAATTCCTTTAGCTCAAAAGGAGGCCTTAGCACTTCCTTAAAAAACCGGGCAGCAAATAGTGTAACATTTCCTGTATCGGTAAAAATATTTTTTAAATAAGCAACCAAAATAGCATTGTATAGTAAGTGAAACAATATTGGGGCTACCCCTAAAATAGTACCGAGTTGTGTTTTTGGTTATATAAACAAAAAAGCGGTGCAAAAAATGCACAGCTTTTTTGTGAGTTAAAAACCTGTCCATTTTACATGGTTGGGCTTTCGGTAGTAGGTGCTTCAGGGTCAATGTCCACCTCAGATGGTGTATCCATACCGTTGGAACTGGAGCCTGAAGTGGCTTCGCTAATTCCGGTGCCGTCACCTGCATCGCCTTCGGGTTCGCTGCCTGCATTTTGTTGCATTGCTTCTTCCGCCTCCATGTCATTATCTTCCTCCTCATTTACAATTGCCGGGGCTTGCGTTTCGTCGGAATCATTTGGTGTTGGAGTGTACCCTTCTTGTGTTTCGTCATTCTGATTTGTTTGTTCGTTGGCATTCATTGTCGTTTGCATTGTTTTTATAGTTTTTATGATGGTGGCGAAAAAATATTCCCCTTACTGTAGCATCAATTTTATGCCAAAAAAAAAGCCATTGCGAAATGTAAACTGACGGCTGGTAATTGAAAATTAACGGGCAGGTTTTTCCCCAGATAGGGTATGGCAGTAAAATATTTAATTCCTATTTACCTGTAGTTTGCATTGCTATTGTGGTCTGGATATCTGACAGATTAATTCCTGCGCTTTTCTTACTGATAAATTTATCCTTCGGTGTTTATTTTATCTTGGTAATCCGTTCTGTCTATTTGAAAACCCGATGTGCTTGAATGTCTTTAACTGGAGACATTTCGTTGGAAAAGCTGCCCCGTATGGCACCATCTTCATCCTCCTGTTGGTTAAAATACCTGCCAGAATGTTTAGTTGAAGAATTGACCTTAGCCGAAAACATGCTGATGGGGGGTGAAGGAAATTCAGTCCCCGGCTTTGCAAACCCAGGCTGTGTTTTATTTGGATTGTTGTTTTGAAATACTTTTTCCATTATTTAAATTTTTGATTGTAAAGAATAACGAGGCATGCCTTGAATTGTATGCCAAACTATTTTCAGGCCAATTTTTCAGAAATGATTCGCTAAACGATATAAAACGTGCATGTGGCACCACATTATGGGTAAGCATATTTTGCAAAATTGGGGAAACTTGAATGCATTACGGGAAGGATGTAAGAGCATGCTGAAGCTGCCGCACTTGAAATACACAGAACAACACTCAGTGCTTTTTATGAGACCCCTGCCTCTCTACGCACCTAAAAATGCTGCATTTTTTGCTTTCATTTTCCTTTAACTTCATTTTTATAACCAAACAATTTATAACTCTATGAAAAATTTTATTTCTGGTAGCCGCATCATCGCCGCAGCACTTTTTGTTTTAGTGGCATGTATTTTTGGCTGTTCATCTGGCGAAAGCCATATTATTAAAATGCGATTAGCCAAAGGCGATGTTTTTGTCCAAAACACGACCATGAAAATGGATATGAAAATGATGGGCATGGATATGAAAATGGACGTGGAAACCGGTGTGTCTTTTGAAGTGATGAAAAAGTCGGAAGCTGAAACCGAATTAAAGATGACCTACACCAAAATGCACAGTACCATGAACATGAGCGGCCAGCCCACCGGGTTACCCAATACCGATAGCCTGATAAATGCCCCCGGAAAAAGGATTGTAGGCAAATCGGTTATGATGAAAATATCCACCGATAATAAAATTACCGCCATCACCGGCATAGAAGATATTTTGATGGATCCAACCGCAGATTCCGCTACCCGTAAAATGATGGAAAAAATGTTTTCGAAAGAGCAAATGGGAAATTTATTTGGAATGATCTTTTCGATGTACCCCAAACAAGCTGTAAAAATCGGCGAATCGTGGAATGCTGAAACCAACGCAAGCATGGGCGGTGCAAATATGAAAATAGCTATGAAATACACCCTGCTGTCGGTAAAAGATGGCTTGGCAGATATTGGCGTTACCGGAATTATTAACGGCAAAGGCGACAGGAAACCGGCGGTATGAAAATACAGATGGATATGAAAGGCGGCCAAAAAGGTAATATGGTTGTGAATATGGCCGATGGCTACCTGAAAACAAGCAGTTACAAAATGGATTTAGACGCAGATATGAACATGATGGGTCAAAAACTATCCATGACTATGAACGCTGATTATGGGGTAAGTGGTAACTAAGTTGATAAGTAAAATGCTTCAAATCGTCTATGGTCAATTGGTCATGGGTCAATTGAGTCAATTATAAAAGTGAATGACTTAATTGACCCCATGACGGATTTACCCGCTAACAATGCTTCTGCCTAAACCATCGAACGTTTACCAATCATCTGTTCTAAAACTGCTTAGCGGCAATCCTTCATTGCTGTACAAGTCGCCAATAATAAAATCCTTAAAAGCGTACCGCACGGCTACTGGCTGCCTTACCTGCGGCGCACTTACGCTAATACCGGTGCTGGTAATTATAGCCTGGGCAGTGTGAAATACCTTATCAGCACCTGCTAGTTCGAACAGGGATAATGGCTTGCCAAAAGCTGTAAGGCCATTACGGGCATTGCTAAAATACAGGTTAGCCGTGCTGCCATTAACATTCATTGAATCGTATAATGGGCTGGCATGGCCAAAGCCTTTAAGCCCGTAGGTATTGGCCAATGCCAATACGGCGAGGCGTTCGCCACCTTCTTTTTTTCTCATCGGGTGAATGCTTTTTTGTTCACCAATATCCATCAGAACAGCCATGCCACTATTTGGAATATTGCGCAGGCTTTTACGCTGCGCATCTCTTATGTAAGCGGAGTTTGTTTTGGGGTTAAAGCTGGTGGGCGGTGCCTGGTTATAATCATAAGGAGCTATCTGGGCATAGTAAAAAGGGAAATCGCCCTGGCCCCATTCGGTGCGCCATTGCTTTACCATTGCCGGGAATAATTTTTCGTACAAATCCGGTGCGTTCTTGTTGCTTTCGCCCTGGTACCAAATGCAGCCTTTTATCGTAAACCCAATTAACGGGTGTATCATGCCGTTGTACAGCGTTGTAGGCGTTTGGCTTTGGCTCCGGATGCTGTCCGTTTTTGCAGGCACTTTTATTTCGGGGTATGCTTTCAGGGTTTCGGCGTTCATCCAGGCTTCGGCCGTACTGCCGCCATAACTATCGTTTATAAGCCCAATAGGCACATCGAGCATGTTATAGAGTAGCTTGCCAAAAAAATAGCCGGTAGCACTAAAATTGCTTACCGCCTCCGGGCTTGCTTCGAGCCATGCACTCTGTTTTACGGTGTCTATTACCTCAGTTTTCGACAATCGGGGTACGGTAAACAAACGGATTTTTTTATTTTTTGATGCAAGAATTTCATCGTTAGAACCAATAACGGGCTGGCTCCTGAAACCCTTCATGGGCATTTCCATATTCGACTGTCCCGTGCAGAGCCATACTTCGCCTATGAGGATATTGTTAAGGGTTACTGCTTTGCCGTTACTAATAACCATTTCGTAAGGGCCGCCAGCGGTTGGGGTTGGTAGCTGCGCTATCCATTTGCCATCTGTATTGGTTTTGGCACTAACAGTTTGTTTGTTCCAAGATGGGGTGATTTTAATGGTCGTACCGGGTTTGTCCCATCCCCAGATATTGGCATTGGTTTGCTGCTGTAACACCATGCCGCTGCTAATGAAATAGGGGAGGCGTGGCTGCGCTGTTACAAAAATGCAAGCGATGCTTAAAAGAACAATCAAAAGATACTTTTTCATTTCACAATTTTATCTTTCAAAAATAGGGGATAGTATAATCGGGGGAATAGTTATGATGCTTTGCATTATAAAAAACGGCTTCATCCTTAGCTGTACTTTTTAACCTATTTTTTTTTAAAAAGCGACGCCTGTAAAAGCTCCGTTTGTTAAAGCATGGTTTGCCTCCCGTTAGAAAAATAATCGTAGCGGTTAAAGGCTATTGAATATTGGTGGCTTTATCATTGTAGCGCAATCCGACTTCAGCATTGGGTTATGGTTGCTGACCATTTTTTTTAAACGATTGCTAAAATTGCGGCCATTGAACCTTAAACCCTAACCTTTTACCTTTGGCCATCTTTTAATGGACGGCGAAAAATATAGGTGCTATCAAACCGCACTTCTAAGGTCATCTGCTAAAATTTTCATTTACCCCCAAACCCGTTCTCTTTTAATGGCCAGTTCCATACAGCGACAAAGTATTTTTTCCACTATCATCATCTATACAGGCTTTGCTTTTGGTGCCATAAATCTTTTGCTGCTGCAAGACCTTATAGGCAAAGACTACTACGGCCTTACCCGTGTAATAAACGATACCGCTTTTATATTCGGTTATTTTGCTACGCTTGGCAGCCAGGCCATGGTGGCAAAGTTTCTACCATTTTACAAGCATTATCTGCCCAAAGAAAAAAACGACCTTCCGTTTATAGCTATGTGTATGGCAGCCGCGGGTACTGTCATTACGTTGCTGCTTTTATTGCTGCTAAAGCCTTATATCTTAATAGTGTTTGGCCGCAACAATCCCTTTTTCATAGACTATTACTGGACCATTGCCCCATTTGTTTTTTTGCTGATTCTATATCTTTTTCTGGAGCCTTTTCTTTGGCATGCAGGTAAAGCCGTACTATCAAACTTGCTAAGGGAAACGCTTATAAGGATCATTACTTCTGTATTGGTCGTGTTGCTGTTGTTAAAGCTGATTGATGCGAACATGTTCGTTTCGTTTTTTGCATTTATATACCTGCTACCTGTATTATTGGGTTATTATTTTTTAATAAAATGCCGGGGCATTAGCTTCAATTTTAAAATAAGTTCGGTAAGCCGCCGGCTCAGGAGAAGGATATTCGGTTTTACTTCTTTCCTGTTTCTCACCACGTTGTTCAATATTATTGCAATGGTTTGCGATACGCTTTTTTTGGGCAGCCTCAAGGGTTTTGGCTATGCCGCACAGTTTGCTATCGCCCAGTTTTTTGGCAGTGTACTGGAAGTACCCAACCGTGCCATTATGGGTTCGGCAGTGCCCGTTTTGGCGGAATACTGGCGTACCAAAAACCTGCATGGCATCCAGAGCATTTATAAGAAATCGGCCATGAACCTGATGATCGCTGGTATTTTGTTTGGGGGTTTACTCATCATCAACCTTAAAAATGTGGTATCGTTTTTACCTCCGGGTTACGAGGTTATCATTATTCCGGCCATCATCATTATTCTATCGAAGCTCATAGATCTTGCCACCGGGCTTAACGCACAAATCATCTACACATCTAACCTTTGGAAGTTTGATTTTTACAGCACCGTTATTTACACATTGGTGGCCATTCCGCTTAATTTTTTATTGATAAAAACTTGGGGCATTTATGGAGCGGCAGTTGCAAACCTGCTAGCGAATTTTGTAAAGAATGGTATAAGGTGGTGGTACCTGCGCCACAAGTTTAAGCTGCAGCCATTTGGTATTAAAAACGTGGAGTTAATAATTGTTGGCAGCATCGTAGTTGCCGCCATTTGGTTAATACCAGCTATTAAAAATGTATTTGTAGATGGAGCCGTACGCTCAGTAATTTTTATAACCTTATTGGCAGGGGTTGTAATCCGTAGAAAATATTCTGATGAAGTAATGGGGTTATGGTTGAAATACCGGGCCTTGTTGATTAAAAAATAAGTAAAACAAACAATGAACTTTGGAAAGAATTTATAAAGGGCATCTCTAAAAACCTTCCATTTTCCCTCCTTTGGAGGGGATTTAGAGGGGAGGCCAACCCAAGAAAAGTAGGTTTTTAGAGGTGCCTAAAAATGTTTTTGATGACTTCTTGCCTTTTTATTTTTTAAGGCCGATGCCATTTTTGCCTACACCAATTCTATCACCGTAACCTCGGGCAGTATGCCTACTCTGCCGGGGTAACCAATAAAACCAAAGCCTGGGTTTATATACAATTTCTGTTTGCCATCTTCGTACAGCCCGCTCCATTGTTTATAAACGAATTGCACCGGGCTCCATTTAAACCAGGGCAGCTCTACACCAAACTGCATACCATGTGTGTGGCCGCTAAGCGTTAAATCCACATCGCCGAACTTTGGTTTTACCTCTTTATCCCAATGGCTCGGGTCGTGGCTCATTAGTATTTTAAAAGGCTGTGTTTCACTGCCGGCATGGGCTTTAGCCATATCGCCATAGCTATGAAAGCGTATTTTTCCGCTGATGTTTTGTACGCCAATTAATGCTATTTTCTCATCACCTTTTTCGAATGTAACGTGTTCGTCCAGCAACAGCCGCCAGCCCATTTTGGCGTGGATGGCTTTAAGGTCGTCGAGGTTTTGTTGCTGTAACGGTGTAAGCAGGCGGGTACCCGCAACAAGCTCTTTTTGTTTGTGTGCGGCATCCCTGTCGGGCCAGGCCACGTAGTCGGCATAATCGTGGTTGCCAAATGTGCTAAACACGCCCATCGGTGCTTTTAGCTGACCAAAAACATCCACATAATCTTTCATTTCGATGGCCTTGTCGTTCACTAAATCACCGGTAAATAATATCAAATCAGCACCCTGTTTGTTAATGAGATCCACGCCTTTTTGCACGGCTTTTTTATCCATAAAGCTGCCGCTATGTATATCGCTTATGTGGATGATTTTTAAACCCTTAAATGCACCGGGCAAATTATCAAAAGCCAGTTGCACATTTTTTACTTTGTAGTTGTATTGGTTGCGAAAGCCATACAGCAATGTGCCAAACAAAGTACCACCAACGCCCAGCCCCAGCCAGCTAAAAAAAACGCTGCGGGTTATGCCGCCTTCGGCGATTGTTTCCACCTCGGTATTCTTAAAAAAAAGTTTGGAGCTTACCCATTGTATTATACGCCGAATGTCATCTATTAAAAAGAAAAACACCGAGACCAGCTTTGCCATAAATAGCCCGATTACAATAGCAAAAAAGTAGGTGCGGAAAGGCCGCTGCCACGATTCGTAATTGATGTAGGGCATTAATGCAATAAACAAAATGGATATAAAAGACA
>Ga0105048_10010745_pt1 | contig 14490 bp, 14 predicted proteins | sample MAT05_FD_78382 | JGI IMG/M metagenome (GOLD analysis project Ga0105048, IMG submission 78382) | Freshwater microbial communities from Lake Fryxell liftoff mats and glacier meltwater in Antarctica - MAT-05 | ecosystem: Environmental > Aquatic > Freshwater > Ice > Liftoff microbial mat | place...
AGCGCTCGCTCAAGCCGCGGCGCGGCGCGTTTCACGCGCGGATCCTCAGACTGGGCAAGGCCCTCTGACACGATCTGCGCGGCAGACAGGGAGTTGCGCAGGTCGTGGTTGATCTTGGCGACCGCCTCGCCGAGCTCGGCCAGCCGCTTGCGCTGGCGAAGCGACGCAGAGACCGTGCGCTGCATGCTTTGCAGAGCGGAGTTCGCGCGCTGCATCTCATCACTCTCGCCGGGCATTGGGGCAATATCGCCGCCCTCTGGCGCTTCTGAAAACGCCACGATGCTGCCTGTCAGGCGCTGCATCGGTCGGACCACGAGGCGATAGATCGCAAAGTAAACCAGCGCGCCGACAACGGCAGACACGACCAACGATACAAGCAGGAGCGTTCGCGAGAATGCGAGCAGCCCATCCTTGAGCGCAGATTCGGGAACGATGATTTCCATCACGGCGTCTTGTGTCATCGACGGGGTGAGGATCACGCGCAGGAAGCGTCCGTCGGGCGCGAACATGTGGCTGAACGCGCCGAACGTGCCGTCCATCACGCCCTCGGAGCGGAGGTCGATCGCGATGAGATCGCCGCGGATGTCGATCGACGGAGGCAGGATCTCGCCGCGGAAATCCTGTTCCTGCACGACGACCGAGACGACCTGCGCCTGGGCCAGCAGCTGACGCGACAATTCCTCGCTGACACGTCCGTCTGGCGCAGCCTCAACGGCCAGGGCGGCGATCTGGGCAGCCTGTGCGCGCTGCGCGAGCCAGTTGTTGCGATAGGTGCCGGCGAGAACGGGATAGATCAGGAGTTCGGCAAACAGCACGAAGCCGGCAGTCAGCAAAAGCAGCCGGCCGCGCAGGCCGGAAAACAGGCGCGGCTTTGCGATGGCGGCGGTTTCGACCGCAGCGACAGGCGCTTCAAGCTGATGCGTCTCGCTCAGTTGGCCGCCCCCTTGGGCGTTACAAATACATGCGGCGGCATGCCCGCCGTCTCCTCCCTGCACGAAGACGCATTGTGAGCGCCCTCGCATGGATCGCGCCTGCCCCAACCGCCTCCCCGCGACAGGCCCGTCCATGTCTTGCTATATACTCTGACTTTAACGTAATCCCGATTGCAAATCCGTCGCAGCGGGCTCATTCAACGGACTTGGCAACCACGCTTGACTCAGGCGGGGGGGGAATGTAGTTCCCCCGGCTCCGCGAAGGAATAAGGGGCTGTGACCCGTGTCCACCAAGAGGACTTTTCAACCGAGCAACCTGAAGCGCAAGCGGCGCCACGGGTTCCGCTCGCGCATGGCGACCAAGAACGGGCAGAAGATTCTCGCTTCTCGCCGCGCCAAGGGTCGCAAGCGTCTGAGCGCGTAAGCGCCAGCGATCTCGATTCATCGGCATTGATGATCGAACGCCTGCGTGTCAGGCGGGAATTCTTATATGTTGCTGAGGGTTATGCCGAACGCCGCCGTCTGGTGGTGATTCAGGCGCGTCGTCGCGCCCCTCCGCCCCGGGAAACCCTGGGACTTGGCTTTACGGCTACGAAGAAGGTTGGCGGGTCGGTTGTCCGCAACCGGGCGCGTCGCCGGTTGCGCGAGGCGGCCCGGCTACTTCTGCCCCGCTTTGGCGTGGCCGGGGTCGACTATGTGATTGTTGCGAGGCAGGAGACGGGAACCGCTCCTTGGCCACGTTTGCTTGACGATATCGAAAAGGCGTTGGTAAGCCTCCGCCGCCGCTTCATTTCCGGTGACGTCGCCCCGGCGCCTGTCGCCGGCCCCAGTTCTCCGGCCAAGGCCTGATCCCAATGGAACAAAACGACCAGCGCAACCTCATGCTGGCCCTTGTCCTGTGCTTCGGCCTGTTCATGCTCTACAACTTCCTTGTGCTGGATCCGCAGCAGAAGGCGTCCCAGGCAGCGCGTCAGCAGGCCCAGCAGAACGCGGTGACGCAGTCCATCGCTCCGACGCCGACAATCCGCCAGCGCGAAGAAGTCATCACGGAACAGCTGGCGTCTGGAGGGCGTGTCGCGCTCGATGCTACAGTGATCGAAGGGTCGATCTCCCTGCTCGGCGCGCGCATCGACGATGTGCAGCTCAAGGGCTTCTACGAAACGATCGACGACAAGGAAGCCAAGCGCCCCGCCGGCGAGATCAAGCTGTTGGCGCCCGAAGGCACGGCGCAGTCGTTCTACGCGACCGTGGCATGGACCACTGCGAGCACCACCACCGACGACGTCGTGTGGACGCAGACCAGCACCGGCCCGCTGACAACCACCAATCCCCTTACCCTCACCTACGCGACCGCTGTCGTGAAGATCGACCGCAAGGTAGAGGTCGACGCCGACTATCTCTTCACCGTGACAGACACCGTCACCAACAGCGGCGCCGAGCCCGTTACGCTGACGCAGAAGGCAGAACTTCGCCAACGCCTGACCAACGACCTTATCAACACGCCCCACTCTGAAACCGGCGCGCACCGTGGCGCGCTCGGCGTTTACGGCGCCGAGAAGAACCAGATGGTCAACTATCACGACCTCAACCAGGGCAAGGCCGTACAGCGCAACGTCACCGGCGGATGGAACGCGCTGACCACCAAGTACTGGATGGCTGCGGCAATCCCCGAGCAGGCTGAAGAAGTGCAGATGCAGGCCGGCAACGAGAAGCTGAACGGCGAGACCACCTTCACCGCCGGCTATTCGCTGATGCCGTATGTGATCCAGCCGGGCCAGTCGATCACCAAGACCGCGCGCATCTTCGCCGGCGCCAAACGCGTCGATGTGCTGGAGCGTTATGAACACGCGACCACGCCGATCCCCTCGTTCACCGATGCGGTGGACTGGAGCTTCATGTTCTTCATCACCAAGCCGTTCTTCTGGCTTCTGAAATTGCTGCACGGCTGGTTTGGCGCATTCGGCCTGGCCATTATCGCACTGACGGTCGTGGTGAAGACAGTGTTCTTCCCGCTGCAGTTCAACATGTACAAGTCCATGTCGAAGATGCGGCTGATCCAGCCCGAGCTCAAAGGCATCCAGGAGCGCTTCGCCGCCGATCCGCAGCGCTTGCGCCAGGAACAGGCCAAGCTGATGCAGCGCGAGAAGGTGAACCCTCTCGCCGGCTGCCTTCCGCTGATCCCGACGATGTTCGTATTCTACGCCCTGTTCCACGTGCTGAACGTGACGATCGAGATGCGGCACACGCCGTTCGTCGGCTGGATCCGCGACATGTCCGCGCCTGATCCGACGTCGATCTTCAACCTGTTCGGATTGATCCCGTGGGAGCCGCGCTCGGTTCCGCTGATCGGCGGTCTGCTCGGCATCGGCGTCTGGCCGATCCTCTATGGAGCCACCATGTTCGGCCTGCAGAGCCTGTCGGCCCCTCCGGGCGACAAGATGCAGGCGGCGATCATGAAGTGGATCCCGCTCGTCTTCACCGTGCTGTTCGCGGGCTTCGCGGCCGGCCTCGTGATCTACTATGTCTGGTCGAACATGATCTCGATTGTCCAGCAGTACATCATCATGCGCCGCACCGGCGTCGAGACCGAAGTCGACAAGTGGATCAAGAAGCGCTTCGGCAAGGACAAGCCCCCCTCCGACCCGGGCGGCAAGTCCGAAAAGTCGACTGCCAGCTAGGCAGCTGAAGCAGAAGCTGGCGCCAAAGCGTACGCCTCGTTCGTCGAGACGAAAGCGCGCTCACGGATCTGGACGCGATGACGGACTTCACGCCTGAACAGATCGAAGCGGCCCGCAAACTGTTTGCCGGCAACGTCGCGTTCGTGAAAGGGGCGGTCTCGCTCAACGGCCTGCCCGAGGGCGACCGGCCGGAGATCGCGTTTGCCGGCCGCTCTAACGTCGGCAAGTCGAGCCTCATCAACGCGCTGTGCAACCGCAAGAACCTCGCACGCTCCTCTAACACCCCCGGCCGCACGCAGGAGATCAACTTCTTCGACCTCGCCGACGGGAAATTCTTCATCGCCGATCTGCCGGGCTATGGCTTCGCCGAAGCGCCGAAGAAGAACGTGGATGTCTGGAGCCGCCTCAACCTCGACTACCTGCGCAAGCGCCCATCACTGCGTCGGGTCTTCGTGCTGATCGACGCGCGCCGCGGCGTTGGCGAGGTCGATGTTGGCGTCATGAAACAACTTGATAGCGCCGCCGTGCAGTATCAGATCGTGCTAACTAAGTCCGACAAGATCAAGAAGTCGGAACTTGCTGAAGTGATCGACGGCACGATCGCGGCCTTGATGAAACAGCCGGCCGCCCACCCCCACATCATCGCGACATCGAGTGAAAAGGGCCTCGGCCTGCCCGAGCTGCGCGCCACGATCCTGTCTCTCGCCTGACGTCGGACCACCAGCACAGCAAAACGGCGCGTCGTTCGAAAACGACACGCCGTCCTGCAATCAGCCGTCGGAGGGCTGGCTGTACTTAGTTACGACCGCGGATACCGCATCCGCTCGGCGCGGATTTCGTCGGCCGTCATGTCCGGAGCGGCCGGGTCAATTCCCGACCAGCCCGTGTCGCGATAGGCGGATGACCGGCCGGATGCGTCAATACCGCCGTATTCGCGCAGCACAGCTTCAGCATCGCGCGCCTGTGCATCGGAGACACGCACGCTGACCAAGGTGCCGCCGCGGCGAACACCCTCGGTGTAAACGTGGGCGTCCTGCTCCGGTACGCCATCCTTCGTCAGCGCTCCCAGAAGACCGCCGACGGTGCCACCTGCAACCGCTCCAGCGGCGGCGCCGGTTGCGGTCGCGGCCAGCCAGCCGGCAGCGACGATGGGGCCGAGGCCCGGGATCGCGAGCATTCCGAGGCCGGCCAACAGGCCCGCACCGCCGCCGAGGACGGCGCCCGTGCTCGCGCCCTTGCCTGCGCCCTCGATACGATCGTCAGTACCGTCGTGATTGTTGTCCTTCATGCCGCGCAGGCGATCGTGGTGAAGGCCCTTGTCCTTGTCGTACCAGCCCTCGGCGTTGTTCGCGACGACGCTGATGTCGGAATGAGAAATGCCCATGCGCTCCAGCTTCTCGGTGGCTTGAAACGCATCAGAGGGGTGGCTGAAGAGTCGAACGATAGTGTGTGTCATATGGATTGCTCCTGAACGCCGCTATTGAGCGGTTACATTGCCTTGGTAGTCGACCATGATGGAGCCGGAGACGCCGGCCTTCATTGCGGTGCCGCGCCATACGCCGTTGGCGTCCTGCGCAAGGCCGGTCACGTCAGTGTAACCTGCGGCCACGATGCGATCGCGCGCCTGTTCCATCGTGAAGGAATTTGCGCCAGTTGCCGGAGCAGTCGCAGCGCCTTCTACGCGCGTTTCTTCAGTGGCGATGGCCGGATTTGTCTTGTCAGAGTCGGGTTGGCATGCCGCCAGACCAAGGCCCGCGACCAGTAAGATCAATCTCATTGTTTCCTCCAGGAATATTGTTATCAACCGCCCGGCGGCCCGCGCGGATGTAGATTCAGACGTGCGTCAAGTTCAGGCTGCGCGTCCTTGAGCCGGGCGTGGCGATTACGTTTGGCGTGTATCGATGTTCCGAGAAGCAGAAAGCCGAGCACAGCAATCGGGCGGACGTTCCGGCTGGCTCAGATGCATGGGAGTGGAATTTTTTGCCGGCGGCGTGTCGGACCCGGCATTCTTGGACCGTCCTACTGGACAGGGGCAGGCCAAGGCCCCACATCGCCCTTGACCGTCCTAGAGCCACAACAAAGAAAGCCCGGGGGACTTCAATAACATGCAACCCGTTCTCTCGATCCGGGGCCTCACGAAATCCTACAAGGGCGGGCTGCAGGCGCTCAAGCACATCGATCTCGACATCCAGCGCGGCGAGATCTTCGCCCTGCTCGGCCCCAACGGGGCGGGCAAGTCCACACTGATCAACGCGGTCTGTGGCATCGTCACGCCGACGAGCGGCACGATCCTGATCGAAGGGCTGGATGCGCAGAAGGAGTTTCGCGCGGCGCGCAGCATCATCGGGCTGGTGCCGCAGGAAATGCACATCGACATGTTCGAGACGGTCTGGGCCGTGACGAACTATTCGCGCGGCCTCTTCGGCCTGCCGCCCAATCACGCGCATGTCGAAAAGGTGCTGCGGGATCTCTCGTTGTGGGAGAAGAAAGACACCAAGCTCATGGCGCTGTCAGGCGGCATGAAGCGCCGCGTGCTCATCGCCAAGGCGCTGAGCCACGAGCCGAAAATCCTGTTCCTTGATGAACCGACAGCGGGTGTCGACGTGGAACTGCGGCGCGACATGTGGGCCCTTGTGCGCCAGATGCGCGAGCGTGGCGTCACCGTCATTCTCACCACGCATTACATCGAAGAAGCCGAGGAAATGGCCGATCGTGTGGGGGTGATCTCGAAGGGCGAGCTGATCGTCGTCGAGGACAAGGCCACGCTGATGAAGAAGCTCGGCAAGAAGCGGGTCTCCTTCGATCTCGTCGAGCCGCTAGCGGCCCTGCCCGATACGCTCAAGGAATGGGACCTCGCGTTGCGTGACGATGGCCGCAAGCTCGAATACACCTTCGACACCACCGCCGATCGCACGGGCGTCGCCTCGCTGATCCGTCGCATGAGCGAACTGGGCCTGCAGTTCAAGGATCTCGACACGAAGTCGTCCTCGCTTGAAGACATCTTCGTCAGCCTGGTCCACGCGCCCGTCTCCACCGAAACCGCGAACGTGAAGGCTTGACACCATGGATCACGCTTCGACGTCCACCCAACCGGTTCGCCCGGCCATCTCCAGCAGCGCACTGGCTTTCAACTCGCACAGCATCTGGGCGATGTACCGCTTCCAGATGGTGCGTTTCTTCCGCACGATCGGTGAAAGTCTCGCCACGCCTGTGATCACGACCGCGCTCTATTTCGTGGTGTTCGGCTCCGCGATCGGCAGCCGAATGGCGCCTGTCGTCCCAGGTCTCGAATACGGCTCGTTCCTCGTGCCAGGCCTGATCATGTTGTCGATCTTTACCAACTCGATCTTCAACGCGAGCTTTGGCATCTACTTCCCGAAATTCACGGGCACGATCTACGAGCTGCTGTCAGCCCCGATCTCCTACCTCGAGATTGTCATCGCCTTCGTGGGCGCAGCCGCGACCAAGTCCGTGATCCTTGGCCTTGTGATCCTCGCGACCGCCTATCTGTTCGTGCCGGTGCAGATCCTCCACCCGGTCGAGATGGTGATGTTCCTGGTGCTGGTGTCGTTCGGCTTCAGCCTGTTCGGGTTCATCATCGGCATCTGGGCCGAAAGCTTTGAGCAGCTGAACTTCATCCCGATGCTGATCGTCACCCCGCTGACCTTCCTCGGCGGGGCGTTCTACACGATCGACATGTTGCCTGAAGCCTGGCGGGGCATTGCTCAGCTGAACCCGGTCGTTCACCTGATCTCGGGCTATCGCTGGGCCTTCTTTGGCCTCGAGGGTGATAATGTCGCGGTCAGCCTGGGGTTCACGGCCGCTTTCATCCTGATCCTGCTGGGCGTCGTCGCCTGGATCTTCAAGACCGGATACCGCCTGCGCAACTGATCGGGCCCGAAAAAGCGATCTACAGGGCAACCCCTTCATCCCGGGACAAAAAGCCTGTAGATCGCGCGCCATGACGAACACTGAACTCGCAGCCATCAACGCCCTGCAGGCCAGCGACGCCTTTTCGACGGCGCGAACGCTGTCCGAGGCGCTGCCGTACCTGCAGCGCTACGACAACAAGACGGTCGTCATCAAATACGGCGGCCATGCCATGGAAAATGGCGAGCTGTCGCAGATGTTCGCCAAGGACGTCGTCCTGCTGAAGCTGCTGGGCATCAACCCGGTGGTCGTTCATGGCGGCGGGCCGCAGATCGGCCGCATGCTGGAAAAGCTTGGCATCGTGTCGCGTTTCGAGGATGGCCTGCGCGTGACCGACGCGGCCTCGATGGAGATCGTCGAGATGGTGCTGGCCGGCTCGATCAACAAATCGATCGTGCGCGCCATAAACGCCGCCGGCGGCAAGGCGGTGGGTCTTGCGGGCTCTGACGCCAACCTGATCACCGCGACCAAGGCAACCAAAACCAAGAAGGACCCCGATTCGAATATCGAACGGGTTATCGATCTTGGTTTCGTTGGCGAACCGGACAAGGTGGACCCGTCGGTGCTCAATGCTCTCGCCCGGCAGGCTGAGGACGATTTCATTCCGGTTGTGGCGCCTGTTGGCGTGGGCCCGGAAGGCCAAAGCTTCAACATAAACGCCGATACAGCTGCTGGAGCCGTCGCGGGGGCCCTCAAGGCGAAGCGCGTCCTGTTCCTGACGGACGTTGTCGGCGTGCTCGATAAATCGGGCAATCTGATCAAGCAGTTGACCGTTTCGGAAGCGCGGGGTCTGATCGCAGATGGTACCGCTACCGGCGGTATGATTCCCAAGCTTGAAACAGCCATCCAAGCGGTGGAAAAGGGAGTCGAGGCGGCAGTCATTCTCGACGGTCGGAAGCCGCACGCCCTTCTCATGGAGCTGTTCACCGAGCATGGCGCTGGAACGCTGGTTTGCTAGGGGATTCCTGACGCTGGCCGCACTGGCCGCGTTGGCTGTCACTCTTGTCATCCCGTCTTCCGCCCAGGGCGGACAGAACGGTTGGCGGCTGTGCAATCGCACCAGCTACGTCGTCGAAGCTGCGACCGGCCGCCCGGAATCCGGCAATGTCATCGTTGAAGGCTGGCTCCGCCTGCGCCCCGGCCAGTGCGAGATCGCTGTCCCCGGACCAATCCGCGAGGGCGCACACTTCGTTTATGCCCGCTCGTCCAAGGCTCATCGCGGCGGCCAGAGCTGGAGCGGCAAGACGCCGCTGTGCGTTGATGTGAACGGCTCGTTCGCGATCGAGAACCCTTCGTCCTGCGAGTCCATGGGGCTTGAGCAGCGCCAGTTCGTCGCTGTGCGCTTCGAGAGCAATGGCGGCGGCACGATGACGTTCTCCGAGACGGAGCTTTACAACAAGGCTGGTCAGTCTCCCGAGAACGCCGGCATCCAGCGCCTGCTCAACGACGCCGGCATATTCCAGGATGTGGTGGACGGAATTCTCGGCCGCGAAAGCCGCGCTGCGGTCGCAAGCTTCCTGTCCGAACGCACCATGCCTTCCACGACGCCAATTCCGCAGGTGATCGATGCGCTCGAAAAAGTCGCCGATCGCCGCGCCCGACAGGTCGGCATGGAGCTGTGCAACCGCACGGGCAACCGCATCCTTGCGGCCATGGCCCGCAGCCGCCCCGATGGGCTGGAGTCGCGCGGCTGGTGGGTGATCGACGCCAACCAGTGCGTTCGGGCCGTGGACGAAAGCCTGATCACCGCGCCGCACTACGTGTTTGCCGAAATGTCGACACCTGACGGCATCCGCACGCTGGCCGGCGCATCGACCGTGTTCTGCACGGCGCGATCCCAGTTCGCGATCCTCGGCAATGAAAACTGCGAGGCGCGACGCTACCGGCCGGAGAAGTTTGTGGAAACCGCTCCGCCGGAAGACGGCAAGTTGGTCTACCAGTTCTTCGAAAGCGCATTTACGCCGCCGTCCCAGCCCTAGGATCTGCTTCGTGGCCGCGATGAATCCGTTTGGCGTGTGGCGCCGGACGATGTAATCCCCCCATGCGTTTTAGCGGGAGGCCAACGGTGGCGGATACAAACCTGGAAGCGACCATCAACGCGGCCTGGGAAGAGCGCACGTCGCTCTCCGCCACGACACAGGGCGCGGTTCGCAAGGCCGTCGAAGACGCCCTCGCCTCGCTCGATTCCGGAGCACTCCGCGTCGCGCAGAAGGAAGCCTCCGGCGCCTGGACGGTGAACCAGTGGCTCAAGAAGGCCGTGCTGCTGTCCTTCCGTCTCAACCCCAACCGCTCCATGGGCGCGCCTGGCCAGCAACCCGGCCCGTACTTCGACAAAGTTCCCACCAAGTTCGAAAACTGGACCGACGCACAATTCTCTGCAGCCGGCTTCCGCGCGGTTCCCGGCGCTGTCGTGCGGCGCGGCTCGTTCATCGCGAAGGATGCGGTGCTGATGCCGTCCTTCGTCAACATCGGCGCCTATGTCGGCGAAGGCACGATGGTGGACACGTGGACCACCGTCGGCTCGTGCGCCCAGATCGGCAAGCACTGCCACCTCTCCGGCGGCGTCGGCATCGGCGGCGTGCTTGAGCCGCTGCAGGCCAATCCGGTCATCATCGAGGACAACTGCTTCGTCGGCGCCCGCTCCGAAGTCGCCGAGGGCGTCATCGTTCGCGAAGGCTCCGTCATCGGCATGGGCGTCTATCTCGGCCAGTCGACGCCGATCGTGAACCGCGCCACTGGCGAAACGCTGTTCGGCGCAGTCCCGCCGTACTCCGTCGTCGTTGCCGGCAACCGCCCCGGCTCCACGCCGATGCCGGGTCAGAACTGGACGCCCTCGCTCTACTGCGCCGTGATCGTGAAACAGGTGGATGCAGGCACGCGCTCCAAGACCTCCGTCAACGAACTGCTGCGCGCGTAATGGTCGCCGTGCTCAAGAAACCCGCCACGACGAAGCCTGCGAAGAAGCAGGCGTCTCCTTCGACGACGGCAGGCTATTCCGGCAAGAGCCTGATCCAGAAGCTGGGCCTCAAGGAAGGCGCCAAAGCCATTGTCGTGGCGCCGCCCGCAAACTATGCGCAGCTCACCAACGGCGCAGCGATCGGCCAGCGCAGCGCCGCGCCCGCGGCCGGCGCATTCGACTTCATCCATTTGTTTGTCGCGGATGCCGCGACGCTCGCGCGCAAACTGACCAAGCTGGAGCCGCGCCTCGCTGATGGCGGCATGCTGTGGGTGTCGTGGCCCAAGAAGGCGTCGAAACTGTTCGTCGATCTCACCGAGGACGGCATCCGGAAAGTTTGCCTGCCCATGGGCCTTGTCGACGTCAAGGTATGCGCTGTCGACAATGACTGGTCCGGCCTCAAGCTGATGCGCCGCAGGACATGATCGTCCGCGTCGAGGCGCCGGGCGATCCGCGCCTCGCGCCCTATCGCGCGCTCAAGGACAACGAGATCGCCCGCGGGTTTGACGGCTTCATCGTTGAAGGCGCCATCGCGCTTGAGCGACTGATCGCGAGCGGACGCTTCCCGCTGCAGTCGGTATTTCTGTCAGAACGCGCGGCAGATCGGCTGGAAAGCCTGCTGGCAAGAATCAGTCCGACGATCCCTGTCTACGTGGCCGCGCAGGACGACATGGATGAAGTCGCTGGCTACCATCTGCATCGCGGCGTAATGGCGCTGGCGCAGCGCGTAGCGGCGGAATCGCCACAACAAATGCTGCAGTCCCATTCCGCCGAACGGCTGACCGTGCTTGTCCTGATCGGCCTTTCAAACCACGACAATGTCGGCGCGTGCTTCAGGAACGCAGCGGCGCTGGGCGCGGATATGGTCCTGCTGGATGAGTCGAGCTGCGATCCACTTTATCGCAAGGCCATCCGCGTTTCGTCGGGCGCCGCGCTGTCCCTGCCCTTCGCTCACGGCGGTACGGGTGACGAACTCATCTCATTGCTGAAGGCTAGCGGCGTCGCGTGCTGGGCGATGACGCCGTTGGACAGCGAGGCGCTGGCGACTCTCGATCCTCCGGACCGCCTTGCAGTGCTTCTGGGGCCGGAGGGGCCTGGTCTGTCCGGGGGCCTGATGCAACGCTGCCAGCGTGTATCCATTCCCATGGCGGGCGGCATGGGCAGTCTCAATGTCGCGACCGCAGGCGCCATCGCACTCGCCCATATCATGGCAAGGCGTGGAACCGGCCAGTCGCCCGTCTAGGCCGACGCGCCGGGAGCACCTTGTGCGCCAGTTCTCACTGGCGCCGACGCCTGCTATGGAGGCGCAGACCAGCAGATGGAGTTATCCGGTATGGCGTTGCCTACGTTGCGTATCGCTCTCGCATCAGCCGCCCTTGCACTGGCCGCCTGCTCGCCCGCAGCGGACAATGCCGCGACCAATGGCGCCGATGTGCCGACGCCACGCAACCCGTTCTTCGGCGCGTGGGAAGTCACCCGCGCTCATATCGCCCCGTGGTGGAAGGGTCCCGGCGACGAGCCTGCAGCCGATCCTGTCTTCGCCCGCTTCACGCTTCACGCGGACAAGACGACAGGCCCGCCCCTGCTGACCTGCGACAAGCCGAACTACACGACCAACATCGCCAGCGCGAGCGCTCTGTTCCAGGGCATGCTGCCCGAGCCTGCGGCCGACGCCGCAGCGCTCGGCTTCACCTCGCCGGAGATCACGGTGATGTCCTTCACCTGCGAGTCAGGCGCTTCGGACGTGCAGCTCGATTTCCCGATGCTTGACGAGAAGCAGATCATGCTCGGCCTCGACAATGTCATCTATACTTTCAAGCGCACCGGCGACTGAGCCTCTGCGCCTGTTAACCTTCCGCTAACCAAGAACCCGCCACACGTTAACGGTTGGAGGCTTGGGGCCTTATGCGAGTCCTCGTCACAGGCGGTTGCGGGTTTGTCGGTTCGGCCGTTGTGCGGCTGGCCGTCGAGCGGGGCGATAACGTCCTCAACGTAGACCGCCGCCGCAAATCAAATCCTGTTCCTGCGCTGGGCCCCATCGGCGCGCGCGAAGGCTACGCCCGGCTTGAGGCGGATGTATCCGACCGCTCGCTGATGCGCGCCCTCGTTCGCGAGTTCGCGCCCGAGGCGGTGATCCACCTCGCCGCGCCTGAGGGCGATGATCCTGTCGCGCTGATGGACGGCGAGATCGGCGGCGCATTTGCGATCATGGAAGCCGCGCGCGGATACTTCGAGGCTGCTCCCACCGCAGTGCGGGAGCGCTTTCGTCTGGTCCACGTTGAACACGCCGAGTCTGACCTGCCTGAGCGCATTGACCGCGCGCAGGCCATCAAGGGCGCAGCATCCACCCTGTTCGAACGTTGGTCGCGGGCGACCGGTTTGCCCGTTGTCACGTGTGTGGCGGGCGATGCATTCGGCCCATGGCAAGCGCGCACATCGCTGCTTTCACAGCTGCTCGCATCGTTGATGCATGACCAGCCGTTCGCCCTTCCCGATGGCGGCGAGACGGTACGCGACTGGATTCCCGTCCGTGATCTTGCGGCCGGCATACTTGATGCGGCGGCAAAGCCCGGCGCGTCAGGACGCATCGATTTCTCGGTGGGAGCCGAGCGGCGCGATATCGACATTGCTGAATCCATCTGCGCCCTGCTCGACGAACGGCTTCGGCGCGCATCAGGGGCGCCCTGGACCACGCTGGTCACCGTGGCGGGCGATCCGAAGGCTGCGCTCTCAGGCCCGATGCTGGATACTGCGGAAGCAGAGCGCCTGCTTGGATGGGCTCCGCAAGGGTTCCATGCTGGCGTCGACCGCCTGCTGTCCTGGACAGTCGCGAGCTACGAAGCGTCGCGCCCGCGTACACTGGCCGTCGCGGCGGAATAGTCGTCGCCCCCGATACCCTTTCACGCCACAGTGACGAACAGCAGCTTGCAACGACAGGCGGCAGCTATACCCTCGGGCGCAGAGAGACAAGAATCTCCGGGGAGGAAACCATGGCAAGAGTTCGCGCTTTCGCGCTAGCGATAGCTATTGGGCTTGGCCTGTCGGCGTGTGCGCCCCGCCCGGGTGAAGTGGTCGAGCACACAGCTGAAGCGGCGGGCGACCACCCCGGCAAGGCCGTCTACGATCAGTGGTGCGCCTCCTGTCACGATGATGGCGGCCGCAGCGGCGCGCCCTCCCTCGCCGCCATACGCGAGCTCAACCGCGCGACCGTGAAATACGCGCTTGAGCTGGGCTACATGAAGATCCAGGCCAAGGATGTTCCGAAGGAAGACCTCGCCCAGCTGATCGACTGGATCCCCAGCGCCGAAGGCACGAACGACAGCTGGATCAACGCGGCGCGTTGCCCGGTGAAATCGCGCGAAGTCCGTCTCGATGGAGCACCGCGCACCTCAACCACATTTGGCGTCACCAACACCGCAAATCGTTCCCAGACGGCCAAGGACACGGGCCTTGCGCGGGATGCAATGAAAGACCTCGAAGTCGCATGGGTCGTTGCGTTCCCCCAGACGCCGACAATGCGCTCGCAACCCGTCATCGTTGGCGACACGATCTTCATCGCTGCGACCGATGCGGGTCGGCTCTATGCGCTCGACACCAACACGGGCTGCGTGAAGTGGCACTATGTGTCCGACATGACGCTCCGCTCCTCGCTCACCTTTGCGGAGGCGACGGACACATCCCCCGCCGCGATCGTCATGGGCGATGCTGCCGGGTTCGTGCATGCGGTGGATGCAAGATCGGGACGCAAGCTTTGGGTCTCCAATGCGCGGCTAAATGAATACAACCGCATCACGGGCGCGCCCGTGGTCCACGACGGCAAGGTGATCACGCCTGTCTCCGCCATCGAAGTGAACTACGCCGGCACGGACGACTATGAGTGCTGCAAAGGCCAGGGCGCGGTTATCGCGTTCGACCTCGCGACCGGCGAAAGGCTCTGGACTGGCACGACAATGGAAGAGGCCAAGCCCACGCGCCTTGGTCGCACGGGTACGCA
>Ga0105048_10010747_pt1 | contig 14489 bp, 13 predicted proteins | sample MAT05_FD_78382 | JGI IMG/M metagenome (GOLD analysis project Ga0105048, IMG submission 78382) | Freshwater microbial communities from Lake Fryxell liftoff mats and glacier meltwater in Antarctica - MAT-05 | ecosystem: Environmental > Aquatic > Freshwater > Ice > Liftoff microbial mat | place...
AACCTGTTCTGGGCGTTCGGCTACAACGTCGCGGCCCTCCCGCTCGCGGCGGCCGGCCTGCTCAACCCGATGATCGCGGGTGCCGCGATGGCGTTCAGCAGTGTCTTCGTCGTGACGAACAGTCTGCGCCTGCGGGGCTTCTCGGCCCTCGTCGAGAACCGCTGATGACCGCGTGACTGCTCCCCGTCGGATGTCTGTGCTCACGGTCCTGGTGGTCCTGGCCGGGCTGCTGTCCATGCACGGCCTGGACGGTGGCCACCGCGTCGACGCGACGATCACGTGGGTCGCCGCTGCCGCCGACGCCGCCCCGGCCGACGTGGGTCACGCGGCCCCCGCGGCGGGATCGGCGACAGCAGGCGTCGTCGCCCTCGCCCCGGGCGCCGTGGTCCCCGGCCAGGAGGAGGGGCACGGCAGCGGGCTCATGACCCTCTGCCTGGCAGTGCTCGCCGGCGGCCTGCTGCTCCTTCTCTCACGGCGCCGGCCCGCGTCCCCGGTCGCGGCCCGGCCACGGCCGGCCCTGGCCCTGCACCCGCGAACCGCACGCCCCCCTCAGGCACGGGACCTCGTCGCGGAGCTCTGCGTCAGTCGGACGTAGGCCGCTGACCGCTGCGGACCCGCGCACCGCAGCACGGCCCTGACCGCACGTCCCTCAGATCTAGGAGACCCACCACCATGAGCATCCGCCTCGCCCGTACGACCACGACCGCCCCCGTACGTCCCGCCCGGGCACGCCGCGCTGTTGCGCTGTCCGCGGCCGGGCTCGCCGGCGTCCTGCTGCTGTCTGCCTGCGGCAGCGACTCTGACGACGCCGCCACCACCGTCACGACCGGCGACCGCCCGTCCCCCAGCGCGTCGTCGTCGACCAGTGCGGCGTACAACGACGCCGACGTGGACTTCGTCGTCGGGATGCGTCCCCACCACGTGCAGGCCGTGGAGATGTCGGAGATGGTGCTCGCGGCCGACCCGACCCCCGAGGTCGCGGCGCTCGCCACGAGGATCAAGGCCGCGCAGACACCGGAGATCGAGCAGCTCGACGCGCTGATCGAGCAGTTCGGGGCCGACGCGGACGGCCACTCCATGGGCTCCATGGACATGGGGATGATGAGCGAGCAGGACATGGCGGCGCTGATGGAGGCCACCGGGACGGACGCCTCAAGGATGTTCCTTGAGGGGATGATCGTCCACCACGAGGGCGCCATCGAGATGGCCGACGTCGAGCTGGCGGACGGGGAGAGCGCGCAGGCCCGGGACCTCGCGGAGTCCATCAAGGCGGCCCAGGAGTCCGAGATCGCCGAGATGCGCGAGCTGCTCGCGTCGCTGTAGCGAACGCGCGCGTCCGGCCGGGTGCCTGTCGCCCGGCCGGACGCGGACACGGCATGATCAGACCGTCGGCACGGCGCCGCGAGGACAGGAGCGGCGTGCCCACCACCGGACCGGTCCTCGGCAGCCGGGCAGTGGGCGCCTCCTCTGTCGCCCTCGGTGCTGGCTGGGTGGTCCGTCACGCGACCGCTCCGACGGTGCGCGGATGGCGGGCCTCGCAGGCGCCGACGGTGACCGCTGGACCGCTGCGCTCTCGCGTCGTCGGCAGCGGGGAGGGAGCGCTGCTCCTCCTGCACGGGATCGTCGGCTGCGGTGCGTACTTCGGTGCCTGCTACGACGCTTTGGCGCGGGGTCGGCGGCTGGTCGTCCCTGACCTGCTGGGCTTCGGGGACTCCTACCGCTCCGAAGCGCCGTCCGGGTACGACCTCGAGGCGCACCTCGACGCGCTCGACGCCCTGGTCGAGGAGCTGGGACTGCACGGTCCGCTGACCGTCGCGGGGCACTCGATGGGCGCCGTCCTCGCCCTGCAGTGGGCGGCCCGCCGGGACGTCGAGGTGGAGCGGGTCGTGGCGATGAGCGCCCCCCTCTACACCTCCGCCGAAGAGGGCATGGCGCACGTCCGGGGCATGGGCCGGCTCGAGGAGCTGATGGCGCTCGACGGCCCCGTCGCCCGCACCGCCTGTGCGTGGATGTGCCGGCACCGCACCACCGCCGGCTGGGTCGCGGCCGCCCTCAAGCCGCACCTGCCCGTCCCGGTCGCCCGCCGGGGCGTGCTGCACACCTGGCCGTCCTACCTCGGGTCGATGGAGCACGTCGTTCTGAGCAGCAGCTGGCCAGCCGCTCTGTCGACGTTGGCCGACGCGGGGATCCCCGTCGAGCTGGCGGCAGGTGCCCAGGACCGGGTGCCGGTCGCCGGTCGCGCCGACGGCCTCGCGGGTCAGTACGCGTCGGTGACCTCCCGCACCCACCCGACCGCCGATCACGACCTTCCGCTCGCCGACCCGGCGTGGTGCCGGCGGCTGCTGGCGGGGGACCTCGCCGCCAGGTGAGCGATCCCACTCCCCGCCCGGGGTGCGAGCAGCTCGCCGGAGTGTTGGGACGGGGGTGACCGCCTCCGCGCCGCTCGTCCAGGCTCGACCCGGTCGGGCGCCTGCGCGCGCCTGGACCGTGTGGGCCGTGGGCCTGACGGCGTACGTCGTGGCGGTGTTCTCGCGTGCCTCGCTCGGCGTCGCCGGGGTCCAGGCGCAGGAGCGCTTCGATGCCGGGGCGTCGGTCCTGTCGCTGTTCGTGGTGCTCCAGCTGGTGGTCTACGCCGCGATGCAGGTGCCCGTCGGGGTCGCCCTCGACCGGTTCGGGTCGCGGCGGATGATCCTGCTCGGCGCGTTCACGATGTCGGCTGGTCAGCTGATGCTCGGGCTGGCCGACGACGTTCCGACGGCGGTCACCGCGCGCGTGCTGGTCGGCGCGGGCGATGCGATGACGTTCATCAGCGTGCTGCGGATCGTGTCCCTGTGGTTCCCCGGCCGCACCGTCCCGGTGATGACCCAGCTGACCGGCATCCTCGGCCAGGCCGGCCAGGTGCTCGCGGCCTACCCGCTGGTGGCCCTGCTCGGCGCGTTCACGTGGGCCGCGGTGTTCACCGGCGCCGCCGCGATCGGCGTTCTCGTCGCGGTCCTGGTGGCCGTCGCGCTGAGGGACGCCCCGGACACCACCGTGCTGGCGCCGCCGGTCGGCCTGGCGCAGGTCCGCCGCGACCTCGTCGCGACCTGGCGCGAGCCCGGCACCCGGATCGGGCTGTGGTCGCACACGGTCACCCAGTTCTCCTCCACGGTGTTCATGCTGCTGTGGGGCTTCCCGTTCCTGGTGGTCGGACAGGGGCTCAGCCCCGAGGGGGCAGCCGGCCTGCTGACCCTGCTGGTGATCGTCGGCATGGTGGTCGGACCGATGTTGGGAGCGCTGGTCGGACGATGGCCGTTCCGTCGCTCCGTGCTGGTCTTCGCGGTCGTCCTGGCGACGGCGGTCGTCTGGGCCGCGGTGCTGCTGTGGCCGGGGCGGGCGCCGCTGCCGCTGCTCGTGCTGCTGGTCGTGGTCCTCGGGACCAACGGCCCCGCCTCCATGATCGGTTTCGACTTCGCCCGCACGGAGAACCCCGTCTCGCGGATCGGCAGCGCCAGCGGCGTCGTCAACGTCGGCGGCTTCCTGGCCTCGCTGCTCACCATGCTCGGGATCGGCGTGGTGCTGGACCTGCTGACTCCCGGCTCCACCGCCGACTACTCGTTGGCGTCGTTCAAGGCTGCGTTCGCTGTGCAGTACCTCGTGTGGGGGCTCGGCGCCCTGCAGGTCTGGCGTTACCGGCGGCGGCTGCGGGCCCGCCTCGCGACAGGCGGGGTCGTGCTGGCGCCGCTGCACCTCGCCGTCGGCGCGCGCCTGCGCGGGGGCTCGGCCTACCGCTAGACGTCGTCCTCGTCGTCCGGTTCCTCGGCGAGGTTGTCCTCGGTGAGGCGGTCCTCGCGGCGGACGGTCCCGGGGTCCGACCGCACGATCGGCGGCATGGCCTCGACGGACGCGCCCTCGTGGATCGCCTCCATCGCCTGGCCCCAGATCGGCGAAGGCAGGCTCCCGCCGTAGACCTGGCGGAAGTACTGGCCGCCGATCGTGATGTTGCGCAGGTCCGTCGGGACGGGCGTACCGACCCAGACGGCCGCGGCCAGCTGCGGGGTGTAGCCGGCGAACCACGCCGCCCGGGACCCGTTGGTGCTGCCGGTCTTGCCCGCCGCCGGACGGTCGATCGAGGCCCGGGCACCGGTACGGGAGCGCGATGGGCCGTCGATGTTGCCGCGCAGCACCGAGGTCACCGTGTCGGCGACCTCGGGGGCGAGGACCTGCCGACAGGTCTGGGCCGGGAGCGGGACCTCCTGCCCTGCCGCGTCGAGGATCCAGGTGACGGGCCGAGGCGGGCAGTAGGTGCCCGAGGCAGCAAATGCCGCGTACGCCGCAGACAGCTCCAGCGGACTGATCTCGTTGCTGCCGAGCACGAACGAGCCTCCCCGCAGCAGCGGTGCGGTGGGATTGCCCGCGGCGAACTGCCGCAGCCCGAGGCTCTCGGCGATCTCGACCGGCCGTTCGACACCGGCGCGCTCCAGCAGCTGCAGGTAGTAGGTGTTCACCGACCCGTGGGTCGCGCTGACCATGTCGTGCAGGCCGGCGTTGGAGTCGCCGGCGTTGCTGACGGCATAGGGCTCGTCGCAGGTCCGGCCGTCGCAGTTCACGAAGACGTCGGACACGTACCTGGCCGGTGCCTCCAGGGTCAGGTCGAGCGGGATGCCCTGCTCGATCGCCGCGGCGAGCACGAACGGCTTGAACGTCGACCCGCCCTGCATACCGCTTGACCCGCCGAGCGCGAGGTTCAGCTTGGTCTGGCCCTCCTGCTCGCCGAAGGTCTGGTTCACCGCCAGGGCCCTGACCAGCCCGGTGCCCGGCTCCACCCCGGTGAACGTCGCCGCGACGCCGGACGGGTCGTCGGCCGGGATCGCGTCGAGCAGCGCCTGCTCGGCGACGGCCTGGGTCGGCGGGTTCAAGCTCGTCTGGATCGTCAGCCCGCCGGAGAGCAGCCTCTGCTGGCGCGCCTCCCGGGTGTCGCCGAGCCCTTCCCCGAGCGGCCCCGACTCGAGCGCCCGACGGACGTAGTCGCAGAAGAACGGGGCCGTCACCCCAGGCGCCTCGCAGCCGCTGAGCACGCGCGCCGGCCGCACGTCGGGTGCCTCGTCCAGGGCGGCGCTGAGCTCGCCCGGGGTCAGGTAGCCGACCTCGGCCATCCGTCGCAGCACCACGTCGCGCCGGGCGACGGTCGCGGGCAGGCGGTCCAGCGGGTCAGTGCGTGACGGGCTCTGGACGAGGCCGACCAGCAGCGCCCCCTCGGCCACGCTGAGCTCGGTCACCGGCTTGCTGAAGTAGAGGTCGGCGGCGGTCGCGATGCCGTACGCGCCGTTGCCGAAGTAGGCGATGTTCAGATAGCGCTCAAGGATCTGGTCCTTGCTCAGGGTCTGCTCCAACGCGATGGCCAGGCGTGCCTCGCGCAGCTTGCGCTCGATGCTCTGCTCCCGAGCGCGCTGCTGCTCCTCCTGCGAGCTCGCGGCGGCGATGAGCGCGTTCTTGACGTACTGCTGGGTCAGCGTCGACCCGCCTTGTTGGACCGAGCCCGCAGTGGCGTTCTCGACCGCTGCGCGCAGCGTGCCCTGCACGTCCACGCCGTTGTGCTCGCGGAACCGCGAGTCCTCCACGGCGAGCAGCGCCTCGACGGTGCGCTCCGGCACGGCTGAGAGCGGGACCCGCACGCGGTTCTCGAGGTAGAGGTAGGCGATCACCGAGCCGTCCGCCGCCAGCACCCGGCTGCGCTGCGCGAGCTGCGGGTTGTCGAAGTCGTTCGGCAGCTGGAGGAAGTCGTCAGCGGTGCGCTTGGCGGCCAGGCCGGCGACGCCGACCGCCGGCAGCACCAGGCCTGCGACCAGCAGGCCGACAAGCCCGCTCGCGAGCAGGGCCCCCAGCAGGCGGCCGGGCGCACCTGCGGTCCGGCGGTCGGTGCTGCTCGGGTCAGGGGCAGGCTCGGTCGATGACACGGCGCCTCCCTACCCTCGCCGGCACGGGATCCCCGTCAGGGCACGTGTCCGGTTCGTGACAGTGGCGCGACAGGTCTCGAAGCACCCACCCGCCTGGTGTGCGGCCTGTCGCTGCGGGTCATGATCGTGTCATGACACACACCGATGGGACCGGGACGTGAGCGAGCGCTGGAGCAGCGTGAAGAGCTCTGTGCGCAGCGGGTTCTGGGCGATTCCCGCCGCATGCGTCCTTGTTGCGGTCCTGCTGGCCTTCGGGCTGGTCTCCCTCGACCGCTACCTGACCTCCCGAGTGGCCTACACGTTCGGGGCCGGGCCGGACGGTGCCCGGGAGGTCCTCGGCGCGATCACGACCGCGATGATCACCTTCACCGGCCTCGTCTTCTCGATCACGATCGTGGTGCTGCAGCTGACCAGCAGCCAGTTCTCTCCCCGGGTGCTGAGGACGTTCCTGCGGGACCGGCTGATCCAAGCCTCACTCGGGGTCTTCGTCGCCACCTTCGTCTACGCCGTGACGGTGCTGCGGACCGTCGACAGCGCCGACGGGACGGTGTTCGTCCCGGAGATCGCGACGACCGTCGGCCTTGTGCTGCTGCTCCTGAGCGTGGCCATGTTCGTCGGCTACATCCACCACATCGCCACCACGATCCAGGTGTCGTCGATCATCGGCGCGATCGGGAAGGAGGCCCGCCAGACGCTCGAGACGCGGTTCCCGTCGGGGACGGACGTGGCCCCCGACGCCGGCCCCGTCAGGCGTCCCGACGGCCTCCCCTCGGCGATGGTCCCCGCCCGGCGGTCCGGGGTCGTCACGACGATCGGCGAGCAGCGGCTGGTGGCGCTGGCGTGCCAGGCCGACGTGGTCCTGACCACCCGGCTCCGGTTCGGCGACTTCGTCCCGGAGGGCGCGCCGCTGCTCGAGGTGCTCGGCGACCCCAGCGATCTGGACCTCGCAGCCGTGTCCGCCTGCTTCGGCCAGGCGCGCGAGCGGACGATGGAGCAGGACCTCGCGTTCGGCTTCCGCCAGCTCGTCGACATCGCCGAGAAGGCGCTCTCGCCCGGCATCAACGACCCCACGACGGCGGTGCAGGCGCTCGACCAGGTGCACGACCTGCTGCGACGCCTGGCCACCCGCCCGCTGCGGAGCGGCGTGCACACCGACGCGCTGGGGCGGGTGCGGCTCGTGGTGCCCGAGCAGCAGATGGCGGACTTCCTGTCCCTGGCGCTCGACGAGGTCGAGGACTACGGCAAGGACGCCCGTGCGGTGCAGTCGCGCATCGCCTCGCTGCTCGACGACCTCGCCGCCGCCGCGCTGCCCCAGCACCGGGGGGCGGTCGAGCAGCGTCGTGCTGCCCGCTGAGGACCGTGGTCGCTCACCCGGTGCTCGACAAGGAGGGCGTGTGGGGGGCACCGTGCACCGGGGAGGGACCACGACATGCGGACGTCACGCCTTGAGCCGGAGCTGCGCCTGCGCACGGCCGTGCCCGAGCTGGTCGACCTGCCGTGGCTCACCCCGCTCGGTGAGTGGTCACCGGCAGAGGTCGAGTTCCGGGACGTCCCGGTCGGGCCGAGCCGTCACCTGGTGCGGTTCGTCCACGCCGACGGCCGTCTCTGGGCGCTGAAGGAGCTGCCCGCCTGGGTCGCCGGGCGGGAGTACGAGTCGCTGCGGGAGATGGAGCGGCGGGGACTGCCGGCCGTGCGGGCCGCCGGTCTCGCGGTCCGGCCGGACGCCGACGACGCGGTGCTGATCACCGAGTACCTGTCGGGCTGCTGGCAGTACCGCCGCCTGCTGATGCGGATCCCGCTCGACGAGACCGCCCACCGCCAGCGGCTGTTCGACGCGATGGCGGGTCTGCTCGTCGAGCTGCACCGGCACGGCGTCTACTGGGGCGACTGCTCGCTGGCCAACACGTTGTTCAAGCGCGACGGTCAGGTGCTGCAGGCTCACCTCGTCGACGCCGAGACGGCGGAGGTCCACCCGTCGCTGTCGAACGGTCAGCGCAGCCACGACCTCGAGATCCTCGAGGTGAACCTTGCCGGCGGGTTGATCGACCTGGCCATGCGCCTCGAGCAGCCACCGGAGGTCGTCGACCAGCTGCTCGACGAGGCCCGGGCCGTGACCGAGCGGTACGAAGAGCTGTGGTCGGCCCTGCACGACGAGCCGACCTTCCGCTACCGCGACCGGCGGGAGACCGAGTCCCGCATCCGGCGGCTCAACGACCTCGGCTTCGCCGTCGACGAGGTGCGGCTGGTGCAGGTCGAGCCGGGGAAGGAGCAGGTGCGGCTCAAGGCCGTCGTCGCCGACCGCCGGTTCCACGCCGACGAGCTGCACCGGCTGACCGGGCTCGACGTCGGAGAGGGCCAGGCAACACTGCTGCTCAACGACCTCGCGAGCTTCGCGGCCCGCCGGGGCAGTGACAGGCTGGACGTGATGGTCGCCCGGAGGTGGCTCCGCGACCTCGTGGAGCCGGCGATGGACAGGCTGGACGAGCTGCTGCCGGGCCGCACCGACCAGGTGCAGGCCTACTGCGATCTGCTCGAGGTCCGCTGGCTGCTCAGCGAGCAGGCCGGCCGCGACATCGGCGACGAGGCAGCGCTGAAGGCGCTGGTCGCCGGCTCGGTGCCACTGGGGTCGGCGGCCGCCATGGCGGTGGCTGAGCCGCCGACCGGCCAGACACGCCGGCCGGTCCTGCCGTAGGAGTGCCTCAGACCGGGGGGCGGCCCTGCACGGGCTCCGGTCCGGTGTCGTTCCTCCACAGATGGAGCACGATGCGCCCATGTGCGCCTCGAACGGACCGGTCGACGCCGCGCCGTCCGGCGGGCTGCGGCCGATCTAGCTAGGTGGCCCGGGACCGCTCCATCGCCGCCGCGAAGGCGGCGGACCGGGCACGGTAGTCAGCGAAGCGCCCGAAGCTCGGCGCGGCCGGGGACAGCAGCACCACGCCGTCGGGCGCCGCCCACAGGAGGGCCTGGCCTACGGCGCCCTCGATGCTGCTGCAGTCGACGACCTCGGTCCCGCGCTCACGCAGCACGGCCCCGATCTGCGGGCCGTTGTCGGGCAGCGTGAGCACGAGGGTGCCGTCGCGGTCGGCCAAGCCCTCGGCCAGCGGGGTGTAGTCGATGCCGCGGTCGAAGCCCCCGACGAGCAGCGCCACCCGGCGGCCGGGGAAGGCCGCGACCGCGGCCAGCGTCGGCAGCACGTTGGTCGAGAGGCTGTCGTCGACGAACGCCACGCCGTCGACTTTGCCCAGCAGGTGCAGCCGGCTGGCGAGGGGCGTGAACTCCTTGCAGGCCGCGGCCAGCCGGTCGTCGTCGTCCGCGCCGTCGACACCCAGCTCCACCAGCGCCTGGCGCGCGAGCAGGGCGTTGCGCACGTTGTGGGCGCCGAGCAGACCCAGGTGCTCCACCCAGGGGGCCGGGTGGTCCTCGACCCACCGGACGCTCGGGCCGAGCAGGGCCGCGTGCTCGCGCAGCAGGGGGCTGTCCGCGTCCGTGACGACGACCTCGACTCCGGGCCGGGTGCACAGCGAGAGCTTGTCGCGGAAGTAGGCCTCGGGCCCGCCGTGCCAGTCGAGGTGGTCCTGGCTCAGGGAGGTGACCACGACGACGGGCGGGCCTGTCGTCACGTCGGTCGCCTGGTAGCTCGAGACCTCGACGACCCACCAGTCGACGTCTGCGGTGACCTCCGGGTCCCAGGGCGGGACGCCCAGGTTGCCGCCGGTCAGCACCCGGTGACCCAGGCCGCGCAGCAGCCCCCCGACGATCGAGGTCGTCGTGCTCTTGCCCTTGGTGCCGGTCAGCGCCAGCACCCTGGACCGGTCGACGTCCTCGAGCCACAGGCCCAGCCCGCCGCGCAGCAGCACACCGGCGGCCTGCAGCTGCTGCACGTCCTCGCGGTAGCGGCTCAGGCCCGGGGTCTTGACGACCACGTCGCAGCCGAGCAGCAGCTCGAGGCCGCCCTCGGCCGTCGGCGTGACGCCGGGGCCGGGGCGGTCGTCGACCAGCACCGGCTCGACCCCGAGCCGGGCGAGGCGGCGCAGGTTCGCGCGGCCCTCGACGCCCAGACCCCAGACGCCGACCCGGAGGCCGGCGAGGTCAGACCAGGAGGTCGTCGGCGGCATGGGCTGCGGGGACGAAGTGCGGCCCCATGGGGCTCAGGAACGAGCCGAGGTCGGGCCTGTCGGTGACCTCGCGCGCCAGCTCCTGGAGCAGCGGGGTGTCCTGCCGGTCGGGCCGGTCAGCGGCGATCAGCACCGCCGCGCGGCACTCGGTGACCTCCCCGACGCACTCGAAGGGCTTGGTCACCAGGTCGTCGCCGAGCAGCCCGCGGAAGCGGTCGGCAAGCGTCGGGTCGGCCAGCGGCTCCTTGCCGTCGAACACGGCCCGCAGGCGCTCGGCGGCGACGAAGGGCGACAGGACCAGGTCGATGAACACGCACTTGTCGCAGCGCCCGCACCAGTGGTCCAGCCGCGTGGCCGGGTCGATCGTGAAGGCGCGGTTGCAGCTGCGGAAGGCCAGGTGGTAGTCGGTGAGCTTGGCGAAGCGCTCAGCCACCCAGATCTCGCTGTAGGGACGCAGCGCCGAGAAGTAGTCGATGCCGTCGATCGAGGCGGCGAGCACGGCCCGGAAGTCCTGCTCGAACGACAGGCTCTTGGAGTACTGGTGGTTGACCTCCCGGCCGTCGACCTCGACGGTGCCGGAGGACGCCGACCACTCGTTGGACATCACGACGCTGTCGCGGCCGTCGAGGACGGCGGCGGTGACCGCCAACGCCGACAGGATGCCGGTGACGGGCACGTGCCCGTTGAGGAAGCCGTGCTGTGCCGACCGCAGCACCTGCTCGTCGATCTCGCGGCCGGCTCGCAGCACCGGCAGACCGGTGACCCGTGCGGGCTCCTCGATGGCGGCGAAGGTGTCGCCCAGCCGGCTGGCGACGAACAGCGCCACGTCGTCGAACCGCGCCTTGGTGTGCTCGACGACGACGACCGAGTCGATGCCGCCGCCGAACGGCACCAGCGGCCGGCCACGGGTGGGAGGTGCGTAGGCTGCGGGCGGCGCGGCCTCCACGACCGGGCCCTCGAAGGCGAGGTTCGACAGGTCCAGTCCGTTGCGGAACGCGAACTCGCCCAGACCGTCGAGGTAGAAGGTGCGCAGGAAGTCCTGCTCGAGCTGGGTCAGCGCGGTGCTGCCGAGGTCGACGACCGGGGGTGCCATGGTCTTGTAGTAGGAGACACCGGCCAGCAGGAACACCCACCGGGCCGCCGCGTGCGCCGCCGGCTGGGACCACGCCTGCTGGCTCGACGGAAGGACGAACCGCTCGACGAAGTGCCGGTCGTCGAGGGAGTAGTCGCAGCGGATCTCGCCCTGCGCGGGGTCGATCGTGAAGCCGTCGTAGCGGAAGCGCCGGCCGCGACCGTGGTCGTCAGTCATCCGGGCGACGCTACCGTGCGGCAGTCTTGCGAGGTGCCCGTCGCGACGCCCCTCCACCTGCTCGACGGGCGGCCGTGGCGGGACAGCGACTGGGTCGACCCGCTGTCGCTGCTCGGCTGCTACACCTCCTTCGTCGTCGACGGGGCCGGCGAGGTCGTCGACCTGCCCGGGCACCTGGAGCGGCTCCGCCGTGACAGCGCTCGACTGCTCGGCCGGGAGGTGGACGTCGAGCTCGTGCGGCGCCTTGCCGCCGACCACGTCGCCCTGGTGGGGGCCCCGGTGCGGCTGCGCGTCGCGCTGCTGGCGCAGACGCCGCCGCTGCAGCCGCAGGACGTCCGTGCGCTCCACGTCGCGACCTCGAGCCGGCCGGTGCCGCCGGAGTCGGCCCGAGCCTGGTCGGTGCAGACCGTCCAGCACGTCCGAACGCTGCCTGCGGTGAAGGCCGTCGACCCGTTCGTGCAGCTGCACCTCAAGCGCGAGGCGCGCCTGGCCGGCCACGACGACGCCCTGCTCTGTCGCGGGGAGGCACTGCTCGAAGGCACGACCTGGGGTCTGGTCGCCTTGACCGCCACGGCAGCGGTGGCCCCGCATGCTGATGTCCTTCCGAGCTCGGGTGTGACCCGGGTGCTGCGGGCGGCGGGACTCCCGGTCGAGCGCAGGCCGCTGCGCCGGGACGAGCTCGCACAGGTGCGGCTGCTGGTGGCCTCCAACGCCGTCGCGGTCGCCACGGCGGTCGCCCGGGTGGACGAGCAGGACATCTCCGTCGATCTCGACCTGCTGGCTGTCGTACGGCACCGGAATCGCGAGGAGCGGGGCGTTCGGCTGACCGGATGAGGTTCCTCAGGCGCGCCGGACAGCGTCGCCGTCGCGTGCGAGATTCTTCAGCGGGGGTCGAATGACAGCACCGACGCACGCCGAGCTGGTCGCGGGTCTGAGCACGTTCATGGGTGCTCACCTCGCGGACTCCGTCGCGGTCTCGGCGCTGCGGCTGACGCGGGTGCTCGCCGCAAGCCGCGACGTCATCTGCCTGGTCTCGCTCGACGGCCGCTACGCCTACGTCTCGCCGGCTTCCACCGAGGTGCTGGACCTCGCCCCCGAGGAGCTCGAGGGGACCGAGGTCGAGCTGCTGGTGCACCCCGACGACCGGGCCGCGGCGCGGGAGCAGGTCGCTCGGATGCTGGCGACGCGTCGGCCGGTGGTCCTGGAGTTCCGGATGCGGCGCAAGGACGGGGAGTACGTCCACGTCGAGGCCACCGCCCGCCCGCCCGAGCCGGGGGAGGACAGCTGCGGCGTCGTGCTGCGCGACGTCACCGAGCGGCACGAGCTCGGGGAGCTGCTGGCCCACGCGGCGCTGCACGACCCGGTGACGGGTCTGGCCAACCGGCGACTGCTCGACGACGAGCTCGCGGCGGCGGTGGCGCGGGCCCGGCGCGGAACCACCGGGCTGGGGATGGTGTTCATCGACCTCGACGATTTCAAGTGCATCAACGACCGGCTGGGCCACAACGTCGGGGACCAGGTGCTCCGGGCGGTCGGGGAGCGGTTGCGCCTCGCGGTGCGGGCAGGGGACCTCGTGGCGCGCTACGGCGGCGACGAGTTCGCCGTCGTGTGCCTCGAGGTGCAGGAGCCGCAGGAGGTCCGCTCCACGGTTCGCCGGATCCGCCGGACCCTGGCCCAGCCGCTGGTGCTCGACGGCCAGGAACCGCTGCAGCTGGGCGCCAGCCTCGGGGTGGCGCTCTGGCGCCCGGAGCGCGAGGCGGGCGACCTGCTCCGCGAGGCGGACCGCCTGATGTACCGCGAGAAGCGTCGGCACCAGCGGGTGCGCACCGAGATCTGACCCGCCCGAACCTCGCATGTGCTTCCATGGCACCAGCGAATGACACGGTTGTCATCTGTCCGCGTCGTCGTCACCGCCGACGCCCGTGCCGTGCCCAGCCAGGAGGAACGATGAGCGGATCCCCGACGCCGTCCCTGACCGATCTGGCGGCCGCCGGCGCCGCCTCACTGACCGAGCGCGACCTGGCCGTCCTCGCCTTCGAGCGCCAGTGGTGGAAGTACGCCGGCGCCAAGGAGACGGCGATCAAGGAGCTGTTCGACATGAGCGCCACCCGCTACTACCAGGTCCTCAACGCCCTGATAGACCGACCCGAGGCGCTGGTCGCCGACCCGATGCTGGTCAAGCGCCTGCGCCGGCTGCGCTCCTCCCGGCAGCGGACCCGGTCGGCCCGCCGCCTCGGTCTGGACGCCTGAGCGGCCGTGTCGCGCAGCGGTCCGCCCCTGCGACCGGAGGGGCTGAGCGACCCTGCCGTGGGTGCGGGCTTCCCCACGGCGTCCCGCCCCACCCCGGCGCGGGCGCTGGCCGGCGCGGCCGTCGCGGTCGTCGGGGTCTGCCTCGGCATCGTGACGCTGCTCTGGGCCACCGGTGAGCCGGCGCCGCCGCCTGCCGCCGTCGCACAGGAGCGGACGATCGAGGACCCGGTGGCCGAGCTGCCGCTGGCGGAGCTGGCGGTGGCCGAGGAGCCGGCCGCTCCTCCGGTCCCAGGACCGCCCCCGCCCCCGTCGCCCAGTCCCGTCGCGCAGGCGCTGTCGCCCGTCGTCCCGGTCACGGTCCTGAACAACAGCAGGCGCACGGGACTCGCCGACCGCGCCGCCCAGCGCTTCGAAGCCGCCGGCTGGCCGGTCACGGCCACCGGCAACCTCCGGGGCCGGATCCCGGTGACCACCGTCTACTACGACGCGGGGCTCGAGGCCTCGGCTCAGGCCCTCGCGGCCGCGTTCGACGGCATCACGCGGGTCCTGCCGCGCTTCGCGTCGCTGCCGGCGCGCGGCGTCGTCGTCGTGGTCACCCGCGAGTTCCCGGTCTGATGACGCCGGCCGGGCAGGAAGGGCTCGCGGCCCTGCTCGCCGAGCCCTCCCGGGCGGTCGTCGCGTTGGACTACGACGGCACCCTGGCGCCCGTCGTACCCCACCCGTCGGACGCGGTGCCGGCTCCCGGGGCGGTGGCCGCGCTCGCCGTGCTCGCCCCGCGGGTCGGGACGCTGGCCCTGGTCACCGGCCGCCCTGCACAGGACGTGGTCGAGCTCGCCGGCCTGCACGACGTGCCCGGACTGCTGGTGCTCGGGCAGTACG
>Ga0105048_10010749_pt1 | contig 14488 bp, 11 predicted proteins | sample MAT05_FD_78382 | JGI IMG/M metagenome (GOLD analysis project Ga0105048, IMG submission 78382) | Freshwater microbial communities from Lake Fryxell liftoff mats and glacier meltwater in Antarctica - MAT-05 | ecosystem: Environmental > Aquatic > Freshwater > Ice > Liftoff microbial mat | place...
CGCCATCCAGCGGGTTGGCGCGAATGGTTTCCTCGACGTCCATGCTCGCCAGATTGCGGTACAGCGAGGCGGTGGGCCGCATCAAGGTTTCGCCCAGCGACATCACCGGGAACTCAAGCGGAAAGCCGCCGGCCTCATAGACCCCGATCTTCACTTGCTCGGCGAGTGTGCGGAAATGCGAATTGCAGGGCGTCAGCTCGCTGAAGGTGTTGCAGATGCCGATGACCGGCCGCCCGTCGAACTGGTCATGCGGCACGCCCTTGCCCTTGACCCAGCTGCGGTAGGCAAAACCGTCCCGATCCTGACGGCCAAACCATTGCTGGCTGCGCAGGTCTTCTGGCTTTTTCTTCAGTGTTCCAGGTTCGATCATGGGGAATATCCTTAATTGATAAACGTATTATCGTCATACCAATAACAGCTTGGCATGGTGAAAACCCATGACTAATCTTTCGAGTCGAGATAAAGCGATTGAACAGGGCAAGTTCAAGTCCAAAAAGCATCAGAAAATTTTGTACCTACGTCCTTGCAACATGTCAGTAAAAGGGATAACAGCTTTTGAAATTCTTTATCGGATACATCGTTTTGCAGGTAACACAACGCAATACCCATCATGTGACCGTCTGTTGATCGAACCGCTGATGCAATGGCTTCAATTCCGCGATCCGCACTGTCGTTGAGCTTCGTCCACCTGCGAGCGCGTGAGATATCCAGCTCCGTCAGCAAGCGATCTCTGCTCATTCGGTAACGTAGCGGGGGGTAGGTCAACACCGCAGGCAAAAACTTCCGTACCTGTCGGGGGTCGGTTCTCATCAGTAGCGCTTTACCGACAGCCGTAGCAAACGCGGGAATCATCGACCCCTCAGATGCAACAAACCGTATCGGACTGTTGGACTCCACGCATTGCACGATCAAAGCATCAGTACCTTGCAGTGTCGCAAGATAGCCTGTCACTGGATGAGCTTGAACAATTTTCCGAAGATGGCTACCGGCTGCTTTCAGCAGATTGTCAAGTTCATTGCCACGTAAATCGGAAAGGCGGTTTACCTCGGGGCCCGCTTCGTACCCCTCATTGCGCCCGATATGCACCAAAAGACCTTGGCCTTCAAGTATTTTGAGTAGTCTCGATGCGGAACTTGCAGGAAGCTGTAGTTCAACCGCCACTTCGGAGACGCGCAGTTGCCGACGGTTATCAGACAGCAATCGGAGTGCTTTCAATCCTTTTTCAAGAGAACTCATTTTTCATATACAGCAATTGATTTGTTGTGTATTGGACAACATTGCATTCGCAAATGCAACACCTACCATTTCCTTTCCTGCAAAGTCTGGAAGACTGAAATGAATAAAAAAATACTTCGTTCACACGATTGGTTTCAACGCAAAGGCCTTGACGGTTTCATCTACCGATCGTGGCTCAGAAACCAGGGTTTGCCAGACGATGCGCTCGATGGCCGCCCAGTCATCGGTATCTGTAATTCGTGGTCAGATTTAACACCCTGCAACGGGCATTTCCGGGACCTGGCCGAGCATGTCAAGAAAGGTGTGCTGGATGCTGGGGGGTTGCCGCTGGAGTTTCCAGCGATGTCCCTGGGCGAGACGTTGATGCGTCCCACAGCCATGCTGTTTCGCAACCTGGCGGCCATGGAGGTGGAAGAAACCTTGCGGGCCAATCCTATTGACGGCGTCGTGCTGTTGATGGGATGCGACAAGACAACGCCAGCCTTGATGATGGGCGCTGCAAGCGTCGACTTGCCCACCGTGGGTGTTTCGGGCGGGCCGATGAAGAAGGCGCACTATCAGGGGCAACCCATCAGCGTCACGATGATGTGGAAGATGTCTGAGGATGTGCGTGCCGGCACCATGTCGCAGGACGACTTTCGGGGTGTCGAGTCTTGCCTGAATTCGTCGATTGGCCATTGCATGATCATGGGGACGGCCTCGACCATGGCCTCGATGGTGGAGGCGCTGGGGATCGGACTGCCGGGCAACGCCGATACGCCCGCCGTCGATGCCGGACGATCGCGGCTGGCGCGAGAGGCTGGCCGCCGCGCGGTTGCCCTGACGCTGGAGGGCACCAGGATGTCCGGCATCTGCACCATGAAAGCGTTTGAGAACGCGATTCGCGTTCTGGCAGCCGTGGGCGGCTCGACCAATGCGGTGATTCACCTGATCGCCATTGCCCGGCGGCTTGACTTGCCACTTCGCCTGACGGATTTCGACCGCCTCACGGCAGATGTTCCGGCGCTTGTGAATATCCAGCCTGCCGGAACGCACGTCATGGAAGATTTTTACAGGGCCGGCGGCGTGCGGGCGGTGATGAGCGAGTTGGGCAAGGCCGGGTTGTTGCATGCTGACTGCCTGACCGTGACGGGGCAACCGATATCGTCGCATTACGAAAAGGCCGAGGTGTTTGATCGCGCGGTGATTCACGCCTACGATGCGCCTTTCAAACCCAATACGGCCCTTGCCGTTCTCGAAGGTAATTTGTGCCCGGGAGGCGCAGTCATCAAGGTTGCGGCAGCGTCTGCGCACTTGTTGCAACACAAAGGCCCGGCAGTGGTCTTCGACACGGTCGACGTGCTCAACGAGCGCATGGCGGATGAAGATTTCGATGTGCCAGACGATGCAGTACTTGTGCTGCGCAACTGCGGACCCAAGGGATACCCGGGTATGCCAGAGGTGGGAAACATGGCGCTGCCAAAGAAGGTGTTACAGCGCGGCATTCGGGACATGGTGCGAATTACCGATGCCCGCATGAGTGGCTCTGCTTTTGGGACGGTGGTGCTGCATGTCAGCCCCGAGGCTTCGTCGGGCGGTCCGCTGGCGATCGTCGAGGAAGGCGATATGGTGGAGCTTGATCTGGCGCAAAGAAGATTGACTTTGCATGTCAGCGACCAGGACATTGCCAAGCGGCAGCTCAACCATGCGCAAGGCACGCCTGCGGTCGCCAAAGCGGCCCCCCGGTCTGGGTATGTAGGGCTTTATCGGGCACACGTCAATGAAGCCAGCGAGGGTGCGGATCTCGATTTTCTCGTGGGATGCCGCGGCGATGCTGTGCCGCGTGACAGTCACTGAGCCAAGGGAAAATATGCTCACAGGAAAGACTGTTTTGATCACCGGTGCAGCGCAAGGCATCGGACTGGAAACCGCCAGGCTGGCGCTTCGCAGAGGCGCCAGGCTGATCGCGCTGGACCGTAATGGCTTGCTGCTGCGGCAAGTGTTTCCCGAGCCCGCCACCATCAAGCTGGAAGTCGATGTGACCGACGAGGCGGAACTGCTCATGCATGCGGACACCCTTGCCGGGGTTGATGGGGTTGTCAACGCCGCTGCCATCGTTTTTGAGGGAAACCTGCCGAACTGTTCGGCCATGGATTTGCGGCAATCCCTGGAGGTCAATGTGATGGGTATTCATCACATTCTTGGGTGCGTGCTTCCGGGGATGCTGAAAAGACATTCTGGCTCCATCGTCAACATCGCCTCGATTGTTTCCAGTCTCAAAGGCCTTCCCAACCGCTATGCGTATGGGACGTCAAAGGGTGCGGTCATCGGGTTGACGAAGGCGGTCGCCGCCGATTTTGTCAGCCAGGGGCTCAGATGCAATGCTGTCTGCCCCGGAACGGTGGATACCCCGTCACTGCACCAACGCATTGCCAGTGCTGCAGACCCCGTCAAAGCACTAGCTGACTACGCAGCCAGGCAACCGATGGGCCGGCTTGCCCGCGCGGATGAAATTGCGCCACTTATCTGCCACCTGTTGTCGGATGAATCTTCGTTCACCACAGGTGGTGTTTTTGTGTGTGATGGTGGCATATGCATGTGATTGTTGTAAAAATCAGCACAATATGAATCTCGTTCGCTACGGGGCTGCTGGTCAAGAAAAACCAGCAATGATCGATGCTGCTGGCCGACTGCGTGACCTCAGCGGCATCCTGGATGACATCACGCCCGAACAGCTCAGCGGCAGCGTGTTGTTGCCTTCGAGCAATGAATTCTGAAACGTTTCATTCACCAATACATTCTTTCCGGGATTACCCTCCTCTTTTAAACATAATATGGTCATATGATTGCTTGGTCAGTTTAAAAGTCACCATGATCAAAAACGTCCACGGAAATACGGTTGACCATCTCGGCGAGGCAATCGTCTCGGGACGTTATGCCCTGGGCGCGTCGATTCCACCCGAACCTGTGCTGTGCCTTGAACTGGGTGTCAGCCGCACGGTGGTGCGTGAGGCCGTCAAGTCACTGATTGCCAAAGGGCTGATGACCACCGGCCCCAAAGTGGGCACGCGTGTCTTGTCAGAAGAGCACTGGAACTGGTTCGACCCGGACGTCATCTTCTGGCAATCAAAAGCAGGTTTAACCCCCGATTTTTTACGCGACCTGCAAGACCTGCGCCGTGTGGTCGAACCAGCCGCCATGCGCCTGACGGCTGAACGCGCCACTGCAAAAGACCTTGCCGAAATTGAAGATGCTTACGCAGGCATGAAGCGCGCGGTAGAAAGTGGCGGTGACTACGTGACCTATGACTTGCGCTTTCACCAGGGTTTGCTGCGCGCCTGCGGCAACCGCATGCTGGTGCAAATGAGTAAAGCACTCGGTGCGCTACTCCGTACCAGTTTTGAAATTTCAACCCGCCGCAAAAACGGCCCGCGCAGCTCGTTGCCGCTGCACCGCGAAGTGCTGGACGCGGTGATTGCGCGCAACCCCGACCGCGCAGAAAAAGCCATTCGTGTGCTGATTGATGGTGCGCGTACTGACATTGAAGAAGTGCTTGCATCACGCCGTCGCTTGCCCAGGCTGAATGAGCCAGCGCGCCTGTTGAAGGTCGCATAATAAAAATGACCATGCAAAAAACGTTGGACAGATCCATTCACTGGTTTTTTAAGACGCTGGAACTTCTCATCGTGCTGTGCATGCTGGCCATGGTGGTGATGGTGTTTGGCAACGTGGTGCTGCGCTACGGGTTCAACGCAGGCATCACGATTTCAGAGGAAATGTCGCGTTATTTCTTCATCTGGTTGACCTACATTGGCGCGATGGTGGCGATGCGCGAGAAGGGGCATTTGGGTGTGGACACTGTGGTCAAGCACCTGGGCCTGGCGGGTAAAAAAGTATGCCTGTTTTTGAGCGAATCCATCATGCTGGGCTGCAATGTTCTATTTTTTATCGGCACCTTCAAGATGCATGACTTGCATGTGACCAACATATCGCCGGTAGTCGGCATGTCGATGATCTGGGTTTACGGCATTGGTTACATCGTGGCGGTGGTGATGGGCATCATGAATGTGAATGTGCTTTATCGCCTGTTGATGGGGCAATTGTCTGAAGCCGAGCTGGTGCATGTGATTGAGACTGAAGGTTTGGCTGATGCACAGAAACAATTACACGCAGCATCGCAGGGAGCGTCGCACGCAGGATCGCCCGGGGCAAAAGCGTGACGGTCACTGTCTTTATCGTCAGCTTGTTGGCCGCCATGGCCATTGGCATGCCGATTGCCTATGCGCTGCTGGTGTGCGGCTTGAGTTTGATGTTGTTCCTGTCAATGACCAGCGGGCTGGTGACATTTGACAGCCAGATTCTGGCCCAGCGGTTTGTTGAAGGGGCAGACAACTTTCCACTGCTGGCTGTCCCCTTCTTTTTGCTGGCCGGGGAGTTCATGAACGCGGGTGGCCTCAGCCGCCGCATTGTCAACCTGGCGATGGCCTGGGTTGGGCATTTTCGCGGTGGGCTGGGTTATGTCACGGTGATTGCAGCGGTCATCATGGCATCGCTGTCAGGCTCTGCCGTGGCTGATACAGCTGCGCTGGCCGCGCTGCTGATCCCCATGATGCGTGCTGCGGGCTACAACATTGGCCGCGCTTCGGGTTTGATAGCGTCGGGCGGCATCATTGCACCCGTTATTCCGCCATCGATCGGCATGATTATTTTTGGTGTGGCGGGCAATGTGTCCATTACCAAACTGTTTTTGGCGGGCATCGTACCCGGTTTGCTGATGGGCGTTGCCATTGGCTTGACCTGGTGGTGGCTGGCTAAAAAAGAAAACGTACTGCCCGCGCCCAAGCTGGCCATGCCCGAGCGGTTCCGCATCACGGCTGAAGGCAGCTTTGCGCTGGCGCTACCGATTGTCATCATCGGCGGCATGAAGTTTGGTGTGTTCACGCCGACCGAGGCGGCGGTCGTGGCGGCGGTTTACAGCTTTATCGTGGGCATGTTTATTTACCGCGAGCTGAAATGGTCTGCGCTTTACAGGCTGATTCTGGCTGCAGGTAAAACAACCGCTGTCGTGATGTTTTTGGTGGCTGCAGCGATGGTCAGCGCCTGGCTGATTACCGTGGCCAACATACCGACTGAAGTCGCCGAGATGATGGAGCCCTTCATGGGCAACAAAATGCTGTTGATGTTTATGATGATGGTGCTCGTGGTGATTGTTGGTACTGCACTCGACTTCACGCCTACTGTGTTGATTTTGACGCCTGTGCTGATGCCACTGGTGCTAAAAGCCGGTATTGACCCGGTGTATTTTGGTGTGCTGTTCATCATGTGCAACGCGATTGGCCTGATCACCCCGCCAGTAGGTACGGTGCTGAATGTCGTTTGCGGCGTGGCCAAAATCAGCATGGACGATGCGTTCAAGGGCGTGCTGCCATTTTTGTTGGCCCAGCTCGCAGTGTTGTTTTTGCTGGTCTTATTTCCTGCGATAGTTCTCGTCCCGCTTCAGTGGATGATGCGCTAGTTTTTTCAGTAGTTTTTTATTTTCATTAAAAGGAGACAACCATGTTTAAACGTAGAACCCTCACTCAGGCCCTCGCCATTGCCTCGCTGCTCATCGCTACGTCAGCGATGGCGCAGTTTGCAGACCGCACCATCAAGTTCACCAACGGCGTGAATGAAGACCACCCGGTCGGCGTGGGCGTGAAAAAAATGCAGGAAGTGCTGGCTGCCAAAACGGGCGGCAAGATGAAGATCAACGCCTTCTGGGGCGGCTCCGCTGGCGGCGACTTGCCCGCCACCCAGGCGCTGCGTGCAGGCACGCAAGAGATGGTCTGTACATCAAGTTCGCCACTGGTCGGCATTGTCAAAGAGCTGGGCGCATTTGACTTGCCTTTCCTGTTTGCAAATGAAAAAGAAGCCGATGCCGTGTTCGACGGCCCAGCGGGTGCGTACTTCAACAAAAAGCTTGAAGAGGCTGGCCTGATCAATTTGGCCTATTGGGAAAACGGTTTCAGAAACCTGACAAACAGCAAACGGCCTGTGGCCAAGCCTGAAGATTTTGACGGCGTCAAAGTCCGCGTCATGCAAAACAATATTTTTCTCGATACCTTCAAAACTCTGGGTACCAACGCCGTACCGATGGCATTTGGTGAAGTGTTTACGGCGTTAGAGACCAAAACCATCGACGGCCAGGAAAACCCGTTTGTCACGATTGAAACTTCCAAGTTCAATGAAGTGCAAAAGTTCCTGAGCGTGACGCGCCATGCCTACACACCGTTTTTGATTCTATACAGCAAAAGGCTGTGGGACCAGCTGAACCCTCAAGAGCAAGCCGTGCTGCGTGAAGCGGCGATGGAAGGTCAAAAAGTACAGCGCGCAGCCAACCGTTCACTGAACGAAAAATCATTGGCCAGCCTGAAAACTAAAGGCATGCAAGTCAATGAAGTCACGCCCGCCGAGCAGCGCCGCATGTTCGAAAAAGTCAAACCCGTGTATGACCGCAACGTACCAACCATAGGCGCTGAAGCCGTAACGATGGTGCTGGACGCACTGAAGAAAGCACGCGGCGGCTAAGGTTTTTTACTCCCTCTCCTTCCCCTTTCCCTCTCGCGCTTGCGGGAGTAGATAGGGGCAGGGGTATGCCATGAAAATCACGCAAGTCGAAACTCTTCGCTTGGGCGAATTCCCCAACATTATTTGGGTGCGTCTGTACACCGATGAAGGCCTGGTTGGCCTGGGTGAGACCTTCATGGGTGCAGCAGCTGTCGAAGCTTACCTGCACGAATGGGTAGCGCCCAAGCTTTTAGGCCAGGACCCGCTGGCCATCGAGTCACGCAACCGCGACATCACCGGCTACCTGGGTTGGCGCGGCTCGGGCGTGGAGACACGCGGCAATTCAGCGGTAGACATTGCGCTGTGGGACATTTTTGGCAAGGCGGCCAACTTGCCGATCCACACCGCTCTCGGCGGAAAAAGCCGTGACAGCATTCGTATTTACAACACCTGTGCGGGCTACCAGTACGTGCGCAGCGCCACCAATCAAACAACGGCTAACTGGGGATTGGGAAAGAAGCAGGGGCCGTATGAAGACCTGGAAGGTTTTTTGAACAACGCAGGTGAGCTGGCCCAGTCGCTGTTGTCTGAAGGCATTACCGCCATGAAGATCTGGCCTTTCGACATCGCCGCTGAAAAAAGCCACGGCCAGTACATCAGCAACGCTGACCTTGATACGGCGTTAGAGCCGTTTAAAAAAATCCGCGATGCCGTTGGCAACCAGATGGATATCATGGTCGAGTTTCACAGCCTGTGGCGTTTGCCGATGGCGCAAAAAATCGCGCGCGCCCTGAAACCCTTCAATACCTTCTGGCACGAAGACGCGATACGCATGGATTCACTCGACTTGCTCAAACAGTACGCAGTCGATTGCGAAGCCCTGATCTGCGCCAGTGAGACGCTCAGCTACAGGTGGGGCTTTAAAGACTATCTGCAAACCGGCGTGGCAGGCGTTGCCATGCTGGATTTAAGCTGGTGCGGCGGCCTGAGCGAAGCCCGCAAAATAGCCGCCATGGCCGACGCCTGGCAACTGCCCGTCGCCCCACACGACTGCACCGGCCCCGTGGTCTGGGCTGCATCAACGCACCTGTCGCTGCACGCCCCCAACGCGCTGGTGCAAGAAAGCGTGCGGGCCTTTTTTACGGGTTGGTACAAAGAGCTGGTGACTGACTTGCCTGTGGTTGAAAACGGCATGATCAGTCTGAACAACAAGCCCGGCCTGGGGCTGGAGCTGTTGCCAGACTTGCACAAGCGGGGTGATGCGGTTGTGCGCATTTCCAAATGTTAATCAGGCGCTCTGGAGTCGTGTCATGAAAATCAAATCAGTTACCCCTTTTATTTTGCATGTGCCTGTCACTGGTGGGCAAATTGCCGACAGTACCCACACCGTTTCAAACTGGGGTGTGGTTGGCGCGCAAATTCAGACCGAGAACGGCATTGTTGGTTACGGCTTCACTGGTACCCATGCGCACTTGCCAAGTGACCAGCTGATTACCCGCTGTATAGAAACCTGCCATGCGCCGCTGCTACTGGGCGAAGACGCCTGCGACATCAATCGACTGTGGCAAAAACTGGCGCGCAACCCGGCCTTGCAGTGGGTGGGGCGTGCAGGCATCACCACCCTGGCACATGCCGCCATCGATGTGGCGCTGTGGGACATCAAAGCCAAGGCTGCAGCACAACCCCTTTGGAAATTGCTGGGCGGTCAGGTGCGCGACAAGGTCAGGGCCTACAACACCGACATCGGCTGGCTCAGCATTCCTGATGCCAAGCTGGTGGCAGGCGCACAATGTGCTGTAGCGGATGGTTTTACAGGCATCAAAATAAAAGTTGGCTCAACTGTCGAGCGCGACCTGCAGCGCCTGGCTGACGTACGCCATGCCATTGGGCCCGACGTGACGCTGGCCATTGACGGCAACGGCAAATGGAATTTGGCGACCTGCCAGCGCTTTTGCCGCGCGGCAGAAGCGTTTGACGTCTACTGGTTTGAAGAACCGCTTTGGCACGATGACGTCAAAGGCCACGCCCAGCTCGCGCGTGTCACATCCATTCCTGTCGCGTTGGGCGAGCAGCTCTACACCACAGATGCGTTTGCCGAATTCTTTGCCCAGCAGGCCATCGCCTGGGTGCAGCCTGACGTCACGCGCATGGCGGGCTTGACTGAAGTACTGCGGGTTTGCGATACCGCCGATTCGTTTCGCTTGCCCGTCGCACCACACGCAGGCGACATGAGCCAGGTGCATGTGCATCTGGCGTACGCGCATCCAGCTTGCGAAGTGCTGGAATACATTCCGTGGATCAAAGACTGCTTTACCGAGCCGGCGGATGTCGTGGACGGGCATTTCAAATTACCACAACTGCCCGGTGCGGGCACCACGCCAACCGCATCAGCGTGGGAAAGGTACCGGCAGGCAACCGTTTAAGCGCTTCATTTTAGCTGTCTCTTTTGCTATATTTTGTATAGCTCTCTACGCCAATATTTATTGGCTTACGGATCTGAATGTGTATTGAAGCCTTCAAATTGAGCCTTTTGAAAGTGGTTTCAGGTTGCTCGATGCTTACTTTTGCATCTCACCCGAGAGCAGCACGTGCTGGCCCGCGCCAGCCGTTTGCAATGTATTGACCATGGCCTGCGCCACGCTACTGGCTTGGATGGCGCGGTAGTTGGTGGGCAGGAGGGGTTTCAGCCATTTAAAAGCCACCAGCGACAGCTTTTCAGCCATACGCTCGGGTTGCCTCAGCGCATCGCGGTCGCCCGCCAGCAGCGACGGCCTTGCGATGACCACTGTTTCAAACCCGAGCTGGCTGATGGCCGCTTCCATCTCGCCTTTGACCTGGTTGTAAAACACACCTGACTGTGGGCCCGCTCCCATGGCGCTGACAACGGCAAGGCGGGTTGCGCCGGCGGCTTTGGCGGATGCAGCAATAGCCACTACCGCATCACCGTCTATGGCCTTGAAAGCTGCCTTGCTGCCAGCGATTTTGATGGTCGTGCCCAGTGCGATGAACGCGTCGTCAACCGCAGGGCTAACCCAGTCGGCCAGCGACGCGCTGAGGTGTACCACCAGCTTGGGGTGTTGCACGCCAGGAGCGCGCCGCCCAACCACATGAACGACGCTGCAGCGCGTATCAGCCAGTAAAAGCGCCAGAATCGCCTGACCAACCAGGCCTGTAGCGCCAGCGAGTAGCGCTACCCGAGTGGCTTTTGGGTCTTGTGGCATGTTTTAGTCGATCTGGCGGTGATTGATGTGCAGATCAGCGCCGAAACCCGCCGCCCGAATTACCCCGACCGCCACCGCCACTACCTGTGCGTGAGCCGCCGCCACCGCCGCCGCCGCCACCGCTACGGTTTCCGCCTCGACCACCGCCACTGCCACGCGTTGGCAAGCCTGATGATGGAAAGCCCGCTGATACATGGCTGGTGGGCTGACGTTCGTCGAAGTCGTTGCGTTGGTCTCCCATGTCAACACGGGGGCCGCGCGGGTCTTGCCGTTGTTGTTCCTCACGTGGCGGGCGTGGCTGTTCGTTGCGGGGTGGGCGACGCTCGCCGCGCGGTTGAGCTGCACCATTGCCGCCGCCGTAACCGGAATTTTGCCTTGGCTGGCCCGGATTGGGGGTACGTGGACCGCGACCGTAATTGCCACCACCGTTGTCCGCACCGTTACCAAAATTGCCGCCAGTATTCATGTCACCTTGAGGGGCGCGGCTTCGGCCACCGCCAGAATTACCGCCACGGCCTCCACCACCGCCACCACCTGAGTTGCTCCGTGCAGGTTGACCAGCCCGGGTTTCACGGATCCGCGTCATCATCTCGCTACGAGCCGCTTTGGCCGCAGCCTGCATCACGTCGCGGCTGGGCGGCTTGCCCAGGCCGCCCCAAATGGTTTGGCGGCCCATGGCCAGCGGCTCGGCGCGCTCGTCGGTGTCGGCTTCAAAGCCCGGCACTTTGACAACCTCAATGTTTTGTTTGGTGAACCGCTCAATGTCTTGCATAAAGCCTTCTTCGTCCAGGCACACCAAGCTGACCGCCTCGCCGCTGTTACCGGCACGGCCCGTACGGCCAATGCGGTGAACGTAGTCTTCGCTGACGTTCGGTATTTCGTAGTTGACCACGTGTGGTAACTCGTCAATGTCAATGCCGCGTGCTGCAATATCGGTAGCAACCAGCGCCCTGATGGTACCGTCTTTAAAGCCTTGCAGCGCTTGCGTACGAGCCGTCTGGCTTTTGTTGCCGTGCAGTGCCTGGGCTTCAATGCCGTTTTTGGTCAGGTGCTCGGCTACGTTGTTGGCACCAAACTTGGTGCGCGTGAATACCAGCACCTGGCTCCAGTTGTGCTCGTTGATGATGTGGGTCAGCAATGCTTTCTTTTTGCCCCGGCCTACCGGGTGAATGGTTTGCGTGATGCGCTGTACAGTTGTATTGCGCGGTGTGACTTGTATATGCAATGGGTCGCGCAGCAGGCCGTTGGCTAGGTCACGGATCTCATCGCTGAAAGTGGCTGAAAAAAGCAGCGTTTGCTTTTGCCTGGGCACCAGAGCCAGCACTTTTCTAATGTCGTGGATGAAACCCATGTCCAGCATGCGGTCGGCTTCGTCAAGCACCAGTATCTGTACCTGGCCCAAATCCAGTGTGCCTTGGCCGGCGTGGTCCAGCAGGCGGCCAGGTGTAGCAACCAGGATGTCCACGCCGCGGCGCAGCTTTTCAATTTGCGCGCCCATGCCAACACCGCCAAACATCACCATCGATGTCAGCTCCAGGTATTTGCCGTAAACACGAACGCTTTCTTCAACCTGTGCAGCCAGCTCACGCGTCGGCGTCATGATCAGGCAGCGCACGGCATTCACGCCGCGCCGGTTTGTCAGACGCGGCTCGTTGGTCAGGCGCTGTAGCATGGGCAGCACAAAAGCGGCCGTTTTGCCCGTACCAGTTTGCGCACCGCCCAGCAAGTCACCACCGGCCAATACGGCAGGAATGGCTTGTGCCTGGATAGGGGTGGGGGTGTCGTAGCCCTGCTCAAGCACGGCTTTCAGGATGCTAGGCACCAAATTCAATTCTTCAAAGGTCATGGTTTTGCGCCACTTGGACGCTTTTGATCGGCCTGTTGGGTGCCCTGGTTCAAGAGCAACCCGCCAGTGATAGGCAGATGGGGTCAAAAAGTCGGGCTAGAAAACTTGTCGGTGGTGTCTCGAATAACAACCCCGAAAAGTGCCCAAATGTTGCGGGACACTGGAGCCAACAACAAGCATATTGTCTCACGGAACGATAATAGAGGGTTGTGAGCAAAACGGGTTGCAGAAGGAAAGCAATCCCAAGCTGTGTATTTGCTCCGTATTTTTTTACTTCTAACGACTCACCTCAAATGGCTCAATACGTATTCACCATGAACAAGGTCGGCAAAATTGTGCCGCCCAAACGCCACATTCTGAAAGATGTGTCGCTCAGCTTTTTTCCCGGCGCCAAGATCGGCATGCTGGGCGTCAACGGCTCAGGGAAGTCCACGCTTCTCAAAATCATGGCGGGGCTTGACACGGAAATTGAAGGCGAAGCCACACCCATGCCGGGGCTGAATATTGGCTACTTGCCGCAAGAACCCAAACTGAACGATGCACACACGGTGCGTGAAAGTGTTGAAGACGGCATGGGCGCAGTGTTTGCCGCCAAGGGTTTGCTGGATGCCGTGTACACCGCTTACGGTGAACCCGATGCAGACTTTGACGCACTGGCCGCCGAACAGGCCCGCCTTGAAGCCATCATTGCCACTTCAGGCACCGACTCCGAGCACCAGTTGGAAATCGCCGCCGACGCGCTGCGCTTGCCGCCATGGGACGCCAAAATTGCCGTGCTGTCGGGTGGCGAGAAACGCCGCGTCGCGCTGTGCCGCCTGCTGCTGAGCAAGCCGGACATGCTGCTTCTCGACGAGCCTACCAACCATTTGGACGCAGAGTCGGTTGATTGGCTTGAGCAATTCTTGCAGCGCTACTCAGGCACCGTGGTGGCCATTACCCACGACCGTTACTTTCTGGATAACGCTGCAGAGTGGATTCTGGAACTCGACCGTGGGCACGGTATCCCGTGGAAGGGCAACTACAGCACCTGGCTGGAGCAAAAAGGCGATCGCTTGGCGACTGAGCAAAAGGGCGAAGAGGCGCGGTCCAAAGCACTGAAGAAAGAGCTGGAATGGTCACGCCAAAACCCGAAAGCGCGACAAGCCAAGAGCAAGTCACGTTTGGCGAGGTTTGAAGAGCTCAGTGATTTTGAATACCAAAAACGTGTGGAAACGAATGAAATTTTCATTCCTGTGGCTGAGCGTCTGGGTGCGCAAGTCATTGAATTTAAAAACGTGACCAAATCATTTGGCGACCGGGTGCTGATTGACGATTTGAGCTTTACCGTCCCGGCCGGCGCAATTGTTGGCATCATCGGCCCGAACGGTGCGGGCAAGTCAACGCTCTTTAAATTGATAGCAGGCAAAGAGCTGCCAGACAGTGGCGAAGTCATCAAGGGCTCGACCGTACGGATGGCTTTCGTTGACCAGAACCGTGACGATTTGGCGAATGAAAAAACCGTCTGGGAAGATATCTCGGGCGGCCTGGATATTTTGAACGTCGGCAAATTTCAAATGCCCAGTCGGGCCTATGCAGGACGTTTTAACTTCAATGGCGGCGACCAGCAAAAGCGTGTCGGCACCCTGTCAGGCGGCGAGCGCGGGCGCTTGCACCTGGCCAA
>Ga0105048_10010754_pt1 | contig 14481 bp, 8 predicted proteins | sample MAT05_FD_78382 | JGI IMG/M metagenome (GOLD analysis project Ga0105048, IMG submission 78382) | Freshwater microbial communities from Lake Fryxell liftoff mats and glacier meltwater in Antarctica - MAT-05 | ecosystem: Environmental > Aquatic > Freshwater > Ice > Liftoff microbial mat | place...
GCGCGGCGTTGCCGGTGCCCAGCACGCAGGGGTCGCCCTGGTAGCGCGGGCGCAGCCGGGCCACGTTGACGAGGTTGGCAAAGGGGATAGAGCTGATCGTGCCGCCAAACTCGCCGAAGTTGGGCTCGCGGATGGTCGACTGGTCGGTGGCGCGCAAGCGCACTGACGGGTTCACCGTCCACGACAAGCCCAGCTTGTTGGTGTCGTATTGGCCGTCCGCGCCGACCGACTTCGTATAGTCAGAATGCCGAGCAGCGGCTTCCAGCGTCAGATTCTCAACGAAGGGCAGCTTGGCCAGCAGGGGCACTTGCAGTTCGCCGTAGACCTCGTTGGCGCGCACGCTGGGCGGCACGGGAATCGACACCAGCGCCGAGGGTCGGAACGACTGGCTGATGCTGGGGTCGGTGATGTAGTTGCCCCGCTCGCGGCGCTGCTCAGCTCCGAGCGCGAAACCCACGGCACCCGCCGGCAGCTTGAACAGGCCGCGGGTATCGCCGTTGATGTTGGCGGCGACCACGGTCTGCTTGCGTTCACGGCTGCCCAGGCTGAAGGGCTGCGCCAGCGACGACAGGTTCGCACCCGGTCCGAACAAATTGACGGTGTTGACCAGGCCGGTGAACCGCGAGGCCACGCCATCGCCGTTGATGGTGATGTCTTCCTTGGCCGAGCCCTGCTGCACGTACACGTCCCAGCCGATGGCGTCGGTGAACGAACCGCGCACACCCAGCTGCGCCTGCTGCGTCTTGCGCTCGTTCAACGCCGTCAGCACGCCCAGTTCGCCCAGCGAGCGTTCGACATTCACGCGGGCCACGCCGTTCACGAAAGTCAGCAAGGGCCGCGCGGCAGCCGGAATGAAGGCGTTGGTCTGGGTGATGTCGTAGGCGGCGTTGACCACGGGCGGGTTCTGGCCGTTGGTCGGCGCGCCGGTGACCTTGACCTTCGAGAACATGACGCGGCCGTACAGCTCCGCGTTGTCGCTCAGGCCGTAGCGGAAGAAGGTCGACGCGTTCAGGCGTTCCAGCGGGCTGACCAGCAGGTACTGCGGCGTGTAGTTCGCGGTCTGCGGCGTGGTGGTGAAGTTGCCGCCGTTGTCGACCGAGAACCGCCTGCCGCTGGCCACGTCGGTGAAGTTGCCGCCGCGCGGTGCCAGCAGCGTGGGGTTGGCCAGCGCCCAGCTGCGCTGGCCGGCCAGCAGTTCGCCGCGCTGGGTGTATTCGACGTAGCCGACCACGCTGCCGCGCTCGCCCAATGGCAGGCCGCCGGTCAGGTTCACGGTGTTCTGGTCGGCACCACCCTTGCTGCTGCTGTGGCTGGCCTGCACCTGCAGGCCATCGAACTTTTCCTTCATGATGAAGTTGACAACACCCGCCACCGCGTCAGCGCCATACACCGCGGCCGCGCCGCCGGTCAGCACGTCGACCCGCTGGATCAGGGTGGCGGGGATGAAGTTGACGTCCACCGCGTTGCGGAAGCTGAAGGGCACGGCCCGCGTGCCGTTGATCAGCACCAGCGTACGGTTCTGGCCCAGGTTGCGCAGGTCCAGGGTCTGTGCGCCCAGCGCGTCGCCGTTGACGGCCGCTGACGAGGTCGACAGACCACCGGCGAGTTGCGGCAACTTGGTCGAGAAGTCTTCCACCGAGACAGCGCGCAGCAGGCCGATCTGTTCGGCGCTGGTCTGCGACACCGGGCTGGTGGCGGTGACGGCCAAGGACTTGATGCGCGAGCCAGTGATCGACACCACCTCGGCTGCCGGCGCGGCCGACTGAGCGTGGGCCAACTGCACCGCCGCAGCCAGCACCGACAGGGCCAACAGTGAAGGGGCAGAACGGCGCAGGCCGTGAACGCGACGCTGAGATTGAGTCGAAGGGGTCATGAACAGCTGCTCCAGCTTGGGTGAAAGACGGGACCGAATGGCGCGGCAGCCGAAGGAGAGTCGATTGCCACGCTGTTTGATACCAAGATAGTACCAATACAGATAGTGGTCCTTTGTGGCCCCGCGGCAACGGCCAAGACCACAGGGTTTTCATGGCTTGGCGAGGGCTGTGCGCAGCCCTGGCAACGCGCATTGGGGTAGCCGTATTGGAAGGCCAAATTAGCGCCACTCAAGTACCATTCAGCGTTGATTGCGCGTCCCGAACAGCCTCGCTGGGTCGCTTCCGGGGCTGAAAGTCGACGGTTTGGGGCGATCTGGTACTCATCTGGTCAAGCCCGGCCCGTTCACGACCGCTTCATTCCAACGATGACCGCACTGTCCAAGCTCCTCGGCCAGCTCGACCCGGCGTCCGCCCAGCCGCTGTACATGCAATTGCAACGCACGCTGCGCGAAGCGATCGACCGTGGCGTGTTCGCGCTCGACGACGCCCTGCCTTCGGAAAGGCAGCTGGCCGCAGAGCTGGGCATTTCGCGCATCACGGTGCGCAAGGCCATCGATGCGCTGACCGCCGAAGGCTTGTTGGTCAGCCGCCAGGGGTCGGGCAATTTCGTGGCGGTGCAGGCGCGTATCGACAAGAACTTCGCGACGCTGACCTCCTTCTCAGAGGACATGCGTTCTCGCGGCCACACCCCGCGCAGCGAGTGGCTCAAGCGTTCTGCAGGCGTGGTGATGCCCGATGAAGCGATGAAGCTCGGCGTCAGCCCAGGCACCCAGGTGTTTCGCTTCCACCGGCTGCGCTTCGCCGACGACAACCCCATGGCCATCGAATCGGCCACCGTGGTGGCCACCGCGCTGCGTTCGCTGGACGCCGTGCAGGACTCGCTGTACGTGGCGCTGGAGCAGGCCGGTCACCGCCCCGTGCGCGCGCTGCAGCGGCTGAGCGCGGTCTTGCTCGACGACGAGCAGGCTTCGCTGCTGCGCACCGAACCCGACGCCGCAGGTCTGCTGGTCGAACGCATCGGCTTCGGGCGCGATGGCCGCGCCATCGAACTGTCGCATTCGGTCTACCGCGGTGACACGTATGACTTTGTCGCCGAGCTGAGCGCCGGGCCGGGTTGACGCGGGAGCCCAGGCCGGTGCCGTATACCGTTGACGTGAAGGTCACTGCGATGCAGACATGACAGCGCCTGGACCCGGACGGAGCAAGTCCAGCGGCGAGCGACGGGCTTAGATGAATTCACCCGCTAGCTGACATTCGTCAGCGGCCGGCGCCCGGCTACAGCACCCGCGATGGCTCGCGCATCAGCACAAATTCTTCCGCGGCCGTGGGGTGCATGGCGATGGTCTTGTCGAAATGCGCCTTGGTCGCGCCGGCGGTCAGTGCCACGGCCAGGCTTTGCACGATTTCCGGGGCGTCGTCGCCCAGCATGTGAACGGCCAGCACGCGGTCGGTGGTGGCGTCGACCAGCAGCTTCATGTGGGTGCGCTCGGTGCCGCCGATGAAGGCCTGCTTCATCGGTCGAAAGTCGGTTTCGAACACCTTCAGCCGATGTCCCTTGGCCAGGGCCGCGGTTTCTGTCGGGCCGCAGCTGGCCATGGGCGGCAGCATGAAGACGGCGCTGGGCACCAGGCTCAGGTCGACCTGGCGCGGTGTGCTGCCGAAGAGCGAGTCGGCCAACGCCCGGCCTTCGGCAATGGCCACCGGCGTGAGGTTGTTGCGGTTGGTGACGTCGCCGATGGCGTGGATGCCCTCGGCGGCGCTCTGCATCGTTGCCGTGATCGGTACAGCGCCATTCTGGTCGGGCGTGATGGCTACACGCTCCAGCGCCAGACCCGCCGTGTTGGGCCGGCGGCCGGTGGCGTTGAGCACCCAGGGGAATTCCAACGCGCGGTCGTCGCTCAACAGAAGCAGAAGGCCCCCAGCCGTGCGCTGGATGCACTGTGGCGCGCTGGCGGGGTGCAGGTCCACCCCCGCAGCCTGCAAGGCGCTGGCGGCGGCGGCGCGCAGCAGCTCGTCGAAGCCGCGCAGGGGCAGGCGGTCGCGGTAGAACAGGCTGACCTTGACGCCCAGGCGCGCCAACATGCTGGCGAACTCCACCGCGATGTAGCCGCCACCGACGATGGCGGCGCGCTCGGGCAGGTGTTGCAGGTCGAGCAGGTCGTCGCTGGTGGCGCAGGCGTCGATGCCGGGAATGCTGTCGCGCACCGGCGCGCCGCCGGTGGCGATGAGGACGTGCTGGGCGGTGACGAGCCGTTCGCCGATGCGCACGCGGTGCGGCCCGTCGAACTGCGCCCAGCCTTCGATCAGTTCCACCTGGCTGCCGGCCAGCAGCTGGCCGTAGATGCCTTCGAGCCGCGCCGTCTCGGCCGCCTTCTGTGCCGCCCAGCGTTCCATCTCGAAGCGGGGCTCGTCTACCGCCCAGCCGTAGCCGCGGGCCTGGGCAAAGCCGGCGCCGAATTGCGCGGCATACATCAGCAGTTTCTTGGGCACGCAGCCGCGAATGACGCAGGTGCCGCCGACGCGGCTGCCCTCCACCACGGCCACCCGGGCCCCGTGCAGGGCTGCGCGGCGCGACGCGGCCACGCCGCCGGAGCCGGCGCCGAGGACGAGGAAGTCGAAGTCGTGTGTCATGAAAGGCCTTGGCTTGGGTACGGGAGAATGTCGCACATGCCTGACGATGATGACGCCCAGCGTGCCGCGGCCTTGCGAAGGGTGCTCCAGCACCATGGTCACCGCTACCACGTGCTCGACGATCCGGAGATCCCGGACGCCGAATACGACCGGCTGTTTCGTGAGCTGCAGGCGCTTGAAGCGGACCACCCGGCGTTGCAGACCCCCGACTCGCCGACGCTGCGGGTCGGCGGCCGGGTGTTGGATGGTTTTGCCCCGGTGCACCATGCCGTGGCCATGCTCAGCATCCGCACCGAGACCGACACCACGCCGGCTGGCGCCGAGGCCTTCGACGCCCGCATCCGCCGTGAGCTTGGCCTGGCCGCTGACGCGCCGCCGGTGGAGTACGCCGCCGAGTTGAAATTCGATGGCCTGGCCATCAACCTGCGCTACGAGGCCGGGGTGCTGGTGCAGGCTGCCACGCGAGGCGACGGCGAGAAGGGCGAGGACGTGACGCGGAGCATCCGTACCGTGGGCCAGATCCCGCTGCGCCTGCACGGCGCCGCGCCCCCGGTGCTCGAGGTGCGTGGTGAGGTCTACATGCGGCGTGACGACTTCGAGCGCATGAACGAGCGCCAGCGCGAGAAGGGTGAGAAGACTTTCGTCAACCCGCGCAATGCCGCAGCCGGCGCCGTGCGACAGCTGGACCCGGCGATTGCAGCGCAGCGGCCGCTGCGCTTCTTCGCCTATGGCCTGGGTGACGTGCAAGGCTGGGACCTGCCTGCCACGCACAGCGCCACGCTCGATGCACTGGCGGCCTTCGGCGTGCCGGTGTCTGCCGACCGCTGCCTGGCGGCAGGCGCGGCGGGGCTCGTCGCTTTCCATCGTGACATGGCCGCCCGGCGCGACGCGCTGCCCTTCGACATCGACGGCGTCGTCTACAAGGTCAATGCGCGTGACCTGCAGCAGCAGCTGGGCTTTGTGACGCGCGAGCCGCGCTGGGCCGTGGCGCACAAATACCCGGCGCAGGAGCAGATGACGCGGCTGAACAGCATCGAGATCCAGGTCGGCCGCACCGGCAAGCTCACGCCCGTGGCCAAGTTGGAGCCCGTGTTCGTGGGCGGCACCACGGTCAGCAATGCGACGCTGCACAACGTATTCGAGTTGCGACGCAAAGGCGTTCGCGTCGGCGACACGGTGGTGGTGCGCCGCGCTGGTGACGTGATCCCTGAAGTCGTGGGCCGCGTGCCCGGTGCGCGCGCCGCTTACGTGCCCAACTTCCGCATCAAGCCGGGTTCAGGCTGCCCCGTGTGCGGCAGCGCCGTTCAGCGCGAGAAAGGCGGCATGGACTACCGCTGCACCGGGGGCCTCTTCTGCGCTGCGCAGCGCAAGCAGGCGATGCTTCACTTTGCCGGGCGCCGCGCGATGGACATCGAGGGACTTGGGGACAAGATCGTCGATCAACTCGTCGATGGCGGCCTGGTGCAGACACTGCCCGGGCTGTACGCGCTGGATGCCGCACGGCTTTCGGCGCTGGACCGCATGGCCGACAAGAGTGCCGCCAACCTGGTCGCGGCGCTGCAAAAGAGCAGGCAGACCACCTTGCCACGCTTCATCTATGCGCTGGGCATACGCCAGGCGGGCGAAGCGACCGCCAAGGACCTGGCGCGTCACTTCGGCAGCCTGGACCGGCTGCTGGACGCGCCGGTGGACGAGCTGCTGCAGGTGCGCGACGTCGGCCCGGTGGTGGCGCTGAGCATCCGCGCCTTCTTCGAGCAGCCGCACAACCGCGAGGTGGTGGCGCAGCTGCGCGCCGCCGGCATCACCTGGCCCGAGCACGCCGCCGCGCTGGGCCCGCAGCCCCTTGCGGGCAAGACCCTGGTGCTCACCGGCACCCTGCCCACGTTGAGCCGGGACGAGGCCAAAGCGATGATCGAGGCGGCGGGTGGCAAGGTCGCCGGCTCGGTGTCGAAGAAGACGAACCATGTCGTTGCCGGCGCCGAGGCCGGCAGCAAGCTGGAGAAGGCGCGCGAACTCGGCGTGCCGGTGCTGGACGAAGACGGCCTGCGGGCCTTGCTGCATGCAGCCGACTGATTGATTGGGAGTCACAAGACATGGCCGTACATCAGATTCTGAAAATGGGCGATCCGCGCCTGCTGCGCGTGGCGCAACCGGTGCTGCAGTTCGGCACACCCGAGCTGAACGAGCTCATCGCCGACATGTTCGAGACCATGGAGGCCGCGCAGGGCGCAGGCCTGGCGGCGCCGCAGATCGGTGTCGATCTGCAGCTGGTGATCTTCGGCTTCAGCCGCAACGCCCGCTACCCCGAGGCGCCGCCGGTGTCCCACACCGTGCTCATCAACCCGGTCATCACGCCGCTTTCCGACGAGCAGGTGGACGGCTGGGAGGGTTGTCTTTCAGTGCCTGGCCTGCGTGGCCTGGTGCCGCGCCTGGCGCGCATCCGCTACCGCGGCTTCGACCCGCTGGGCCAGCCCATCGAGCGCGAGGCCGACGGCTTCCACGCCCGCGTGGTGCAGCATGAGTGCGACCATCTCATCGGCCGCCTGTACCCGACGCGCATGACCGACCTCACCCAGTTGGGCTACACCAGCGTGCTGTTCCCGGAACTGGACCCCGCGGCAGATGATTGAATCCGTAGTCATGTCAAGCAGACAGCTGCTTGCTTTACATCGCGGGCGTCAGCCAAACACCGTGTCGCCGCGTTGAGCCGGCATGCTGCATACACACTCCGCCTGGCTCCGCGCCCTTGTGGCCACTTTCCTCATCGTGGTCCTGACTGGCACCGCCTGGTCGCAGGACGACCCGCCCGGCCGGGTCGGACGTGTCGCTGAATTGCACGGCGGCGTGCTGTGGTTCGACCAGGAACGCGGCCAGTGGGTCGAGGCCGAGCGCAACCGGCCGTTGACCACCGGCGACCGCCTGTCCACGGCGCCCGAGGGCCGCGTCGAGTTGCGGGTGGGCTCGACCGTATTTCGCCTGGGCGGCGCCAGCGAGCTGGAAGTGCTGCGTCTGGACGATGAGCGGATGAGCCTGCAACTGCACAGCGGCAGGCTGGCGCTGCGGGTGCGTTCGCGCGAGGTGGCGGGAGAGATCGATATCGTCACCGCCGAGGCGCGGCTGCAGCCGCAGCGCAGCGGGCACTACCGCATCGACCGCATCGACGACACCACCCTGGCCGGCAGTTGGCGCGGCGACCTGCTCGTCGAGGGCGCGGCGGGCTTTGTCATTGCCACCGGGCAGCGTGCCGAACTGTGGCGGCAAGGGCCACGCGGCGAACTGCGACAAGCCTGGAACGCGCTGCCCGACGACGAGTTTTCGCGCTGGGTGGCGCGCGACGACGGTCGCGACGAGCGCACCGCGTCGACCCGATTCGTGTCGCCCGAGATGACCGGGGCCGAAGACCTGGACCGCGCCGGGCGCTGGGACCGCCACCCTGACCATGGCGCGATCTGGTTCCCGATGGAGGTGCGGCCCGGCTGGGCGCCTTACCGCTACGGCCGCTGGGCCTGGGTGCGTCCCTGGGGCTGGACCTGGGTCGACGAGGCGCCCTGGGGCTTTGCGCCCTTCCATTACGGCCGCTGGACGAGCTGGAACGGCCGCTGGGGCTGGGTGCCGGGGGTGTACGTGCCGCGCCCGGTATTCGCCCCGGCCCTGGTGGCCTGGGTCGGCGGTCCGAACATCGGGGTCTCGATCAATATTCGCGGCCCGGTGGTGGGCTGGGTGCCGCTGGCGCCGCGCGAAGTGTTCGTGCCGAGCTACCGCCACACCCCGCGCCATCATGACCGCATCAACCACCTGCCGAATGGCTACGGGCCGCAGCGGCCGCCGTGGGTCGCCGGGCCGTCGTCTTATGGCAACCAGGCCGTGCCCGGGGCGGTGACGGTGGTGCCGCGTGAGGCACTGCAGCGCCGCGGCTCCATCGGTGCGGAGGCGGCCGACTTGCGCGAGCGCCAACGCGGTGCCAATGCCAACTGGTCGTCGCTGGCGGCCACCACGCCGCCACCAGGGCCGGCTGCGGTGGCCTTGCCGCCGCAAGGCGAGGCGATGGGGCCGCAACGGCCGTCGCAACGACCTTCGCAACCGAGCGAATTGCGCGTCGCGCCGCCGGCGGGGGTGCCCTCGCCGGAACCCTTGCAGCTGGCCCCGCCGCCGCCGGGCGAGGTCATGAACAATCCGCCGCGGCCCCGCCCGGACTTGGCGGGTGCCATCGAGCCACGCCGCGAGCGTGTTGCGCCTGTCGACCGTGGCGAGCGGCCGGAGCGGCCCGAACGCACGGACCGAGTCGACCGCAGTGAGCGTGTCGAACGTTCCGGCCCGCCCGCACCCGTCTATCGCCCGGCACCCGCCGCCGCGGCCTTGCCGAGCGCACCCATGGCGATGCCGCAGGCGGCACCGGCGCCACCGGCGCCGCCGCAGGCGATGGGCCCGTCACGGCCCGCCGCGGTGGTTCCGCAAACGCCTGCGCGCCCGGCTCCGGCAGAGCGCGAGCGAGGCCGCGACAGGGAGCCGACCGACAACAGCGAGCGCAACCGCGGCGCGCAGGGGCGCGAGACCGAGTCGCAGCGCTGAGTTGCGACCCGGCGCGTTTCAGCGCAGCAGCGGCCGCAGCACGGGCCAGACGTTGTCCAGCAACTGCGGCTGGGCTTCGGCCTTGGGGTGGATGCGGTCGGGCTGGAACAGTGCCACCGGGTCGGGGCCGTCGGCCACGCCGGCCAGGAAAAACGGCACCAGGGCCGTGCCTTCGCGCCTGGCCACCTGCGCGAACAGGGCCAGGAACTCGTCGCCGTACTGGCGGCCGTAGTTGGGCGGCACGGCCATGCCGGCGATCAGCACCTTGGCACCCGCGGCCTTGGCCGCACGGACCATGGCGGTGAGGTTGTCTCTCGTCAGGGCCAGCGGCAGGCCGCGCAAGGCGTCGTTGCCGCCCAGTTCGATGAGCACCGTGTGCGGCCGGTGGGTTTTCAGCAGGGCCGGCAGGCGCGATCGCCCACCCGAGGTGGTGTCGCCACTGATGCTGGCGTTGACCACTTTCACAGGCAGCTTCTCGGCCGCAATGCGCTTTTCCATCAGCGCCACCCATCCCGCACCACGCGGCAGCCCGTACTCGGCCGACAGGCTGTCACCCACCACCAGCAGCGTTCGGCTTGCCCCCTGGGCCCGGGCGGACGTGGCCGGCGCGGCTGCGGCTGCCAGCGCAAGCAGGCTACAGTGGCGCAAGAAGGCGCGCCGCGCCGAGTCCTTAGAAAAAGTGCTGATGTCTGAACCGATCATTGCCGTAAAAAACGTGAGCAAGGAGGTGGCCGATTCCACCGGGACCTTGACGATTCTCCACGACATCTCGTTCGAGCTGCGGCCGCGCGAATCCGTGGCCATCATCGGCGCCTCGGGCTCGGGCAAGAGTACGCTGCTGTCGATCCTGGCGGGGTTGGATGTCCCCACCCGGGGCACCGTCCGCCTGGCCGGCAGCGACCTTTTCGCGCTGGACGAAGACGCACGCGCCGAACTGCGCTCGCGCCAGGTCGGCTTCGTGTTCCAGAGCTTCCAGCTGCTGGGCAACCTGACGGCGCTGGAAAACGTGATGCTGCCGCTGGAGCTGATGGGCCGGGCCGATGCACGCGCTGTGGCCACCGAAATGTTGCGCCGGGTGGGTCTGGCCGAGCGCCTGCGCCATTACCCCAAGGTGTTGTCGGGGGGAGAGCAGCAGCGGGTGGCGCTGGCCAGGGCCTTCGTGGTGCGACCGGCCGTGTTGCTGGCCGACGAGCCCACCGGCAGCCTGGACTTCGCCACCGGCGAGACCGTGATGGCGCTGATGTTCGAGCTCAACCGCGAGGCCGGCACTACCCTGGTCCTGGTGACACACGACAAATCCATCGCAGCCCGCTGCGACCGCCAGTTGCACATCGAAGCCGGGCGCCTTCTACCCTGATTTGCTGCCCGGATTTGCTGCGCTGAGTTGCAACTCTGGCTTGTGCCTTGACCTGCAGGTGCGTCCGGCGGCTACAGGCCCTGACGCTGCAGCGGCGCACTCAACGCCTGGCGCAAGGTGTTGGCACTGTCGGCCAGGTGGGCCGCGCTGTCGGCGTCGTTGGCTGAGCCGCCACGCCGCTTGACGGCGAGGTCCAGGCGGGCGAGCAGCCCGAGCGCCTGCACGCGCATCTGCCCGCGTGCATCCACCCGGGCGCCGCCGGCAGGCCGCAGGATGGCCATCGACAGCCTGTTGACATGGTCTCGCTGCAGCTCGCGCCGCGCTTGCGAGATGGGCTGCTTGCCAGCCAGCTCGGACCAGACCTCGTTGGACAAGCGGTTGTACAGCTCCGACAACAGGAAGGCATCGGCCGGGCGGTCGAACTTGCCCACGCTTTCGATCACCCGGCTGGCGATGAAGTCGCTCATCAAGTAGTTCAGCACAGCACGTTGCAGCCCCAGCAGGCGCTGCGGCAGCGAATACTCCGGCGGCGGGCCGACACCGTCGGCGAGGTCGAGAAAGTCAGGTGCCAGCCGGCGCTGCAGGGCCGGCGACAAGGCCAGCGAGTCGGTGGACAAGACGGTCTTGACGATCAGGTCCATCGCCTGTCGCTGCACCGCAGCGGCCACCGGCTGCAGGGGGTCGCGGCCACTGCCGGGGAAGTCGCGCAGGGTGCGCACGCCGCCGATCTGGCGCACCAGCACGGCTACTGCGCGCCAGGCGTCGTTGACGGCGTAGTCGATGGAGCGCCGCAGTACGGCATAGTTTCGGTCGCTCGGCAGGACCCGGGTTTCCTGGCGCTTGAACAGGTCGCGCACGATGTCCAGCCGCTTGGCGGCGAAGGCAATGGGGTCCGAGCCGAGGTCCAGCTGCAGCGTCTCTGGGTCGAGGCCGAACGAAGCATCTTCGTCGGAGCCGTACGCCAGCAGCAGCTCGGTGCTGCGGCCTGCGATACGCTGCAGTTCGGCCTTCTCCTGGACTGGAGTGGTGCCTGCGGGCAGCGGTTTGTAGGCGTACTCGATGGCCCAGTAGTCGTAGGGGCCCAAGGTGGTCTGGAAAGGCACGCCGCCGCGCTCGCCAGGGCGCGCCAGGTTGACGGGGTTGTATTCCATCACCGACCCCGTGGTGCCGTGGGCCCGGGTGAATTCCGGGTCGGACAACTGCGCTTCGGTGTACACCCGCGAAGCACGGAAGTTGTGGCGCAGGCCCAGGGCGTGGCCCACCTCGTGCATGATCGCACCCCTCACATAGTCCTGCACGAACTGCTGGGCGATGGGGCTGTCCGGTTCGAGCTCACCGCGCGCCTGCAGCACGTCCAGGGCGTAGCCCATTTGTTCGCCACTGAATGCGGTGTGCTGGCACCAGGCTCCGTGCTCGTGGGCTCGCGGGGCCGTCGCCGCGTCGGGGTCGAAGAAACTCATCGCCATGGCTGCCTGGCCGCCGGTCAGGAGCTGGGTGCGTTCACGCCGCGCCGAACGGGCCGACATGCCTTCGAAGCCGATGTCGGCGTCGAGGATCTCGCCAGTGCGCGGGTCGACGTGGCTGGGTCCGATGGCGCCGAAAACCGGGTCGGCGTTGAGCATCCAGCGCACCGATGCATAGCCGATGTCCAGCGTGTCGAAGCTGGCGTCGTCGGGCTGCTGCTGTACCGCGATGGCGCCCTGGAAGCCGATCTTTTCGAAGGCCTTGTTCCACTCCAGGATGGCGCCGCGCACGGTTTCGCGATAGGCCAGAGGCACGTTGCGGTCGATCCAGAAGGTGATGGGCTGCACCGGCTCGGACAGATCCGCCGCGGGGTCCTTCTTCTCCAGCCGCCAGCGGTTGATGAACCGCTGCCTGGGGCTTGATTGCAGGTCGTCGCTGAAGTCGAGCGTGCTGGTGGTGAACATGCCGACGCGGGGGTCGGCCACCCGGGTGCTCATGGGCTGGGCCGGCAGCGGTGCCAGCGAGTAGCTCAGGCCGATGAGCATGCTGCGTGAGTCGGGCAGGAATCGGGCGCCCTGGGCCGCAGACCCGGCTCCGACGAGCGCGCCCAGCAGTCCCGGCGGCGGCGTGGCCCCGCCGCCGCCGAAGAAGTGGTTCTGGGTTTCGATCACCAGGGCTGCAGACGTGCCGCGCACCGCAGTGATGACACTGTTGTTGCGGTCTTGCGAATAGCCGCCGCGCAGGCCGCGCTGCAACATCATGCCGATGCCCAGCATGTCCGACAGAAACATGTTGTTGGCTTCGATCAGCACGCTCTTGCGGTCGGGGTGCGGCTGGCTTGCAACGGCCGTGGCGCCCAGCAGGCTGGCCGAATACGAAGACGCCACCGCCCGCGCTTCGGGCGTGCCGGCCTTGGCAGTCACTTCCAGGTTGGGCACCTGCAGGCGCACCTGGTTGTAGACGCGCACGAACTCCACCACTTGCGGGCCGCCGGCGCCGTTGATCGAGCCGGCCATCAGGCCACCGAGCACCCAGGCCTCGCCGATGCCGTTCTTGATCTTGGGGCTGAGCAGGAAGCGCTGGTTGAAGTTCTCGGGCGCGAGTTCGATCCAGACCTTGTCCTCCTTCTGCCACAGGGTCAGTGGTCCGTCGATGCGACGGGCGTCCTTGATGATGGACGCGAAGGTCGGTGGGCCCGGGGGTGCAGGCGGTGTGGCTGTGGGTGTGGGTGCAGTTGCGCCGGCGGGCCGTGGCGCGCCAGAGGGGGCGGGGGTGGCGGCGAATGCTGCGGCCGCGGCCGGCTGGAACGCGGATGCGGCGCCCGCCGGCGTCGCCGGCGTGGTCGAACTCGTGGCCACCCCGGCAGGGCCAGACGGCGAAGTGCCCGGCGAGGTGGGTGCGGCCGCACAAGCCACCAAAAGCACGGCGCCCAGCAAGGGCGCGGCAAAATGGACTGAAGTGCGATAACCCATTGGACGGTCCCGGGCGGCTGGCGCCACAACGATGTTGGCGCATTGTCCGACAAAGCCCGCCAACGCGCCGTGCTACGTCGTGTGGCTATTCACGACCCTACCCGCGACCCGCACTCTACGCACCGCCAGGCCGCAACCGCGCTACTTGATGGGCTTGAAACGCATGCGTTTGGGCCGTGCGCCTTCCTCGCCCAGGCGCTTTTTCTTGTCGGCTTCGTATTCCTGGTAGTTGCCGTTGAAGAAAACCCATTGCGAATCGCCCTCGGCGGCCAGGATGTGGGTGCAGATGCGGTCGAGGAACCAGCGGTCGTGGCTGATGATCATGGCGCTGCCGGCAAATTCGAGCAGCGCTTCTTCCAGCGCACGCAGGGTCTCCACATCGAGGTCGTTGCTGGGCTCGTCCAGCATCAGCACGTTGCCGCCCTTGGCCAGCGTCTTGGCCAGGTGCAGCCGGCCGCGCTCACCGCCCGACAGGCTGCCGACACGCTTTTGCTGGTCGTTGCCCTTGAAGTTGAAACGACCGAGATAGGCGCGGCTGGGCATCACGAACTTGCCGACGATGATGTTGTCCAGCCCGCCGGAGACGTCTTCCCACACGGTCTTGTCGTTTTCCAGGCTCTCGCGGCTCTGGTCGACGAAAGCCGGGTGAGCGGTCTTGCCGATCTTCACCTCGCCCGAGTCGGGCGCTTCTTTGCCCTGGATCATGCGGAACAGCGTCGATTTGCCCGCGCCGTTGGGGCCGATGATGCCCACGATGGCGCCTGCCGGCACCTTGAAGCTGAGCTTGTCGATGAGCAGCCGCTCACCAAAACTCTTGCTCACGCTGTCGAACTCGATGACCTCGTTGCCCAGGCGCTCGGCCACGGGGATGAAGATCTCGTTGGTCTCGTTGCGCTTCTGGTACTCGACGTCGCTCAGCTCCTCGAAGCGTGCCAGTCGCGCCTTGCTCTTGGTCTGGCGTGCCTTGGCGTTGGAGCGAACCCATTTCAGTTCCTCCTTCATCGCCTTCATGCGCGCGTCTTCGCTCTTCTGCTCGACCTCCAGGCGCTTTTCCTTCTGCTCCAGCCAGTCGGAATAGTTGCCCTTCCAGGGGATGCCGGCGCCGCGGTCGAGC
>Ga0105048_10010755_pt1 | contig 14480 bp, 7 predicted proteins | sample MAT05_FD_78382 | JGI IMG/M metagenome (GOLD analysis project Ga0105048, IMG submission 78382) | Freshwater microbial communities from Lake Fryxell liftoff mats and glacier meltwater in Antarctica - MAT-05 | ecosystem: Environmental > Aquatic > Freshwater > Ice > Liftoff microbial mat | place...
AAGCGCACAGCTGATTGGCGATGCCTTCAACCACTGGGATGATGTGGAGATGTTTTTTAAAGGCCGCAGCGTGCGCTCGGGCGGCCACGGCTTTTGCGGTATTGGCCGCAAAAAGCTGCTGAATATTTTGCAGGAACGCTGCATCGCCCTGGGTGTTGACTTGGTGTTTGAGGCTGATGTGCAGGACGACCAGACGCTGGCCCAACATTACAACGCTGACCTGATGATTGCCTGTGACGGCCTGAACAGCCGCGTACGTACCCGCTACGCCGACACTTTCAAGCCTGATGTTGAAATGCGTGACTGCCGCTTCGTCTGGCTGGGTACGAAGAAAACATTCGACGCCTTCACCTTTGCGTTTGAGCAAACCGAGCATGGCTGGTTTGCCGCACACGCCTACAAGTTTGACGCAGACACATCCACTTTCATCGTTGAAACGCCTGACGCAGTATGGAAGGCGCATGGCCTTGATCAGATGAACCAGGAGGACGGGATCGCCTTTTGTGAGCGGCTGTTTGCAAAATACCTCGACGGTAACCCGCTGATGAACAACGCCACCCACGTGCGTGGCTCAGCCATATGGATACGCTTTCCGCGTGTGGTGTGTGAGCGCTGGGTGCATACCGAGGCGATTGCGGGTAAAGACATACCGATTGTGTTGATGGGTGATGCGGCGCACACAGCACATTTTTCAATTGGCAGCGGCACCAAGCTGGCGCTGGAAGATGCAATTGAGCTGGCCCGTTGCTTTGACAAAACCAGCGATATGGCTGAAGCACTCCAGGCCTACGAAGCCGTACGCTCGGTGGAAGTGCTGAAAATTCAGAACGCCGCTCGCAACTCCACCGAATGGTTTGAAAATGTTGACCGTTACAGCGGCCTGGAGGCTGAGCAGTTTTTCTATTCGATGATGACACGCTCGCAGCGCATCAGCCATGAAAACCTGCGCGTGCGTGATGCCGATTGGCTGGCTGGCTACGAGCAGTGGCTGGCGAAGACAAACTCTGCGAAATCAACACTGGCAGCTACACCTGTGCCCATGCTTTTGCCCTTGACTGTAAGAGATGTCGTACTGAAAAACCGCATTGTGGTCTCCCCTATGGCCACCTATAGCGCTGTCGACGGTCTGGTGCAAGACTTTCATTTGGTGCACCTGGGCGCAAGAGCCCTGGGTGGCGCGGCACTGGTGTTTGTTGAAATGACCTCGCCCAGCGCTGAAGGCCGCATCACGCCAGGCTGTACGGGTTTGTACAACGATGCACAGATGCTGGCGCTTAAGCGCATTGTTGATTTTGCCCATGCTTCTGGCAACGGCGTCAAGATGGGTTTGCAGCTGGGCCACAGCGGTCCCAAGGGTTCGACTCAGGTCGGCTGGGAACATACCGACGAACCGCTGCCGTCAGGCAACTGGCCGCTGATGGCTGCCAGCGCTGTGAGCTTTGGCCCTACCAACCAGATGCCGACTGCCATGACACGCACTGACATGGACCGTGTGACAGCCGGGTTTGTTCAATCGACGCGCTACGCCATTGATGCAGGCTTTGACTGGCTGGAGCTGCACTGTGCCCACGGCTATTTGCTTTCAAGCTTCATCACGCCACTGACCAATGTGCGAACCGATGATTACGGCGGCAGCCTGGAGAATCGGTGCCGCTACCCGCTGGAAGTATTCAGCGCCATTCGCGCCGTGTGGCCCGCGCATTTGCCGATGAGTGTGCGCATTTCGGCACACGACTGGGCACCGGGCGGAAACACAGATGAGGACGCCGTGGCGATAGCACGCCTTTTCAAGGCAGCGGGTTGTGACGTGATCGACGTGTCATCAGGTCAGACCACACGCGCCGCCAAGCCGGTCTACGGCCGCATGTACCAAACGCCGTTTGCTGACCGTATCCGCAACGAGGTTGGCATCCAGACCATGGCAGTGGGCGCGATATCTGAAAGCGACCAGGTCAACAGCATCATCGCTGCAGGTCGGGCTGACCTGTGCGCGATTGCACGCCCGCACCTGGCAAACCCGGCCTGGACGCTACACGAGGCCGCCAGGATGCAAAGCCGCCACATCAATTGGCCCTTGCCCTACTTGAGCGGCCGCGACCAGTTGTACCGTGAAATTAGCAAACAAAAGAGCCTTTGACCTAATAATAACGGGCGCAAGCAGCTACTAATTTAATAGCTAAAGGGAAAATATATGGACATGGAAGCGCAAAGCCACAGCTCTCACCCGGAGGCTCTGCGGCTCTGGCTGCGCCTGCTGACATGTACCCAGCTGATTGAAAAGCAGGTACGCAACCAACTGCGCGAACAGTTTGACACCACGCTGCCGCGCTTTGACTTGATGGCGCAGTTGCAGCGCAACCCGGAAGGTTTGAAGATGAACGAGCTGTCGCGCCGGATGATGGTGACTGGCGGCAATGTGACCGGCATCACCGACCAGCTGGTGCTGGAGGGCTTGGTGGAGCGCCTGGAAGTCGATGGCGATCGCCGTGCCTACCGCGTGCGGCTGACGGTGCAGGGGCGCAAGACTTTTGACGACATGGCCCGGCAGCATGAAGACTGGATTGTCTCGGCTTTTGAAGTGCTTACAGCCAAAGAAGTTGATGCCCTGTACAAGTTGCTGGGCAAAGTCAAGGAACACCACCACAGCAAAACACCTGAGACCCTATGAAGCATTACATTACCGCCAGCAACCCTATGCGCCAGCAGTTTGATGCATTGGCCAGCTACAGCGCCAGGCATTTCTCATACGCGTTTGACGCTGGTGTGGCCACACTGAGCTTGAACCGCCCCGAGCGCAAAAACCCGTTGACATTTGACTCCTACCATGAGCTGCGCAACCTGTTTGCAGCATTCAACCACGCCACTGACGTCAAAGCCGTGGTACTGGTGGGTGAAGGCGGTAACTTTTGCTCAGGCGGTGATGTACATGAAATCATTGGGCCATTGACCCAAATGAGCATGCCCGAGATGCTGGAGTTCACCCGCATGACGGGCGATCTGGTCAAGCAGATGCGCCTGTGCCCGCAGCCCATCATTGCGGCGATTGACGGCATCTGTGCAGGCGCTGGCGCGATGATGGCCCTGGCCGCTGACATGCGGCTCGGTACGGCGCAAGCCAAAACGGCTTTCCTGTTCACCCGAGTCGGGCTGGCCGGGGCTGATATGGGCGCCTGCGCATTGCTGCCGCGGATGATTGGTCAGGGCCGCGCTTCGGAATTACTTTTCACAGGGCGCGCGATGACGGCGCAAGAGGGTTTGCAATGGGGCTTTTTTAATGCGCTGCATGAAGCGGACAACCTGTTGCCAGCCGCTCAAAAGCTGGCACACGAACTGGCCAGCGGCCCAACCTTTGCTCACGGGATGACCAAAACCATGCTGCATCAGGAATGGGCGATGACGCTGGACCAGGCCATTGAAGCAGAAGCCCAGGCGCAGGCTATTTGCATGCAGACGCAAGACTTCCGCCGTGCTTACGAGGCTTTTTCGGCGAAGAAAAAACCTGTTTTCGAGGGTAGCTGAATGACCCCCAGCACGACCCATTTAAACCTGCCATTTTTTGATGACGCTCATCGAGCGTTAGCCGCTGGCCTGGTCGGCTGGGCAGCTGTTCAACAGGTTGATGAAACCGACGACCGCGCTGCCTGCCGCGAGTGGGTGAAGATATTAGGCGCTGGCGGCTGGTTGCGCTACTGCGTGCCGGCCGAGTTTGGTGGTGCCCTGCCCAGACTGGATTCACGCGCATTGGTCATCTTGCGGGAAACACTGGCCTTTCATTCACCGCTGGCGGACTTTGCATTCGCCATGCAGGGCCTGGGCAGCGGCGCGATCACGCTGGCTGGCACCCCTGCACAGCAAGCCGCTTATTTGCCGCATGTAGCGAGCGGGCAGAAGATTGCAGCCTTCGCGTTGAGCGAAGCGAACGCGGGCTCAGACGCTGGCGCCATGGCGACCAGCGCTGTGCCTACAGACAAAGGTTGGGCCATCAACGGCAGCAAAACCTGGATCAGCAACGGCGGGATTGCAGATTTTTATGTGACGTTTGTAAAAACCGGACCCGACCTCGGCACGCGCGGCATCACGCCTTTTATTGTGGATGCAGATACGCCGGGCCTGGATGCCAGCGAGCACATTGCCGTGATGGCACCGCACCCCCTGGCCACGCTTGAATTCAACAACTGCGTGGTACCCGCAGAAAGCCAGTTGGGCGCTTTGAATGGGGGCTTCAAACTGGCGATGCAAACACTGGACATTTTTCGCGCATCAGTGGCTGCCGCCGCGCTAGGCATGGCGCGGCGAGCGTTGGCGGAGGCCGTGAGCTACTCGCGGCAGCGCAGCATGTTTGGCGGCAAGCTGGCGGACTTTCAACTCACGCAGGCCAAGCTGGGCGAAATGGCTGCGCTGGTGGATGCTGCGGCGCTGCTAACCTACCGCGCGGCCTGGTTGCGCGACGAGGGTGAGCGCACGGGCAACTTCGTTCGCGTCACGTCTGAGGCGGCGATGGCGAAGATGACCGCCACTGAAAACGCACATCGCGTGATCGATATGGCGCTGCAAATGCATGGCGGGCTGGGCGTAAAGGTAGGCACCAAAGTTGAAAGTCTGTACCGCGACATTCGTTCCCTGCGCATCTATGAAGGCGCCACCGAAGTGCAACAACTCATCATTGGCAAGGCCTTGATTAAAGGTGAATTGAAATCATGACACAGTCCAACTCCGCGCAGACAGATCGTTTTGTTCACGATCACTTGCCATTGCCGGAGCAATGCGCAGAGATGCGTTATGACTTACCAGAGCTGCGCATTGCAGACCAGGCCAATCTGGTTGATGTGCTTTTCGGCCAAATTAACGCGTGCGGTTTGCTCGATCAACCTTTTTTGCGTTCAGACAAGACCGTGCTGACCTATGCGGATGCCAATCAACGCATCAACCGCATCGCTCAGGTGCTCACAGAAAATTTTGGCCTGGTGCCCGGCAACCGCGTGCTCTTGCGTGGCGGCAACTCTATCGGTATGGCACTGGCCTGGCTGGGCGTGGTGAAGGCCGGGTTGATCGCGGTAGCTACCATGCCGCTGCTACGCGCCAAAGAGTTGGGTGAAGTGATCGAAAAAGCGCGGATCAACCTGGCATTGTGCGATGCAAGCCTGGTGGATGAACTGAACATCGCCAAAGCGCAAACATCCGCCTCGCGGCCCGTCGTAATGTTCAACCTGATCAACCCGAACAACCCACTAAATGAGCCTGGCTTGCCGGTTGACAGCTTGGAAACTTTGGCGGCGCTAAAGGACGGGAATTTCAAACCCTGCCTGACCGCCGCGGACGACGTTGCTCTGATGGCGTTTACCTCAGGGACTACCGGTAAACCCAAAGCAGTCGTACACACCCACCGCGACGTACTGGCCGCCTGCGAAGCCTGGCCGCGCCATGTGCTCGAAGCGACGCCCGACGACATCGTGATGGGTTCGCCGCCACTGGCTTTTACCTTTGGCTTGGGCGGCTTGCTGCTGTTTCCTTTTGCTGCTGGCGCGTCCATTTATTTTCCTTCGATACCCTACACACCAGAAGCGATGGTCAAGCTGATCAATGAAACACGCGCCACCATTATTTACACCGCGCCGACCTTTTATCGACAAATGGCCCCATTCGCCCGGCAGCATGGTACGCCAACGCTGCGACTTTGCGTCAGCGCTGGTGAGGCATTGCCCGATGCGACACGCCAGCTATGGAAGCAGGCTACAGGCATTGAAATGCTGGACGGCATTGGCGCGACCGAAATGTTTCACATCTTCATCTCCAGCAAACCCGGCGATGTGCGGCGCGGTGCGATTGGTAGAGTCGTGCCTGGCTACACCGCCAAGGTGGTGAATGACCAAGGCGTAGAAGTGCCTGTGGGCAATGTGGGCAAGCTGGCCGTCAAGGGGCCGACCGGTTGCAAATACCTGGACGACGCCCGGCAAGCCAAGTACGTCAAGGACGGCTGGAACTACCCCGGTGACGCCTTTACGCAGGATGCCGATGGCTACTTTTTTTATCAGGCGCGTGATGACGACATGATCATCACATCCGGCTACAACGTCGGCGGGCCCGAGGTTGAAGACGCACTGATGCAGCACCCGGCAGTGGCGGAATGCGGCGTGATTGGCCTGCCAGACGACGAACGCGGTATGGTCGTGAAAGCTTTTGTGGTGCTCAAGCCAGACGTTGAAGGCAACGAAGCCTGCGTGAAGCTGCTGCAAGACCATGTCAAGGCCGCGCTTGCACCGTTCAAATACCCACGCCAGATTGAGTTTGTCGGCAAGCTGCCGCGCACAGAGACCGGAAAATTGCAGCGCTTCAAGCTACGCAACCCATCACCACAATAAGGATAACAACCGTGAAAAAACTTCACCCCCCCGACTGGCTGGAACCCAAAGGCTATGCCAACGGCGTCGCGGCGCGCGGCACGCTGATTTTTATCGGTGGCCAGATCGGCTGGAACGCCAACCAGCAGTTTGAAAGCGACGACTTCATCACCCAGACACGGCAGGCCTTGATCAATATAGTGGCCGTTTTGAAAGCTGGCGGCGCTGGCCCGGAGCATATGGTGCGGATGACCTGGTATGTCACTGACCGGGTGGAGTATTCAGCGCGCCTGAAAGATCTGGGGGCTACTTACAGAGAGGTGATGGGCAAGAACTTTCCGGCCATGACCTGTGTGGAGGTTTCAGGCTTGGTGGAAGAGCGGGCACGAATTGAAATTGAGGTGACTGCGGTGCTGCCAGACTGAAAACAGTTGAAATAGCCTGAGAACTGCAAAAAACAGCCCTTTTTAGGCGATTTTAACCAACAAATGTGGTTTTAGCCCAATATATACGGGCGTAAGTCGCTACTTTTTTAATAGCAAATAGCGGACAGCAAACTTATCGCGTGACACCTGTGACTTCAATCGTCACGCGGCGATCCGGTTGCAGGCAGATGATCTGCTGGTCACGGCTAGCAGTAGTGCCGCAATCCTTGCTAACCGGTTCACGTTTGCCTTTGCCTTGTGCGACCGAAGCGGAGGACTTCACTCCCAGCGACTCCAGGTAAGCCTGTACTGTTTTGGCGCGGGCTTCCGACAGTTTGTCGTTGTAGTCATCGGTGCCCAAGCGGTCGGTGTAGCCAAATACATTCAATGTTTGAATTGACTTGTAGGCTTTCAGGCGCTGGGCCACGTCAGCCAGGCGCTGCAGGCCACCCGGAATCATGTCTTCACTGCCAGACTTGTCGAACTTGAAAAGCGTGTCGGTCAGTAAAACGTAGGTCTCTCTGCTGATGACTTGCGGGGCGATCGCCGCAGCAGGCGTTGTTGCAGCAGCGGCTGCTGCCCTGGAAACCAACTGCGCAGTTTGCAGGCATGTGTCAGCTTCTGTTTTTGCCTGACGCAAGGCATCCTCCACCATTTGTACATACGGTGTCGCTTGACGCCAGCCGGTTTGTTCATTGGCGTGGCCCGCGCGTACCAGTCGCACTTCAGCGCAAGCCACTGTTTTAGCGTTGCAGGCCAGCGTAACGGGCTGGTTTTTGTAAGCGCTGAGCTGAGCCCACAAATCATTGCGCAACAGGGAGCTGCGAGCAACCAGCGGAGTGTCAAGGCCAGCCTTGGCGGATTTGTCAGCTTCGAGCGCCTGCGCGATTTTGACGGCCTCGGTCAGCGACTCTTCGATGTAACCCGTCCGGTCATTCTCGTGGTATTGCGATTTAGCGGTGTCCAGCCAGCACTGCGCCTTGGCCAGCGAGTAACTGTTTTGCGGGATACCGGCTTCATTGAGTTTGCGCAACCGCACTTGAACAGCGTCAATGGTGCGGCGGTCTGACAGAATGCGTTCATCTGTGATTCGGGCTTGCGGCGGGTTCAAACCTGTGGCTTGCGCGGCCGGTCCTGGCGCTTCGTTTTTGACTACGCCAGAGCTACAGGCAGCCAAAGCGAGTACAGATATAAAAATTGCGGCGGCGCTCTTGCGCGGTGTGGTCAATCGGTTCATGGCGATCCTGAGCACGGTTAGGGTTTAAACACGTTAGGGTCAATCGTTTTGTTGACAGCAGGCTCGTTCTTCTTGAACAGGTCCTCATCAAACTTGTAGCGCAGACCCAGCACCCAGCCACGGTTGGTGTAGTCATTGCCCGTCAACCCGGCGGCTGTGCCTGACGAGGCAAAACCGCGCCAGTTGTAGCCGAGTGTGGCGTACAGGTTGTCCATCACAACATAACCCACCTCCAGGCCGTAGGCATACTGCACGTCGCCGCCCGTGCCCTGCAACACCGAGAAGATGCCGCCCACAGACCATTTGTTGGTGACATCGTAAGTAACGCGGCCACCCAGCAACTGGGCGCGGTAGCTGTCCTTGACCGTCCCCAGCAGCAGCTCATTCACGTTTTTGTAGGCGTATCGGCCGGATAGCCACCACACACGGCTGGGGTGATAGTTGCCCCTGAAGCTGATGATGTCTGTGGCGCTGTCGATTTGCGTGCCTGGGGATGAGTCACGGTTGTCTTTGCGTTCGTACAGGCCAAGTGCGTCAAACTTGTTGTTGTCAACCGGGCGGTAAGCAAAACCAAGCTGGAACCGGCTCTGGAATTTACTGCTGCCAGCCGCTGTTCGTGGATTGACCACATTGGCATATTCACGGGCCAGCATGGTCCAGTCGCTGTCCAGCTTTCGTGCAACGCCAAGGGTGAACAGCCAATTGGTGCTGTTGGCATCTTCACGCCACTCCACGCGGCCTGACGACTTCCAGACCGGATTTGCGGTGTACTCCAGGCCGACACCGGCGGCGCTGGTGTTGCCGCTGGTACTGGCCAGCCTCTCGACGTTGGTTGTCATGCGCAGGCCTTCTGCCAGCACCCAGCCATTGCGCAGACCCAAGGCACGTTGAACTTCTTTGCCGGATGCTGAATCACGCAAACGGTATTCGCTGTAAAGCGAGCCGTCTTGCATGTATTGGGTATCAATGCCCAGGGTGAACGCGTCACTCACAGGACCCGTCCCCAAACCATAAGAGCCACTGTACTGAGTAGCTCGCTCATAGCGGCTGTACAGCCTGGTTTTGTCGGCCACGCGCCAGTCAGCGCCCAAGCGGTACAAGGCAGACCCACTGTCGCTGAACGAACGCTGCGTTTCAGCCGACAAATTCAACCTGTCAGTTGCTGCCCAGCGCGCACCCAACCGGTAGAGACTGGTAGGGTCTGTGCCAGTAACATTCTGAAGTTCGCCATCGACCGTCAACGCATCAGTCACTTTGTAGGAGGCGCGCACGAACATGGCGGTTCTGTCCAGACCAACGGGCGCGACTGGTGCGGCAGCGTTAATGGCTGTGTTGCAAATAATGGGTAGTCCTGTCGCCGGGTCAATCGACTGGTTGCCGCTCTGACTAATGCCGAAACCTGTGTTGTAGCCAGCAATCGCCCCGGGAACAGTGGTGGTACCCGCCAGATTGGCACAATTGGTGGCAGTGGTCTGGGTCAGGCTGATGGCGTTTTGCACCACGCGGCGTACACCTGCACCTAACGTCAGCCTGTCGGATGCCTTTAAATCAATACCCACAGCGCCCTGCTCGTTCAGGCTGCCCCCAATGATGTCTTTGGAGCTGAGCACCTCGCCCGTCACGCTGATCTTGTCATTGAGTTTGTAAGAACCTGTTGCACCAAGCTCAGTCTTGCCACCGGTCACACCAGATGAAGGGTTGTTGAAATCTGCGCTTGAGCGAAGGGCGTAGGCTTTGTAGCGCAAATCATCGTCCGCATGACGGATCTCAATCCGGCCAGCAGTACCCTTTTGCTCACCTGTTTTCCCGTTGAAGTTTGAGCTGACGTTGTTGTTAAAACCGCTCGCCGGGGTATTGACGACACTGGTGGTACGCGCGACCTCGGCAATCAGTTCTGTATTTTTACTTAGCTTTAACGAAATGCTGGCGCCACTGACCTCGTAAGGTGCTGCCGGATTTTCATCTTTGGCAGCGGCCACGCCAATCGTCAGACTCTGAGTTAACTTCAGACTGACATCAGCACCGTACACATAAAATTTCTCGCCACCCTGCTCTATCTCATAAACGACGCGAATTGAAATCGGGTTGAGCTGATCGTCAAAACTGGGAATCGGTGCGCGGAAAAGAATTTGCCCGGAGAAAGGTTCAAACTCGTAATCAAGATTTCTTGAAACTGGCGTGACCTTGATGATATTGACTGGCCTGAATCGGTCTCGCGTCAAAATCTCGATCTTCTCAGAGCCGCTCACACCATTGGCGTTAGACACCGAATAGGGGCCTGAAACGCCGCGCGCAGGAAACTCGTCAGTGACTTGCCTGAAAGTTTGCTGGGATACAAAACCGTTTGCAACGACCTTGCCTTCTTCATAATGCCCGCGCACACCATTCAGAGAGCGGCTGTACTGGCTAAGTTGGCGAGCCGGGTTGCTGTCGGCAGTACCGTAATCACCCAGCAGAAAGTAACTGAGCTTGTTGTCAATTCGGACGTACAACTTGCCCGAGCTTTGGGCGTCCACACCGCGCACGCTGGAGTCACCATAGACCGGGTAAAACGCATTCGGGTCAATGTCCTGAAAGAGGTTTTTACGAACGTCTTTATCGGAGTCGTAGGCCAAAGTCAAAAGATACTCACCCTTGACCTTGCCCTTCAAATAAACCGCAGCGCGGGCACCAAACTTGGTTGTACCACCACTGAACTCTTTGGTGAAGCCTTTTAACTCGTTGTCAAAACCATCATTTTCGCGAGCAGGCGTAATTTGGCTTGGGTCAAACTTGTCGGAGCGCAAGCGACCCTCGATCAGCCCTACCGCAACAAACTCTCGTAAATCAGGAACATACCGAACAACTACTTTTTCTGCCACGCCGCGAACCGACACCTTGAGCGTCACCGGGTCAGGCTTGTAGGGAGCAATCAGCTTGAATTGCAATGCGCCGTTTTTAACGGTTTGCTGAATGCCCGGCGTTATACGGTCAATGTCACCACGATCTGCACCCGACTCGGACGTCAGGCGGCCCGGCATCAAGACACGCGCGCCACCGTCAACCTCAATCGTCACATCGACGTCACCCGTGATGCGCTGACCGTCTTTGTCAAGCAGCCGCAACTGAACATCGGTAGGGCTAACTCCATCAGCAGGCAGGTTCTCTCCGGCTACCTTGAGGCTGATTTTACTGACGGGAGAAGACAGCCGGTCAAGAAAGGACGTGAACGGGCGTGGGCCAATGCCCTGCTGTCCACCCGTTTCAAAAAGGGTTTTTGCTTCTGGAACATCTGCACTGGTCGTGTTTGATGCCGGCTGCGCAAGGGCAAACCCATGCAGCAATATGACCGCAATCGCAATCGGTGTACGACGCAGGTTCACCACATCAGACAAGCAGGTTGGCTTCAGGCGATTCATCGTGCCTCCGCTGGTTTAACGGGTATGGCGTCTTGCTGGCGCGCTTCAGGCAAGATTTGCTGGGCAGCCTCAACTGGTCGATTCTCTATTTTCAACGGTAATTTCTTTTCAACTTCAGGGCTCACGACTCCACCTTGGGCACGCCGCGCCTTGACCTGGTCCAGCACTTCTGGGCTGCATGAGCCTTCGATAAAGTCTGCGCGTGCAAGTTCACCGCCCTTAAGATCAACGAAGAGGCTGTCACCCACACCCGCATTGCGGTTGCTTGATGGCATCATTCTTGAACCTTTTGGCAAGGTTGTACGGTCAATCTTGATCACATGCGTTTGTGGTTTAACGCCGCAAATACTGTATTTGCCCTCAGAGTCAGTCAGGATAAATGTACCGTCCAGCATGACGAGGCGTACGCCAGGTATGCCCAGTTCACGGCTGCCGCCAGAGTTGTTCTGTACCGCATTGCCATCGCAGTCAACATATACCTTGCCGATGATGCAACCCTCGTTGCTGAACACACCGCCCTGCACCGTAACTTTAAACAGCGCGACATTTGAGCGCACAGGGGCGGTTGTCTGCGCACGGTTGATACCATCACCCTGCTGTGAACCGACTCCCAGACGCACAAAGTAAGTCAGCTCGGCAGTGGCCTGGCCGGCAATAGTGCCAATATCAAACGTCAAATCTCTTCCCACACCGCCCGCCGGATTGGCAAGGGCGACACCACCCAACCGTGCCGTGCCCAGGATATAACGGAACCCGGCAGGCAGCAAATCATTGAGCTTGATGACCGAGATAGGCAGGAGCGTCGTATTGCGAATTCGTATGGTGTATTGCACAGAATCACCGAGCTCCGCAACTGTCTTGTCGCCAGTTTTACTGACCAGCAATGCACCCGGATTCAGAATCTTGTCCAACGGAATGTGGTTATTGAGAACTTCAAAGAAACCAGGGAAATTGAACTGCAATCTGAGGAAGTACTGCGTACCCACACCACCCGCAAAACCAACGACTGGTGTGGCACCATTAACGCCAACTGCTGGAGCTATATCCTGCGGCTGGACCTTGGTGGATCCACCAGCAGCAGCAACCAATGTGGGCTGTGCTGCGGCTACACCACCTTGGGTTGCTTGCGGCGGCAGATAGGCTCCGGGCGGCACCACGTCTAGCCTGTAAACACCAGCAGGCGGGTTATTTTGAAAGAAGAACTGGTAAAAGCCGTTAGTGCCGGTAATGACTGTGTCAGAGCCGCCCAGAGTTTGAGTCGCAGGGTTAAACGAACCCGCACCTTCATATACCAGTCGGACCGTAGCGCCCGGAATAGGCTGGCGCGTCACTGAGTCATAGACAACCCCGCTAGGGTCAAGCGGCAAGTTTTGCTCTTGTACGTTGTCACCCGCGTACAGAGTTACATCTTTGATAGAAGCGGCAAATGGGGTGGCCGGACCCACCACAACGGCACCAGTCACTGTATTGTTGCCAGTTGATGGATTGCCCAGCCTCGTCACTTGTACACCTGCCACGACAGGGGAAGTATTGAATGGCGTGCCAAAAATGGCGTTGCTTGCACCGTCGAAGAAACGAACGCTGTAACCGGAACCTACTGGTAAGCCTGTGATGGTGTAAACGCCATTCGCATCGGTCAGGGCGGATCCAAATACGACCGTAGTTGTACCGGTTACCTTGAAAACCTCGGCGCGGAAATTTGTAACCGGAATATCTACGCCCGCATCATAAATTTTGTTTCTCTTCGCATCCAGGAAAACTCGGCCGCTGAGAGTTGCATTGTTTCCTGCTAGGACGCTAAAGGTCGTAGTGTTATTACTGGCGTTTGTATCGTTCACAGCTGTGGCAGTGGCTGTTCCGACCACGCCCGTGCTCGTCTGTATAAAGGTAATGCTGGCGGTGATCGTCTGACCTGGCGTGACGTTAGGTGCGGATGTCGGGAACGTCACAACGCCAGTGACAGAGTTATACACACCAACCCCAAGAATAACGCTGGTCACAGTGACGCTGCCAGTCGGCAAACCGGGTTTGAGCTTAAGTGTCACAGTAACACTGGTAGCGGTAGAGTTCGGCGTAGTGCTGATGTTGGCAAAGCTGACCGTACCTGTCACGGTAGTGCCTGCTGATGCATTTGCCGGGAAGCCAGCAAAGCTGGCGCTCATGTCGGCGGCACTGGCCGCTACGCTAAACGTGGCTGTATTGTTGGCGGCGCTGGTGTCGTTGATCGCCCCTGTCGTACCGGTACCTGCGACACCCGTGGTGGTCTGCAGGAAGCTGATCGAGGCGCTGACAGTTGCCCCTGGTGTGACGCTGGCCAGTGTGGCCGTTGCAAACGTCACGATGCCAGTCACGGAGCTGTACACGCCTGTGCCCAGCAACACGCTGGTCACCGTCACGTTGGCCGTCTGCAAACCGATCGGTAGTTTCAATGTGAACACGGCTGTTGTCGCGGTGCTGCTAGCCGTAGTGTTGATATTCACAAAGTTGGCTGTGCCATTGACCACCGTGTTGACTGGCGCGCTCGCCGGGAAGCCGGCAAAGCTGGCGCTCATGTCGGCGGCGCTGGCCGCAACGCTGAAGGTCGCCGTGTTGTTAGCTGCAACGGTGTCGTTGGTCGCCCCTGTCGTGCCGGTACCTTGTACACCCGTGGTGGTCTGCAAGAAGCTGATCGACGCGCTGACCGTGCCGCTTGGCGTGACGTTAACGACTGTTGGCGCGCTTGGGAATGTCACGATGCCGGTGGCAGGGGTATAGGTGCCATTGCCGAGCAACACGCTCGTCACTGTCACGTTGGCCACACTTAGACCAATCGGCAACTGGAGTGTGAAGACGGCTGTTGTAGCGGTGCTGCTGGCGGTTGTACTGATGTTCACAAAGTTTGCCGTGCCATTAACTACGGTATTAACTGGCGCGCTCGCCGGGAAACTGGCGAAGCTGGCGCTCATATTGGCAGGCGCAGTGGTCACCGTGCCAGGTGCCGTCGCCGTGGTGCTGCCGTTGTTGGTGGTGGTCGCCGGAATCAGGACCGTCAGTGTGTTGGTGTAGCTGCCGGTGGTGATGGCGGTCACCTGGATCGTCACCG
>Ga0105048_10010757_pt1 | contig 14480 bp, 16 predicted proteins | sample MAT05_FD_78382 | JGI IMG/M metagenome (GOLD analysis project Ga0105048, IMG submission 78382) | Freshwater microbial communities from Lake Fryxell liftoff mats and glacier meltwater in Antarctica - MAT-05 | ecosystem: Environmental > Aquatic > Freshwater > Ice > Liftoff microbial mat | place...
ACGAACTCCTCGACGGCGAAACGGGCAAGACCGAAACGCTCTTGAGCGTGCCCAAGTACGACTTCAACTGGCAAGTCGCGTACATGCTCGCGAAGCCCCGCCGCATCCCCGCGAAGAGCGTCATCACCTGCACCGCGGTGTACGACAACTCGGACAAGAACCCGGTGAACCCGAACCCCAAAGACAAAGTCCGCTGGGGCGAGCAAACCTGGGAGGAGATGATGATCGGGTTCGTGGAGTACTACGTGGCGCGGTGATATAAGAATGGTATCTCAAGGAGAATCTTATGCCGCCGACCCTGCAATCGCTCGGTCTCGATCAGTTGCCGCGGGCCGACCGACTCACTTTGGTGCAAGCACTCTGGGATAGCATTGCGAGCGAAGCCCCGGTACCGATTTCCGAAGCCCGCCGCCGCGAATTGGAACGTCGGGCCGACGAGGACGATGCCTCGCCCGACGACCTGATTCCATGGGAACAGGTGAAAGCCGAAACGCGGGCTCGGTTCCGCCCATGAGTTTACCGATTTCGTTTCGCCCTCTCGCTCGGGCCGAATACGAGGGCTCCGCGGCTTGGTACGATGCCCAGCAGCCGGGCCTCGGGCCGGCGTTCGAGGCCGCGGTTCAAGCGGCTTTGAACATCATCGCGGGCCAACCGGACCGTTACCCGATCGCGGTTCGGGACATTCGCGAAGCGCCAATCTCGCGTTTCCCCTATTGCATCTATTACCGCGTTCGAGTCGGACGGATTGTCATCGTCAGCGTCTTTCATCAATCGCGAGATCCGGCGGAGTGGCAGTCGCGGGTGTGATCTGATCTCGCGTGTAAAAGCACTTGGGAGAACAGCCTTGGGAGGAGATGATGATTGGGTTCGTGGAGTATTACGTGGCGCGGTGAGTAAAGTGATGCGTGACAAGGTGGGTTCCTGAACGCTCTGATGAACTTCATTGGTTGCAGCCGAGATGCCCCCACCCCTCCCCGCAAACATGCGCAAGGACTGCAATCACGTCCGAACGGCTGCAATCATCGCCTTGGGGCTGCAACCATCGTCGTTCGGATGCGGGAAATAGGGTTGCAACGTCGAGCCTTGGAGAGTTTGCTCGACGAGGTCGTTCGTCCATGAACTCTATACCGCTCAACGTAGCACGGTACGAAGAGAGTTTCGGCGGACTCGCCATCGAGTTCCGAGGCACTCGCATCGACGCAGCACGCCGAGACATTGCGGCGGACTATTCCAAAACGGTCGAGAGGCTGATTCAGAGTGGTCGGTGGTTCGAGATGCCTCCGCCCGAAGACCAGCTTTGCGATGACTGGATGCCCCGTGAGTTCTTCGACTTCTGGTCGCGCTCGCGTTCAGGCCCGAGGCAGTGAAAGCGTCGTTGATTTCTCACTCCTTCAGCAAATCCCCCACCTTGGCCTTTAGCCGCGACAAGCTCTCCTCGTACTGCGACCCCTCCGCGTCGTGCTCGCCGGGGAAGCCGTTGAAGTGGCCGCGGATTCGGCCCTGCTTATCGACGACGACGAGGTACGTGGAATGGTTGAACTCGAACCCCGGCTTCGGGTCCGTGGACTTCGAGACACCGATCAGGAAGCCATCCTTGATGAGCTTGAGCATCGCCGCTTCTTCCCCGGTGAGGAAGAGCCACTTTTCGGGGTGGGCCTTCGCCCGATCGGTCGCGTAGCGGCGGAGAACTTCGGGCGTGTCTCGCTCGGGGTCCATCGTGAACGTGACGAATCGCAAATCGCTTTGATTGGCTAAATCCAGTTCGCCCTGCAACCGCGTCATCGTCGCCGTGACTCGCGGGCACGGCCCGCCGCAGCGCGTGAACATGAACGACGCGACCCAGACCTTGCCCGTCAGATCGGCCTTCGACACGGGCTTCTCGAATCGCTCGGTCAGCGTGAACTCCGGCACCGGCGGCATCGTTTCCGTCGGCGGCGGCAGCTTGTTCTTCCAGGGCAACGGCAGGAAGACCGCACTCAAAAAGCTCGCGAGCGCAACGACGAGCAATGCTGGCAACGCGATTCGCTGCAAGCGCCGCGACGGCGGAGTCGTGGTGGGTTCGGACACGATTCCCTCGCTTTCCCACTGTGGTGCCAGGCCTCCCGGCCTGGCTGCATCGGCAGGCCGGGAGGCCTGCCCCACATTAGAGTTAGTACAAATACCGCGGCAAAACGCCGTCGATGACGAGCAGCGCCATGACGCCGCACAGGTAGACGAGCGACCCGCGAAGCACCGTGCGGGCGGTGACTTGATTGCGAACTCTCGCGAACCGCAGCGTTCGCAAGAGGAACCAAACCCCGAGCGGCATCGCCCCGATCAGGTAAATCCATCCCGCGGCATCGACGAGGAATGGGGCTGCGGTCGTTGCCAGGAGTACGAGTGCGGTGCCGAAGGTCGTCCACCCCGTCAATCGGCCGTCGGGGCGGTCGATGACCGGGAGCATCTTCATCCCGCCGCGGGCGTAGTCTTCGCGGTGCATCCACGCGATCGAGTAGAAGTGCGGCAACTGCCAGACGAACAGGATCGCGAACAGCGACCACCCTTCGGGTTCCACCGACCCGCGGGCGGCACACCAACCGATCACCGGGGGCAGCGCTCCGGGGATCGCACCGATCACCGTATTCCAGGTCGTGTACCGCTTGAGCGGCGTGTAGATCGCGACGTACATAGCGAACGTGAGGGCCGCGACGATGGCCGCGGCGGGCGAGGGGAGGGTGAGGACGAGGTACGCAACGCCGCCGACCGCGAGGATCGTTCCGAAGGCGAAGACTTCGATGTTGGTCACGCGGCCGCTCGGCAGTGGGCGGTTCGCGGTCCGCCGCATCTTCGCGTCGGCCCTGCGTTCGAGCCAGTGGTTGAGGGCGCTGCCCCCCGCGGCGACGAGACCGGCGCCGAGGAGCGTGTGGAAGAAGTGATCCGTGCGGAAACTCGGTGCGGCCCCGAGCAAGTAGCCCACGGCTACGGTCACGAGCGCCATCGCCGCGATCCGTGGCTTGGTCAATTCGAAGTAGTCCGCGAGGCGGCTCTTCGCCGGAGCGAGCGTCGGTTGCGACGGCGGTTCAACGGTGGCCATCGCGGAGCTTCTCGCAGTTCCCGGCCCGAGCTTCGACGTGCCAATCATTGTAGAAGTCCTTTACTCGTCTCCGAGTTTTCCATCGGACCGCGCCGCCACACTCGCACGGCCAGGGCGACGGCAGTGGCGAGCAATCCGGTTCCAATCAACAAGTGGGCCGTGCGGATCGAAGCCGCCATGATCGTGATCGGCCGGAGCTTGGGGTCCATCGCCATGTGCTCCCCGGCCGCGGCGAACTTGCCCATGTACGCCTCGACGCCGAGGAGGATTTGCACGGCCAAGACGACGAGCAAGTGCCAGGCGTAGAACCCGAGCTTCTTCCGTCCCTCGGGTGTCGCGAGGCAGCGCACGCAGAGCCAAATCGCGAGCCCGGTCACGAGGAACGCCGTGAGGATGTGCAGCCGTTGGCTCAGTGGCGTACCCGTGTGCCGTACCATCACGCCCCAGATCAGTTGCAGCACGATCAATGCGGGCAGTGCCAGTGACATCCCGCCGACACTCGACCGCTCGGCTGCCGAGACTTCGCGATTCGGGTCGTTTCGCCCCGCGAGGATCATCGCGGCGACGAGGATGCAGAAGACCAGTTGGGCGAACGTGCCGTGGATCGCGGCGAGTTCGGTGCCGAGGAGTTGATCGAGGAAGACGCGGAAGCCGCCGAGCAAACCCTGGATCATGACGGCGATCAACCCGACACTGATGAGCAATCGAAGCCTGCCCCATCGGCTACCGGAGCGCCAGGAGCCGACGGAAATCCCCAAGAGCAAGACTGCCGCCAGGGCGCAGCCGATGGCGGAGCCCTTCGGCCACGTCAGGCCTTGGCCCGCGATGCGCGTTTGCCAGGCATGGCCCATATCGCGGTGGAACTCTCCGTAGACGACGATGAGCAGCAGCGTGGCGACTAGCCCGGCCCAACGCCACGGCACTTTTCGCTCGGTGAACCATGCGGTCACGGCCAAGAGCGATGCGAGTGCCCCGACGATGAAGCCCATCGCCCGGTGCGAGTGCTCGATCAGGAAGCCCGCATGTTCCTCTTTCCAGACTTGATCGTTGACCGCGAGATACCACGGCTCGGTCGGCCAGACTTTGTCCGTCATGCCTGCGCGGAACGATGTGACCATACCGCCGATGAGGAGCAGGATCGCGGTTGCCAAGACTACGATCACGGCGAGCACGCGAGTGAGGCGCTCGGCGAACGTTCTCGGAGGTAGCATCGAATCCGGCATACAGTCCCTGGTCATCGAGCCGGCGGGTAAACCTGCGACCGCACATCCGGCGGCAGGCGGGCGGGGAAGGGGAGTTCGCGCACGAACGCCGTGAGGGCTTCCAACTTCGCATCGCTCAAGTACGGGTGCGCCGGCATGTTCGCCGCGAGGATGCCGAAGCGAATGTGCGCCGCGATCTCCGAAGGTTGCTTGCCCCAACGGTATTCCGCGACCGTGAGGTTCGACGGCCGCACGGGCGTGCCCCACACGTCCCATTGATAGTGCTCGGTCCGCCCGAAATTCTGGTGGCAACTCGAACACCCCGCTCCGTCGTGGTTCTCGAACAGGCGATAGCCCCGTCGGAGTTGCTCGCGGTACGCTTCGTCGTTCGGATCGCCGTCCGCGATCGCGGGCACGGGATTCACGTGGGGCAACTGGGCTTTCCGCCACTCGTCGAGGACTCTCGCCAGTTTCGAGCGGCATTCCTTCGCGAGATCATCGCCCGCGTCGCCTTCGTCGAGCAGTTCTTTCAGCAAGCGAAACTCGACTTCCCCGCGGATGCTCAAATGGATGGTGTAGGCGGTCGCATCGCGCACGTCGTCGTCGGAGATCAAGTCGTAAGGTTGCATCGAACTTCCCGGCACGCCGCGGCGAAGGAGGGTCGTTAAGGCGTCGAATGTCGGCTTGGGGCTCGGCCCCTTGGAGGCTTTGAAATGCCCGGTGCGGAAGTCCCGCGGGTAGGGGTAAACCCACGGCCCGGTCGGCCCGCGACCATCGCCCGTCAGTCCGTGGCATTGGTTGCAATTGAGCGAGTTGTAAACTTTCGAGCCCTGCTCCAACCGCGACGGCGAGAGGTCGAGACCCGTTTTCTCGTAGCCTTCGACCGTCGGCGAAGCGGGGGAGCCGAAGAGTTCGACGAGACCCGCGGTCAACTCGGTCTGGCGTTCCGGCGGCAGCGTCTTGGGATCGAGCGTGGTTCCACCGTTCGAAGCAATGGCCGCAATCGATTCGTCGAGCCGTCCGGGGGCAGCCACGCCAGTCGGAGGCAGCAGCGGCGTGCGGATCACGAGCGGATCGGTTCGCAGCGGGTAGCGAACGTCCGACCCGTAGCCGCTCGGCGATCTGCCGCAGCCTGGGGATGCCAAAATGACTAGGGCGAAGCCGACCCCGGCGATGCCGAGCCCGACCCCGCCCCACTGCATTGCTCGAACCGTCCGCATCGCATCGCCGTTCGGCAGCTTAGATGGCCGCCATGTGTCGGGTGAGGTAGTCCGTCAGGGTGAACAGGAACAGCAGGCCGGTCCAGAAGATCGCGGCTCCGACGGTCAGCCAGGTAAGTTTGTCGGCTTGGCGGAGGTCCATGAAGAAGTACGCGAGCACGCCGGCCTGGGTGCAGGCGACGAGCAGGCTGACGAGCGCCTTCCACGGCCCGACGTTGGAGAAGCCGACGGTGAGCGCGACGGCCGTGAGCGCGAGCAGGATCGCGAAGGTCGTCATCGTGCTCGCGGTCGAGGGCACCGTGTGCTCGTCGGTCTCGAAGATCGTTTCTTTCGGTTCGGACACGGTCGTCTCCTCGGGTCAACTGTGGGGCAGGCCTCCCGGCCTGCCGCAGCCTGCCAGGCCGGGAGGCCTGGTACCACTTCAATCAGTGCATACCCAACGCGTGCTGGAACTGGTGGATGGCTTGCTCGAAGGTGTGCGACCCGGCGAGGTACAGCAGCGGCAGCAGGAAGATCCACACGAGGTCCACGAAGTGCCAGTACAGGCTCATCACCTCGATGTAGACGTAGCGGGACGTATGCTGGAAGAACCCCCGTTGGGCGAGGATCAATTGCCATGTCAGCAGGCCCAGGCCGATGACCATGTGCAGTACGTGCAGCCCGGTCATGGCGTAGTAGAAGATGAAGAAGAGTTGCACGCGCTGGGTGTTGACCCCGGCCGTATCGAACTTCTCTTCGTGGAGTACCCGCTCCACGTTGATGGCGAAGACCGACCGTTCGATGGCGTGTTCCTGGCCTTCGTCGTCCTTTTCGTAAACGACCACTTTTTTGCTCGTGGGCATTAGCCCTTCCTGGTAGTCGAGATGGTACTCGCGGGCCTTCAACCCGAGGAAGACCGAGCCGAGCACGATCGTGGCGAGGAGCCAGCCCTTGAGCGCCTTCTGGTTGCCCGCGTAAGCGGCGCGGATGCCGAGCGTGATCGTCAGGCTGCTCGTGAGGAGCAGGAAGGTGTTCACCGTGGCAATGCCGACGTTGAGGGCGGCGCTGCCGGCCTCGAAGTCCCGCGGGAACCAGATGCGGTACACGGTGTACGCGCACATGATGCCGCCGAAGAAGAGGACTTCGGTGACGAGGAACACCCACATGCCCATGCGGACCGTGGTCTGCTGCTGGGCGAGGTTGTCGAAGTGGTGGGCAACGGGGCCCGTCGTACTAGCTGCCACTGGGCACCCCCTGCGTACCGTGTGTTCCGTGCGCGTGGCCGTTCGCGGCCGCGTGGTCGCTTTCGGTCAGAACCATGCCGCTGGCCGCGAGCGCCCGCAGACCGTTCGGGATCGAGTACTCGTAAGGCGCGAAGTAAACGATCGGAATACTGTCGAAGTTGTGCATCGGCGGCGGGCTAGGCGTCTGCCATTCGAGGCCCGTGGCCCGCCAGGGGTTCGACCCCGCCCGCTTGCCGACGAACAGCGACGCGATCAGGTAGAACAGCGGCAGCGTGTACCCGATCCCCTGGATCGAGGCGCCCGCCGTGCTCATGATGTTCCACAGTTGGTACGACTCGTTGTAGTTCGGATACCGCCGCGGCATGCCGTTGTACCCGGCGATGAACTGCGGGATGAACGTGAGGAAGAACCCCGAGATCGCCAGCACCGCGGCGAGGCGGCTCCAGAAATCGGAGTACATTCGGCCGGTCATTTTCGGCCACCAGTAGTGCAGCCCCGCGAGCCACGCCATCAGCATCCCGCCCACCATCGTGAAGTGGAAGTGGGCGATGACGAAGTACGTGTCGTGCAGGTGAATGTCCGTTCCCGCGGTCGCCAGGTGTAATCCCGTGAGCCCGCCGATGGTGAACAGGAACAAGAAGCCGAGGGCATAAATCATCGGCGCTTCAAAGCTGATGGACCCCTTGTAGATCGTCGCGGTCCAGTTGAAAACCTTGATGGCCGAGGGCACGGCGACGAGCATGGTAATGAGCGAGAACACCAGCGAGAGGTAGAGCCCCTGCCCGGCGAGGAACATGTGGTGGCCCCACACCAGGAAGCCGACCACGGCGATGCCGACGCTGCTCCAGGCCACGGCCTTGTAGCCGAAGATGTTCTTGCGGCTGAAGCAGGTGATCACCTCGCTGATGACGCCCATCCCCGGCAGGATCATGATGTACACGGCCGGGTGCGAATAGAACCAAAACATGTGCTGGAACAAGAGCGGATCGCCGCCGAGCGACGGGTCGAAGATGCCGACGCCGAGCGTCTTCTCGACCGCCAGCAGCGTGACCGTGACCGCGAGGACCGGCGTGGCGAGGATCTGGATGATGCTCGTGGCGTACATGGCCCAGACGAACAGCGGCAGCCGGCCCCATGTCATACCGGGGCAGCGCATCTTGTGGACCGTCACGATGATGTTCAAAGCCGTGAGGATCGACGAGAACCCGGTGATGAAGATCCCGAGCCCCGCGTAAGTCAGGTTCGTGTGGCTGTACTTCGAGGAATACGGCGGATAGAAGGTCCAGCCCGTATCCAGCCCGCCGACCGCGAGTTGCCAGAGGAAGAACATCGCCCCGGCCATCCAGACGTACCAACTGAGCAAGTTCAATTTCGGGAACGCCATGTCCTTCGCCCCGATCATCATCGGGACGATGAAGTTCCCCAGCACGCCCGGGATCACCGGGATGAGGAACAGGAAGATCATGATCGTGCCGTGGGCCGTGAACGCCTTGTTGTACTGGTCGAGTTCGAGGATCGCTCCGGTGGGGCTGAGCAGGTTCAACCGCACCAAGGAGACCGCGAACGCGCCCATCGTGAAGAAGATGCTGGCGAAGATCAGGTACAGGAGCCCGATCCGCTTGTGGTCCACCGTGAGCAGCCACGACATCAGCGTGTAGTCGTAGTTCAGGTAGTTGACGCGGGCTTCCTCCTGCGCTTCCGTCGGTTCGGGAGCGGGGATCGATTGCGGCGTATAGGTCAGGTCGGGGATCGCGGCGGCCATCAGTTCTTCCCTCCAGGCGTCGGCGCGGACAGGCTCGGCCCGGCGGTCGGGGCTCCGAGCGGGGCCGGGAACTTTTCGGTTCGGGTCGGCAGGTCACCCGGTTTGAGCGACTTGATGTAAGTCACCAAGTTCCGCAGTTCGATCTCGTCCACTTGCGAAACGGGGAACGCGGGCATGATCGGCTTCCAGCCGTCCGCCACGTCCGCCATCGGGTCGCGGATCGATTTGCGGACGTAGTCTTCGTTGAAGGCCACCATGCGTCCCCCTTGTAGAGGTCGGTTCGTACCGAACATCCCTTCGAGCCGCGGGGCGCGAGCCTGGCTTTCGGCGTTGTGGCAGGCGTTGCACTGGAGCTTCAGGAAGAGCTTGCGGCCTTCCCACGCGGGCGAGCCGTCCGTCACGTACTTGCCTTCCTTGCTCTTGAAGGTGCCTTCCTTCCAGGCGAGGTAATCCGCCTGCGGGAGCACGTGAATCTTGCCGATCATCTGCGAGTGGCCCTGGCCGCAGTACTGGTCGCAGTAGATGTCGTAGGTTCCTTCCTTCGTCGGACGGTACCACGTCGAGGTGTACCGTCCGGGGACCACGTCGAACTTGCTGCGGAATGCTGGGATGCCGAAGTCGTGGATCACGTCTTCGGACGTGCCGGTGATCTTCATCGTAGTGTTCACGGGCACGTGCAATTCGTTGATCTCGCGCTGGCCGTCCGGGTGCTGCACTTTCCACATCCACTGCTTGCCCGCGACGAAGTACTCCGGCGCGTCCGGCGGCACTTGCACCTGGTCGTTGTAGAGCTTGACGCCCCAGACGAAGAACGAGAGGAAGAACAGCATCGGAACTGCGGACCAGGCGAGTTCGAGCTTGGTCGAGCCGAGGATCCGCGGGGTCTTATCGTTCGGCGTTCGGCGGGCGAACGCGAAGCACGACGCGAAGATCATCAGGTAGACGACCGCGCCGCCGAACGTGCAGACCGCGTTGATGTACCAGAACAGCAGGTCGGAATCCTTGGCGAATTCCGACGCCGCGGTCGGGAGCAACGCAATATCCTGTGCTGCGAACATGTCGTCCTCGGCTGTCAGTTAGTCGGCGGGAGGAGCGGCTTCTCCCGCTTCGCCCGGACGGCGGTCCGCACCGCCAGGAACCCCACGAGCGCCACGAACGGCAGCGACACCAGGGCCAAAAACCGCATCGTCGGCCGGTAGTGCCCCTTCACGTCGTCGTACACGAAGCAGTACTGGCTCACCTGTTGAATCAGCGGCGAGACGCTCCCGCCGCGGGCGTTCTCGACCGAACCGCGAATCTCCACACCGGCGTAGCGGATACCGAGCAAGTAGTTCGTGATCTTCCCTTCGGGGGAGAGGAACACGATCCCGCTCGCGTGGGCGTAGTCGTAATCTCGGGCTCGCTCGGAAAGCTCGCGGCCCTCGGTCGTGGCCCACTGGCCCGATTCGCCGTTGAAGTGGTACTCCGCGTTCTTGGACCGCAGCGTGTAGCGGAACCCGACCGCGTCCGCGAGCTTGTGGATCTTGCGATCCGCGTCCACGAGGTCCGTCCCCTGGCCGTGGCTCGCGGTGAGGAACGACCAGCCCGGCGCGTCTTCGGCCCGCTTGTCGTAGTGCTCGACGAACGACTGCCGCTTGGCCCGAGCGAGGCCCGGCGCTTCGCGGGGGTCGATGCTCACGGTGATGACGTTGAACGGTCCGCCCGCGACGAACGCCGAATCGGCATCCATCGACTCTTTGAGCCCGCTGAGCAAACCGGTCAAAACCTCGCTGCACAACTTCGGGCAGCGATAATACGCGAGCACCAGGATCGTGGGCTTGCCGCCGACGAGGTCACGGAGCACGACAGGCTTGCCGAGGTGGTCCGTAAACTCGAGGTCGAGCGGCACGGTCAGGCCGAGCTTCTGGTCGAAGCCGACATCCTTGGGCTCCGGCGGTCCGGTGTCGCCGGGGATCGGCGCCTGGCCGTAGGACATCCGCTGGGCCGCCGCGGGGGCAGCGGCCAGGGAAAGTCCGAGCGCGGTGAGTAGCAGGGTTCGCGTCATGCCGGGTGTCAGTGGTCCTTCTTGGGTGCAGCAACTGGTGCGACCACCACTGGTACGGCCACCGGCTGCGATGGCCCGCCGCGGCCAGCGCTCGATTGCTTCGACCGCGATTCGCTCGTGCCCGTAACCGCGACCGGTTCCTTCCGCACGGGCAACTTCTTCAAGACTGCTTTCATCGCCTCGTCGATCGGAATGTGGGCGACCTTGCCCTCCACGATCCAAGCCGTTTCGATCAGCACTTTTCGCCGGCTCGCCGGATCGACGTAGCGGTCGGGCCGCAGGTCTTCGGGGTGGATCTCGGGGCTGTTGCCCGTCGGCAGCGGCAGCTTCGAGCGGTAGTGATCCGGGTCGTTCCCCTCCATCCGCTGCAGCGCTTCGAGCCGGGGCTGCGCCACGACCTTGCCTTCGAGCGGCTTCGGGTCCACCGAGTTCGTCATCGCGAAGCGGTCGTTCGCGCTCGCGGCGTTCCGCTTGAGGATCTTTTCGGTCTCGGCCGTCGGAGCATGCTCGGGGGCGGGCGGTTTATTGATGACGTTAAACGTCACCGTCACGATCCCGTAGGTCATGAGCAGGACGATCGTCACGAAGATCGGGACGAGGACGATACCCTTGATGCCGAACTTGTCCGCCTCGTGGCCGGCGCGCAGGGCGGTCAAGTCCGCTCCCGGCGGCGTTTCCCCGTGCTCGGAGCCGCCGGCACCGGTCATCGAAACCATCAACTGCATCAGCGGGCTATCGGGCTGCCCGGTCTTGTGCGGATCGCTCACGGTCAACCTCCGGGGGCTCTCTTAGTGGTGGTGGCCCCAGGCCGCCAAGAACTTCACTTCACTGTTCGATGCCAGAATCGGACGCTTCGCCAGTTCGCGGCTGAAGTACAGGCCCCACAGCCCGCCGATGCCCACGACGGCGGCGATGCCCATCGGGACGTGCAGCCCGCCTTCGGGGTGCGGGATGGACGGGACGATCCACCAGATCACGTCCGCGAGGCAGACCGTTAGCAGCAGGCAGGACATGAACTTCATCGTCTTCGGGTTCGTTTTGATCTCCCGGAAGAGGAAGACCACGAACGGGATGAGCCAGTGGAACGCCATGAGGAAGTACGCGAGGTATTCCCACCCGCCGTTACCGCGTCGCAGGTAGTACGTGAGTTCTTCGGGCAGGTTCCCGGCCCAGATCAGCATGTACTGGCAGAACGTCGCGTAGGCCCAGACCATGGTCGCCGCGAAGGTCATCGTGCCGATGTCGATGCGGAACTTCGGCTTGATGAGGTTCAGGACTTCGGGGTTCTTCTGGTTGAGCGTGTAGAAGGTGAGCGTGCAGATCGAGAACGTGATGATGAACGCGTTCATTCCGAACACGACCGGGAACATGCTCGACGCCCAGGTCGGCTCGACGGACATCACCCAGTCGGTTACGGCGAAAGTCATGGTGAGGCACCAGACCACGATGCCGGGGCCGCTGATGGCGAGGATCGACTTGCGCGTCTCCGGATCGTCCGAGTCCTCGGCCTTCTTGCCGAGCTTGTTGAGCAAGTAAATCATGCCGCCGAGGATGAGGCAGTACGCCACGAACCGGCCGATGAAGAACGTAGGGTTCAGGTAGTCGTGGATCTTGTGGTTCGCTTCTTCGATGGCTTCGGGCCGGACGTGCTTGTACGCGGCGACCTCGGCCATGTCCTTGGACCAACCGTTCTCCTGATGCCGGGCCGAAACCTTCTCGAACTCCGCGTCTTTCGTCGCGTCGTCCGGAACGTGGTGCAGGCTGTTGTCCGACCACCAAAAGGGTGAGGCTTTCCCGTCTTGGAGGAAGAGGCTCACCGCGATGGGCACGAACAGCACGGCGACGACGGGCACGCAGCGGGTGCAAGCTTGCAAGATGCGGCGGTAAACGACGCTCCAACTCGCCTGGGTGCAGTAGCCGATCATCAAGAGCCCGAGTGCCCCGAACGTGGGGCAGGCCCAGAAGACGAAGCCGACGAGCCAGGCGAAGAAGATGTCTCGCGTGCCGGTTTCGTGCGCGATGCCGAGGTTGATCCCGGCGAGGATTGCGAACGCGCCGAGGCCGACGACGGCAGCGCCGATCGCGACCTTGCGAACGGGGGCCACGTCGATCGGGGGGATCGTCGGGACATCGCCATTGTGGTGAACGTGCGGATCGGTCGCGGTCACTTCTTCTCCCCCCGCTTCGCGAGCGCGGCCTTGGCTTCGGCCGAGAGTTCGTTTTCGGGCACGGCCTGGCTGTACTCCAGGGCCCGGATGTAAGCGATCACCCGCCAGCGGTCTTCGGGCTTATCCAACTGCTTCTCGTGCGAACCCATGTGGCCGTAGCCCCAGGTGATAACCTGGTAGATGTAGCCGACGGGCACGTCTTGAATCGCCACGACCTTGCCGAACCGGAAGAACCCGCGGGAGTGCCCGGCGGGCATGCCGCTGTAAACCGGCTTGCCGGTCGTCGGGTCGAGGGTGGACCAGTCCATTTCCTTGCCGGTCGGATCGACGTGGTACGACGGCGGGCGGAGAAAGCCGCGTTCGAAGATCTTGCCGTTGGCGTACCCCGCGGCTCCGTGGCAGAGGGCGCAGTTCGCGTTGTACATCACCTGGCCGCGCTTCAGGTCGTCCGCGGTCATGGCGAAGGGGAACTCGTTGACGAAGTTCTCCTTGTCGTTCGGCGCGCCGACGAGGGGAACGATCGAGCGGGGGTCGAACGGACCGCTCTCGTTCGCGGGCACCGCGGCTGTGGGCTTGCGGCCCTTGGGCGTGAGCCAGTTCGCGAGCGGATCGTCGTCCGTCGGCTGATTGCGGTGGACGGTTTCCTTCTCCAATGGCCGGGCCGATTGCTTGTGAGGAAACTCCGTGCTCTCTTCGTAGGGCCGATGCGCGGGCTGATCCGCCATCTTCTGCTGGCACGAAGCCAACGCCAGTCCCAACAGCCCCATTGAAAGCAGCGCTGCTCGCTTCATTCCTCGTTCCGCATTCCGAATTCCGCATTGCGAAGTGGTCATTCGGGCACCTCCGCAATGCTGATGGGGGCCAGGGTTTCGAGGAACTCGCGGGTCGTGGTCCGGTCGAACTTCGGATCGGTCGACTCGATGACGAGGAAGAACCGGTCCCGCGTGGCTCGGGCGAACTGCGGAACGTTGAAGACTGGGTGATACGGCTGGGGCAGTCCGCACAGGGCGAAGAAGCCGATCACCCCGGTGAGGCACGCGGTGAGCACGAGCAGTTCCCAGGTGATCGGCCCGAACTGGGGCCAGGAGAAGAACGGCTTGCCGCCGACGTTGAGCGGGTAGTCGATCCCGTTGGCCCAGTACTGCATAAGGAAGCCGCAGGTGGCCCCGCACATGCCGCCGATGAACATGATCGCGCCGATCTCGGAGCGGGGAAAGCCGAGGATGTCCGCGACTTCGCCGATGGCGTACGGGGAGTACCCGTCCATGTCGTCGTAGCCGGCGGCCTTGGCCTTCCGGGTCGCGCCGATGAGGTCGTCGCCGGTGCCGAACTCGGCCATGATGCCGTGGATCGGCGGCGGTCCCGCGTGCGTGTCGTGCGTCACTTGGCGTTCTCCATGATCCCGTGGCCGTCGCGCCCGCCCTGCTTGAAGGGCAAGAACTCCCGCATTTCCGTGATCGAAATCATCGGCAAGAACCGCAGGAACAGGGTGAACAGGGTGATGAACAAACCGACCGAGCCGAGCATGGTCAGGTAGTCCCACTCGGTCGGAGCGTAGCGGCCCCAGCTACTGGGCAACTGGTCCCGCGAGAGCGTAATGACGATCACGTACCGCTCGAACCACATGCCGATGTGGACCGAGCCCGCGACCGCCAAGAGGAGCCAGTCGTTGGTCCGGACTTTGCGGAACCAGAGCAACTGCGGGATGATCGTGTTTGTGGTGATGAGCACCCAATACGACCACCCGTAAGGACCGAACATCCGCTGCATCGTGGTTTCGACTTCGTA
>Ga0105048_10010758_pt1 | contig 14479 bp, 12 predicted proteins | sample MAT05_FD_78382 | JGI IMG/M metagenome (GOLD analysis project Ga0105048, IMG submission 78382) | Freshwater microbial communities from Lake Fryxell liftoff mats and glacier meltwater in Antarctica - MAT-05 | ecosystem: Environmental > Aquatic > Freshwater > Ice > Liftoff microbial mat | place...
CGGATGCCGTTGATGAAATGCCGTGCCGAAGCCTGGCTGTAAAAATCGTCGGCATTTTGATACCCGCAAATGGGTGCACTGAACCACTCGTCGAAGTCGCGCCAACGTTTTACCTGAGGCAGCCTGGAAACATCAATGCGGCCGGGGAACTGTTTGCTTTTGGCGTGGATTTTACCCGCCAAGGCGCTCAAAAAACGGCGGCGGTACATGGTGTTGTCCCAGCGGTCGAGCACATCGGCGCCCGATTTTAAATCGCAGGGTGCTGAAAAAACGGCAGCGGCTTTGATGGCCTTGGGCGCTTGTTCGCCAAGGGCGCCGAGGTATTTTAGGGTAATGTTGGCGCCCATGCTGTAGCCCATCAACACCAGTTCACTGTAACGGCCAGTGGCAAGTGCGTGGTTCACCACAGCACCGATGTCGTCTGTATCGCCGTGGTGGTACATGCGGAAAGCCCGGTTCATTTCGCCCGAACAGGAGCGGCAGTTCCACGCCAAAACGTCGTAACTGTTTTGTGAAAACAATTTGGCCGCACCCATCACATAATGTTTGGAGGAATTGCCTTCCAGTCCATGGGTTACAATCAGCAATCGCGGATTTCCATGGACCAACCAATCCAAATCGAGGAAATCTCCGTCGGGTGTTTCCATACGTTCGCGGATGTATGCTATTCCTTCCACACGGCGCATGATGCCGGGCACAAGGGTTTGCAAATGGCCGTTGATTTGCCAAAAAGGTGCGTTGGGGAAGGACGATTGTTCAATAAAGGGCATGGTAGTCGACAGTCGTAGGTCGCAAGTCGTCAGTCCAAAATAAAAACGGTGCGGCAGTGTTGGAAAGGAGGCGCCGGGGGCTCAAACGTATTTGGTCTGGTTTTTTTCCATCACGATGTCCTTCAACTCCTTAATCATGGCATATTGGTCGGGCATCACACGTTTGAAAGCTTCCTTTACGGCAACGAAAGTGCCTTTATCGAGGTCGGGCAACAGATTTTTGATGTGTTCGCGGGCTTTTTCCTTGGCTACCCGATAGTCTTCGTACATGAGGGCACGCAGCGAAGGGATTTCATGCCAGTCGGCTTCAACAGCGAAAGCCTGACGGGCTTCACCATCGGCACGGGTCACCGGGTCAAGCTCAATGCAGTTGGCATCGCGCAGGCGCTGGTACACGGCATCGTGAGCCGTTAAAGTTTTTAATTGACCGTTCTGGGGCAATTGGTCGTCGTTGACAAGGAATACTTCAAGTCCTTTTTCGCGAACGCGGTAGATGATCAGGTCTATTGACTCGTTTGATGGCATCGGTCGGATGTTTGCCTTGATGTTGTAAGGTACTTAGAACAACATCTTCGGGCAAATGTTTGAATCATGGATATTAAAAACGCAAGGCAAAGATCGTTCACGCGATCCAAATGGCCAAACCCGTTTTTTCAAATGCGTATGGTTTGTTTTTTTGCGGGTTTTGGGGTCTCTTTTGGCTTTTTTCCAGGCGATGGTTCCGTTTTTTCCTGCCTGAGCTTTTCTTCTGGCAACAAATCATCGTCCGATTGGTGCATTTCGCCATCGGCGGCGGGCTTGCGGGGCTGGTCGCTGTAACCGGGTATGTCACCAAATCCTTTGAACAATTCGTTGAACATTCGGTCCAATTCCTCAACCAAGTCGTCGCTGCCACCAGGTGTACCAAACTGGAAAAATTGTGCCGAACCGTTGTCGAACAGGGTATCCATCCGGAAGAAAAACGTGGTATCCGAAAAAAAGCTTCCATTGGTCAGCGGACTGTTCCGAAGTTCCTGCATCAAACGTTGCTGCATGTCCAGCATTTGGCGTTCCATTTCATCCATACTCGGCATGTTTTGGCCTCGAAGGCCCGGGGCAAATGCGCTCAGAAGGGATACAATCAGCATCAAACGAAAGGTACGCATGGTGGTATTGTTTTTTTGAATTGTAAAAATAACGACAAAAAATGGTTACTCACCCACATTAACAGCTCCTTAAAACTTACCTGCCCTCCAGTTTGCCGGTCAGTATTTGGGTAGCCGCTTTGGGATCGGCTTTGCCTTTACTCACTTTCATCAGCTCGCCCATGAAAAAACCCATCAACCCCTTTTTCCCTTTTTTATACTCGTCCACTTTTTCCGGATGGGCCGACAAAACACCGTCCGCAAGTTCGGAAAGGAAAGCATCATCGTTGTTTTGCCGCAAACCCAACGCTTCAATCAACGCATCCACCCATGCTTCCGCTGCCTGCTGGCCACCGCCTGCTGCCTGCTGCCCGCCCAAAGCTGCTGGAAACACCTGCTGGTAAGCCGCAGTAGAGCTTAATACGCCAGTTTCTACACGGTTGATGAGGGAGGTCCAAACGGCGTAGGGAGCAGGACTGTCCTGAAGGGTTGTGGCATGCGCTGCACACCAGGGCAGGAGTTTTTGAATGAGCAGGTTTGCGGCGGCTCTGGCAGGTGTTTCCGGAAAATCGCGCAACCAGGCGAGCAAATAATCGGCTGTGGTTTTTTCCTGGCAAACCAGCCGTGCATCCTGCGGTTGCAGTCCAAGTGCGTTGAGGTGTTTTTCTGTTTCCCAAGGCATTTGAGGCAGCTCTTTCCGCCATGTTTCCAAAGTATCGGTAAGGATGCGCACGGGTGGCAGGTCGGGTTCAGGGAAATAGCGGTAGTCGTGCGCCTGTTCTTTTTCACGCAGCGAATACGTTGTGCCGCTGCCTGCATCAAAACCGCGTGTTTCCTGTGTTATGGTTCCTCCGTTTTGCAAAACGGCAGTTTGACGCTTTACTTCATGTTCGATGGCCTGACGTGCAAACCGCATGGAGTTCATGTTTTTAATCTCGCACCGTTGTCCATAAGCCGCTTGTTCCAAAGGGCGCAGGGAAATGTTCACGTCGCAACGCAGGGAACCTTCTTCCATGTTGCCGTCGGAAATGCCCAGCCAGCGCACCAGACGCCGCAGGATTTCCATAAATTCCGACACTTGTTCGGCGTTGCGGAAATCGGGTTCGGTCACAAGCTCGAGCAAAGGCACGCCCGCCCGGTTGAGGTCGATAAGCGAAAATACCGGATCCTGGTCGTGTATACTTTTGCCGGCGTCTTCTTCCATGTGGATGTGGTGAATGCGCACGGTTGCGCCGCAATCGGGCAAGGCAACGACGCCTCCCAGACACACGGGGAGGGCATTCTGGGTAATCTGGTGGCCCTTGGGCAGGTCGGCATAAAAGTAATTTTTGCGGTCGAAACGGCTTTCTTTGGAGACTTCACAACCGAGTGCCATGCCAAGTTTGGCGGCGCGTTCCACGGCGGCGCGGTTGGTGCGTGGCAAGGCGCCAGGCAGGGCCAGGCTCACCACGCCCGTATGGCTGTTGGGCGCGCCACCGAACGAGGCGTCGTCGGCGCAGAACATTTTGGTAAGGGTATTGAGCTGGATGTGCACTTCCAGACCTATGACGGTTTCGTACATTATGAAAAACGGGATTCAAAAAAGGAGGAAAACGATGATGGTACCAATGATGAACAAAAATGCTGAAGCAATAAAGTAAACCAGGTTGTACACACTCCATTTCATCGTCGTTGTAAACCACCGTTGGCTGTAAAAGCGTTTCATGCCCAACCATTGTGACAGGGCTACCAAAAAAATGCTGGCCGCCACCACAAATTGCGGTGGTTTTTGCCACAATGCAAACAGAAGCAGGATACTGAAAAAAAACAAAATGCCTGCGTGCTGGTAGAGCAGAAAAACAAAATGCTCAACGTAAAAACGTTTCTGCTTTCGGTAAAGCAGCGTTAAAAAACCGGCCATAACGACAATGATGGTAAGCAATACCCAGGAAAGCGAACCAACGTAGGCATGTCCGAAGGTCTCGGATTCTTTCAAACTTTTGATGGCTTGCCGCAGGGTTTTTTGCTCAAAATAATTGTTGATGTGGTAGGCTTCGATGAGTTCCTCGGGAGAATACCGGACAAAATCAAGCATGGGTATGCGCCTGGTTGTAAAAAGCAGGTTTATGGTGCTAGTGTCGGGTTTTCCGGTGGAATCGCGGAAAAGTTCAGCCCCCGTTTCCACGTTCAGCTTGGCTTTCATGTAGGTGTTAAGAATGCTGTCCATCCCCGGATGCAGCGTCGATCCGGTGGTATCCGGATACAACGTGTCGCGAATTTCACGCAGGTCATTCAAGAGAACATATGACCGCATGATTTCATAAAAAGACACCCCGTCTAAGTATTCATTATCGTCGACATTGAAACGAACAATACCCCCGCCCTGGTTATTTTGCATCCACTTGTTTAACAGAAACAAAAACAAAAATGCAGCGATGAGGAAAAGCCGGATGGGGTGTGGGTACCGGCTGCGTTTGCCCTCAAAATAATTCCGGGCCATGGCACCCGGGGTGAGCATGGTGCGGAAGGCGCGGAACAGTTTGTTGTCGACGTGGAAGGTCGTATCCCACAATTTTTGCAGGAGGTTTTTGACCGTTACTTTGGGAGTGCTGGTCTTCTGTCCGCAATAAGCGCAGAACTTTGCCTTTTCAGGCAGCGGTTTTTCACAATTTTTACACGATTGCTCCATACTTAAGGGCCGAAATATACACTGTTTTGCGACCTTTGCACGACCCCATTGTTTAACCTATTGCAAAACATTACAACGAAACCTTCCATGTCCGAACGTCAGCAAACCACTTCCCACATCCTCATGGTGCGCCCGGCGCACTTTGCCTTCAATGAAGAAACAGCAGCCAACAATGCTTTTCAAAGCCGCGACGGCGCATTGACGGCCGAACAAATGCGCAAAAATGCCGTAAAGGAATTTGATGAAATGGTGCTTCGTTTGCGCGAAGCAGGCGTGGATGTTTTGGTTGCCGGCGACAGCAGCAAGCCCATCAAACCCGATGCGGTTTTTCCCAACAATTGGATCACCTTCCACCAAGAAGGTTTCATTGTGACCTATCCAATGTTTGCCCCTACACGCCGCCGCGAACGCCGCCGCAAGGTTATCGAAGCCGTTTTGTCGGCTGGTTTCCATTCGGACAAACGTGTAAACCTGGAATACAACGAACGTCTCAGCCGCTTTCTGGAAGGCACAGGCAGCATTATTTTTGATCACCAGAACCAGCTGGCCTATGCCTGCATCAGTCCACGTACCGATGCCGAACTGCTCGCCGACCTTTGCGGCCGCATCCAATACACTCCGGTGGTCTTCAGTGCCGTTGATGGCAAAGATCAGGACATTTACCACACCAACGTCATGATGGCCCTCGGCGAAACTTTTGTGGTTATTTGCCTCGATTCAGTGCGCGACGCCAAAGAACGCGCCATGTTGCTGGAAACTTTCAAAACAACAGGCAAACAGGTGGTCGACATCACACCCGACCAAATGAACCGCTTTGCCGGCAACATGCTTCAGGTGCGCAATACCGCAGGAGAAACCATCCTGGTCATGTCCGAACAGGCCCACCAGTCGCTTACACCCGCTCAAATCGCGGAACTGGAAAAACACACCAAGCTGCTCTACAGCCCCATCACCACCATCGAAACCTACGGCGGCGGGAGTGCGCGTTGCATGATGGCTGAAATCTTCCTGCCAAAAGCGTAGCGGCACTATTGCCGCGTCCTGTATGGACCTTCTCAATAAAGTAGACACGTAGATAAGGTTGAAAAAATGCCCTATTAATTGCAAACCAGGAAAAAGGGCATTTTTATTCAAACTTCAAACTCCAAACTACCCATTCTCTTGTTCTAAGGACTTTTTCAGCCAGATCCTTTCAACCGGAAAGTTGCCTGGGAGGGGAATTTCCTCAGCGATGACGTATCCTACACTTTTAAAAAATCCCAAGGCGTTGTTTGTCGCTAACACCGTGATGGTTTGCATACCTTGTTTTTTGACTTGCTTTTCAAGCTGCCTTACCAGAGCTTTGGCGATGCCTTTGCCTTGGTGTTTTGGATGTACGTACAGCCATTCGAGTTCACCGACGGTGTTCAAACTTCCGAATCCGACGATGCTTTTGTTCTGTTCCACCACGTAACATTGTGGCTCTGCGAGCCGATTCCAGGTTTCGCGATTCGGAACAGGCGGCGCCCAACGATCGAGGTCATCGGCGTTTAACGCGGGATGGTCGATGTTGTGTACCACCTCAAAAAACAATTGTTGAAGAAGGCGTTTGTCGTTGCGCCGGTAAGCCCTAAGGAACATAAATCCTGGTTTGGTTATCCCTGCAAAGAAACGGCTGTTACCGCGGAGCGGACTTTAAGTTATCGTTACGTTTTTGTAAATAAACTGCGTAAAAACGCACTTTTTGGATTCGCAGTGTTAATTACGGGTAAATGTTGGGAAAAAATGGTGGATGTTCAGGGGGAGTAAGGATATTTGCACCAAACCGTACCCTTTCCTAATTTGCAAAAGCCTTATGTCCATCCTTGGTTCATTGATTCAGAAAGGAGCACGCCTTAGGGCATTGGCAGGGCAGCAGGTCCGCGCCACACCGGCTGAACATCAGCAAAAACAATTGACGAACCTTTTGCGCAAAGCGCGCGATTGTGCCTTTGGCCGCCAACACCGGTTTTCTTCCATTTTGTTTTCGGCCGACCCGGCACTTGCATTCCGCGAACAGGTGCCTGCCACCGATTACCACAGCATGTACGAACAATGGTGGCAACAGGGGCATTTGTGCGATACGCCCGATGTGTGCTGGCCGGGTACTACTCCTTATTACGCATTGTCCAGCGGCACCAGCCAGGCCGCTTCAAAATACATTCCGGTAACCGAAGACATGCTGCGCTACATGCGCCGCGGCTCGCGACGCATGTTGTTCGATATGGCCCATTACGGCCTGACGCCTCGCAATTTTACCAAACACATGCTGATGGTAGGCTCGTGTACGAGCCCCAAACGCGAAGGGCTGCACCATACCGGCGACCTGTCGGGCATCATCGGCCTCAACAGACCCCGATGGATGGAGCATTTTTACCGTCCCGGAAGGCACATCACCGACCTTCCCGATTGGGACGACCGCATCGCGCGCATCGCCGATGAAGCGCCTCAATGGGACGTGGGTTTTGCCGTGGCCAACCCCATGTGGTTGCAACTCATCATTGAACGCATCATCAGCCAATACCATCTGAACAACATCCACGAATTGTGGCCAAATTTTTCGGTTTACGTACACGGTGGCGTGTTTTTTGATCCTTACCGTGCTTCATTTGAACACTTGCTTGGCAAACCCGTTCATTACGTCAACAGTTACCTCGCTTCCGAAGGCTTTTTTGCCTACCAGCAACGTCCGGGAGATGCCGACATGCGCTTGCTTACCGATGCCGGCATTTATTTCGAATGGGTGCCTTTCAACAACAAAAACTTCGACGATAACGGCGATTTGCGTACCACAGAACCCGAAACACACATGCTGGAAGAAGCGGTGCCTGGTCAAACCTATGCCATGCTCATCAGCACTTGCTCGGGTGCATGGCGCTACCTTTTGGGCGACACCGTGGTTATCACCGATCCATACCGCGGCATGATGCGCATCAATGGCAGGACCAAACAATTCCTCTCGGTTTGCGGCGAACACCTCTCGATCGACAACCTGAACGCCGCCGTCCAGGAAGCCGATACCCAACTCAATGCCGGCATCCGCGAGTTCACGGTCGGTGGTGTGCGTGAAGGCACCTATTGGGCCCACCAATGGTACTTGAGCATGGACAATCCCAACGTGAAAGCTGCAGATTTCGCCAGGGTGGTTGATGAAGCCCTCTGCCGGCTCAACGACGATTACGCCGTGGAACGCAAATATGTGTTGCGCAACATCCATGCAGAGGTTTTACCGAATGCAACATTCATGGGCTGGCTCGAAAATCGTGGCAAATTCAACGGACAAGCTAAAATCCCCAGAGTCATGAAAAACACACAGTTGGAAGACTTTCAGGCGTATTTGAAAAGCCGCAATAAGTAAATTTTTAGCACATTTGCCTCAAAAACTACATGTTTTTGGGAAATCCATTTTCATCAAACCATCCAAACCCGAAGTGCGCCAACCGTTTTTTATTGGTCGGAGTTGTGCTTTTTACAACGGTCATGTTGCTTTGTACACGGCTGAACGCACAAATCGTCAACATCGAAGAAATACGCATTCGGGGTACCAACGATACCTCCAAATGGTACGGCAACATCAAAATGGCCGTGAATTTAAACAAGGTGCAGGAAATTAGTCTGCTCATGCGCAGCGAAGCAAGGGTGCAGTACAAAAGTAAACGCCACCTCGCCTTGGGCATCTGGAACACCGACTTGGTGCGTGCAGGCAACGAAGATTTTAAAAACTACGCCTTCGCCCACCTGCGCTACAACTTTGAAATCCGCGATGGATTTACCTGGGAGGCTTACGGACAAATACAAACCAACAAACTGCTGTACATTCAAAGCCGCACGCTTGCAGGTTCGGGACCGCGTATTCGCATGTTCAAATCAAAAAATGGTAAAAACCGTATTTATCTGGGCGCCAGTGCGATGTACGAAAATAATGACTTTATCGAGGCAAATCCTACCGAAAGTTTCGTCAGGCTCAGCAGTTACCTATCGTTTACTTTCCGCCCGAAAAACGTAGAAATCAGCGCTACCACTTATTTTCAACCAACGGCCAATTACCTCAACAACTACCGCCTTTCCACCGAATGGCAATTCGCCATACCCTTCAACAAACACCTCGCGCTGCTCATTGAATTCGATTACAGCATCGACCGCGGCCTGCCAGCACAGGCACCCATGGAAATTTACGCTTTCAGAAATGGGATTTCGTGGACATTTTAGACCCGGATTTTGGGACTCTTCCAGCAGGGATCCGGATGGGGATTTTTGAGGGATTTGTAGGATTTGGGAAGATTGGATTGGATTTTTGCTCCAAGCTCTAAATACCATCATCAAAAAATCCAATCATCAAAAAATCCAATCCAATCATCCCAATCCCCAAATCTACCTAAAATCCTAATCCGGATCCCTGCGGGACGAGTCCCAAAATCCAGGTCAAGACAAAAAAAAATGGAATTCCGGCATTGCGCAGGAATTCCATTAAACTGAAACCCATTTTCGTATGATTCTTGCAGTAGTTTTATATCGGTACAAAGTTGAAGGTTCTTTAGGTGATGGCTGTTAAGTGGCTGTTAAATCTGCATTATGCTTTAACACCGATGTAGATGATGTAACGCCAGAGTCCAAACCAGGCACGTACGATTAATTTTTCTCTGGTTACAAAACGTTGTTCAAGCATCGGCATCAAATGTCCTTCCATACGAACATGGTTTTTGCCCATCCACCATTGAAAAAATGCGAATGGAGTGTCGTGGAAATCGACAACGGCTGCAAGGCCTCCCGATGGCAGGTCGGACAACGCGCGGTCAAGCGCTTCTTCTGCTCCGGGATTAAACATCGTAAGGGCGTAGGAAAAAAACACAACATCGGGCTGCTGGAGCCACGAATGCCTGTCGGGTTTGTATGCGCGTTCAAACAACAAAACCCTTCTCGAAAACCTTCGGGTGGCCCGCGTTGCGCGTTGCAGCATGTGGGGAGAAACATCCACCCCAATGAATTTTGCCTGGGGCAAAAGCGCTGCCAAACGTTTCAGGTTGCTGCCGGTTCCGCAGCCCACTTCAAGCACGGTTTCGGGCTTGTGGGCTGCAATTTTGTGTAAAAGGGCATTGCGACCAAACAGGAAGCTCCACCGTGTTGCATCGTAAACAGTTGCATGCCAGCGGTAATACGCACGCATGGAATCCTGTTGATTACCGTTGTGGTAAACGGGGATTTCGGTCATTTTCATAAAGGCGGTTAAAGGACAGGAAAGAGGAGGATTAACACAAAGCGCCGATGAAGGTGCCGGCATAGGTGCCCACACGGTCATTGGCCTGACTGACTGCTGCTGCGTCGGTATCAAATCTGACGTGTTTGTTGACAAAATCAGGTATAAAATGCGGCTCCGGAGAAGCCGATCGCAACAGGAATTTTGCACCCGGCGCTGCGTTGTCGAGGATCAGCTGCCATTCTTCTTCCAAAGCGGGCCTCAGATGTGCCGCCAGCCAGTCCTGGTGGTCAAGAAGCACAAAATGGGTGTATTTGCCAGGAAAAGCTTTTAAAAAGCCGCTCAGGGATCCTGTGTGCGTTTTCAGGCGATCTGTTCGTTCCTTAAGGATCTGGAAGTTTTCGGGAAGCAGGTAATTGGGGCAACACGAGACGGAATAACGACCGTAGAAATACAATTTCCAAAAATAATTATCACGCAGGGAAAGCTTTGTGAAGACTTGCCTGAAACAAGCACGGAGGTAGCCCGACATGCCTTCTTCGTAGGTTGCACGGGCCATGTTTTGCTGGCTTTTGGGTACGCCCAGCATGCTTTGAACCAGGTGCAAACTTACAAACCAGCGCACAAAAGGCGTAAGCAACTGGGGTTCAAGCTGTTCGTAAAGGGTGGCTTGCTCCTCTAGGGTCGGCGCTTCGAAAATCAGCTCGACAAGTTGTTGCAACCTGGGTTTGCGACGAAGCCAGCGGGTAATCATCCAGGCAACAGTGCCACTGCTGCCGTACCAGTAAAAAGATTTGCGGAGGCCCCTGCCATCGAAACTGCCGATCTTTTTATCCCAGAAAATCTGGAATTCCTGCTTCATGTTAGGGCGCAATTGCTCCCAGTAAATCTTGCGTGCCTGGTTGCAGACGCCATCACCAAAAAAAGCGAACAACTGTTGGTGTGAACCCTTTTGAAACAGGATTGTTTTTAGCTCCAGCAATGCGTTTTGCCTGTAATTTAAGTCGATGCAATGCACCGATTCAGGATCGTCCAGCAGGTAATCGAGGGCGTTGCAGCCTGCACTGGTGAGCATTACCACACGACTCCTGTTGTCGAGGTTCAGCAACCGGCGGTCGCAACGGGGATCTTCCCAGCAGGTGTTGTACACCAGGTTGTTGCCGTGAACCTTTTCAAAAAGTACTTCCTGCCATTGTTTGGCCAATCCCATACAGTTGTTTTGTCGGCAAAAGTAGAACGTTGCCGCCCGCATACTGTTAAGTGTGGGTTATCTTTGGGTTAAGTCTGCACAAGATTTTTTATCCTGTCCAAAATGCCGATCTTTGCGCGAATTTTTGAAAAAGATGGAAAAAGTACCTGTCCTGATGCCCAAACACACCTTTGCCGATTTTGTGGGCAAATTCCCGGCCGTTACCATGCCGATTACCCTGGGCGAAGAAACCCATTTCGTGTTCAGCACGGAAAACGACGTCCTCCCGGAATCGATGATCGAACAATTCATCCTGCCCCTCGACACCAACGGCGCCGATGAATTCACCGAATACCTGCCCTGTTTCGGCATCGAATTCGAAGCCCCGTTCATCGCCTTGGTGTGGTGGAAAGCCGGTCTCCTAAACTACGAATACCAACTGGCTACTTTTATGCCCAACGGACAACTTATAGGACGAAAAGTGATCGCATTTACCCGGGGCGAAGGTGAAAGCCTGCGCCGTGCAGTGTGTACCATCGACGAGGATTTGGTGATTTTTGTGGCCGAGGGTACAAGCAAAGGTTTCGACGATTACATGGACCCCACCACGTCGAAAATGTATGAATTTGAAATCATGAGTAGCGGCGAAATTGTCGGCTGAACGTCATGTTGCAAGTTGGTAATAGCAAGTAACAAGTAGGGAGAAATAAAACAACTCCTCGTTCGTTTCACTTCCACCGCTTTCAGCTTTCAACTTGTTTTTTAATCAGGCTTGTTCGTTTTGTGTTTTTCCAAAAACCTGAACACAAAACGACAAAAAAACGGCCATAATCCTTGTCCACATGCTCATTTGTACCTTTTTGAGGCGTAATTTACGCTTCTTTGTGCCACTTTTGTTTGTTGCAAACGCCGGTTTACAGGCGCAAAACTGCGTCCTGATTTGCAACCAAAACCTGCAAGTGTCGCTTGATCCCAACGGCGAAGCTTTCGTAACATCTGGTCTTATTGCGCCCACCGCAACGGCCTACTGCCCCGGACAACTCGAGGTAGAACTCTTTTCCAACCTGGGTGAACCCATTCCCAATCCTGTTACTTGCGAGTGGACGAACCAGCTCATCACGGCCGAAATTACCCATCTTTCCTCGGGCAATACCTGCTCGGGTACGTTGCTGCTGCGCGACTTGCTGCCGCCACATGTGCAATGTCCCGAACTGTGGATCGCCTGTTCGGCTTCCACCACGCCGGAATCGCTCGGGTTTCCAATTGCAGCCGACAACTGTACGCCCCCTGACGCTCTATTTTACGTTTCAGGCGACAATTACTCCGATTTGCCCTGTGGGAGCCAGCACAACGGCATGAACTTGACAGCGCGCCTCCAGCGCGCCTGGACGGTGCGCGACGAACACAACAACAGCTCGTTTTGCATGCAGGACATCTGGATTCAGGCCCCCGACCTTTCCTCGATAGCTTTCCCGCCCAGTCTCGACGGATTCGCATTGCCCGCACTCGTCTGCAGCGGTGATCCCAACAATCTGGCGGTAACCGGCCAACCACTCATCAACGGGCAACCTTTGGCGCCCAACGGATGGTGCGACCTGGCCGTTGTGCACAGCGACCAAAACATCAATGTTTGTCCACCAGCCGCTTTTACCGTTTTACGAACCTGGACGGTCGCTGATTTTTGCAACAGCAACGTGGTCACCTACCTTCAGGTGATCAAGATAGAAGATCAAATGCCCCCTCAACTTGCTTTGCCGCAAGATGTTACGGTTGGTACTGGTGCGTTCGACTGCAAAGGAACCATTGTGCTGAACATGCCCAATGCGACCGACGATTGCTCGGCCGTACTGGTTTCGGCGCTGTGGTCTTTTGGAAGTGGACAAGGTCCCTTCACGGTACCTTTGGGCGAACATGTGGTGACGTATGTGGCGACCGACGGCTGCGGCAACACCGCCTCACGCACGGGCCGCGTGACCGTCGTGGATACCAACCCGCCGCAAGTTGTTTGTACCATCAGTTTGCAGGTTTCGCTCACTGGCTCGGGAACAGCAATGGTTACCCCGGCCATGCTCGACGAAGGCAGCATTGATGCGTGCGGTCCTGTAACATTTTCATTGAGCCGCGACGGCGAAAACTGGCTGCCGCTGGTGGTGGTGGGCTGCGACGACATCGGATCGTCGGTTGCAGTTACGCTGCGTGTTACAGATGCCGCAGGCATGGAAAATTTTTGCGATGTGAACGTTCAAGTTTACGACCAGCTCAAGCCACAGCTTACCTGTCCGCCCAACACAACCATCACCTGTTTGCAGGATTTTCAAGACTTGAGTCTTTGTGGCGAAGCTTCCGCAAGCGACAATTGCTTTTTGCAAACAATTGATTATGAAGATTTTGTAAATTTAAGTACATGCCAAACGGGCACTGTGGAACGCACATGGTATGCGGAAGACGCGTCGAACAACATCCGTTCCTGCACCCAAGTAATGGTTTTACAGGTGGTCAGTAACCTGGCCGTTTTGTTTCCACAAAATGTTGAAGCATTTGCATGTTTCGACTCGAACGCCTTGTTACCGCCATCCACCGGTATGCCGCAACTTTCCGGACAATTTTGTCTGCAACCGTCTGTTTCCTACGATGATGTGGTTACTGGTGCACCGGTGCCCTATTGTTTCCGGGTGCTGCGCACCTGGACGGTGATCGACTGGTGCGTGTACGATGTCAATACAGGAGCAGGGCGATGGGATCATACCCAAATCATTGATGCGCTCGGGCAGTCGGGCTTTGTGCTGGAAGGACAGGTGTTTACGGCAACCGGTCAACCGATGGAATCGGTGGCCATACACCTGCAATCAACCGGCGGATTGTTGCTCACCATTCTCACCGATGCCAGTGGCCATTACCGTTTTTCCAATGTCCCAAACGGCGCCAATTATGTGCTGACGCCTATGTATGATTCTTTGTGGCTCAATGGATTAAGCACCTATGATCTCGTTTTGATCAACAAACACATCCTTGGCATTGAAACGTTTGATTTACCTTATACCATGATTGCGGGAGATGCCAACAAAAGCCGATCGGTTACCACCTTCGACATCGCACAACTGCGAAAACTCATTCTTGGCGTGCAGGACACTTTAACCGGCAACCATTCGTGGCGCTTTGTCGACGCCGCCTACCAGTTTCCACAACCAGACAATGCTTTTTTTGAGGTTTTTCCGGAAAACATCCAACTGCCCACACTGAGCAGCAACCACTTGAATCTTGATTTCATCGGCGTAAAAACCGGCGATGTAAATGGGTCTGCCAATTTTTTAAGCGGGCAGTAGGCAGCAGGCAGCAGGCAGGGTTCCTCGGCCTACGGCCTCGAAGGGGGAATAATTTGAAAAATCCTTGAAAAAAAATACCCAATTGTTTGATTAACAAACAATTGGGTATTTTTGCCTGCTGCCTGCTGCCTGCTGCCTGCTGCCTGCTGCCTGCTGCCTGCTGCCTGCTGCCTGCTGCCTGCTGCCTGCTGCC
>Ga0105048_10010760_pt1 | contig 14478 bp, 23 predicted proteins | sample MAT05_FD_78382 | JGI IMG/M metagenome (GOLD analysis project Ga0105048, IMG submission 78382) | Freshwater microbial communities from Lake Fryxell liftoff mats and glacier meltwater in Antarctica - MAT-05 | ecosystem: Environmental > Aquatic > Freshwater > Ice > Liftoff microbial mat | place...
AAATTTGTTCCCGTCGTGGGCGGTTCCGCTTTCAAAAACAAGGGCGTTCAATATCTCGTGGATGCCGTGGTGGATTACCTCCCTAGCCCGCTCGACATCGCCGCTGCGCGTGGTCAAGACCCGGATAACGGTAATCCCATTGATGCACCGACAGACGATGCGGCAAAGTTTTGTTCGCTGGCGTTCAAGCTCTGGTCCGATCCTTTCGTCGGCAAACTTGTATTTTTCCGCGTGTACAGCGGCAAGCTCACAAAAGGTGACACTGTCTATAACCCGCGCACGAACAAACGCGAACGCATCAGCCGACTCATTCAGATCTCGGCAGACAAGCGCGAAGATATCGACTCAGTGTACTCGGGCGACATTGCCGCGATCGTGGGTATAAAGAACATTACCACTGGCGATACGCTCTGCGACGAGGATCATCCCATCCTTCTTGAACCCCCATCTTTCCCTGACCCGGTGATCTCGATGGCCATCGAGCCAAAGACCAAAGTTGACCAGGAAAAAATGGGCAACGCGCTCCAGCGTCTAGCTGAGGAAGATCCGACGTTCCGTGTTTTCACCAACGAAGACACCGGTCAAACCATCATCGCAGGCATGGGTGAGTTGCATCTGGAAATCATTCGCGACCGCATGATGCGCGAGTTTAAGGTGGAGGCCAACGCTGGTAAACCGCAGATCGCTTACCGTGAAACCATCACGAAAAACGCGAAGGGCGAAGGCAAGCTCATCAAGCAGTCCGGTGGTCGTGGTCAATACGGTCACGTTATTGTCACCGTCACCCCGAACGAACGAGGTAAAGGTCTCACGATTGAAAACAAGGTTGTGGGTGGAACGATTCCCAAGGAATACATTCCGGCCTGCAAAAAAGGAATCGAAGAATCTGTGCTGAACGGCATCGTTGGCGGATATCCTGTGATTGACGTTCACGTTGAAATCGTTGACGGAAGCTACCACGACGTGGATTCCAACGAGTTGGCGTTCAAAATGGCGGCTATTTTTGCGATGAAAGACGGATTTAAGAAAGCCAACGCGATTCTTCTCGAGCCGATCATGAAGGTGGAAAACTCCACGCCGGAAGACTTCCAGGGCGACATTCTCGGCGACTTGAACCGTCGTCGCGGCAAGATCATGAGCATCGAAGCAAAGGGCAACCTGAGCATCGTCAATGCCGAAGTGCCGCTCGCAGAGATGTTCGGTTACTCCACGGCGATTCGTTCGCTTTCCAAGGGCCGCTCGAGCTACTCGATGGAGCCTTCACACTTTGAACAGGTGCCTTCGCAGGTTCTCGCTGCGATCCTCGATAAGAAGGGCAACTAGTCCACACCAATAATATACCAATCATGAACGGACCAAAAATTCGCATTCGTCTTAAAGCTTTCGATTATCGTCAGCTCGACAGTTCGGCGGCTGACATCGTGGAAACCGCAAAGCGCACCGGTGCCAAAGTTGCCGGGCCCATTCCGCTTCCCACAAGGATCGAACGTTTCACCGTGAACCGCTCACCACACGTGGATAAGAAGTCCATGGACCAGTTTGAGATTCGCACGCACAAGCGTCTTCTCGACATTATTGATCCCACCTCCAAGACCGTGGATGAACTGAAGAAGCTCAACCTGCCGGCTGGCGTGGATATTACCATCAAGATCTGATTTTACCCTTCTCACTGTTATGAATCTTCGCATTGGATTGATCGGTCGCAAAGTCGGCATGACCCGCGTTTATGATGAACGCGGACGCATCACGCCTGTCACGGTGATCGACGTCAAAGGCAACACCAAACTCCAGACCAAGACTGTTGAAAAAGACGGTTACTCGGCTGTGCAGATTGGTTTTGGTGAACAGAAACCGCAACGCGTAACCAAACCGTTGCTCGGTCACTTTGAGAAGAACGGTTCTGCGCCGAAACGCGTGGTTCGCGAGTTCCGCTTAAAGGACAACGAGACGCTTCCAGAGGACGCCAAGCTCGATGTTTCCCTTTTTGAGATGGGACAACTGGTTGACGTCATTGGCCAGTCCAAGGGCAAAGGTTTTCAAGGTGTTGTCAAGCGCCACCACATGGCGGGACAGCCCCAGTCGCACGGTTCCATGATGCATCGTCGTAACGGTGCCATCGGTAACCGTTCCACGCCTGGTCGTGTTTGGAAAAACATGGGCATGCCTGGTCACATGGGTGACGAGCGCATCACCGTCCAGAGCCTCCGCATCGCTGGCATCCGCGAAGACGAACAGGTTTTGCTCATCTCGGGATCGGTTCCCGGAGCAAACGGCAGCTTTGTTGTGATTCGTCCGGCGATCAAACACGCAGTCGGAACGATTGCCAAAATCAAAACCGGTGCTGCCTCAGTCGCGAAGACTGGCGCTAAGACCGCTATCAAGAAGAAATAATGAGCGCCACCATTCTTACAATCGAAGCGGCACAAGCCGCGAACTTCGAAGTCGTCACAGACGGCCGGTACAATCAGGCGGTTCACGATACGGTAGTCGCGCTTCAAGCAGGCCGCCGCAGCGGATCCGCAAACACCAAGACGAAAGGCGAAGTCGCCTACTCGGGTGCGAAACCTTGGCGTCAAAAAGGAACGGGCCGCGCCCGTGCCGGCAGCAAGGGTTCTCCAGTATGGCGTGGCGGCGGTGTGGTTTTCGGACCCAAACCCCGCGACTATTCCAAAAAGGTGAACAAAAAAGTGAAACGCGTTGCCCTGCGTAAAGCGCTCAGCGAGCGCATCCAGAGCGGCGACGTGCTTCATGTTGCCTCCTTCGCGATTGCTGAACCCAAAACCAAGCAGTTCGTGGATTCGGTGAAAAGCATCACCCCGGATCATAAGATCATGATCGTTGCCCGTGATTTCGATGCAACGACCTACCTCGCCGGTCGCAACGTCCAGAACGTGGAACTTGTGACTACTGCGGCAGTGAACGCCGAGCACGTTTTGAAATATCGCAAAATCATTCTCGCCGGTGACGCTCTCGTCGCCATTGCAGAAAGGATCAGCAAACGATGAAAGACCCTTACACTATTATCCGCACTGTGCGGCTCACGGAAAAGGCCACCCTGCTTACCGAACAGTTCAACCGTTATGTGTTCGAAGTTGATCCCAAGGCGAAAAAGCCGGAGATCAAGCGCGCCATTGAAATCATCTTCGGCAAGAAGGTGATCGGAGTGAACACCGCGAACTTCGCAGGCAAAATCCGCCGTGCAAAACGCGCCGATCAAGGCCGCACCAACCATTGGAAAAAGGCAATCGTGACGCTCGCCCAAGGCGAGAAGATCGACCTCGTCTAAACCCGCTTCACGATCATGGCACTTAAGACTTTTCGTCCCATCACACCGTCCATGCGCTTCAAAGCGCTGCCGACGTTTGAAGAAATCACCAAGGACCGTCCCGAACGTTCGTTGACCGAACCGCTTAAAAAGAGCGGTGGCCGCAACAACAACGGACGCATCACCGTGCGCCACCGTGGCGGCGGACACAAGCGTCGCTACCGTCTCGTCGACTTCAAGCGCACCAAACATGGGGTGGAAGCCTCGGTGATCGGTATCGAGTACGATCCAAACCGTAGCTGCCGCATTGCGCTGATCAAATACACCGACGGCGAAAAGGCCTACATCCTAGCTCCAGTCGGTTTGTCGGTTGGCTCCAAGGTCAGTTCGGGTCCAACGGCCGAACCGAAACCCGGCAACGCGCTTCCGCTTTCTGCAATTCCTCTGGGTTCTGCAATTCACAACATCGAGTTTGTTCCAGGCTGCGGCGGCAAGATTGCGCGCAGCGCAGGACAGCTCGCCATGCTCACAAACCGTGAAGGTGATTACGCACTGATTAAATTGCCCAGCGGCGAAATCCGCAAAATCCACGTGAAGTGCTACGCCACTATGGGTCAGGTAGGCAACGTGGATCACATGAACGTGAAGGCCGGTAAAGCAGGCCGCACGCGTTGGCTCGGACGCCGTCCGCATGTCCGCGGCATGGTCATGAACCCGGTCGATCACCCGATGGGTGGCGGTCAGGGAAAATCCAAGGGCGGTGGCGGACGTCACCATCCGCAGAGCCCGTGGGGCCAGCTTTCGAAAGGGTTTAAGACCCGCAAGAAGCACAAAAACAGCGATCACTTCATCGTGCAGCGCCGCAAGAAGAAATAACTTTTTAAACGACGAAACTTTATGGCTAGGTCACTCAAAAAAGGTCCCTTCGTGGATCTCCGGCTCCTCGAAAAAATCGACAAGGTTGTCGAGACTGGTGCGAAAAAACCCATTAAGACTTGGGCGCGCCGTTCGACCATCGCGCCGGACTTCGTCGGTCACACCTTTATGGTTCATAACGGCAAGTCCTTTGTTTCCGTCTTCGTGACGGAAAACATGGTCGGCCACAAGCTCGGTGAATTTTCGCCCACGCGCACCTTCAAGAAACACGGTTCGCACACGGCGAAAGTTACCAAGTAAACAACACATTTTAGCCTGGATCGCCATGCGTCACAGGTCCTCAGATTCGATGAGCTTGCTCATGGGAGAGAGGGACCAGTGGTGGAAGGGGATCCGGGTGGTAGTTCAAGGGTTGCTGGCATCAGTGATGATTTCAGCGGGGCAGGATAGTTCTTTGTCAGATTTGAATATTGAAAGCACGGAGGCGAAGCTGACGCTTCAGTCTGTTGCTGAGGAAAATGAGGTGCTCAAAAAGCAACTTCTCATCGCTCAGGAACAGGTGAAGTCACTCACGCAGAGCCTCGGGGCAACCACACAGGAAGCTGAAGTCTTCCGCCGCGAAAGCGGTGAGCTTCGCTTACGAATGGAAGCCTTGGGAATTGATGCCGCATCGTCGGATCGAACCAAGCTCGAACAGCGCCTTTTGAAGGCTGTCCGGGATTTGGAGTTGGTCCAGGGCGAGAAGGATAAAATCTCTACCGCGCTGGTGCGCATGAGCGAAGCGGTTCTCAATTTATTGAAAACCGCCGAGATCATCGATCCGGAAGCGAGATTGGCTGTTGAAGCAGAGATGCGGGCAGCAAATCAGGCCATGGGAGTGGCGCCAGCCGCAGCCATCGAAGCGCCGACGTACACGCCGGTGCTCACCGATGCAACAGTGATCGCAGTAAAAAACGAGTTAGCCTTGGTCGTCCTCAATGTGGGACGGAATCAGGGGGTTCAAAGCGGGATGCCCTTTGGCGTCTGGCGCGGGAATCGAAAGCTCGGAACACTGCGGGTTGTGGATGTGCGAGACCGGATTGCCGGTGCCGTGATTCAAGAGTTCGAATCGGAAGAAGAGTCAATCAAAGTAGGCGACACCCTGAAGGTGGACGCGCAATAAACAAAAAAATTTATGGAAGTCAGATCAATCTTAAAAAACCAGCGCATCTCGGCGTTTAAAGCCCGGGAAGTGACGCGACAGATCCAGGGCCTGCCAGTGGCAGAAGCGCTCGATATCCTCGCGTATGTGCCCAAAAAGGCGGCGTTGATGATCAGCAAAACGTTGAAGAGCGCCATCGCTAACGCGGAAAACAACAACCAGTTGCGTCCTGAAACCCTCGTGGTGAAAGAAGCAGTGGTTGGCGAAGGCCCGACGATGAAACGCTTCACGCCGAAAGCCCGTGGCAGCGCCGGTCCGATCCGCAAACGCACGAGCCACATCCGCATCATCGTAACGGACGATATTGAGATTCCAGCCAAGAGAGATAGAAAAGCGGCCAAACCCGCTTCTAAGAAATCGAATAAACCGAAAGCTGCCAAAGCTGCTCCCGCACCTGCGGAAGTCGTTGAAACGCCAGCCGCAACCACCACTACCGAATAGTTTATGGGCCAGAAAGTTAACCCCATTGGATTCCGACTTGCCGTCAATCGCGATTGGCGCTCACGTTGGTATGCCAACGCACAAGATTTCCCGCAGTTTCTCCACTCGGACATCAAAATCCGCGAGTACGTAAAGAAGAAGCTCGTGCAGGCCGCCATTTCCAAAGTCGTTATCGAACGCGCATGGAACAGCCTTCGCGTGACCATTCATACGGCGCGGCCCGGTGTTGTCATTGGCCGCAAAGGCCAAGACATCGAAAAGATGACCGAAGAGCTGAGCAAAATGTCCGGCGGCAAGCAGGTGAAGATCGACATAGTGGAAATTAAAACTCCCGAACTCGACGCACAACTGGTTGCTGAAAATATCGCGCTGCAGATTGAGCGACGTATTTCCTTCCGCCGCGCGATGAAGAAGTCGCTCCAAACCACGATGGAACTCGGCGCACAGGGCATTCGTGTCCGTTGCTCGGGCCGTCTCGGTGGCGCGGAAATCTCCCGTGCTGAGTGGTACAAGGAAGGCAAGATCCCGCTGCACACGCTCCGCCAGCCGATTGACTACGGCTTTGCCGAAGCCAACACGGTGTACGGAAAAATCGGCATCAAATGCTGGTTGTGCAAAAAGGACGAAGTCCCTGGTGAACCCCAGCCTGAGTCCCCTCGCCGCGACCGCAATGAACGCGGAGACCGCAGGCCTCGTCCTGATCGTGGTGAACGCAGTGAAAAAGTTGAGCAACCCGCTGCAGAAGTTGCAGTTGCCCCTGCAGAATAATTTTTAACGAAGGAATTTCTTTATGCCATTGATGCCCAAAAGAGTGAAGTATCGTAAGACCCAGCGCGGCAGCCGTGCGGGCAAGGCTTCACGTAACATCAAAATTGATTTCGGTGAATACGGTCTCCAGACCATGGACCGCGCCTGGATCACTAACATCCAGATTGAAGCCGCCCGCGTTGCGTTGACCCGTAACATGAAGCGCAAAGGAAAACTCTGGATTCGCATTTTCCCGGACAAATCCGTGACCGCGCGTCCGCCGGAAACCCGAATGGGTAAAGGCAAAGGCCAGCCTGAGTATTGGGTGGCCACCGTGCGGCCCGGCAATATCCTTTTCGAACTTGACGGTGTATCCGAAACGGTCGCCCGCGAATCTTTGCGCCTTGCAGCCACCAAGCTGCCGATCCGCACCAAATTCATCACCCGTCACCACGCCATCTAAGAACCAAGCGCGTTATGAAAACCAAAGAACTTCGCGACCTCAGTGTTGCAGAACTCAAAGCCAAGGCGCAGGACCTGAAGAAGGAATCCTTTCACCTCCGTCTGCAACAGCAGGGCGGGCAGATTGAAAAGCCAAGCCTGATCAAGGAAATCCGCAAGGATGTCGCCCGCATCGAAACCATTTTGTCCGAACGCCGGATCAAGACACAGGAGCAAACAGCCTAATGAGCCAGACCACAGAATCCACGGCAGCAGTCGAAAGTCCTGCTAAATCCCAGGGCATCCGCAAGGTGCGCACCGGGAAGGTCGTTTCCAACAAGATGGCAAAGACCATCGTCGTTGAGATCGTTTCACGCGTTCCACATCCCCGTTTTGGCAAGATCATCAAGCGCACCAAGAAATTCTACGCTCACGATGAGGAAGGCCTCGCAAAGATTGGCGACGTAGTTCGCATTCAAGAGACCCGTCCGCTCAGCAAGTTGAAACGCTGGAAGCTGGTCGATGTCATCAAACACTAATTTTTACCTTTCTATAACTCACCATGTTGCAGATTCGTTCCAGACTCGACGTTGCAGATAACACCGGGGCCCGTATGGCCAAGATGATCGGTGTCATCGGCAAACCCACCCTTATTGCCGGCATCGGTGATGTCATCACGGCCCACGTCCGTGAAGCTTCGCCTGGCGGCACCGTGAAGAAAGGTGATGTTGTGCGCGCCGTTATCGTTCGCACCACGCACCCGATTCGTCGTGAAGACGGTTCCTATCTGCGTTTTGATCGAAACGCGATCGTGATCATCGACAAGGATCAGAATCCGCGTGGAACCCGTATCTTCGGACCGGTCGCCCGCGAACTGCGCGACAAGAATTTCATGAAGATCATATCCCTCGCACCGGAGGTATTGTAATGAGCAAAATAACTACGCATGTAAAACGCGGCGACGAGGTGGTTGTCATTTCCGGCAACCACGCTGGCAAGCGCGGCAAGATCCTTCAAATCTCTGGCAAGAAAAACCAGGTGATCGTTGAAGGTGTTCACATCATCAAAAAAGCGGCCCGCCGTTCTCAGGACAATCCTCAGGGAGGATTCATCGAGCGTGAAGGACCGATCCACGTTTCCAATGTGATGCTTGCGTCACGTTACGACAGTTCCAAGAAGAGGAGTGCAGCAACAGTCGCTGCTTAAGATAGTATGGCCACAGATTTGTATCGTCATTATAAAGAGTCCGTGATTCCCGCCCTGCAACAGGCGCACGGATACACCAACATCAATCAGGTCCCGAAAGTCCAAAAGGTGGTGATCAACACCAGCGTGGGCAATCACGCGGACGTGAAGCAGGCCGTCGAGGACGCGAAAGCGGAGATCGCACTGATCACCGGTCAGTGCGCGGCGGAAACGATCTCGAAGAAGAGCATCGCGAATTTCAAGCTGCGCAAGGGCCAGATTATCGGGGCTAAAGTCACGCTGCGCGGGACGCGCATGTATGAGTTTCTCGAGCGTCTCATCAAGATGTCGCTTCCGAAGATTCGCGATTTCCGCGGAGTTTCTCCGAAAGCATTCGATGGAAACGGCAACTACACACTCGGTGTCGCCGACCAATCCATTTTCCCTGAAGTCGAACTGGAAAAAATCAAACGCAACATCGGATTCGATGTGACGATTGTGACCAGTGCCAAGACCAATGCTGAAGCCAAAAGCCTGCTGATCGAACTCGGCATGCCCTTCAGCGACAAAGCTAAAAAGGCCGCAGCAGCCGCAACCCAAACTGCCTAATACACATCATGAGTCAGATGTCAGATCCCATCGCAGATTTTCTCACCCGTCTTCGCAATGCGAGCCGCGCCGCTCAGGCGGAAGTGCGCGTTCCCTATTCGAAGATGAAGGCCGAGATTGCACGCATCCTTAAGCAGGAAGGCTATATCACAAATTTTGAACTCGATACCACGGGTGACCGCACGCAAATTCGTGTAGTCAACAAACTCGCGGGTCGTAAAACCGCCATCACCGGTCTGAAGCGTGTGAGCAAGCCCGGTCTCCGCAAGTATGTCGGAGCAGGTGAGATCCCCCGTGTCCTTGGCGGCATGGGAATTGCCATCCTCTCGACGCCCAAGGGCCTCATGACCGGGCGTGAAGCCAAGTTTCAAAACGTCGGCGGCGAGCTTCTCGCCTTCGTCTGGTAATTATAAAGGAGAACGGAAACCATGTCTCGTATCGGAAAAAAACAAATCGACCTTCCAGAAAAAGTGAAGGTGGACTTCGGCGTAAACGGCGCAGTGCAGGTCGAAGGACCCAAGGGCAAACTCCAGTGGACCATGCCCACCCAAATATCTGCAAAACTCAATGAACGCACCGTGGTGGTTGAGCGCGCTGATGAATCCCGCGAAAGCCGTGCCCTGCACGGTCTGTCCCGCGCCCTGATCGCCAATATGGTGGCGGGTGTGAGCGCAGGTTTTATGAAGGATCTGGAAATCAATGGCGTCGGTTTCAAAGCCGCAGTTTCGGGCTCCGTGTTGAACCTGAGCCTCGGTTTTTCGCACCCCATCAATTTCTCCATTCCTGACGGCATTAAAATCACCGTTGCGGAAAACACAAAAATCAAGATTGAAGGCATCGATAAACACCTCGTCGGCCAGGTCGCCGCAGACATCCGCCGTTACTATCCGCCAGAGCCTTACAAAGGCAAAGGCGTGAAGTATGCGGGCGAAGTGATCCGCCGCAAAGAAGGCAAGACTGTTCAATAACGTTTCGGCAATATGGCTACTCTTACTCGAAAACAACATACCCGGATGCGCCACGTGCGCATTCGCAAGACGCTCACTGGAACTCCGGAACGCCCCCGTCTCGCCGTGCATTTCTCCGGCCAGCACATCTACGCCCAGGTCATCGATGACGTGGCGCGCAAGACGCTGGTTGCGGTATGCACTACGGAAAAGACGCTCAAGACTGACCCGACGCTCAAGGCCAACGTGGCCACCGCGCTCAAAGTCGGCAAGCTCATCGCCGAGCGCAGTCAGGCAGTAAACATCACCAAAGTCGTTTTCGACCGCGGCGGCTTTCTTTATCACGGCAAAGTCAAAGCGCTTGCCGATGCTGCTCGCGAAAACGGACTTCAATTCTAAAAATCATGGCCACTAATCAGAACCAGAACCAGAACTCGAACAGAAAGCCCCGCAAGGGCGGTGAAGGTCGCGCCAAGCCGCAGACCGAAGCCGAAAAGGCGGGATTGATCGAGAAGGTGGTATTCATCAACCGATGCGCCAAAGTGGTGAAGGGTGGACGCCGTTTCAGCTTCAGCGCCCTTATCGTGACCGGCGACAAGCGTGGCAAGGTGGGTTGCGGTTTCGGAAAAGCCAACGAAGTTTCCGAAGCCATCCGCAAAGCCAGCGATTCCGCACGCAAATCACTTGAAGTTGTGGCGCTGAATCAGGCTACGATTCCTCACGAAGTGATCGGTGAACATGGTGGCGGGCGCGTTTTGCTAAAACCCGCTTCGCCGGGAACCGGTGTTATCGCCGGTGGTGGTGTGCGTGCCGTGGTGGAAGCCGCCGGTATTCGCGATGTGCTTGCGAAATCGCTGGGATCCAGCAACCACGCCAACGTGGTGAAAGCCACGCTCGCAGCGTTGCGTCAGCTTCGTCCGCGCGACGAAATTTTCCGCCTCCGCGGCATCAGCATTGCCAAGGCCGAACCAGCCGTTGCTTAATTTTTAACTTACACTCAAAGGACAATTGTTATGGGAATGAATCTTTCCAATTTGAAGCCGAATCCCGGCGCTAAAAAACGTAAAAAGCGCGTGGGTTGCGGCGAAAGCAGCGGCCACGGTAAAACTTCCGGTCGCGGACATAAAGGCCAAAAGGCCCGGTCCGGCGGAAGCATTCGACTCGGGTTTGAAGGCGGTCAGATGCCGCTCATCCGGCGTATTCCGAAGCGTGGCTTCAGCAATGCGGATTTCGAAACCAAGTATGCTGTGGTGAACGTTGAGGCGTTGAACCGTTTCGAAGACGGTGCCACTATTGATGAAGGCCTGCTCCGTGCGGTCCGTCTTGTGACGGGACGTTGGGATGGCGTGAAAATTCTTGGTGACGGTGAATTGACGAAAAAACTCACGGTGTCTGTGACCAAAGTGAGCGCGACGGCAAAAGCCAAGATTGAGGCAGCCGGCGGCTCCATTTTGGAACTGGCTTCTGCAACGACCACCGAGGCCGCGAGCTAAACGTTCATGATTTCGGCCTTCGCCAACACCCTGAAAATCCCGGAACTCAGGAACCGGGTAATTTTCACACTTTTGATGTTGGTGGTGGTGCGCGTGGGCGCAGCCATCACTTGCCCCGGCGTCAATGCGTCGGTGTTGCGAGAGTATTTCGTCAACGAACTGAACTCCCAGACAGGCGGTTCTGTCGCAGCGTTGTTCAATATTTTCTCGGGTGGCGCATTGGAAAACTGCGCGATCTTTTCGCTGGGCGTCATGCCGTACATCAGCGCGTCGATCATGTTGCAGTTGCTTACGGCAGTCATCCCGCAGCTCAACAAACTGTCGAAGGAAGACGGTGGGCGGCAAAAAATCATGCAGTACACCCGCTACGCAACCGTGGCGCTTTGTATTTTTCAGGGTTATCTCCTGGCTGTTTCCTTCCAGAAACCCGAGGCCAACCCATTCCTGCCGGGCATTACGGACACCATTACGCGCCTCGGAATTCCGTTGGTGGCGGATGGGGGATTTGGATTTCGCTTTTTGACGGTTCTCACTTTGACGGCCGGTTCGCTTTTGCTGATGTGGATTGGTGACCAAATCACCGAGCGCGGCATTGGCAACGGGATGTCGATGATCATTACGGTTGGCATCGTAGCCCGGCTGCCAGCAGCTTTGGTTCAGGCCTGGCACTTCTTTGTGCCGACCACAGCCACTCCTGGTGCACAAGCTGCCCCTGCGATTTTGGTGTTGATGATCGCCTTTCTATTCCTTGTGGTGGCAGGTGTCATCTGCGTCACGCAGGCTCAGAGAAAAATTGCTGTCCAATACGCGAAGCGCGTGGTGGGTCGCAAGGTGTATGGCGGCCAGACCCAGCACATGCCGCTCAAGGTGAATTACGCGGGCGTCATGCCTATCATTTTCGCTCAAGCGCTCCTCATTTTTCCATCCACGATCGTCAACATGGCGTTCAAAAACAATGAGTTTGCCCAAAACCTTGCGCAGATGCTGGCTGCCGGATGGTTGCATTACTTGTTCTACGGCGGAATGATTTTCTTCTTCAGCTATTTCTGGGTGGCGACACAGTTCCAACCTCAGCAAATAGCCGAAGATTTGAAGAAATACGGTGGTTACATCCCGGGAGTGCGCCCCGGAAAACCCACGGCGGATTTTCTGGATTACACGATGAATCGGTTAACTTTTGCCGGTGCGATTTTCCTTACGATCATCGCCATTCTTCCTCAGATGCTCTCGCATCAGTTGAACATTCCTTATATCACCGCGCAGTTCTTTGGCGGCACCAGTCTTTTGATTTGCGTGGGTGTCGTGCTCGATACAATGCGTCAGGTGGAAACGCACCTGATTCAGCGGCACTACGACGGTTTTCTTCGCAAGGGGAAAATTCGTGGCCGTTTTGATCGTGCGCAGGCAGGCGGGAAGACGGTTTCATCCGAGTCTTTGGTCTGGGCCTACGTAGGTGTTGCCATTTTGGTAGTCGCTGGGGTTGTGGTGTTTCTTGCCGGACAATACCGGTAAAATGGTTGGGGATCGTGCGAGGATGACTAAGAGCGGCAGCGAGAGGTGGACGTCATGATTCCGATCAAGACGAACAAGGAGATCGATAAAATGCGGACTGCTTGCCGGGTCGCAAGCGATATCCTTGAGCATGTGGCCATGCAGATTCGCCCGGGGGTTACCACCAAAGAGATCGACCAGGCCGCCGCCGACCTGATGTCTGAGAATGGATGTAAGAGTGCGTTTCTCGGCTATCGCGGTTTTCCGGGGCACATTTGTATTTCCCTAAATGAGGAAGTAGTGCACGGGATTGGCGGGCCCCGCAGAATTCAATACGGAGACATCGTGAAACTTGATGTAGGCGTGATTAAAGACGGATGGGTGGGCGATACAGCCTCCACGATTCCCGTTGGAGTCATTGATCCTTCATGGCAGCGATTGCTTCGTGTCACGGAAGAAACGCTGAACACGGCCATTCCTTTTGCCACCGAAGGACGCCGGTTGGGCGACCTGAGCGCAGCGGTCGAGGACGAAGTGGTGGCCAACGGCTACAACGTGGTGCGCGAATTCGTCGGGCACGGCGTGGGGCGCAAGCTGCACGAGGAGCCTCAAGTGCCCAACTTTGGACGTCCGAACACCGGTCCGAAATTCAAGGCCGGAATGATTATAGCGATTGAGCCCATGGTGAACATGGGAACTGCCAACGTCCGCATCCTGCGAGACAACTGGACGGTGGTCACCGGCGATGGAAAACCTTCCGCGCATTTCGAGCACACGGTGCTCGTCACGCGCAACGAACCTGAAATACTGACATGGCGCGCAAGGACAGCATTGAAGTAGAAGGCAAGGTCGTCGAATTGCTCCCGAACACGATGTTCCGGGTGGAATTGCCGAACGGCCATCGCATTCTCGCGCACATTTCAGGAAAAATGCGATTGCACTTCATTCGCATCTTGCCAGGTGACAAAGTTGTGTTAGAAATGTCGCCCTACGATTTAACGAAAGGTCGGATTACCTTCCGACAAAAATAGAGAGAGACCCGTGTGGCCGCTCGCTTTTTTAGTAAAAGCAGGCAGGTAACCGGGTTTTTCGTCCCTAAACCAAACGAACCAAGAACCTAGTATGAAAGTCCGAGCATCAGTCAAACGCCTTTGCGAAGCATGCAAGATCGTGAAGCGCCAAAACGTGATCCGCGTGATCTGCAAAAACCCGCGCCATAAACAGCGTCAGGGCTGAGTCCCCACAATTTAATTTTTAAAAAATATGCCACGCCTACTTGGAGTTGAAATCCCCGGAGACAAGCGAATCGAAGCTTCTCTTCCTTACATCTACGGAATCGGGCCCATGACTGCGAAACGCATTCTGGAGCAGGCCAACATCGATCCGAACACGCGCGCGAAAAGCCTGACGCCGGAACAACTGAACGCGATCATTCACGCGATCACTGCGAGCAAGTTGCCGATTGAAGGCGACCTGCGCCGTGAGATTCAGGCCAACCTGAAGCGCCTCCAGGCGATCAACTGCTATCGTGGAATTCGTCATCGTCGCGGACTTCCCGTGCGAGGTCAACGCACCGGCACCAACGCCCGCACTCGTAAAGGACCCCGTAAAACGGTCGGCGTGCAGCGTGCAAAAGACACCAAATAATTAGAGCCATAGGAAATCATGGAACAGGAACCGCAAAATACCGAACCCGTCGAACCGACGGCATCTACCGAGCCCGCAGCCCCCGTTGAAGCGACAGCATCCGTTGAAGCGACAGCCCCCGTTGAAGCGACAGCA